>Ga0182229_1000059_pt1 | contig 26362 bp, 23 predicted proteins | sample G6R1MG_32_FD_129663 | JGI IMG/M metagenome (GOLD analysis project Ga0182229, IMG submission 129663) | Miscanthus phyllosphere microbial communities from Michigan, USA - G6R4_MAIN_07NOV2016_LD1 MG | ecosystem: Host-associated > Plants > Phyllosphere > Phylloplane/Leaf | place: USA: Michigan...
GGGAGCTTCGCGGCGACCCGATGGAGGCTCAGGCGATGGCGCGGGCGGCGTCCGCCACGCTGCGCACCGAGACGTCGACCTCGCCCGCGGCCCGTGCGATGCCGCCCACGGTCCGGCGCACGGCCTCGACCCCTTCCGCGGCCACCTGCATGTTGGTCGAGATCTCCCGCGTCACGGCGGCCTGCTCGGTCACCGCCGACGACACGCTCATCGAGATCTCGCTGACATGCCCGATCGTGCCGACGATCGCCTCGATCGCCCGCACGGCCTGCGCGGTCGAGTCCTGCACGGCGGCGATCTGGCGGCCGATATCCTCCGTCGCCCGCGAGGACTGCCCCGCCAGGGCCTTCACCTCGGCGGCGACCACCGCGAAGCCGCGGCCGGCCTGCCCCGCGCGGGCCGCCTCGATGGTGGCGTTGAGCGCGAGCAGGTTGGTCTGGTCGGCGATCGAGCGGATCACGGAGACGACCTCGCCGATCCGGTCTGCCGCCGAGGTCAGGCTCGACACGATCGCCCCCGCGTCCTGCGCACGGGCCACCGCCTCGTCGGACGCCGCCTTGGCCTGGACCGCGTGCCGGCTCAACTCGCTGATCGAGGCCGCGAACTCCTCCGTCCCGGCGGCCACCGCCTGGACGTTGTCCGAAGTCGCCGAAAGGCTCCCTGCAGTCTCGGATACCTGGCGGCTCACCTCGGTCATGGCCTGGGTGATCAGGCCGAGATCCGCATCGATCGTGCGCTGTCCCCCCGCGCGGCGTCGCCGCTCGCGGACAGCCTGCGTGACGTCGCTGGCGAGCTTGACCACACCGCAGACCCTGCCCTCCCCGTCGAGGATCGGGTTGTAGGCGCCGTAGATCCAGACTTCGCGCCCGTCCTTGGCGATCCTGCGGAATTCGCCGGACTGATAGGTGCCCGACGCGAGCGTCGCCCAGAACGCGGCGTAGGCAGCCCCGGTACGCTCCTCGGCGGGCATGAACAGGCTGTGATGGCGTCCCTTGATCTCATCGAGGCCGTAGCCCATCGCCGCGAGAAACAGATCGTTCGCTTCGGTGACGATGCCCTCGGACGTGAAATGGATCACCGCCTGCGACCGGTCGAAGGCGCGCAGCTGCGCTTCGCAGGCGGCGCTGTGCAGGGTCTGTGCGGTGATGTCGGTGGCGAGCGCGACAACCCTTCTCACGCGACCGCCGGCACCGAGCACCGGAGCGTAGGACGCCTGGAGCCACAGAACGCGCCCGTCCTTGGCGAGCCGCTTGAACGCGCGGGTCTGGACCATGCCGGCGCGCAGGCCGTCCCAGAAGGCGGTGTAGGCGGGACTGTCCCGCTCCTCGGGCGAGACGAACAGGCTGTGGTGCCGCCCCTTCACCTCGGCGAGGGCGTAGCCGAGCAGGGTCAGCAGGGTGGCGTTGGCGTCGAGGACCGTGCCGTCCGCGGCGAACTCGATCCGCCCCTGCGACCGGTCGATCGCATGCCGCACTTCGTCTCGAGTCGATCGAAAAATACCCATGGCGACGTCCCCCCGCTTCCGCCCGAAGAATTGGGAATAAGTTTCCCACTCGGTTGCGCGTCTTTCGTTAACGCCGAGGCTATTTTCCTGAATCCGTCATCGCGCGGCTTGGCATGTAATCCATGTAGAAATTTGGAGCGGGGAGGCCTGATCGAGCGTCCCGGGATGTCTCCCTCTCGCAGCGGGGATGAGTACAGTGTTCGCATGGAGGCGCTCCTGACAGATCGGAGGGCGCTGCCGGCGTGCCGTCGTCGGCAGCCGTCCGGGCCACGCGTCGCGGATTCCATCGGACCCGTGCCCGGGGTAAGGCGGGCGGGGACGGTCTTGGGAGCCTTGAGGAATGCGCACGGAACCGGACCGGGCGAACCGCGTCGCCGTGATCGGCGGCGGGTCCTGGGGAACGGCGCTCGCCAACGCCGCGGCCCATGCCGGCCGGCAGGTCGTCCTCTGGATGCGCGACGGCGAGGCTGCGGCCCGCATCGAGGCCGTCCGCGAGAACGCGCGCTATCTGCCCGGCATCCCGCTTCATCCGAACGTTCGCGCGACCGCCGAGGCCGGCGCGCTCGGGGAGGCCGGCGCGGTCCTGCTCGTCACGCCGGCCCAGACCCTGCGGTCCGTCCTCGCCTCGCTCAAGGGATCGCTGCCGGCCGGCGCGCCGGTCATCCTCTGTGCCAAGGGCATCGAGCGCGGCACCGACGCCTTCATGAGCATCGTCGCCGCCGAGATCCTGCCGCCGGGCGCCGCCGCGGCGGTGCTGTCCGGTCCGAGCTTCGCGGCGGACGTCGCCCGCGGCCTGCCCACCGCCGTGACGCTGGCCGCCGACACGGCGAGCGAGGCCGCCCGCCTCGCCGGCCTGCTCTCCGGACCGGCCTTCCGGCTCTACCACACCGACGACGTGCGCGGCGTCGAGATCGGCGGGGCGGGCAAGAACGTGCTCGCCATCGCCGCCGGCATCGTGGCCGGCCGGAGGCTCGGCGAGAGCGCCCGCGCCGCGCTGATCGCCCGGGCGTTCGCCGAACTCATGCGCTTCGCCCGCGCCTATGGCGGGCGGCCCGAGACGCTGATGGGTCTGTCGGGATTGGGCGATCTCGTGCTCACCGCCTCCTCCCCGCAATCGCGCAACTTCGCCTTCGGCGAGCGGCTGGGCCGGGGCGCCTCGCCGGAGGAGGCCTCGGGCGGCAGGCTCGCGGAGGGGGCGTTCACGGCGACCGCGTTGCTGGGCCTCGCCCGCGCCCGCGGCGTCGAGATGCCCCTCGCCGAGGCGGTCGCCGCCATCGTCTCGGGGGCTGCGGGCGTGGACGACGTGATCGCGGGCCTGCTCGCCCGACCGCTGAAGGGGGAGACCGAATGAGCGAAGGCCCCATCCAGGCCTTTCTGGCCGGCCGGGGACGCGACGGCGGTGGCCGGCGACTGTCCGACGTGCTGGCCTTCGACGACGCCCGGATCGAGGGTGTCCACGACTTCATCCAGTGGTGCTTCCCGATGGCCGAGGCGAGCCGGGCCGTGCCCGGCGCGCCGGTGCTGGCGGCGGGCGAGGCGGAGGCGATCCGGCGCGATGGGCAGGCCAAGGCCGGTCTCGAGGCCGCCACCGCCCGGATGGCCCGGTTCTATACGGACACGTCCGGCTGGCTCAGACCCATGGACCACAACCACCTGCGCATCACCCGCATCCTCACCGCCCTGCGCGTCCTCGCGGGGGCGGAGGAGGCCTCGGCCTTTCACGCCCTCGTGATCGGTCGGAATCGCGAGGCGGGCTCACCCGTCAACGCGGGCAGCCTCGGCTTCTGGCAGAGCGCGCTCTGCCGGTGAGGGGGCGAGGATCGCCGGCGACGGGGTCGTGCCTCGACGACGGCTCAAAGCCGAGATCGGGCCGTCGTCGCCCCGCCCTCCTGCGTCGGCCATTGCGCAAAACGAAGGCCCCGGTCATACCGGGCCCGGAATGATTGATCCGCCGCAGATGCCGAGACAGGACGTGACCGGCGGGACCGTCGATCTGGACGCGCGCCCTTCCGGAGGGACGGCCCGTCTTGAAGCCGGTCTGGTCGTGCTCGACCGTGCCGGAACCATCCTGTCCTTCGACGAGGCCGCCGGCATCCTGTCGGGGCTCACGGATGCCCATGTCGGGGTGAACTACTTCCGCCAGGCGGTCCCGAGCACCAACGTGCCGGGCTTTCACGGGCGCTTCCTGAGCTGCGTCCGCGGCAGCCGGACCGGTGACAGCTTCGAGTTCGTGTTCGGCCGCGTGCCGCAGCCGATGCGGGTCCGTGTCGTCGTGGAGCCCACGCCCCAGCCGGATCGGTGGTGCCTGCGCATCACGCCCCTGACGAGCCTCGACGTGGGGCATTCCCGCGAGGCGGTGATCTCGGCGATCGGGCGGCGGGCGCGGGCGGAGCCGGTCGATCCGTCTCTGTGCGAGCGCGAGCCGATCCATATCCCGGGCACGATCCAGCCGAACGCGGTGATGATCGCGGCCGACGTCGTCAGCCTCGAGATCCTCGCCTTCAGCGACAACGTCTACGACGCGGTCGCCGCCGGCCTCGATCCCCTCGACGGACGGCTGCTGGCCGACGTGTTTCCCGCCGATTTCGTCGCGGCGATCCGCGCGGGGATCGCAGCCGCGACCCTGTGCGACGGCCGGATGCTGCGCCGGATGCTGCGCCTGCCCGGGCGCGAGAGCGAGCGCTACCATGTCGTCGCGCACGCCCATCTCGGCCGGGTCATCGTCGAGCTGGAACTGGCACCCGAGCACCCCGACGATTTCGCCGCGGCCAGCGCCCTGGAGACCGAGCTCGCCACCACCCGGCTGCGCGCGGCCAAGGACCTGACCGAGGCCGCGCAGATCGCCGCCCTGGAGATCCGCGCGCTCACCGGCTTCGAGTCGGTGCTGGTCTACCGCTTCGATGCGGACTGGGACGGCGAGGCCATCGCCGAGGACATGGTCCCAGACTGGCAGCGCCCGCTGCTCGGCCTGCGCTTTCCGGCCTCCGACATCCCCGCCCAGGCGCGTGCCCTCTACACCAAGGCCAAGAGCCGCTTCGTGATCGACCGCGACTGCGTGCCGGTGCCCCTGTCGGGGGGGCGTTCGGCGGGCAACGGGCCCGTCGATCTCACCTTCGCGCAGAACCGCACGCTCTCGCCGATCCACCTGGAATACCAGCGCAACCTCGGCGTCGATGGATCGATGTCGATCTCGATCATGGTCGAGGGGCAGCTCTGGGGGCTGATGATCGGCCACCACCGCCGCCCGCACTACGTCGCACCGGAGACCCGCGCTGCCGCGACCATCCTCACCGACGCCTTCGCCATGCGCGTGCAGGAGATCGAGACGCGGGCGCGCTGGACCGAGCAGCAGGCCCATCTCGCCATCGAGGGCCGGCTCGTGCGCGGGCTGACCCGCTCCGACGACTTCGTGCAGTCTCTCACGGGCGGCTCGACCACCCTGCTCGACCTGTTCGGAGCCACGGGCGCCGGCATCGTCTCCGACGACGAGATCTGCCTGATCGGCGCGACGCCTCCCACCGAGGCGGTGCGGGCGCTGGCCGCATGGCTCGGCACCACGCTGCCGGAGGACCGCACCAGCTTCGCTACCGAGGCGCTCGCCGTGGCCCATCCGCCGGCCGCGTCCTACCCCGGGATCGCCAGCGGCTTGCTGGCCGCGTTCGTGGACCGCTCGCGCCGCCACCTCCTTCTCTGGTTCCGCCCGGAGGTGCCGAGCACGGTCACCTGGGGCGGCGATCCGCGCAAGCCGGTGCTGGCCGGCTCCGGCCCCGTGGCGGTGCTGCCGCGGCGCTCGTTCGAGCGCTGGGTCGAGGAGCGCAGCGGCTTGGCCGCGCCCTTCGCCCCGTGGCAGGTGTCGCTCGCCGAACAGCTCGCCCAGGCGGTGGAGGGCGTGGTCTTGCGCCAGCGCCGCAAGATCGACGAACTGACGGGGCTGCTCGCCGACAAGGAGCGCCTGCTCGCCCAGAAAGACCTGCTCACCCGCGAGATCGATCACCGGGTCAAGAACTCGCTCCAGATCGTCTCGGCCTTCCTGCAGATGCAGCGGCGTCAGGTCACCGACCCGGCGGCGCGCCAGGCTTTCGCGGAGACCTCCGCCCGGGTGATGAGCGTGGCACGCGTCCACGATAGCCTCTACCAGGCCGAGAGCGTCGAGGAGGTCGATCTCGGCCAGACCATCGAGGCCCTGTGCAACGACCTCGCCGGCATGGCAGGCAGCGACCACAGCGTGGACCTCACCGCCGAGTCCGGGCTGATGGTGCCCTATCGCAAGGCGGTGGCGCTCTCACTGATCGCCACCGAACTCGTCACCAACGCCTTCAAGTACGCGACCTCGCCCCGCGGCGGCGCGCGGATCAACGTCACCGTGCAGGGCGAGGGCGAGGGCGTGCGCCTGCGGGTCTGCGACGACGGCCAGGGGCTGCCCGCCGGCTGGGAGGAGATCAAGCCCACCGGCACCGGCCTCGGAATGAGGCTCGTGCGGGCGATGCTCGACCAGATCGACGCGCGCATCGAGTTCGAGAACGCGCCGGGCGCCTGCTTCACCGTCCACGCGTGAGATCGGGACTCCATCAACGCCTGCGCGAGGCGACGGCGGAGGCGCATGCCGCCCTCGAACGCGATCTCGTCTGGGAGGCGCGCGTCGCGACGCTGGCCGGATACCGCAGTCTGCTGGCCCGGCTGCGCGGCTTCCACGCGGCCTTCGAGCCCGCCATCGGCGCAGGGCTCGCCGACGAGGCGTTCTTCGGGCCGCGGCGGCGACTGGCCAAGCTCGACGCCGACCTCGCCCATCTCGGCCTGGAGGCGACCGCGATCGAGGCGCTGCCGGCCCCGGCACCGGGGCGGCTCGCCGGCCCGGAGGCGGCGATGGGGGCGCTCTACGTGCTCGAAGGCTCCACGCTGGGCGGGCAGGTGATCGGTCGGAAGGTCGAGGGGCTGCACGGCCTTCGCGCGGAGACGGGCTGCGCCTATTATCGGGCCCACGGCCGGGCGGCGGGGGCGATGTGGCAGGCGTTCCGGGCCCGGCTCGAGACGGTGCCGGACGAGGAGGCCGCGCTCGCCGCGGGCGTGGCGACCTTCGAGGCGATGCGCGACTGGCTCTGCGCCGAGGCCGCCGCGCCGGCCTGAAAGCCGAGGCCGCCTTCCCGTCCGATGCTCCGGACTCCTATCCCGGCGGGGCGAGGACCGTGCCGCGGCGCGCTTCCAGGTTCTGCCACACCAGGAGCGAGGGCAGCCCCAGCACCACGTCAGGCACGCGCTTGACTAGGGAGAGCGCGATCGCCGTGTCGGCGTCGATCCCGAAAAGGGCGCCGAGCACGACGAAGCCCCCCTCCTGCACGCCGAGGCCGCTCGGGACCGGGAAGGCGGCGGACTTGATCGCCTGGCTGAGGGCTTCGAGGACGACGACCTCTTGGATGCTCGCTCCGATGCCGAGGCAGGTCAGGGCGATCCAGATCTCCGCTGCCCCCAGCCCCCAGGCGGCCAGATGCAGGACGAAGCATTGCGCTAGGCGTCCGCGTCGGCCCACCGCCCAGACCGCGTCGAGGGCGGCCTGCACGCTGCCCGTGGAACCCGAGGCGGGCGCGGGCGAGGCCGCGCGCACGAACCGGCGCCCGATTGCCGACAGGCGCCGCTCGATCGATCCCGCCGGCCCGAAGCGCTGGACGGCGAAGAACAGGGCCAGCACGGCCAGCGCCACACCCGCCGCCTTGAGCCCCCAGGCGGCCAGCGCGGCGGCGTTCTCCGCCTCCACCTGCCGGAGCAGGGCGACGCCGGTCAGGGCGAAGACGAGCTGCGTGCTCACCTGGATCAGCATGTCGGCGAGCAGCGAGGCCGCCGCCAGCGCCCCGCTGACCCCCCAGAAGGTGAGCAGGCGCCCGCCCACCACCTCGCCGCCCACCGAGGCCACCGGCAACAGCACGTTGATGCCCTCGCGCACGAAGCGCAGCACCACGAACGGCCCCGGCCCGGTCGGCCCCAGGCGGTCGAGGATGCGCGCCCAGGCGAAGCCGCACAGTCCGACCACGCCGATCCGCACCAGGACCACGGCGAGGAGGCCGGGGATGCCGACCCGGCCGAAGGCGGTTGCGATGGCACCCAGGTCGTTGGTGGCCACGAGCCAGAGGCCGAGTCCGAGGCCGGCCAGCGTGCCCGCCAGCGGCAGGCGGTGCAGGACGGCGCGGCCGATCCCGCCGCGCGGGGAGGCGGCGTCCCTGGCCGCGGGCGCCGTACGAGGACCGGGGGAGGGGGGACGCGGCATCGGACGGTCGGCTCGGGTATCGAGGCGGGCGTTCGGCCTCAAGGCTTTGAGCAAGCTCGCGTTGGCAGGCCAACGCTTCGCCCGCTCAGGTCAGCGCCGTGTCGCGGGTTTCGGGAAACCGCGTGGCATTGTCCCGAAACCTGCTTAGCGTGGCTCCGAGCCGAAATCGAGCAGCGCCGCCAGTTCGTCGGCGGGCAGCGTCGGATCGAGCAGGACGATGCGGCCGCGGGCCAGGGAGGCGGAGGTCGCCACCGCGAGCAGGTGCTTCGGGCAGGGCCCGAGGCAGCCGGTCTCGACGACCTTGGGCTTACGCCGTCCGTCCGCCTCGCCCGCGGCCTTGCCCGCCCGCTTGAGCACGCGCGCCACGTCGCGTCCGGACATCCCCTGGCGCTTGGCGCATTTGCGGCAGACCAGGATCACGTCGCCGAAGCCCGCCTTGGCCGTGCGTGGACCGTTCGATCCGTCCCTGGCCATCACCATCCGCCCGTCCGCGATCCTCGCCCCGCGCCCTATCGTGCCGGCACGGGGGGCGGCAATGAGGGCGGCCCCGACCAAGTGCCGCGGTGCGCCACAAAAAGGGCCGAAAAGAACGGGACGTGACGGGGGCCAGCGAGGCTGCTCCAAGGCTCTGTCCAAGGCTTTGCCCAAGGTTTTGCCCAAGGTTTTGCCCAAGACTGCCCCGGCGGCCTGCTTCTCGGCACGAGCCGCGGCCCGACCGTGGATCCGCAGGACTCAATCACCCGAATGAACGCCGACGAGATCAAGCCGTCCGGGCAAACTACGACGAAGACGGGGTCCGGGGTCCAGGGACTGATCGACCTCGCCCGGCGCTCCCTTCCCGAGGCGCGGCGCGAGGCCGAGACGATCGAGCCCGTGACCGACCGGCGCGGTCTCGCCCTGCTGCGCCGGGCCCGCGAGCGCCTGGACTGGACCCGCCTGCCCGGCGTGAGGCCGCGGCGGCCGCGGCCGGCCGAGCGCCCCCTGGTCAAGCTTCTGAAGCGGTTCGGGACCTTCGTCCTCCTGCCGACCGCCCTCGTCGCCTTCTACCTCTTCGCCATCGCCACGGACCAGTGGATCGCCGAGTCGCAATTCGCCGTGCGCGGCAACGTCGAGCCGATGGAGGAGGTGGCGCTCGGCGAGTTCACGGGCCTGATCCAGAAGCACAATTCCCAGGACAGCTTCATCGTCCGGGACTACATCCAGAGCCGACCGATGGTCTCGGCGGTCGAGACGTCGCTGCACGTCTCGAAGATGTTCGCCCACGAGGACGCGGACCTCTGGGCCCGCTACGACGGGTCGCCCCTCGTGGAGGAACTGGTGCGGTACTGGCGCCGCCACGTCGAGGTCCGGATCGAGGCCCTGTCGGGCATCATCACCCTGCAGGTGCGCGCCTTCACCCCGGAGGACGCGCTCGCCATCTCGCGGGACGTGATCGCCCGCTCGGAAACCCTCGTCAACGACATCTCCCGGCGCGCGCAGGGCGACATGCTCGCCCACGCCCAGACCGATGCCGAGGCCGCGGCGGACCGGCTGCGGCAGGCGCGCGTCAAGATGCAGGAATACCGCAACCGCTGGGGCATCATCGACCCGATCAAGACCGCGACCGCCACGCTGCAGACCATCGAGCTGCTGCGCAAGGACAAGATGAAGGCCGAGAACGACCTGCGGGTGCTGCGCGGCTCGAACCTGGAGGAGAAGTCGCGCGGCATCCAGGTGCTCGTCGCCACCGTCGCGGCGACGGACGCGCAGATGAAGGAGTTGCAGGACCGCCTCACCACCGACGGGCTCGCCACCAACGCCTCGCGCAACCTGACCCAGGCTCTGCTGGAATACGAGGTCCTGATGGTCGAGCAGACCGTGGCGGAGAAGCTCAACGAATCCGCCCACCTCATGATGGACCGCGCCCGCGTCGGGGCGAGCAAGCAACAGATCTACCTCGCGACCTTCGTGCCGCCGACCCTGCCCACCTACTCGCTCTATCCGCGACGGGGCTACGCCCTCGGCATCGCCTTCTTCTGCTTCTTCGCCGTGTGGTGCTCGATCTCGCTGATCCATGCCGGCATCAACGACCAGCGGCTCTGACCGATCGGCCCCCGGCCCGCGCGGGGCCGGCACCGGTCGGATCGGCGTACCGGAGGGGCGGGTAGCCAGCCTTTGCACCGATGGGGTAGAGGCTGCGTCCGCCTCTTCGGCCCTTAGCCCTCGGCCAAGCCCGGACCGTTCCCGTTCATGTCGGACTTCACCGATCTCATCGCCCGCGCCGTCAGCCCGTCGATGTCCCGGGCCGAGCGGGATCACGTCTACGGGGTGATCCGTCAGGCGGTGGTGCGTCTCCAGGAGCGGGAGGCGCTGGCGCCCGACGAGCCGCGGGTCGCGCTGCAGCGCCATCTCGTGGAGGAGACGATCCGCGACGTGGAGGCCGATATCGCCCGCTTCCTCGCCCTGGAGCAGATGGAGAAGGCCGCCGCCGCCCAGGCCGCGGAGAACGCGCCGCGCTGACGGGGCGGCCCGAGGGGCTCAGCCGTAGGCCGCCATCGCCCTGACGCCGCCGGGTTCGGCCACGCTGAGGCCGGCGTCGACGTACTCGTTGAGCTTGTTGCGCAGCGTCCGGATCGAGATGCCGAGGATGCGCGCGGCGTGCGTCCGGTTGCCCAGGCAATGGTCGAGGGTGTCGAGGATCAGGTCGCACTCCACCTGCGCCACGGTGCGGCCGACGAGCCCGCGGGTGGCGGCCTCCGCCACGCTCGCGGCGCGCTCGGCGGGACCGGCGGGGGCGCCCAGGGTCTCGCCCTCCGGCGACAGGATCGCCTCCGGGCCGATCTCCGACCCCGAGGCCAGCAGCACGGCCCGGTGCAGGGTGTTCTCCAGTTCGCGCACGTTGCCGGGCCAGGCGTTGCGGGTCACCAGCGTGCGCGCGTCCGCGGAGAGCGCGCGCAGCGGCAGGCCGTTCAGCTCGGCGTACTTCTTCGCGAAGTGGGCGGCGAGTTCGAGCACGTCGGCCGGGCGCTCGCGCAGGGCCGGCAGGCGCAGATGCACCACGTTGAGCCGGTAGAACAGGTCCTCGCGGAACGTGCCCTTGCGGACCTCCTCGGCGAGGTTGCGGTTGGAGGTGGCGAGCACCCGCAGATCGACCTTGACGGGGGCCGATCCGCCGACCCGGTCGATCACCCGCTCCTGCAGGGCGCGCAGGAGCTTCGACTGCAGCCGCACGTCCATCTCCGAGATCTCGTCGAGGAGCAGCGTGCCGCCGCTGGCCTCCTCGAAGCGGCCGATGCGGCGCGCCACCGCGCCGGTGAAGGCGCCCTTCTCGTGGCCGAACAGCTCGGATTCGAGGAGCGCCTCGGGGATCGCGGCGCAGTTGACCGAGACGAAGGGCTTGGCGGCGCGGTTCGATCTGGCGTGGACGTGGCGGGCCAGCACCTCCTTGCCGGTGCCGCTCTCGCCGGTGATCAGCACCGAGGCCTCGGACCGGGCGACCTGCTCGGCGAGCCGCACCACGCGCTCCATCGCGGCGTCGCGCCAGACGAAGCTGCGCCCGTCCGCGGCCACCGCCTCCAGCACGGCCGCGATCAGGTCCGGATCGGGCGGCAGCGGGATGTATTCCTTGGCGCCCGCCCGGATCGCGGCCACCGCCGCGGCGGCGTCCGAGGCGATGCCGCAGGCCACCACCGGCGTGCGGATGCGCTCCTCCTCCAGCGCCGCGACGAGGCGGCGGATGTCGTGGCTCACCTCGACCATCACGAGGTCGCCGCCCTTGGCCCGCAGCACCGAGAGTCCCTGGTCGAGGCCGTCGGCATGGGTGACGGCGGCCCCGCGCCCCATCGCGATCTTGGAGGCGGTGACGAGGGCTCCCGAGAGCCGTCCGATGATGAGAAGCCGCATGGCTCGACAGTCTCCGACGATCAGTGATCGTTCTTGATGATCTCGGTCATGGTCACGCCGAGGCGGTCCTCGACCAGCACGACCTCGCCGCGGGCGACGAGGCGGTTGTTCACGAAGATGTCGATGGCCTCGCCGACCTTGCGGTCGAGTTCGAGCACCGCGCCGGGGCCGAGCCGCAGCAGGTCGCCGATGGGCATGCGCGAGGAGCCGAGCACCGCCGAGACCACCACGGGCACGTCGAAGACCTGCTCCAGGTCGGCCGCCGTCTTCGGCGTGGTGGGGCTGTCGAGGACCGAGGTCGGGCCCAGGCCGTCGTAGGGCAGGTCGCCCTCGTTGAGCTGGGGCAGGTTGAAGTCGTCGGTCGCCATGACGCGCCTCAGGAAGCGGGAAGGAGGGGGGCGAGGGCGCCCAGCACGGCGGCCTCGATCGTCGCGCGGTCGCGCACGACTCCGCCGTCGGCCCATTCGATGCGGGCGTCGCCCGGGCTGAGATGGGGTTCGCCCAGCACCACGAGGCGTCCCTCGTAGCCGCGCTCGCGCGCGAGCCCGCGCACCAGGGCCTCGGCGCCGTCGACGAGATCCTCGTGCACGCGCACCACGAGATGGGGCACGCCGCGCAGGTGCTGGAGGGCGGCGCGGGCCGCCTCGCCGATGCCGGCGAGCGGGTCGGCGTCCAGAGCGTCGCCCGCGAGCTTGCGCGCGAGCGACACCGAGAAGGCGAGCGCCTGCTCCTCGCGCTCGGCGTCGCGGGCGTCGGACTGGTTGAGCAGCCCCGCCGCGGCCAGCCCGAGCCGGACCAGGGCGTCGGCGAGGCGCCCCTGCGCCTGCGCCTCGGCCTGGGCCCGGCCCTCCTGCACGCCGCGGGCATGGGCGCGGGCCTCCGCCTCGGCGATCGCGGCGGCCTCCTTGGCGGCGGCCGCATGTCCCTGCGGGCGCCGGAAATCGGTGTCGAACAGGAAGGGGCGCGCGTTCAATAGACCAGCTCCTCCTCGCCGCCGCTCTTGGCGATCATGATCTCACCCTTCTCGGCCAGCTCCTTGGCGAGCTCGGTCATCCGGCCTTGAGCCTCGTCGACCTCCTTGAGCCGGATCGGGCCCATGGAGCCCATCTCGTCGGTGAGGTTCTTGGCGGCGCGCGTCGACATCTGGCTCATGAAGAAGCCGCGCACGCGCTCGTCGGCGCCTTTCAGCGCCCGGCACAGGGTGTCGTTGTCGACCTTGCGCATCAGGGTCTGCACCGAGCCCGGATCGAGCTTGAGCAGGTCCTCGAAGGTGAACATCAGCTCGCGGATGCGCTTGGCCGAGCCGCGGTTGGCCTGGTCGAGGGCGGCGAGGAAGCGGCCTTCGGTCTGCCGGTCGAAGGCGTTGAAGACGTCGGCCATCAGCTCGTGCGCGTCCCGGCGCGTGGTCTGGGCGATGGTCGAGACGAACTCGGTGCGCAGGGTCTCCTCGATGTGGCGCAACGCCTCCTTCTGCACCGTCTCCATGCGCAGCATCCGCGTCAGCACGTCGATGGCGAAATCCTCCGGCAGGATGGTGAGCACCTTGGCCGCGTAGTCGGAGCGGACCTTGGAGAGCACCACCGCCACGGTCTGCGGGTACTCGCTGCGCAGGAAGGTGGCGAGGATCTCCGGGTCGATCTGGGTGAGCGTGCCCCAGACCCGCTTTCCGCTCGCGCCCTTGATCTCCGCCATGATCGAGGAGACCTGCTCGGGCGGGAAGATCTTGAGCAGCAGCGCCTCGGTGCGCTCGAAGTTCGAGGTGATGCCGCCGCCCGACGACAGCCGCGAGACGAAGTCCACGATCAGCTTCTCGACGGTCTCGGCCTCGAGCGAGCCGAGCTGCACCATGGCGTGGGAGACCTTCTTGACCTCCTCCTCGTCGAGCATCTGCCAGATCGGCGCGCCCTCGGTCTCGCCGAGCAGCAGCAGCAGGGCGGCCGCGCGCTGCGGGCCGGGCATCTGCGCGAAGCCGGAGGCACCGATGCTGTCCATCGCCGCGGTGAAGTTCACCCCCGAACTCATCGGCTCAACCCTGCCTCGCGACGCGATCCGTTCCGGTGCTCAGCCATCGATCACTCGCCGTGGATCCAGTTGCGCAGGACCTCGACGGTCTCGCCGGGGCTCGCGCGCACCATGTCGACCACGCGCTCCACCGTTTCCGCCTGGACCTGACCGCTGAGCTTGGCGTGTTCCAGGAAGCGGGCGGCGGGGCTCTCGCGCGCGGCGATCTCGGCCGGTCCCTCGGCCCCGCCCCCGGCCAGCGCGAGCGCGGGGCCGGCGATGGCGACGGCCTGCGGGGGGGCTTCCAGCACGCGCCGGACCAGGGGCCGCACCACCGCGAGCAGGACGATCAGGGTCAGCGCGGCCAGCACGGTCAGTTCGACGGCGCGCATCACGTCGTCCTTGGTCGGGCTGAGCAGGGATTGCAGCAGGCCCGGCTCGGAGAACTCGGGCACGGTGGGCGCCTCGGCGAAGCGCAGGTTGACCACCTCGATCTGGTCGCCGCGTCCCTTGTCGAAGCCCACCGCCGTGCGCACCAGGGCGGCGATGCGCTCGATCTCGGCGGCCGGGCGCGGCTGGTAGGCGGGCTTGCCGTCCGCTCCGGGGGCGTAGACGCCGTCGACCAGCACCGCCACCGACAGGCGCTTGACCCGGCCGCCCTCCATCACCTCGGTCTTGGTGACGCGCGAGATCTCGTAGTTCGTGGTCTCCTCGTTCTTCTGCGAGGTGTCCTTCTGGGCGGGGGCGGCGGGCTGCTGGGTGGCGCCCGGCAGCTCGTTGCCCACCGAGACCTGGCCCTCGGCCCCGCCGGTGAGCGCGTTCTCGCTGCGGGTCTGGCTGGAGCGCACCACGCGGCTCTCGGGGTCGAAGGTCTCGGAGCGGCTCTCGATGCGGTTGAGGTCGAGTTCGGCCGAGACCTGGACGCGGGCGCGGCCCGCGCCCACGATGCCCGCCACGATCTCCTCGATCTGCGAGCGCATGCGCCGCTCCAGCCCCGCCTGCTTCTCCTCGAAGCCGGCCGTGCCCTCCGCCTCGGCCCCGCGGGCGCCGTCGGCGAGCAGCCGCCCGCGCTCGTCCACGATCGAGACCCGCTCGGGCTTCAACCCCTCCACCGACGAGGCCGCGAGGTGGCGGATCGCCCGGACCTGGCCCGCGTCGAGGTCGCCCATCAGCTTCAGGACGATGGCCGCGCTCGGCATCTCGCGGTCGCGCTCGAACAGGCGCCGCTCCGGGATGACGAGGTGGACGCGGGCGGCCTGGACCCGGCCGATGGCGCGGATCGAGCGGGCGAGCTCGCCCTCCAGCGCCCGCAGGTGGTTCACGTTCTGGACGAAGCTGGTGGAGGAGAAGGCGTCGCCCTTGTCGAAGATCTCGTAGCCGACGCCGCCCTGGCTCGGCAGGCCCTTGCCGGCCAGATCCATGCGCAGGCGGGCGAGATCCGCGCGGGGCGCCATGATGGTCTGGCCGGCCTCGCCCTTGGCCTCGTAAGCGATGCCGCGCGCGTCGAGGTCGCGGATCACGGCGGCCGAATCCTGCATCGACAGGTCGGCGAACAGCACGCCCATGTCGGGCCGCGAGACCCGCAGGATCACGAAGGCGAAGAAGCCGATCAGGGTCAGCGTGACGGCGGCCATGGCGGCGAGCCGCGACGGTCCCAGCTTCGTCACGAGATCGGTCACGGCTTTCACGGATTCGACGCCCACGCAGTACCGCCGCGGCGCCGAACGGCCCGCCCGGCAAGAATTGCCCGGTGCGTGGTTAGCGCTGGGTTAATGGATGGTGGGATGGGGGAGACGGGCCTGAACGCGAAAGAGCCGCGCCCGCTTGCGCGGACACGGCTCCTATGAGACTTCGAAGGGCGCGACGGCCGGACGCCGTCGGCGAACGGCGATCCGTCAGTGCCGGTAATGCTGGATGCGCGTGGTGCGCAGCCCCGCCAGGCCGTGCTGATCGATGGAGAACTGCCAGCTCAGGAATTCCTCGGTGGTCAGCGTATAGCGCTGGCAGGCCTCCTCCAGGCTGAGCAGGCCGCCGCGGACGGCGGCGACGACCTCGGCCTTGCGCCGGATGACCCAGCGGCGGGTCGAGACCGGCGGCAGGTCGGCGATCGTCAGGGGGCTTCCGTCCGGCCCGATCACGTACTTCACTCTCGGGCGTGGTGTTTCGGTCATGATACGCTCTACACTCGACTGACCTGTCGAGGGTCGAAGGTACTTGCGCCCGCTTAAGACATGTTGAAGCCGGTCGATCGAATCCGATTCGTCGCCTGTTGGCGGATGTGGATAAGTGTTCACGAGGACGACGCGCCCAGCGTCTTCACCTTCGAGACGGCGACCCGCTGATCGCCGATGACCAGCACCGGCGTGCTGCCGCTGAGATCGACGCTCTCGACCTTTCCGGTCACCGAGGTGTCCACGCTCACGGTGCCGCCGGTGGCGTCGGTGGCGTTCACGGTGATCGCGTAGGTGCCGTCCTTGGCGGCGAGCCCCGTGGTCGAGGTGCCGTCCCAGGCGAACGTCTGGCTGCCGCTCGCCAACGTCTTGGTCTTGGTGGCGACGGTGTTGCCCTCGGAATCCTTGATCGTGATCACCGCCTTGGTCGCCGCCCGGTCGGCGTTGAGCGTCCAGGTGGCCGATCCGTCCGACAGCTCGGACTCGGTCCCGTCCGCGGTCACCGTCCGTCCGAGCAGGCCGGAGGCGGAGGCCGAGGCGGAGGACTGGGCGTTCGTCAGGATGGAGCCGAGCGTGCTGTTCGTCTTCAGCTGCTGCTCGACGCCCGCGAACTGCACCAGCTGCTGGGTGAAGGCGTTGGTGTCCATCGGATCGAGGGGGTTCTGGTTCCTGAGCTGCGTGGTGAGCAGCGTCAGGAACTGCGTGAAGTTGCCCGCGATCGTCCTGGCGTCCGTGCCCGTCGATGAGGACGCGGCGCTGGCGACGCTCGCGATGCCGGTGATGCCCGAGGTCATGCGTGTGAGGTCCTAGATCCGGATGTCGAGGCCGCGGACGGGCCGAAGCGCGCGCAGCGGGATCGCGTCGAGGGGGGGGGCGTCGTGCGTGGCGCCGGGGCCGGAAACGCGGCCGGCCTCCTGCCGGTCGAGCGCGGAGCGGTCCTGCGAGGCGCCGTCCTGCGCTGGACCGTCCTGGCGAAGCTGCAGGCTGATGCCGGCATCGCCCGTGGAAAAACCCGCCTGGGCCAGGGCCTGCTGCAGGCTGTCGACGTCGCGCCGCAGCAGGGCGAGCGTCGCAGGGCTGTCCACGACGAGGGTCGCGCTCGCCGCGCGGCCGTCCTTGTCGATGTCGAGGGTGACGTCGATGCGCCCGAGTTCGGCCGGGTCGAGGCGCATCTCGAAGCGGTTGGTGCCGACCATCGCGCGCAGCCCGATGGTCATCGGCACGGCCCCGATCGGCACCGGAGGCTCGCTCGCCGCTGCCGGGCCGGGATGCGCGGAGGATGGGACCGCGCTCGCGAGCACGGTCGGCCTGTCGGCGGTGGGGCCCGGCGCCGACGGGACCGCGGCGTCGGAGGCCGCCTTCGGCATCGCCCCGGCGAGGGCCGTCGCGAAGGCGGTCCCGCCGTCATCCGCCGTCGCGCCCGTCGCTGGGTCGCCCGTCGGGGCGGGCGCCGTGCCCGCCCCGGCCTGGACGGCCGTGTCCTCTCCGCCGGACGCGGGGCCGGCCTCGACCTCGGACGCGTCCCCGGCGGCGTGCCGGGACGCTGCGGCCGGGACCGGCGCTGCGATCGCGGCCGGCATCGCCGGCATCGGGGGGGCTTCGAGGCCGCTCGTCTCCGTTCCCTCCGCGTCGGCGGAGGGAATCCCGCTCGGGGCCGTCGCCCGCTCGGGCGCCGCGTTCGACGCCTTGAGCGCCCGCCCCGTCTCGGGCTCGTTCCCGAACCCGTCCGTCGGCTCGGCTGGGGGCTTGGCAGTCTTCGATCCTTCGGCCTCGCCCGGACGCTTCAGGGCCGCTGCCCTGGCGGACGGCGCAGCCGTATCGCGATCCTGCGACGGGCCTGCGGGCCGGCTCTCGCCGGACGCGGCCCGCGCCTTGGCCGCCGTCTCCTCACGCGCGCGGCTGAGCGCGTCGCGTTCGGCCCGCACGCTGTCCTGTCGGTCGAGGGTGAAGCGTTCGCGGGCGAGTTCGTCGCCGCGGCGCGCGCCTGCCGCCTGCGCACGGGCGATCTGCCCTTGCCGCGCGGCCTGTTCACCCCACTGCACCCGCGTCACCGCCATCGATCCGGCCTCCTCTGCCGGCATCGGAGCAAGGGCCGCACCACACCGGCGTCCCAGCCAAGATCCTGACCGGACACGATAAGTCCTCGGAGTGGATCGCCGCACGGTGTCGGTCGTGGGGGGCGAAGCTGCCCGCCGCCCGGCAGGATTTGCCGGGACGCCCCGTCCGTCCGTGGCTGGCAACGGCGGGGCAGGATCGCTATAGACACCCGCAACCCCTTCGTCCCTCGGGGTCCGAACAGCCACGGCCATGAACTCCCTCGACCTCGCCAAGCCCCCGCACGAGACGCGCGTCGTCGTCGCGATGTCGGGCGGCGTGGATTCGTCGGTGGTGGCCGGCCTGCTGAAGCGCGAGGGCTACGACGTCGTCGGCATCACGCTCCAGCTCTACGACCACGGCGCCGCCACGCACCGCAAGGGCGCCTGCTGCGCCGGCCAGGACATCCACGACGCCCGCCGAGTGGCCGAGACGCTCGGCATCCCCCACTACGTCCTCGACTACGAGGACCGCTTCCGGGAAGCGGTGATCGACCGCTTCGCCGACAGCTATCTGGCCGGCGAGACGCCGATTCCCTGCGTCGAGTGCAACCGCTCGATCAAGTTCCGCGACCTGCTCGCCACCGCCCGCGACCTCGACGCCGACGCGCTCGCCACCGGCCACTACGTCGCGAGCCGCCCCGCGGCCGGGGGCGGGCGCGCCCTCTACCGGGCGCTCGATCCCGCCCGCGACCAGAGCTACTTCCTCTACGCCACCACGCCCGAGCAGCTCGCCTTCCTGCGCTTCCCCTTGGGGGAACTGCCCAAGGACGAGACCCGGCGGCTCGCCCGCGACCTCGGGCTGGCGGTGGCCGAGAAGGCCGACAGCCAGGACATCTGCTTCGTGCCGCAGGGCCGCTACGCCGACGTCATCGCCAAGCTGCGCCCGGAGGCGACGCGGGCGGGCGAGATCGTCGATCTCGACGGGCGCCGGCTCGGGGTCCACGAGGGCATCGTCCACTACACGGTGGGCCAGCGCCGCGGCCTCAAGCTCGCGGTGGGCGAGCCGCTCTACGTGGTGCGCCTGGAGCCCGCCACCGCCCGCGTCGTGGTGGGCCCGCGCTCGGCGCTGGCCACCAGCCGCGTCCGCCTCGACGACATGAACTGGCTCGGGCGCACCCCGCTGCACGCGCTGGCCGACGAGCCGGTGGCCGTGCGCGTGCGCTCGACCCGCGAGCCCCGCCCCGCGACCTTGAGCTGGAACGCGAGGGCGGGCCACGCCGAGGTGGCGCTGGCGACCCCCGAGGACGGGGTCTCGCCCGGTCAGGCCTGCGTGATCTACGCCGACGACGCGCCCCGCGCGCAGGTGCTCGGCGGCGGCACCATCCGCCGCATCGACGCGGTGCCGGCGGGCGCCGCCGAGGCCGCCTGATCGGGGCGGCCCGACCCTCTTCCCGACGACTCAAGGAACACCGACGACATGCTGAGCGAGCCAGTGCGGGAGGCCGGACCGAGCACGGCGCTGATGCGCAAGGCCTATGCCCGCTGGGCGCCGGTCTACGACGTGGTCTACGACAAGCTGACCGAGCCCGCCGCCCGCGCGGCGGTGGAGGCCGCGACCGCCCACGGCCCGCGCATCCTGGAGGCGGGCGTCGGCACCGGTCTGTCGCTGGGCTACTACCCCCGCGACGGCTTCGTCTGCGGCGTCGACCTGTCCGAGGACATGCTCCGGCGCGCCCGTGCCAAGGTCCGCCGCCGCGGGCTCACCCACGTGCGCGGCCTGCAGGTGATGGACGTGTGCCGCTTGGGGTACGCCGATGCCAGCTTCGACGCCGTGGTGGCGCAGTTCCTGATCACCCTGGTGCCCGACCCCGAGGCGGCGCTCTCCGAGTTCCTGCGGGTGGTGCGTCCCGGCGGGGGCATCGTGCTCGCCAACCATTTCGGCCAGACCGACGGGCCGCTGGCGCGGGCGGAGGAGATCGTCGCCCCGCTCTGCACCAAGATCGGCTGGTCCTCGGACTTCAAGTCCACCCGGATCGAGGCCTGGGCGCGCCGCAACGGCGTCGAGTTCGTGGGCGTCGCCCCGACCTTCCCCGGCGGCTTCTTCAAGATCCTGCGCATGCGCAAAGCCCCGTGACGGGGGAGGCGCCGCGGGCCGAACCTCGGCCTGCGCGCGCGTGGCTGCGCTGGCTGCCGCTGCTGCTGCTGGTCGGCGTGTCGGCAGGCGTGCTGGTCTCGGGCGTCTGGCGCTTCGTCAGCCTGGAGCGGCTGATGGGCTCCCGGGCGTGGCTGCACGACTGGGTGGCCGAGGACCGGGGCCGGGCGATCGCGACGGCGGCGGCGGTCTATGTCGCCTCGGTCGTGGTCTCCGTGCCGGCCTCGCTGGTGCTCACCATGGTCTGCGGCTTCCTGTTCGGTACGGTCACGGGCGCGCTGGTGGCGGTGGGCTCGGCGACCACGGGGGCCATGATCGTGTTCTCGATCGGGCGCCACGCCGCCCGCGACCTGATCCTGCGCCGGGCCGGATCGCGGCTGACCCGCCTCGCGGAAGGCTTCCGGCGCGACGCCTTCGGCTACGTCGCCTTCCTGCGCCTGCTGCCCCTGTTCCCCTTCTGGATGACCAACCTCGCGCCCGCGGCCTTCGGGGTCTCCTTGCGCACCTTCGTGCTCGCTACGCTCGTCGGCCTCACCCCCGGCGCCTTCGTCTACGCCGCCACGGGAGCGGGCGTCGAGGATCTGGTCGCGGCCCACGAGGGAGCCAAGGCCGAGTGCCTGGCGCGCGGCGGTCTCGCCTGTGATCAGGCGATCGACCTGAGCCGCCTCGTCACGCCGCAGATGGTGGCGGCTCTGGCGGCGCTGGCCGCCTTCGCCCTGCTGTCGGTTTCCCTGCGCCGATGGCTTGAGCGGCGCTCGATCCGGGAATAAAGCTTGCGCACAAGCGATTAACATACTGCAGTCTTCGCGGCCCGGCGGGCGGGTCGGCACGGCCCGAAGGAGAGTCGTCTGCATGGCCCCGCGGGCATGCCCATCTACCCTCGGATACGGTCCGGCCCGCTCGTCGGGCGCACGCCCGTGGCGGCGGCGCCGGTCGAGGCGGTGATGGACGCGCGCATCGACCAGATCGCCGGCGCCGGCCGGGAGGGGCATCCCGCCTCGCCCGCCGCCCGCCGCGTCAGGCTCGGCCTGTCGGGCCGGGTGTTCCTGCTGACGGTGGCCTTCGTCGCCGTGGCCGAAATCCTGATCTACGTGCCTGCGGTGGCCAACTTCCGCCGGGCTTGGCTGTCGGACCGGATCTCGGCGGCTCAGGTCGCCGCCCTCGTGATCGACGCGGCACCCGACGGCCACGTCTCGGACGATCTCGCCCGCCGCCTGCTCTCCGGCGTCGGCGCCCGCGCCATCGCCGCCCGCGACGGCGACACCCGCAGCCTGCTCACCCTGGAGGCGATGCCCGACGAGGTCGCCGACATCGTGGACCTGCGCACCGACCCCTGGCCGGGCTCGATCCGGGGGGCGTGGCGCACCCTGGTCCGTCCGGTCCAGGCGCCGATCCGCGTCGTCGGCGAGGGGCAGAACGGCTTCGAGCTCGTCGAGATCCTCATGGACGAAGCGCCCCTGCGCGAGGCGATGATCGGCTTCTCCGTCCGCCTGCTCCTGTCCTCCCTCCTGATCGCGGCCGCCGCCGCCGGCCTGGTCTTCGTCACCCTGCAGCGGTTCATCGTGCGGCCGGTGCGCCAACTCGCCCGGAACATCACGGCCTTCGCCGACGACCCCGAGGGGGCCGACCGGGTGATCGTGCCCTCCGGCCGTGCCGACGAGATCGGAGATGCCGAGACGGCGCTGGCGCGCATGGAGACCGCGCTGGCGGGCGAACTGCGTCAGAAGAGGCGCTTGGCCGAACTCGGCCTGTCGGTCAGCAAGATCAACCACGAGCTGCGCAACCTGCTGACCACGGCCCAGCTGCTGGGCGACCGCCTGGAGGGCGTGGCCGATCCGATCGTGCAGCGCGTCGCGCCCCGCCTCGTCGCCACCCTCGACCGCGCGATCCGGTTCTGCGAGGCGACGCTGGCCTACGGGCGGGCGAGCGAGCAGCACCCGAAGCGACGGATGACCGGGCTCGCCCCGATCCTCGCCGAATTGACCGAGCTGGACGGCCTCACTCCCGGCTCCCCGGTCCGCGTGCGGATCGAGGCCGACCCGGTCCTGGAGATCGATGCCGATCCCGAGCAGCTCTCGCGGGCGCTGACCAATCTGGTGCGCAACGCCGTGCAGGCGCTCGACGCCGCCGGCACCGGCGACGGCGCCCCCACGGTCACCGTCTCGGCGGACCGCACGGGGAGCCGGGTCGTCATCCTGGTGGCCGACAACGGCCCCGGCCTGCCCGAACGGGCCAAGGCCCACCTGTTCTCGCCGTTCCAGGGCTCGATGCGTTCCGGCGGCACCGGGCTCGGCCTCGCCATCGCCGCCGAGCTGGTGCAGCTCCACGGCGGCACGCTGACCCTCGACGAGACGGAGACCGGCGCCCGCTTCCGCTGCGTGATCCCGGACCGCGTCGGTCAGGGCACGACGTAGACCGTCTCGGGTGTCCGAAGGGCGAGCCCTTCGGCGGGTGTCGGGGCGGACGACGATCTATCCGGGGCTCTGCCCCGGCCCCCACGAAAGGGCTCGCCCTTTCGAAACCCCCTACTCGGCCGCGGCGAGCGTGGTGATCTCGGGGACGGTGACGCCGATCTCGCGCAGCAGCGCGGCGTCCTCGTCGGCCTCGTTGTTGGCGGTGGTGAGCAGGCGCTCGCCGTAGAAGATCGAGTTGGCGCCGGCCAGGAAGCACAGGATCTGCGCCTCGCGGGTCAGGCTCTTGCGTCCGGCGCTGAGGCGCACCCGCGCCCGCGGCATCACGATGCGGGCGGTGGCGCACATCCGGACGAGATCGAGGGGATCGACCGGGGCGCGCTCCTCCAACGGCGTGCCCTCCACGGCCACCAGGGCGTTGATCGGCACGCTCTCGGGATGGGGAGCGTGGTTGGCCAGAACCTGCAGCATCTCGGCCCGGTCGCGCACCCGCTCGCCCATGCCGACGATGCCGCCGCAGCACACGCCGATCCCGGCCTCGCGCACGTTCTCCAGCGTCTTCAGGCGCTCGTCGTAGGTGCGCGTCGAGATGATGTCGCCGTAGAACTCGGGGCCGGTGTCGAGGTTGTGGTTGTAGGAGGTCAGCCCGGCCTCGGCCAAGCGTCCCGCCTGGGAGGCGGTGAGCATGCCCAGCGTCACGCAGGCTTCCATGCCGAGACCCCGCACGCCGCGCACCATCTCCAGCACCGCGTCGAAGTCCGGTCCGTCCTTGGGCTGGCGCCACGCCGCACCCATGCAGAAGCGGTGCGCGCCGTTGGCCTTGGCGGCGGCCGCCTCCTTGAGCACGGCGGCCACCGGCATCAACCGCTCGCGGGGCAGGTTCGCGCCCTTGTGGTGGGCCGATTGCGGGCAGTAGGCGCAATCCTCCGGGCAGCCGCCGGTCTTGATCGAGAGCAGTGCCGCCCGCTGGATGTCGGCCGGGTCGTTGTGGGCGCGATGCACCGTGCCCGCCCGGTGCACGAGGTCGAGCAGCGGCATGTCGTGGATCGCCTGGATCTCGGCCAGGGTCCAGTCGTGCCGGCTGGCGGAGGCGGGCGGGGCGAGGGAGGTCACGACGTCGCTCATGCCGCCTTTGAGGGCGATCGAGGCGGAAAAATCAAGCCTTGCCGCGACGGGCCGCCCGGCGGGATGATGCGGACGGTCGTACAAGTGAGGGTGATGCGCGCATCGGCTGGATGTGGTCGTCCAATGACAGTACGATCGAGATCGACGAGGCCGACGGCTCCGAGATGATCGTCGTCATCGGGACGCCTGCCGGCGGTTCCTGCTGTCGATGCCGGGTGAATCCCCCTATCGGTCACCGCCATCAAGACGATCGCCGGCTTCGGGACGTCGCTCAGGCGGGGCAGCGAGACGCTCGACCGCATCGCCCGGGGCGAGACGGTCGCGATCGAGCTTCCGGTTCCCGATACCCGAGATGCTGTTGCGGAGCTGGGCGCACTCGGCGTGCGGGCGCAGATCGTCGCGTCTCGCAGCGTCGATGTCCGCGCCATCCGCCGGCGCCTCGCCCCGACTCCGGCCGAGTTCGCCATCCGCTTCGGTCTCGAACTCGACACGGTGCAGAACTGGGAGCAGGGGCACACGAGTCCGGCCCCGGCCGCACGCGTGCGCCTGAAAGGTCATCGAGCAGAACCCGGCGGCCGTGGACGCGGCCTTGGCCGCACCCTGACCCGTCAGTGCGTCGGCTCGCCCGCCGCGACCTTCGCCGTCCAGTCGTCGAAGGCGACGACGCGCTGGCGCTGCTCGCCGAGACCCTCGATGCGCAGCACCATCTCGTCGTCGGCCTTCAGGAAGCGGGGTGGCTTCATCCCCAAACCCACGCCGGGCGGGGTGCCGGTGGTGATGACGTCGCCGGGCTCCAGCATCATGAAGTGCGAGACGTAGGCCACGATCTGCGCCACGTCGAAGATCATGGTCGCCGTCGAGCCGGTCTGCATCCGCTGACCGTTGAGATCGAGGCTGAGCGAGAGCGCCTTCAGGTCGGGGATCTCGTCCAGCGTCACGAGCCAGGGACCGAGCGGCCCGAAGGTCGGGCAGCCCTTGCCCTTGGTCCAGGTGCCGCCGCGCTCCATCTGGAATTCGCGCTCCGACAGGTCGTTGCAGATGCAGGCGCCCGCTACGTAGTTCAGGCCCTCGTTGGCGTGGACGTAGCTCGCGCGGGCGCCGATCACCACCGCCAGTTCCACCTCCCAGTCGGTCTTGGCCGATCCTTTCGGCAGGATCACGTCGTCGTTCGCCCCGACGAGGCAGGAGGGGGCCTTGTTGAACACGATGGGCTCGGAGGGGATGGCCGCCCCGGTCTCGGCGGCGTGGTCGGCGTAGTTCAGGCCGATGGCCACGACGTTGCGGGTGCCGCCGACGCAGGGGCCGAGCCGCGTGTCCGGCGGCAGCAGGGGAAGGCTCGCCGGGTCGATCAGACGGAGGCGATCGAGGGACTCGCGCGACAGGCCGGGGCCGGCGATGTCGCGCAGGATGCCCGAGAGGTCGCGCAAGGCCCCGTCCGCATCGACGAGGCCCGGACGCTCGTCGCCGCGCGCGCCGTGCCGGATCAGCTTCATCGTGAGGTGTCCCATCGGTCGGTGAGGGATGATTGAGCCGACCATGGCCGTGACGGCGCGGGGGCGCAAGCACGGGGGGCGCCGGCACCAGTGTGTGTCCGAAAAGGCACGTTGCCGTGGAAACACTGCCGCCGGCCGGGCCGTTATGCAGGGTCATGCGCCCGGCTATGCTGGTCGTTCGAACGGCGCGCTTGCGCCTGTCGATGCGTATCCAGTCTTGCCTTGACGGTAATCGTTGGTGTTCAATAATTTACGAATCATTATTCAATAGTTTAATCGATCATTAATATTTGATGGAATTCTGCGCATTCGCCATCCTGAGCCTGCGGATGGCAGCTCGCTCGATTCGCGACAGCAGAGATGCTCCACGGCCAAGCGGGTTGGGGACCGACGATGACGAGACGGATGCGTGGCTCTGTCCATGCCCTGGCCCTGGCGGGGATGGTCGCTGCGGCGGGCGGCGCGCAGGCCGGCGTGTTCGGCCTGCGCGAGCAGAGCAGCCAGGCGCAGGGCCTGTCCTTCGCCGGCGCGGCGGCAGGCTCGGGCGGCGTCTCCTCGATCTTCTGGAACCCGGCCGTGGTCACCATGCGCCCGGGCTGGGTCGCCGAGCAGAACCTGACCTTCATCGACCTGTCGGCGCGCATCCGCCCGGAGGCCGGGACCAACCCCGCCTTCCTGGGACTCGGCGATTCGGCTGAGATCGGCCAGGGCGCCGTGGTGCCGGCGGGCGCGATCTCCTACCAGCTCAACGACCGGATCTGGCTCGGCCTGTACACCGGCGCGCCCTACGGCCTCGTCACCAAGCCCGATCAAGTCTGGGCGGGCGAGGTCTACGGGCGCTCCTCGCGCATCTTCTCGCTCGCCTTCAACCCGGTGGTCGGCGTCAAGGTCAACGAGTGGCTCTCGCTCGCCGCCGGCCCGAGCGTCGAGTATTTCCGCCTGACCCTGCGGCAGGCGCTGCCGCTACCGGGTATCCTGCCGGCGAGCTATCCGAGCGCCTTCCTCAAGGGGGACTCCTGGGGCGTAGGCTTCACCGCGGGCGCGACCGTCACGCCGTGGGACGGGACGGTGCTGGGCGTCGGCTACCGTTCCTCGGTCCATCACGACATCGAGGGCTCGATCGGCGTGCCGGTCCCGGCGCTCGCGCCGTTCGCCGGTCAGGTGCGCGCCAACCTCAACACGCCGGAGAAGCTCAGCCTCGGCCTGACCCAGGCGCTGAGCCCCGTGGCCCGGCTCGCGCTGGGCTTCGAGTGGGACAACTGGTCCAGGCTCGGCACGATCGGGGTCGTCTCGCGCACCCTCGGCGTGCCGGTCAGCGTGCTGCCGCTGAA
>Ga0182229_1000060_pt1 | contig 26242 bp, 22 predicted proteins | sample G6R1MG_32_FD_129663 | JGI IMG/M metagenome (GOLD analysis project Ga0182229, IMG submission 129663) | Miscanthus phyllosphere microbial communities from Michigan, USA - G6R4_MAIN_07NOV2016_LD1 MG | ecosystem: Host-associated > Plants > Phyllosphere > Phylloplane/Leaf | place: USA: Michigan...
CGAGGAGCGTCGGCGCGGGCGGATCGAGACCACGGCGCAACTCGCGGAGATCGTGGCGGGCGTGGTGCGGGTCGAGCCCGGCAGCCACATCCACCCGGCGACGCGGACCTTCCAGGGCCTGCGCATCGCGGTGAACGACGAACTCGGCGAACTCGTCCGGGCGCTGCATGCGGCCGAGCGGGTGCTGGCGCCGGGGGGGCGGCTCGCCGTCGTGACGTTCCATTCGCTGGAAGACCGGATCGTCAAGCAGTTCTTCGCCGCGCGGAGCGGCCGGGCGGCCCAGGGCTCCCGGCACCTGCCGAGCCAGGGCGCCCCGGAGCCGCGCAGCCTGAGCCTCGTCACCAAGGGTCCCGTCCTGCCGGGCGAGGCGGAACTGGCGCGCAACCCGCGCGCCCGCTCGGCGAAGCTGCGCGCCGTCGCGCGCACCGACGCCCCCGTCCCGCCGCCGCTCAGCGCCATCGAGACCCTGGCGAGCCTGCCCGAACACCGCCGCGGAGGCGCCCGCCGATGATCCGCCTGCTCAACCTGCTGGCGATTGCCGGGCTCGTCGCCTCGGCGGTCTATGCCTACTCGATCAAGTACGACACGCTCTATCAGGCGGGTCAGGTCTCCAAGGTCCAGACCGCCCTGCACAAGGAGCGGCAAGCCATCGCCGTCCTGCGGGCGGAGTGGCAGTTGCTGACCCGGCCGGACCGCCTCCAGGCGGCGGTGGAAAAGCACCTCGCCCTGGAGCCGATCGGCATCAGCCATCTCGGCCGGATCGCGGACCTTCCCGCCCGGCCCGAGCGCGGCGACGAGATCGGCCGCCTTCTGGCGGCGACGGCGACGCCCAAGGAGAAGGGCACGCCCGAGCCGCGCACGACGGGTGCGATCAGCCGCACCGTGACGACGACCCGTACCCCGACCGCCGCGAGGTAGTTTCGTGTCCGACGCGCAGGATCATTCGGAGCGCCGGGAGCCGGTCTTCGGCACGCCGGAGGAACAGGCCGCTGCGGCCGCGGCCGCAGCCCAGCCGGAGCCGCAGGTGGCGGAGCAGGACGCCGCCCGCCTGATGCAGGCGGTGGAGGAGGTCATGGCCCCACGCGACCCGCGCCGGGTGCGCATGCGCCGCCTCGTCCGCAGCATGTTCCGCCTCGCCATCGAGCGCTCGCATGTCCGCGTGGCGCTGGTCGGGCTCGTCTTCCTCGGCGTGTTCGGGGCGATCTCCGTGCGCCTCCTCACCATGGCGATCTTCGGCGAGCCGCCCAGCCAGGAGCACCGGGCGGCGGCCAGTTCCTCGACCGCCTTCCGCCCCGACATCGTAGACCGCAACGGCGAGATCCTGGCCACCGACATCCGCACGGTCTCGGTCTTCGCCGAGCCCGGCAACATCTACGACAAGGACGAGGCGGTCGAACTGCTCACCGCCGTCCTGCCCTCGCTCAACGCCTCGGAACTGCGCGCCAAGCTCTCCTCCCGCAAGGACCGCAAGGGCGCTGGCTTCGTGTGGGTGAAGCGCGAACTCACGCCGAAGCAGCAGGCCGAGGTGCACCGCCTCGGCATTCCCGGCATCGGCTTCCTGCCGGACCACAAGCGCGTCTACCCGAACGGCACCGCCGCCGCCCACATCCTGGGCGCGACGAACCTCGACGGCGTCGGCATCGCCGGCATGGAGAAGTACATCGACTCCACCGGCCTCCAGGCGCTGAACAGCTTCGGCCTCGTCAGCAAGCAGGCGGACCTCAAGCCGATCCAGCTCTCCCTCGACCTGCGCGCCCAGTTCGCCGTGCGCGACGAGTTGGCCAAGGGCATCGAGCACTTCAAGGCCAAGGCCGGCGCGGCGATGATCCTCGACGTGAAGACCGGTGAGGTCGTCGCGCTGGTCTCCATGCCCGACTTCGACCCGAACGACCCGAAGGACGCCCTGGCGCCCGACCGGATCAACCGCATGAATGTCGGCGTCTACGAGATGGGCTCGACCTTCAAGGCGATGACGCTGGCGATGGCGCTCGATTCCGGCAAGTACAACGTCAACTCGACGTTCGACACCCGGGGCGGCGTGCTCAACTGGGGCCGGCAGAAGATCCACGAGTACCACGGCACCAACCGCGTCATCACGATGCCGGAGGTGTTCACGCACTCGTCGAACATCGGCTCGGCCAAGATGGCGCTCGGCGTCGGCGTGCCCGGACACAAGGCCTTCCTCAAGAGGATGGGCCTCACCGACCGGCTGCGCACCGAACTCCCCGAGAGCGCGGCGCCGATCGTCCCCTCGCGCTGGAGCGAGATCAACACCATCACCATCGCCTTCGGCCACGGCATCGCGGTGGCGCCGCTCCAGGCGGCGATGGCGGTGGGCGCCATCGTCAACGGCGGCAAGCTCATCACCCCGACCTTCCTGAAGTCCGACCCGGATTCGGTGAAGGCGCGCTCGACCCCCGTGCTCTCGCCCCAGACCTCCGAGGCGATGCGCTACATCATGCGCCTCAACGCCGCCGAGGGCTCGGCCAAGAAGGCGTCGGTGCCGCTCTACTTCGTCGGCGGCAAGACCGGCACGGCCGAGAAGGTGATCGGCGGGCGCTACAACAAGAACCGCCTGTTCACGACCTTCATGGCGGCCGCGCCGATGAACGACCCGAAATACCTCTTCGTCACCATCATGGACGAGCCGCAGGGCCTGCCGGAATCCGGCGGCTACGCCACCGCCGCCTGGAACTCCGGCGTCGTCACCGGCAAGGTCATCGAGCGCGTCGCGCCGATTCTCGGGCTGCCGCCCCAGTTCGAGGCGCCGGTGCGGCCCTTCCCGCAGATGGTCAAGTTGAACGCCTACCACGTCAACCAGTTGGGCGGCCCGTGACCCGCCTCGGCGACCTCTTCCCCGAAGCCGCCGGGCCCGAAGCGGACCGGCCCGTCGCCGGGCTGACCGCCGACAGCCGGCGCGTCGTGCCGGGCGGCGTGTTCGTCGCGGTGCCGGGCACCAAGGCCGACGGGCGCCTCTTCGCCGCCAAGGCGGCGGAAGCCGGGGCGCTGGCCGTCGCGGGGGAGGGCGAGCGCCCCGCCGACCTGCCGCAAACGACCGCCTGGATCGCCGTCCCCGAGGCCCGCCGGGCGCTGGCGCTCGCCGCCGCCCGCCTCGCCGGGCGCCAGCCCGAGACGGTGCTCGCCGTCACCGGCACCGCCGGCAAGAGTTCGGTGGCCGACTTCGTCCGCCAGATCCTGTCACGGATGGGCCGCGAGTCGGCGAGCCTCGGCACGGTCGGCATCGTCACCAACCGGGGCGCGCAATACGGCTCCCTCACCACCCCCGATCCCGTCACCCTGCACGAGACCCTGGCCCGCCTCGCGGACGAGGGCATCACCGAACTCGCCATGGAGGCCTCGTCCCACGGGATCGAGCAGCGCCGCCTCGACGGCGTGCGCCTCGCGGCGGCGGGCTTCACCAATCTCGGCCGCGACCATCTCGACTACCACGCGAGCATCGAAGACTATCTTGCGGCCAAGATGCGGCTTTTCACCGATCTGCTCCCCGCCGGATGTCCGGCGGTCGTGAACGCGGACGGGGCCTTCTCAGACCGGGTGATCGCCACGGCGGAGGCCGCCGGGCGGCCGGTCTTCACCACCGGGCGGGCGGGGCGCGACATCCGCCTCGTCGCCGCGCGGACGGAGGGTTTCGCCCAGGCCCTCACCGTCGAGGCCGGGGGCCGCTCGCGCGAATTGCGGCTGCCCCTGGTGGGGGGCTTCCAGGTCGAGAACGCCCTGGTCGCGGCGGGCCTCGCCCTGGCGGCGCCGGCCGGTGCGGCCGACCCGGACGGGGTCTTCGCCGCCCTCGACCACCTGACCGGCGTGCCGGGCCGCATGGAGCGGATCGGCGAGGCGCGGGGCGGGCTCTGCCTCGTGGATTACGCCCACAAGCCGGAGGCGCTGGAGCAGGTGCTCACCGCCTTGCGCCCCTTCGCCTCGGGGCGGCTCGTGGTCTTGTTCGGCTGCGGCGGCGACCGCGACCGGGGCAAGCGCCCGCTCATGGGCGCCATCGCCGCCCGCCTCGCGGACCACGTGATCGTCACCGACGACAATCCCCGCACCGAGGAGCCGGCGGCAATTCGCCGGGCGATCCTCGATGCGGCCCCCGGCGCCGAGGAGATCGGCGACCGCGAGGAGGCGATCCGCAGCGCGGTCGGCCGTCTCGGAAAGGGCGATGTGCTGGTCGTGGCCGGCAAGGGTCACGAAACCGGCCAGATCGTGGGAGATCGGGTGCTCCCATTCTCGGACCACGAGGTCCTGCGCGCCGCGATCGCCACGCTTCTGGGGGGCTGACCTTGACCGCACTCTGGACCCCGGATGCCCTCGAAGCGGCCACGGGCGGCCGCTGGATCGGCGAGCGCCGGCCCGTGTCGGGCGCCTCCATCGACACCCGGACCCTTCAGCCCGGCGATCTGTTCTTCGCCATCCGGGGCGAGGCGCGGGACGGGCACGATTTCGTCGCCCAGGCGCTCGGCAAGGGCGCCGGGGCCGCCGTGGTCGCCGAGGGCCGCGCGGCCGCGTGCGAGGGCCCGGTCCTCGCCGTGGCGGGGGAGGGCGCCGACCCGGTTCTCACCGCCATGGAGCGGATCGGCCGCGCCGCCCGCGCCCGCAGCGAGGCGCAGGTCGTCGCCGTCACGGGCTCGGTCGGCAAGACCGGCACCAAGGAGGCGCTGCGCCACGTCCTCTCGGGGCAGGGGGCGACGCATGCCTCGGCGGCCTCCTACAACAACCATTGGGGCGTGCCCCTGACCCTGGCGCGGATGCCGGAGGAGGCGCGGTTCGGCGTCTTCGAGATCGGCATGAACCACGCCCACGAGATCCTGCCGCTGACCGGCCTGGTCCGGCCGCAGGTGGCGCTCGTCGTCACCGTGGAGCCGGTGCATGCCGAGCACTTCCCCTCGGTCTCGGCCATCGCCGACGCGAAGGGCGAGATCTTCGCCGGCCTGGAGCCCGGCGGGGTGGCGGTGATCAACCGCGACAACCCCCATTACGAGCGCCTCGCCGCCCATGCCATGGCCTCGCGGGCCGGGCGGATCGTCAGCTTCGGCGAGCATCCGCAGGCCGATGTCCGCGCCAACCGGATCGTGCTCCGCCCCGACCTGTCGGTGGTCGATGCCAGCGTGATGGGGCAGCCCGTCACCTACAAGCTCGGCACGGCGGGCCGCCACACGGCGCTCAATTCGCTGGGCGTGATGGCAGTGGTCCATTCGCTCGGCGCCGACCTCGCCGCCGCCGCCCTGTCCCTCGCCGCCCTCGCGCCGCCCGCCGGCCGGGGCGAGCGCACGGCGCTGGAGATGGAGAACGGCACCGCGTGGCTCATCGACGAGAGCTACAACGCCAACCCCGCCGCCGTCCGCGCGGCGCTGGCGACCCTCAGCGGCATTGAGACCGGCCCGCGCGGCCGGCGCATCGCCGTGCTGGGCGACATGCTGGAACTCGGGCCGACCAGCCCCGACCTGCATCGCGGCCTCGCCGCCTCCGTCGAGGCGGCCGGGATCGACCTCGTCTTCGCGGCCGGGCCGCTCACCCGCAACCTCTACGAGGCCCTGCCCGTGAGCCGGCGCGGCGCGGTGGCCGCGACCGCCGCCGACTTGATCGAGCCCCTCACCCGGACCCTGCGCCCCGGCGACGCCGTGATGGTCAAGGGCTCCAACGGCAGCCGCATGGGCCGGATTGTCGAGGCGCTCAAAGGCCGTTACGCCGCGCCGCACACGCGCCGCGACCCGGTCGTCGCCCTTCCCTGAGCGGCCCTGCCGCCTCCCCGCCTGAACAGAGGGGCCCCGCGCCCGGATGCTTTACCTTCTCTCGGACCTGAGCAGCACCTTCACGCCGCTCAACGTCTTCCGCTACATCACCTTCCGCGCCGGCGGCGCGATGTTCACCGCCGGCCTGTTCGTGTTCTGGTTCGGGCCCTGGATCATTTCCCTGCTGCGCCTGCGCCAGGGCAAGGGCCAGCCGATCCGCGAGGACGGGCCGCAGACCCACCTGCTTACCAAGCGCGGCACGCCGACCATGGGCGGGCTGATGATCCTGGCCGGGTTCATCGTGGCGGTGCTGCTCTGGACGAACCCGCGCAACCACTACGTCTGGATCACCCTCACCGTGACCCTCGGCTTCGGGGCGATCGGCTTCTACGACGACTACCTCAAGGTCACGAAGCAGTCGCACAAGGGCTTCTCCGGCAAGTTCCGGCTGGGCCTCGAAGGGCTGATCGCCGTGGCCGCCTGCGTGACGATCGCGGCCTATTCGCCGCTCACGCTGCAGAACCAGCTCGCCTTCCCCGTCCTCAAGGACGCGCTCCTCAACCTCGGCCTGCTCTATCCGATCTTCGGCGCCTTCGTGATCGTCGGCTCGGGCAACGCGGTGAACATGACCGACGGGCTCGACGGCCTCGCCATCGTGCCGGTGATGATCGCCTGCGCCACGTTCGGCGTCATCGCCTACCTCGTCGGCAACTCTTTCACCGCGAGCTACCTTCAGGTGAACTACGTCCGCGACACAGGCGAACTCGCCGTGGTCTGCGGCGCGGTGGTCGGGGCGGGCCTCGGCTTCCTGTGGTTCAACGCGCCGCCCGCGCAGATCTTCATGGGCGACACCGGCTCGCTGGCGCTGGGCGGCCTGCTCGGCACCATCGCGGTCGCCACCAAGCACGAGATCGTGCTGGCGGTGGTCGGCGGCCTGTTCGTCTTGGAGATGATGTCGGTCATCATCCAGGTCGCCTCGTTCAAGCTCACGGGCAAGCGGGTCTTCCGCATGGCGCCGATCCACCACCATTTCGAGCAGAAGGGCTGGAAGGAGCCGCAGGTCGTGATCCGCTTCTGGATCATCGCCGTGATCCTGGCCATGGCGGGCCTCGCCACGCTCAAGCTGCGCTGAGGGCATTTCCGCCGCAGGCGTGGTACAAGTCCTTCGAGACACGGCCTTTCCCGGCCTGACACCGGGGAACGGGGAACGGCCGTGTCGTGCCGGTATCCCTCGTTACGAGTCTCGCATGACCCCCGTCACCACTTTCGCCGGCCGAAGAGTCGCCCTGTTCGGCCTCGGCGGCTCGGGGCTCGCCACGGCCCGCGCGCTGATCGCGGGCGGAGCCGAGATCCTGGCCTGGGACGACGGCGCGGAGGGCGTCGCCAAGGCGCAAGGGGAGGGGATCCCCACCGCCGACCTGCGCGAGCAGGACTGGTCGGGCTTCGCCGCCCTGGTCCTCGCGCCGGGCGTGCCCCTCACCCATCCCGAGCCCCATTGGAGCGTGCGGCTCGCGCAGGGGGCCGGCGTCGAGATCGTCGGCGACATCGAACTGTTCTGCCGCGAGCGCCGGGCCGTCGCCCCGGGCGCGCCCTTCGTGGCGATCACTGGCACCAACGGCAAGTCGACCACCACGGCGCTCATCGCCCACGTCCTGGGCCAGGCGGGCCGCGACGTGCAGATGGGCGGCAACATCGGCACCGCGATCCTCTCCCTCGCCCCGCCGGACGCCGCGCGCGTCCACGTGATCGAGATGTCCTCGTTCCAGATCGACCTGACGCCCTCCCTCGACCCGAGCGTCGGCGTGCTGATGAACATCACCCCGGACCATCTCGACCGCCACGGCACGATGGAGCAATACGCCGCCATCAAGGAGCGGCTGATCCGGGGCGCGGACCTCGCCGTCGTCGGCATCGACGACGCGCCGAGCCGGGCCATCGCCGACCGGCGGGGCGAGCGGCTGGTGCGGGTCCATATCGGGGCCGGCGCGGCGCAGGGCGACGGGCTCTGCGTCGCCGAGGGCCATGTCCGCGACGCCTCGGGCGAGGATCTGGCCGACGTGAACGGCATCGGCTCCCTGCGCGGCGCCCATAACTGGCAGAACGCGGCGGTCGCCGTCGCCGTCGCCCAGGCGCTCGGCGTCGCGCCGGAGCAGATCCGCGCCGGCCTCGCCTCCTTCCCCGGCCTGCCCCACCGGATGGAGGAGGTCGGCCGCCGGGGGCACGTGCTGTTCGTGAACGACTCCAAGGCGACCAACGCGGATTCGACCGAGAAGGCGCTCACCGCCTTCCGCGACATCCACTGGATCCTCGGCGGCAAGGCCAAGGACGGGGGCATCTTCCCCCTGGTCCCGTATTTCGAGCGGGTGGCCCATGCCTACCTGATCGGCGCCGCCTCCGACGCCTTCGCGGCGACGCTGGAAGGCGCCGTGCCCTACACTCGCTGCGGCACCCTCGACGTGGCGGTGGAGAAGGCGGCGGAGAACGCCGCCGCCTCCGGCGCGCCGGAGCCGGTGGTGCTGCTCTCCCCGGCCTGCGCCTCCTACGACCAGTTCCGCAACTTCGAGATCCGGGGCGACCGGTTCCGCGAGCTGGTCCGGGGGCTTCTCTAGCGCGCCAGCACCCGCGCCGCCTCGCGGGTGGTGCCGACCGCTTGCCGGACCTGGGCGACGGCGGCGCCGATGGCGCCGATATTGCCGGTGATGTCGGTGACGGCGCCGGCGGCGCTCTGCATGTTCTCGGCGAGGTCGCGGGTCACGGCGCTTTGCTCCTCGATGGCGGCGGCGGTGGCCACCACGGTCTCGCGCATGATCGAGACCGACGCGCCGATCGAGCCGAGGGCCCCGACCACCTCCTGCGAGACCCGCTGCACGCTGGCGATCTCGCTGTTGATCTGCCCCGTGGCGCGGGCGGCCTGATCGGCCAGGGCCTTCACCTCGGAGGCGACCACCGCGAAGCCGCGCCCGGCCTCGCCCGCGCGGGCGGCCTCGATGGTCGCGTTCAGCGCCAGGAGGTTGATCTGGCCCGCGATGTTCTGGATGAGGCTCACGATGCCGGACATCGCGGTCGCCGTGTCGGCGAGGCGTTTCGTGTGGGCGTCGGCGTCCTGGACGCAGGCATAGGCGGTGTCGGTGGCCCCCTGCGAGCGCACGATGCTCTGGGACATCTCCGCCACGGAGGCCGCCAGCTCCTCGGCCGCCGCCGCCACGGTCTGGACGTTGCCGGAGGTCGAATCCGCCGCCGCCGAGGCGAGGGTCGCGGCCTTGGACGAGTGCGTGACCGCCTGCTCGATCTCGCCGAAATTCCGGTCGATCAGCAGGCGCAGGTCGGCGAGCAGCCGGACCTGATCCGTGATGTCGGTGGCGAACTTCACCACCTTGTAGGGCTTGCCGCTGGCATCGAGGATCGGGTTGTAGGACGCCTGGATCCAGACCTCGCGCCCGCCCTTGCCGATGCGGCGGAACTGCGCCGCCTGATAGGTCCCGTTGCGCAGGGCGACCCAGAACGCCCGGTAGGTCTCGCTCTCCCGGTAGCCCGGCTCAACGAACAGGCTGTGATGCCGCCCGACGACCTCGTCGCGGGTATAGCCCATCACCGTCAGGAAGTTGTCGTTCGCATCGAGCACGGCGCCGTCGAGGTCGAAGGTGATGACGGCCTGGACCTTGTTGATCGCTGCGATCTGGCCGGCACGGTCGGCCTCCTCGGTGCGCTGCTGCGTGATGTCGGTGGCGAACTTCACCACCTTGTAGGGCTTGCCGCCGGAATCGAGGATCGGGTTGTAGGACGCCTGGATCCAGATCGGCCGGCCGCCGCGCCCGACCCGCCGGAACTGCCCGGACTCGAACGCCCCGGCGCGCAGGCGCTCCCAGAACGCCCGGTAGGCGTCCGAGTCCCGCTCGGCCGGGTCCATGAACAGGCTGTGATGCTGGCCGACGATCTCCGGCAGCGTGTAGCCGACGGCATCGAGGAAGTTCGCGTTCGCCGCGAGGATCCGCCCCGTGAGGTCGAACTCGATGATCCCCTGAACGCGGTCGAGGGCCGAGAGCTTGGCACGGGACTCTCGGGTGTTCAGGCTGGCGAACATGACGGATCGACTCACGCTCTACGGGTCGAACGCGTGGCGTTCGAGACCGCTGGAAAGTATTACACCTTTAAGTTGCATTCTCCGGCTTAACATAGAGTATATTGGTCGTGCGCATCCTTCGCGGACGCGATGCAAATGCCCGTAACCGAACGGCTGGCCGGGCTGAGCGCGAAGGACCATAAGCCTCCGTTTACCATTCCTGCACAGGATCCGGCCCGACCCGCGCGGATCGGCTTCCGCGCGGCCTGGAGTGGTTGTCCGGCATGATGTCGCGCGCGGAACGCACCCCCCTGACGGATTGGTGGTGGACGGTCGATCGCGGCCTCCTCGCGGCGCTCGTCGCCCTGATGGTGGCCGGGCTGGTCTTCCTGATGGGCGGTGGGCCGCCGGTCGCCGAGCGCATCGGGCTGCCGACCTTCTACTTCCTGAACCGTCAGGCGATGTATCTCGCGCCCACGGTGCTGATCATCTGCGCGGTGTCGTTCCTGAGCCTGCGCGGCATCCGGCGGCTCGCCCTGTTCACCTGGCTCTCGGGCGTCGCGCTCTGCCTGCTCGCCGTAAAGGTCGGGCCGGAGATCAAGGGCGCGCATCGCTGGATCCAGTTCGGCTCCCTCGGCCTCCAGCCCTCCGAATTCGTGAAGCCCGCCTTCGTGGTGGTGGCCGCCTGGGCCTTCTCCGAGGGCGCCCAGCGGCGGGACATGCCGGGCGGCGTGCTCGGCCTGCTGATCCTGCCCGTCACCATCGTCCCGCTGCTGCTGCAGCCGGATTTCGGCCAGACCATGCTCATCACCATGACGTGGTCGGCGCTGCTCTTCGTGGCGGGCCTGCACCTGATCTGGGTCGCCGCGCTCGGCGTCTTCGGCCTCGCCGGCGTCTTCGCCGCCTACACGTTCTTCCACCACGTCCGCGAGCGCTTCAACAAGTTCCTCGACCGGGGCGACGACGGCGCGGGCGGCGGCTTCCAGGAATTCTGGTCGCGCGAATCCTTCCGCTCGGGAAGCTGGTTCGGCACCGGCCCGGGGGAGGGCGTCGCCAAGCGCCACCTGCCCGACGCCCATACCGACTTCCTGTTCTCGGTGATCGGCGAGGAATTCGGCGTCATCATCTGCCTGTGCCTCGTGGCCCTGTTCGCCTACATCGTGCTGCGCGGCCTCAAGCTCGCCCGGCGCACGGACGACACGTTCTCGCGGCTGGCGATCACGGGACTCGCGACCCTGTTCGGTTTGCAGGCGTGCATCAACATGGCGGTGAACACCCAACTCATGCCGGCCAAGGGCATGACGCTCCCCTTCGTCTCCTTCGGCGGCTCGTCGATGTTCTCGCTGGCGCTCGGCACCGGCTTCCTCGTGGCCCTCACCCGCAAGCGCCCGCGCACGGTGATGCTCAGCCAGAAGCCGCCGGGCACGGCCCCCTCGGCCGTCGCCGGGGTGAAGCAATGACCGTCCTGACCCCCACCATCCTGCTCTGCGCAGGGGGGACCGGCGGCCATCTCTTCCCGGCCGAGAGCCTCGCCCACGCCCTCCGGGCGCGGGGCGTGCGCGTGGTGCTCGCCACGGACGCGCGGGTCGATTCCATCGCCACCGGCTTCCCGGCCTCGGAGATCGTCACCATCCGCTCCGCGACGCCGTCGGGCCGCAACATGCTGAAGCGCGCGGCGGCCGTCGTCACCCTGGGGCGGGGCTTCGGCGACGCCGCCAAGGCGATCCGCCGGATCAACCCGGCGGCGGTGGTCGGCTTCGGCGGCTATCCGACCGTGCCGCCCGTGCTGGCCGCGCAGCTCCTGCGGGTGCCGACCCTCCTGCATGAGCAGAACGCGGTGATGGGACGGGCCAACGGCTTCCTGGCGCGGGGCGCGCGGACCATCGCCACCGGCTTCCGCGAGGTCCGGGGCATCCCGGACAAGGCGACCGCCCGGCGCGTCCACACCGGCAACCCCCTGCGGCCGGCGGTGATCGAGGCGGCGCGCCTTCCATACCCCGCCTTCGCGGAGGGGGACGTTCTGCGGCTCCTCGTGTTCGGCGGCAGCCAGGGCGCGCGGATCATGGGCGAGATCGTCCCGCCGGCCCTGGAGCGCCTGCCCGCCGGCCTGCGGGCGCGCCTGCACGTCACGCAGCAGGTGCGGCCCGAGGACCTGACGGCGGTGCAGAACCGCTACCTCGCCATGGGCCTCGCCGGCCTGGAGGCGGCCCCGTTCTTCAAGGACCTGCCGGCCCGGATGGCGGCGAGCCACCTCGTGGTCTCGCGCTCCGGCGCCTCGACCGTCTCGGAACTCGCCGCCATCGGCCGTCCCTCGGTGCTGGTGCCGCTGCCGGGCGCCCTCGATCAGGATCAGGCGGCCAACGCCGCGACCCTTGAGGCGATCGGCGCGGCCCTGGTCCTGAAGCAGACCGCCTTCACCCCCGACCGGCTCGCCGCCGACCTCGTGGAGATGTGCGAGAACCCGGCGAAATTGACCCGGGCCGCCGATGCGGCGAGAAGCGCAGGCATTCACGACGCCGCCGAGCGGCTGGCCGAGGTCGTCGTCGAGACGGCGGCCCATCCCTGATCGCCGCGCCGTCGCGCCCGGTCCCGCACAGGTCTGACACCCATGAAGCTGCCCGAAAAACTCGGCCCCATCCACTTCATCGGCATCGGCGGCATCGGCATGTCCGGCATCGCCGAGGTGATGCACAACCTCGGCTACACGGTTCAGGGCTCGGACGCCTCGGACAACGCCAACGTCCGCCGCCTCGCGGCCAAGGGCATGCGCACCTTCGTGGGGCATGACGCGGCCAACGTCGCCGAGGCCGGGCTCGTCGTCGTCTCGACGGCGATCCGCCGCGACAACCCCGAGCTCGAAGCCGCCCGCGAGGCCCGCCTGCCGGTGGTACGCCGCGCCGAGATGCTGGCCGAGCTGATGCGGTTCAAGTCCTGCGTCGCGGTGGCCGGCACCCACGGCAAGACCACCACCACCTCCCTGGTGGCGACCCTCCTCGATGCCGGCAACCTCGACCCGACCGTCATCAACGGCGGCATCATCAACGCCTATGGCACCAACGCCCGCATGGGCGCGGGAGACTGGATGGTGGTGGAGGCCGACGAATCGGACGGCACCTTCCTCAAGCTGCCGGCCGATGTCGCCATCGTCACCAACATCGACCCCGAGCATCTGGACCATTTCGGCTCGTTCGACGCGATCAAGGACGCGTTCCGGCGCTTCATCGACAACATCCCGTTCTACGGCTTCGCGGTGATGTGCATCGACCATCCGGTGGTGCAGGACCTCGTCGGCCATATCGAGGACCGGCGGATCATCACCTACGGCGAGAACCCGCAGGCGGATGTGCGCCTGATCGACGTCGACCTGCGCGGCGGCCAGAGCAAGTTCCGGGTGATGATCCGCGACCGTCGCCCCGGCTACCGGATGGAGATGGAGGACCTCGTCCTTCCGATGCCGGGCAAGCACAATGCGCTCAACGCCACGGCGGCGCTGGCGGTGGCCCACGAGCTCGGCGTGAAGCCCGACGCGATCCGCAACGCGCTCGCCGGCTTCGGCGGCGTGAAGCGGCGCTTCACCCGCACGGGCGAGTGGAACGGCGCGGCGATCTTCGACGATTACGGGCACCATCCGGTGGAGATCAAGGCGGTGCTGAAGGCCGCCCGCGCCTCGACGGATCACGGGGTGATCGCGGTGGTGCAGCCGCACCGCTACACGCGGCTCCAGTCGCTGTTCGACGATTTCTGCACCTGCTTCAACGATGCCGACACGGTGATCGTCGCCCCGGTCTACGCGGCGGGGGAGACGCCCATCGAGGGCTTCGACCGCGACAGCCTCGTGGCGGGCCTGCGCTCGCGCGGCCACCGCGACGCCCGCGCCCTGGAGCGGCCGGAGGATCTGGCGGGGATCGTGGCGGACCTCGCCAAATCCGGCGACTACGTCGTGTGCCTCGGCGCCGGCACGATCACCCAATGGGCCTACGCCCTGCCGGGCGAGCTGGCCGCGCGGGGGTGAGGGTGGACGGGGCCGAGGCCGAACGCGCGCGATTCCGGCGGCACCTGCGCGTGTCGCTGACGGAAGCGGAGCGCCGCCTCTGGTATCGCCTCCGCGACCGCCGCCTATCCGGTTTCAAGTTCGTCCGCCAGGAAGGAATCGGCCGCTACGTGGCCGATTTCTGTTGCCGGGAGGAACGGCTGATCGTCGAAGTCGATGGCGGACAGCACGCCGAGAGCGAGCACGACCGCCTCCGCGATGCGTGCCTGAGCGCGCAGGGCTACCGCGTGCTCCGTTTCTGGAACGCCGAAGTGATGAGCAACACCATCGGAGTTCTCGACACCATCCTCGCCGCGCTCCCCCCCTCTCCCCGCCTGCGGGGAGAGGGCCGAGCCCCCCTTGTCGGGGGCGAGGCGAGCCCGGAGGGCGACGGTGAGGGGGGCACGACGGACGAGACTCCTCCGGCCACCACCCCTCACCCCCGGCTGCCGCCTCGTTTCGCCGACGACAAGGTCGGCAAAACCCTCTCCCCGTCAGCGGGGAGAGGGGGAGAACACACATGACATCGCTTCAAGACACGATCCGCGCCGCTGCGCCCGGCCTTCGGGGCCGGCTGGTGGCCGGGGCGAGCTTGGCCGACCTGACGTGGTTCCGCGTCGGGGGGCCGGCAGAGGTGCTGTTCACCCCCGCCGACGAGGAAGACCTCGCCGCCCTGCTCGCCATCCTCGACCCCGCCGTGCCGGTGACGGTGATCGGGCTGGGCTCGAACCTGATCGTGCGCGACGGCGGCATCCCCGGCGTGACGGTGCGCCTCGGCGGCAAGGCCTTCGGCACCGTCACTATCGACGGCGAGACGATCGCCGCCGGCACCGCCGTGCCCGACATGCGCCTCGCCAAGGCGGCGGCGGAAGCCAGCCTCGACGGGCTCGCCTTCTATCGCGGCATCCCCGGCTCGGTGGGCGGGGCGCTGCGCATGAATGCCGGCGCCCATGGCGGCGAGACCACCGACGTGTTCGTGGCGGCGCGGGGCGTCGACCGCCAGGGCAACCTGCGCCGGTTCGACCACGGCCAGATGGGCTTTTCCTATCGCCACTGCGCGGCGCCGGAGGACGTGATCTTCACCCAGGCCCTGTTCCGGGGCCGCCCCGGCGAGCGCGAGGCCATCGAGGCCGAGATGGAGCGCGTCACCGCCGCCCGCGAGGCCGCCCAGCCGATCCGCGAGCGCACCGGCGGCTCGACCTTCGCCAACCCGGAGGGCGGCAAGGCGTGGCAGCTCATCGACGCCGCCGGCTGCCGGGGCCTGACCCGGGGCGGCGCGCAGGTCAGCGAGATGCGCTGCAACTTCCTAATTAACCGCGGCGGCGCCACCGCCGCCGACATCGAGGGCCTCGGCGAGGAGGTCCGCCGCCGGGTCCGCGAGACCAGCGGGGTCGCGCTGCGCTGGGAGATCAAGCGGATCGGTGTTGAGGCCAACACCGTAAGTCGGTAAGATGTAAGTCGAACGGTCCAGCGCCATGCCCGCACAGACATCCCGTACGGCGTATTCGAAGGTCTCGGTGAAGAGCCAGACCGTGCTGCCGGCCGAGGTGCGCGAGACGCTGTCCATCGGCCCCGGCGACCGGCTCCGTTACGTGATCACGCCGGAGGGGGTTACGATCGACAAGGCTCCGGCCGAGGGGGAGGACCCCTTCGTCGCCTTCACCGAATGGGGCGGGCCGATCGATGACGAAGACTATGCCGACCTCTGACCCCGGCGACCTTCCGGCCGGCACGGTGGTCGTCGTGCCGTTCCCCTACTCCGACCGGCTGGCCGAGAAGCGGCGCCCGGCCCTGGTCGTCTCCGGTCCGGGGGTGGCGGCGTCGGGCTTCGTCTGGATCGCGATGATCACCAGCGCGCGGAACACCGCGCTCGCCACGGATGTCCAAATCGACGATCTCCCGGCGGCCGGTCTCGCCGTCCCGTCGGTCGTCCGGCCCTTGAAGATCGCCTGCATCGAGCCCGCCCGCGTGCTGCGGGCCATCGGCGCCCTGCGGCACGACACGGCGGCAGAGGTCTATGCCTGCCTTCATGGAATGATCGGGACGGCAGCCGGCGTCCCGATCCCGTCCCTCTCTCCGGAGCCCTCCCCATGACCCGTCACGTCGCCGTCCTGATGGGGGGCTCGTCCTCCGAGCGCGAGGTCTCGCTGAATTCCGGCAAGGCCTGCGCCGACGCCCTGGAAGGGGAGGGGTACAAAGTCACGCGGATCGATGTCGGGCCCGACGTCGCGACCGTGCTCGCCGGGCTCCGGCCGGACGTCGCCTTCAACGCCCTCCATGGGCCGGACGGCGAGGACGGCACGATCCAGGGCCTCCTGGAAATCCTGAAGATTCCCTATTCCCATTCCGGCGTCCTCGCCTCGGCGCTCGCCATGGACAAGGAGCGCGCCAAGGTCGTCATGCGCGCGGCCGGCGTCGACGTGCCCGGTGGCCGGGTCGTTAACCGCATGGAGGCCGCCCGCGAGCACGTCCTGCCTCCGCCTTATGTGATCAAGCCCGTGTCGGAAGGCTCGTCCATGGGGGTGATCATCGTGCGCGACGGGCGCTCGCATCCGCCCCAGATCCTCGCCTCGGACGAGTGGCGCTTCGGCGACCAAGTCCTTGCGGAACCTTACATTGCCGGCCGCGAGCTGACCTGCGGGGTCATGGGCGACAAGCCCCTCGGCGTCATCGAAGTGAAGGCCGCCACCGAGTGGTACGATTATGACGCCAAGTACGCGCCGGGGGGGTCGATCCATGTCCTCCCGGCAGAACTTAAACCAAATGTTTACCAGCGCGTCCAAGAGTTGGCGTTAACGGCGCATCAAGCGCTGGGCTGTCGGGGCGTCAGCCGTGCCGACCTTCGCTACGACGACACGCCGGGGGGAACCGGCGCGCTGGTCGTGTTGGAGGTCAACACGCAACCCGGCATGACCCAGACGAGCCTTGTGCCGGATATGGCGGCCCATGCGGGCCTGAGTTTCGGTGAGCTCGTCCGATGGATGGTGGAGGACGCTTCCCTGAATCGCTGACCCCGGGTCCTGCCCGGGCGGCGGGCACCCCTGCGCGGTTCGCGGGGAACCCGCTCCTGCGATTCGCTTCGCGCTTTCCCTCCCGCGCCCTCTCGGTGCGGCGGGTGCGCGGTGGCCAGTCCATGGCCGACCGCCTGCCCCGGGGCGCGGGCGTCGTCGCCGTCTCCGCCTCCCTCGCCGCCGTGTCGCTGGCCGGCTTCGTCGCCAGCGGCCGCTACGATTCCTTCGTCATCGAGCAGGGGCGCCCCCTCGACGTGGCGGCCCGCGTCCTCGGCTTCGGGGTGAAGCGGGTGACGATCACCGGCATCTCCCGGATGTACGAGCGCGAGGTCCTGGCCGCCGCCGGGATCGACTGGCGCTCCTCCGTGCCCTTCCTCGACGTGAACGAGGCGCGCGAACGGCTCCTCCGGGTGCCGCTGATCGCCCAGGCCTCGGTCCGCAAGATCTACCCGAACGACATCGCCATCACCCAGGTCGAGCGGGAGCCCGCCGCCCTGTGGCAGAAGGACGGCGTCATCAACGTCATCGCGGCCGACGGCACGGTGATCGACGCCATGCGCGACGACCGCTACGCCAGCCTGCCGCTGGTGGTGGGCGAGAACGCCAACGCCAAGCTGCCGGAATACCTCGCGCTGGTATCCGCCGCCGGCCCGCTGGCCGACCGGATCAAGGCCGGCACCTATGTGTCGGGCCGCCGCTGGACCCTGAAGCTCGACGGCGTCGACGTGCGCCTGCCCGAGGACGACCCGGCCGGGGCGCTGGCCCGCCTCGTGAGGCTCGAACGCAACGAGCGGCTTCTGGAGAAGGACATCATCGCCGTCGACCTGCGCATGGCCGACCGGGTGGTGGTGCGCCTCACCGAGGAAGCCGCCGCCGCCCGCGCCGAGACGCAGCAGCAGAACAAGAAGAAGCCGGGGGCGCCAACATGAGCCCCCGCCTCGCGCCCGCCTTCTCCCTCCGTCCCGCCTTTCGCGTCCGGTAGCGTTTCATGCACAGCCAACACGGCCTTACGCCGCGTCTGAAGCCGCTCTCGGCCCGCCGTTCGACGATCCTCTCGGTCCTCGACATCGGCACGAGCAAGGTGGTCTGCCTGATCGCGGAGCTTCAGCCCGCCGAGGCGCTCTCGACCCTGCGCGGACGGACCCACCTCGCGCGGATCATCGGCATCGGCCACCAGCGCTCCCTCGGCCTGAAGGGCGGCGCCATCGTCGACCTCGAGGCGGCCGAGGGCTCGATCCGCCAGGCGGTGCACGCCGCCGAGCGGATGGCCAAGGTCGAGGTCCAGTCGGTCATCGTGAACATGTCCGGCGGGCGCCTCGCCTCGCAGCATTTCCAGGCGCGAGTGAACGTGCGCTCCGGCAGCGTCACGGGCTCGGACGTGGAGCGCGTGCTGGAGACGGCGAGCGCCCACGGCGTCAGCCCCGGCCGCGCCGTGCTCCACGCCCTTCCCACCGGCTACGCCCTGGACGGGCAGGGCGCGGTGATCGACCCCTCGGGGATGATCGGCGAGGCCCTGGGCGTCGACCTGCACGTCGTCACGACCGAACTCGCCGCCGCACGCAACGTGATGCTGGCGATCGAGCATTGCCATCTCGGCGTCGAGGCGGTGATCGCCACCCCCTACGCCGCCGGCCTCTCGGCCCTCGTGGACGACGAGGCGGAGATGGGCGTCTGCGTGGTGGACATGGGCGGCGGCACGACCAGCTTCGGCGTGTTCTCCGGCGGCCACCTCGTCCATTGCGACGCGGTGGCGGTGGGCGGCCACCACGTCACGATGGACATCGCCCGGGGGCTCTCGACCCGCGTCGCGGCGGCCGAGCGGCTGAAGACCCTCTACGGCTCGGCCATCTCCTCCCCCTCCGACGAGCGCGACATGATCGCGGTCCACGGGGTCGGCGAGGAGGAGGGCGACGCCCCGGCCCACATCCCGCGCTCGCAACTCGTGCGGATCATCAAGCCGCGGGTGGAAGAGGTGGTGGAGCTGGTCCGCGACCGGCTGCGCAACGCGGGCTTCGCCGCCCAGGCCGGGCGCCGGGTGGTGCTCACGGGCGGCGCGAGCCAGCTCGTCGGCCTGCCGGAGGTGGCCCGGCGGGTGATGCAGGGGCAGGTCCGCATCGGGCGGCCCCTGGGAATCCGGGGCCTGCCGGAGGCGGCCAAGGGTCCGGCCTTCTCGGCGGCGGTCGGCCTGCTCGTCTACCCGCAGGTCGCCCACGCCGAATATTTCGAGCCACGCGGTCACGGCGCCTTCGCCGCGACCGGCACGGACCACCGATACCTTCCGCGGGTCGTCCGCTGGATCAGGGACAGCTTCTAACGGTCCGCGCCCCGCAAGGGGCGGGGAGCGACACCAGGAAAACCGGCGCCGCGAGGCGCCAAGCGACAGCGAAGTTCAGCAGAGGCTCGACACCATGGCCATCTCCCTCCAGGCGCCGGACATCCGGGAACTCAAGCCCCGCATCACCGTGTTCGGCGTCGGCGGCGCCGGCGGCAACGCGGTCAACAACATGATCGAGTCCGGCCTGCTGGGCTGCGAGTTCGTGGTGGCCAACACCGATGCCCAGGCGCTCACCTCCTCGAAGGCCGAGCGGGTCATCCAGATGGGCCTCAACGTCACGCAGGGTCTCGGCGCCGGCTCGCACCCGGAAGTCGGCTCGGCGGCCGCCGACGAGGTGATCGACGAGATCCGTGACCAGCTCTCGGGCGCCCACATGTGCTTCATCACCGCCGGCATGGGCGGCGGCACCGGCACCGGCGCGGCCCCGGTCATCGCCCGCGCCGCCCGCGACATGGGCATTCTCACCGTCGGCGTCGTGACGAAGCCGTTCCAGTTCGAAGGCGTCCGCCGGATGCGCACGGCCGAGGCCGGCATCCAGGAGCTGCAGGCGGCGGTCGACACCCTGATCGTCATCCCGAACCAGAACCTGTTCCGGGTCGCCAACGAGAAGACCACCTTCGCCGACGCCTTCGCCATGGCGGACCAGGTGCTCTATTCGGGCGTGGCCTGCATCACCGACCTGATGGTCAAGGAAGGCCTCATCAACCTCGACTTCGCCGACGTGCGCGCGATCATGCGCGGCATGGGCAAGGCGATGATGGGCACCGGCGAGGCCTCCGGCGAGAAGCGCGCCAACCGCGCCGCCGAAGCCGCCATCGCCAACCCGCTCCTCGACGACGTGTCGATGAAGGGCGCGCGCGGCCTGCTGATCTCGATCACCGGCGGCTCCGACCTCACCCTCTACGAGCTGGACGAGGCCGCCACCCGCATCCGCGAGGAGGTCGATCAGGACGCCAACATCATCCTGGGCGCCACCTTCGACGAGAGCCTCGACGGCATCATCCGCGTGTCCGTGGTCGCCACCGGCATCGAGCCGGCGCTGATCTCGGCGAACTCGCCGAACAACCCGGCCGTCGCCGAGACCGAGCAGCGCATCGCCGAGGTGGCCGAGCGCCTGCGCGCCGAGGCCCGCGCCCGCGCCGCCTCCCCGGTGCCGAGCATCCGCACGGAAAGCGTCGCCGCCCCGGCGCCGGCCCCCGTCCATGCGCCCGTCGCCCCGGTCTCCGTCGCCCCGGCGGCGCCGTCCCTGGAGCAGCGCCTCGACCTGCGCCCGGAGCCGGCCCCGCTCGGCAACCGTGACGACGTGATGCTCGCCCCAGTGCCGCCGCGCGCCGCCGCCCCGTTCGTGCCGGCGCCCGCCGCGCCGCAGGCCGAGCCGGCCCCGCAGCACCATGCCGGCCCGTTCGTGCCGCCGCGCCCGGCCGCGCCGGTCTCGAACCCGGCTGTCGTCCGCGCCCCGCGCATGCCGCAGATCCACGAGCTGCCCCCGATCGCCCAGAACCAGCTGATGGCGAGCCGGGCCGCCGAGGATTCGGCGCCGGAATCCAAGCGGACCTCGCTGCTGCGCCGCCTCGCCACCGTCGGCTTCGGCGGACGCCGTGAGGACGAGGTCGCCCCGGCCCCGCGCGCTGCCGCGATGCCGCCGGCTCCCCCGGCCCCGGCCGCCTACCAGCCGCCGATGCCCCAGGCCCCCCGCGCTCCGGTGCCCCCGGCCCCGCAGTACCGTCCGGCCCAGGGCAACCTGGACGGCCAGGGCCGCGCCATGCCGCAGCAGCCCCGGATGATGGACGACGACCAGCTCGAGATCCCGGCTTTCCTCCGCCGCCAGGCGAACTGATCGCCACTCGAACCGGCGCTATTCAACCTCACGTTGTGTAATCCTCCGGGATTGCATGACGTGGGGTCTCGTCGTATCCACGTAGTGCCTGTGCATATGATGCATTGGCGCCACAGATCGGCCACGGATCCGCCGCGCGTTAACCAATTTTTAAGGCATTGAACGCGTTGCGCTTTCTTCGGATCGCGATCCGGTCCAGCTTGTAACAAGCGGTAAGAATCCGTGATTTGGCTGGCCTGCGGAGCGCGGCTATAGCTAATCCGGTAAGAACGAATGTGCCGCGGGGATACAACCTGTCAGCGGTATAGGGGCATCAAGCAGCGGACGAATCGAGGCGCACGCCACACCCGAACGGGGATGGCGAAGCGGGATTGCGGCCGAGGGCTCAGGAATGCGAACGAATAATCAGACCACCCTCAAGGCGGCGGCCACGCTCTCCGGCGTCGGCGTCCACTCCGGGAACCCCGCCGCGATCACGATCCGGCCCGCCCCCGCCAACCACGGCATCGCCTTCCTCCGCACCGGCACCCCCCTCGGCAACGACCGCCTCATCAAGGCCCACCACGCCCTCGTTTCCGCCACCGAACTCTGCACCGTCATCGGTGACGTCGAGACCGGGGCCGTCGCCACCATCGAACACCTGATGTCCGCCCTCTTCGGATTGGGCGTCGACAACGCCCTGATCGAGATCGACGGGCCCGAGCTTCCCATCCTCGACGGTTCCGCCAAGCTCTTCGTGGAGGCCATCGACGCCGTCGGCCTCGCCTCCTGCGGCGCCCCCAAGCGCTGGCTGAAGGTCCTGCGCCCGGTACGCATCGAGGTGGACCGTGCCTTCGCCGAGCTGCGCCCGATCGACCGCGGCTTCCGCCTCGATGTCGAGATCGATTTCGACAACCCGGTGATCGGTCGCTCGCGCAAGGCCATGGACCTGTCGCCGGCGACCTATCGTCGTGAGGTCGCCGACGCCCGCACCTTCGGCATGATGAAGGACGTGGAGCGCTACTGGAAGGCGGGCTTCGCGCTCGGCGCCTCCCTGGAGAACACCGTGGCGGTGGGCGAGAACGGCGTCGTGAATCCCGAGGGGCTTCGCTTCCCCGACGAGTTCGTCCGCCACAAGATCCTCGACGCGGTGGGCGACCTCGCCCTCGCCGGGCTGCCGATCCAGGGGGCGTACCGCTCCTATTGCGGCGGCCATCGCATGAATGTCGGCGTCCTGTCCGCCCTGTTCTCGGACCGCGCCAACTACGCCATCGTCGAGGCCGCCGGCACCCGCCAGGGCACCCTCGTCGACCTCGGCGCGAGCCTCGGGCTCGCCGCCTTCGCCGCCGACGTCTGAGGCGGTCGGGCCGGGCCGCCCACGGGGGCTGTGTCCGGCGCACCACACTGCGCAACCGATGCGGGCCGCCTCACCATCGCCGCTTTCGCGCCCGAATCGAAGGTCACGGTTTAACCGCTCGTAAATGGCGGGGCCGGTTCCTCGGAGCCGGAGACCACCAGCGGGTTGGCATCCCGGCGGCGAGAACCGCTCCGGGTGGGGGAAAGAGCGCGAGAATGCCTGTCACCATTCGTCATCGCGGCCTCACGGCCCTGGCGGCTCCGCTCGTGGCCGTGCTGGGCCTGGGCCTCGGCGGCTGCGACTTCGATCCCACCGGGATCTTCGCCGAAAAGTACAAGCCCGAGGTCGTGGCGGATGTCCCCGCCGACAAGCTCTACAGCGAGGGCTTGGCGAAGATGGAGGACAGCGACTACGAGGGCGCCGTCAAGAAGTTCGACAGCCTCGACAAGACGTACCAGTATTCCGACTGGTCGCGGAAGGCGCTGTTGATGACGGCCTACGCGAATTACGAAGGCCAGAAGTACGACGACGCGATCAACGCCTCGAAGCTGTACCTGCAGCGTCACCCGTCCAGCAAGGACGCGGCCTACGCGCAGTACCTGATCGCGATGTCGAACTATAAGCAGATCCCGGACGTGACCCGCGACCAGGACCGCTCGGAGAAGGCGCTCGTCGCCCTTCAGGAACTCGTCCAGCGCTACCCGACCTCGGAATACGCCACGGACGCCAAGGCCAAGATCCAGATCACCCGCGACCAGCTCGCCGGCAAGGAGATGGATATCGGCCGCTACTACCTGGAGAAGCGCAACTTCCCGGCGGCGATCAACCGCTTCCGCGACGTGGTCTCCAAGTACCAGACCACCCGCCACGCCGAGGAGGCCCTGGAGCGCCTGACCGAGGCCTACTGGGCGCTGGGCATCCCGCAGGAGGCGCAGAACGCCGCCGCTGTGCTGGGCCACAACTTCCCCGATTCGCCCTGGTACAAGGACGCGCACGCGCTGCTGGCCAGCAACGGCCTGGAGCCGCGCGAGGAGAAGTCCTCCTTCCTCTCGAAGGCGTTCCGCTCGATCACCGGGCGCACCGCCTCGGCCGAGTAAGGCACCGCACAGGATCCATCGCGAAGGCCCGGAGCCTCGGCTCCGGGCCTTTTGCGTTCCGGGGGCATCGCGGGACCGGGGCGCTCCGGGCTAGGATGCTGGTACCCGTCATCGAGAGGTCCCATCCGCCCATGCGCTTCATCCCGGAAGAGGAATCGGCCGCCCTCGTCACCCACGAGCTGGCCTTCGCGGCGGCCCGCGAGGCGCTGATCGCGGCGGTGGCGCCGGGCACGACCCTGTTCCCCGCCGTCCTCGGCCACGGGACGGACGAGGCCAACCGCTTCTCCATCAAGTCCGGCACCACGGCGGAGTATGCCGGCCTGAAGGTCGGCTCCTTCTGGCACCGCAACCCCGAGCGCGGCCTGCCCCGGCACAATTCGGTGATCCTCCTGTTCGATCAGGAGGTCGGCCGGATCGACACGGTGATCGAGGCGGGCCACGTCAACGCCTACCGCACGGCGGCGGCGGATGCCGTGGCCGCGAGCGTCCTCGCCCGGCCGGATTCGGAGACCCTCGCCCTGTTCGGCGCGGGCAACCAGGGCCTGTTCGAATGCGCCGCCCTGGCGCGGATCCTGCCGATCCGCCGCGTCCGCGTCGTGGCGCGGGACGCGGGCAAGGTCGCCGCCTTCGCGGAGCGGCTGCGCGGGCAGGTGGAGCGCGAGATCGCCGTCGAGGCCGCCTCTGCCGAGGAGGCCTGCCGCGCCGCCGACGTGATCGTCACCGCCACGCCCGCGCGAGCGCCCCTGTTCGAGGCGGAATGGGTCCGTCCCGGCACGCATTGCGCGGCGATGGGCGCCGATGCCAAGGGCAAGCAGGAGATGCCGCCCGCCCTCCTCGAAGGCGCGAGCCTGTATTGCGACCTGCCGAGCCAATCCCTGGTGATGGGCGAGTTCCAGCACGTGGCCGAGAGCATCCGCGCGGGCCGGACCCGCCTGCGGGCCATCGGCGACGTGCTGGCGAGCGGGGAGGGGGGCCGCGCCTCCCCCGACGCGATCACCGTCTTCGATTCGTCGGGCATCGCCCTGCAGGATCTCACCATGGCGCGGGCGCTCCTCGCCAAGGCCGACGGGGCGGGCTAGTCAGCGCGCCGGCATGAGCGAGACCCCCACCAGAACGATCCGCGTCGTCGGCATCGGCACCGGCGATCCCGGGCACCTGACGTTGCAGGCGGTGCGGGCGCTGTCCGACGTGGCGGCGGTGTTCGTCCTCGACAAGCGCGCCGAGACCGCCGACCTCGTGGAGGTCCGGCGGCGGGTCTGCGCGGCGCATATCGCCCGGCCCTATCGCCTCGTGAGCGTGGAGGACCCGCCCCGCGAGCGGAACCCCGCCGACTATGCCGCCACCGTGGAGGCGTGGCACGCCGCCCGCGCCGAGCGGCTGGAAGACGCCTTCCTGGGGCTCGGGGCAGGGGAGGTCGGCGCCCTCCTCGTCTGGGGTGATCCCGCCCTCTACGACAGCACCCTGCGCATCCTCGAACGGATCGTGGCGCGGGGCCGGATGAGGATCGCCTGCGAGGTGATCCCCGGGATTTCCAGCGTCCAGGTGCTCTGCGCCCGCCACGCCGTGCCCCTGAACGCCATCGGCGGCATGATCGCCATCACCACCGGCCGCCGCCTCGCGGCGGGCTGGCCGGAGGGCGCGGAGAGCGTCGTCGTGATGCTCGACGGCGATCCGACCTTCGGGCATCTCGACCCGGACCTGACGATCTATTGGGGGGCCTATCTGGGGAGCGGGGATGAGATCCTCGTCGCGGGCCGGCTCGGGGATGTGGGCGACGAGATCCGGCGGCGTCGGGCGGAGGCGCGGGCGCGGCACGGGTGGATCATGGACATCTACCTGCTGGCGCGGCATCCGCAGGGTCCGGCCTTCGGGACCCCGTGATGCTGCGGCTGCGGGACTATCAGCGGGCGAGCCTCGATGCCCTGGACGCCGCCTGGGCGCGGGGAGGGGAGGCGGGCCAACTCGTCGTCCTGCCCACGGGGGCGGGGAAGTCCCTCGTCATCGCTGCCCTGGCGCGGGAGGCGCTGGAGGAGACCCCCCTCACCCGCGTCGCCATCGTCACCCATAGCCGCGAACTCGTCGCGCAGAACCTCGCCGAGTTGCAGCGCCACTGGCCGGAGGCGCCGGCCGGGGTGTTTTCCGCCGGGCTCGGGCGGCGGGAGGCCGGCGCGCAGGTGCTGGTCTGCTCGATCCAGTCCGTCGCGGACAGGCTCGATGCGATCGGCCCCCGCGACCTCGTCGTGGTGGACGAGGCGCACCTGATCCCCCGCGCCTCCGAGACCCGCTATGGCCGCTTCCTCGCGGGGCTTGCCGCCCTCACCCCGGCGATGCGCGTCGTGGGCTTCACCGCGACGCCGTACCGGCTCGATTCCGGGCGCCTCGACGAGGGGCCGGGCCGGCTGTTCTCCGGCATCGCCTACGAGGCCGACACGGGCGATCTGATCCGCCGGGGCTACCTCGCGCCCCTCGTCTCCAAGGCGACCCTGACGCAGCTCGACGTGACCGGCGTCGGCCGGCGCGGGGGCGATTACATCCCCAGCGAGCTGGAAGCCGCCGTCAACCGCGACTGGATCACCAGGGCTGCCGTGTCCGAATTGGCCGAGTACGGGAGCGGGCGCCGCTCCTGGCTCGCCTTCTGCGCCGGCCTCGCCCATGCCGCCGCCGTGCGCGACGCCGTGCGGGAGGAGGGCTATTCCTGCGAGACCGTGGACGGCGGCACCCCGAAGCGGGAGCGCGACCGGATCGTGGCGCAGTTCCGGGCCGGCAAGATCCGCTGCCTCGCCTCGGTGGGC
>Ga0182229_1000061_pt1 | contig 26163 bp, 28 predicted proteins | sample G6R1MG_32_FD_129663 | JGI IMG/M metagenome (GOLD analysis project Ga0182229, IMG submission 129663) | Miscanthus phyllosphere microbial communities from Michigan, USA - G6R4_MAIN_07NOV2016_LD1 MG | ecosystem: Host-associated > Plants > Phyllosphere > Phylloplane/Leaf | place: USA: Michigan...
AGCAGGTGCTAGCGGACGTCGCCTCGGGAAACTTGTAGCCCCCGAGCGACGCCGGCAGGCGGTGGCTGGGATCCGAGAGAAGTACAGCCTCTCGGAACGTCACGCCTGCCGGATCGTCGGCCAACACCGGGGCACGCAGCGCTACGTGCCCACCGTGCCGGCCGACGAGGATGCGCTGACCCGTGCCATCATCGCCCTGGCGTCCGAGTACGGACGCTACGGCTACCGCCGCGTCACCGCGCTGCTGCAAGCAGCGGGATGGCAGGTGGGCAAGGACCGGGTTCAACGCATCTGGCGTCGCGAGGGGCTCAAGGTCCTGCAGAAGCACCGACCCCGCAGCCGCCTATGGCTGAACGACGGCTCCTGCGTGCGGCTACGACCGCTTCACCGCAACCACGTCTGGAGCTTCGAATTCGTGCAGGCGCAGACGCACGATGGGCGCTCTCTGCGCATCCTGACGCTGATCGACGAGCACAGCCGGGCCTGCCTGGCCCTGAAGGTGGCGCGGCGCATCAACAGCGTCGGCGTGATCGAGGCGCTGGCCGACGCGATGTGCCTGTACGGCATCCCGGAGCACATCCGCTGCGACAATGGCCCAGAGATGATCTCAAAGGCGTTGCGCAAGTGGGTCGCCAAAGCTGGCTCACAGATCCAGTACATCGCGCCAGGATCACCGTGGGAGAACGGCTACTGCGAGAGCTTCAACGACAAGCTTCGTGACGAGTGTCTACGCCAGGAGATCTTCTACTCGCTGAAGGAAGGGCAGATCGTGATCGGTCTGTGGCAAACCACCTACAACCGCGTTCGACCGCATTCGTCGCTGGGCTATCGGCCGCCCGCGCCAGTCAGCTACCCGGATCTGGCCTTCCGGCTACCCATGGCCACCGCCATGCAGTAGCCTCTCAATTGGCTCGGTCCAAAATACCGGTCAGGTCACACCGGGCGACACGACAGCTCTGGTCTCGGGCCGAGTGGAACAGGCTCATCGCCGGTCCGACCCGCCACCCGCACTCGATCGACAAGCTCGCCCTGGTCGCCCGCGGGCTTGGCTATGACGTCGCCGACGACGGCACGTGCACCCCGGCGCGGACGAGGCAACTGCCTTCGCACCACGCGGTTCTCCTGGCAGCGGCATGACGTACCCCTCACGGACCTGTGAACATTCAGGCGGCGATGCATAATCCCCTGCGAACCCAACCGGATGCGAGTCCGTGGCGTCGCCCGCTGAGACCTCCGCCTAGCCCAAGGCTGCCACCGTGCGGGCCTCCCTGTCCGCCGGGCTCCTGGCCGCGCGGCGCCGGGCCGGCGTGTCGGGCACGGCGCTGATCGAACAGCATGACGCCGCCGCGGGCCGGGCGGCCGCCGCGCTGGTCCGGGCCGACGTCGCCGCGCAGCTGGCCATGGCCGCCGAGCGGGCGCCCCGCGCCGCGCTCGATGCCGCCGTCGAGCGGTGCCCGAGCGTCGCGAAGTCGTTCCGCCCGGGGATGCGGTCGCCCCGGATCCGGACGGCCCTGCGGAGCGGCGACATCAGCGGCTGGGACCTCGACCGCCAGCTGGCCGTGGCCGCCTCCCTGGGACTGCGGGCCCGCCTCGTGCTGGAGCCCGCGTGACGCGTCACGTGGATACCCGGGCTACTCAGCACACCCTCAGCACACGATGGCACATCCTCAGCACATTTTAGCCCGTTACACTTCGCAAGAACGGCGTTACCTGTAGAGCGCGTTCGACGGGGGGTCTTCGTGTCGCTCTGCCCGCACCCCTCCGGGATGGGCGCGCGAGGGCGTGACGCGTCCCGTTGGATCTATGCATGCCACGCGAGCATGCTCCCCCGGTCGCTCTCGCACCCGGGATCCCGCCGTGACCACGACCCTGACACGCCAGCGTCACCTCGCCCGCGAGCGCAAGGCGCGCCAACGCGAACTGGCGTCGATCTGCGGCCGCCCGCATCGCGACGTCGTTGAGCGCGCTATCGTCGACGCGCTCCGGGCGTTCCTCTCCCGAGACGAGACGTCTCTGTCCCGGCCGCTCGATCCCCGCGCGATCCTGCTCCACGCCCGCGACGCCCTCCTGGCGCGCTCGGAAGCCGACGCCGACGCGGGTCGGACCACGGCGGCGTACAACCCGAGCGAAGTCATGGACGCTCTCCGGTGCCGCCTGCTCGTGCCGCCCGCCCCCCGGTCGGGGATACGCGGCGTGGCGTGAGCGGTCACCCCCGAAGGACGTTTCATTGCGTAGGAGTAATGGGGGGACGGACCGGGCCTGGACGAACCGCTCAACTTGGAGCGGTCCCAGCAACGGACGGTCAACGTCGTCCACAGCCTGCGCCTATAGTCCTCTTGCGATCCATAATGTCTCAGGGCACCTACAGATGCACAGATTGCGTCAGTGGGAGGGGTCGTCATGGGGATCGGAACGGAAGTCTCGCTCGAAGTAGGCGGCACCCTGGCGCGGGGCGGCATGGTCGCGTTCGCCCTGATGGAGGGCATCGGACAGGGCCTGGAGCGTGTCGCCCAGGATCGCAGGGACGCCGTCTCGATCCTAGCCGCCGAGGTCCACCGCCAGCGCGTCGCGCTTGCCCAGGCCCAGGCCGAGGCGGTCGCGGCCCGGCAGGAGGCCGCCCGCCTGCGGGCCAACCTGGCGGAGCAGGTCCGCAGCACGGAGTTTCAGTACGGTGCCCGGCTGCTGGCCGAGCGCGGGCTGGCCCGGGCGCTCGGCCAGCTGTACCCGAGGCGCGGCTAGCGGCGGCCCCCTGCGGCGTAGCCGTAGTCGAGATCGATCTTGTGCTCCGCCAGGACAGCCGCGAGCTCGGCGCTGACGGGCTCGACCCGGATCGAACCCTTGCCGCCGGCCTTGCCACCGGCCTTGCCGTTCGCTCCGGCGTAGGACGGGAACGGCAGAACCGGAATCGGGCGGATCGGTGGGAGGTCGCCGGGCCCGTCCGTCATCTCCCCGGCGCGGCATGCCGCGATCCACCGTTCGAGCCTGACTCTATCGACACACGCCGCGGTCTTGCGCTGCTCGTGTCGAAGGCTCTCGTACCATGCCGCGACGTCTGGCGGCATGGGGGCTGGCGTGGGCTGATCCCGCCAACGGAACTCCCTGATCCGGGCGTGTGCCCGGATCAGGTCCGCCAGCGGCGTCGGCGGCCGCGTCCGGACGACCGGCGGCTGCGGCGGCGGGGCGGCCACGACCGCCTCCGCGAACTCTCGGGCGGTGGGGCCGCGCCGACCGCCGATGCGATCGGCCGCCCAGGCGAACGGGGCGGCCGCGATGCCGACGAGGGCGTACAGGATCTCGAAGACGATCCGCGCGATCGCGATCGCGATCCAGAGCGCGAGCTCGGCCGCGGCGGCGAGGCGGCCCCGGCGGGCCTCGGGTGGCTCGTCGTCGGGTGTGAGGCGGCGGCTGATGGCGGCGGTGGCGGCGGAGAGGGTCGAAGCCTTCATGGCAGGGTCCTTGTGGCGGGGTGGAAGAAGAGCCTCCCACACGGGCGTGCGAGGAACGAGGGACGCGTCACACGTCGAGGCGGGGTGCCTCGTCGGCGGGGGCGGTCGGCGCCGGGGCGGGTGCCCCGAACAGGCGGCCGCGCAGGTCGGCGGGCAGCTGCGCCCGGTGCCCGTGGAGGACGTGGAGCGCGTGCGCCGTCGCGGTCGCGTCCAGGCGCTCGCGCTCGCTCAGGGCGTGCCCGCTCCAGCACGTCGTCTGGCTCCACCCGCGCCCGTTCCTGTCCGCTGCCCAATCGTCGTCGAGCGAGGACAGCAGCCGGCAGGCCTCCAGTGCCGCGACCGCGACGTCCGGATCGGCCGCCCGCCCGGTCCACGTCACCGGCCCGGGACGGGCCAGCCGCGCGTCGGCGCGGGCCCGGTTCGCGGCCGCCCCGTCGACGAGGGCGGCCGCCTTGCGGGCCTGCCGGTCCGTCCACGACACCGCGGCGACCAGCGACAGCGCGACGCCATGGAGGCGGCCGAGGGCCCAGGGCGTCTCGCGGGCGATTCGGGCGAGGGCCGCACGAATCGGTGCGTCAGCGAGGGTCGCGGCGAGCGCCTGCCCGGCGACCCAGGCTGCGTACTCCTCCTCGCGCTCGGCCCGCTCGGCGACGGCCTCCACCGCGGTGGCCAGGGCGGCATCCCGCAGGGCGTCCACGTCGACGCCGTCGAGCGGGGCGATCGCCCACCAGCACGCGCCGTTCACGCCGTCCGCGTGGCCGAAGCGCGTCCACGAGAACCCGGCGCAGATCATCGCCTCGCGGTGCGCGCGGTAGGCGGCGGCGTACCCCGTGGCGTCGCCGTCGAGGACGAACAGGTCGAGGTCGTGGCCGTATCGGCGGTGGACGCCGACGGCGCGCCACGCGGCGCCAGGGAACAAGATGGGCGGTGACGACATTTCGAGCCTTGCATCTGTGGGTGTTCCTGGACTACGTTAGCACGCTCCAGAACAGTATCAAGGGTCCACCCGTGCCCCGCGCCATCCCCCAAACACGATCCCCGGCCGCACCGTGGACGCCCGACGACGACGCCCGAGCCGCCTCGCTCTGGCGGCAGGGGGTCTCAGGCGGAGCGATCGCCCGCGCCCTCGCGGCGGCCGGCGGGGCTGAGCGATCGGCGTCGGCGGTCATCGGGAGGATGAGGCGGCTGCATGTCGTCGGCGGTCACCCCCGCGCCGCGGCGGATGCTGTCGCGGTGCGGCGCGAGAAGGCCGCCGCGGAGCGGAAGGATTGCGCCGTCCGCCGGGAGCGGGACCGCGCGACGCGGGAGGCCGCCGGCGCGCCAAGGCTCGTCACGGCCGTGTGGGCGCCGCCCCGTCCGAAGGCCCGCGTGCCGGAGGGGACGCCGCTGCCCGAGAGCCTCCGCGTCCGGATCGTCGACGCGACCGCCGGGCAGTGTCGCTACATCGAGGGCGACGGTCCTGCGGGCATCTGCTGCGGCCACCGCATCCTGCCGGGGTCCGCGTACTGCCCGGGGCATCACGCCCTGTGCACGGAGACGAAGTCGCGTCGCACGGGCCCGCCCGCGACGTTCAGCTTCCGCCTCCGCACGAGGGCCGCGTGATGGCCGCGCTCGATCTGCACGCCCTCGCGCGGGCGCCGTTCTACGGACCGCGCCAGTGGCCGAAACCGACGCCCGCGGAAGTCCGGCAGGCCAAGGCTGACCGGGTCGCGGTGGCCGTCGCGCTGGCTGCGCAGCAGCTGCCGCTCGCCCTCGGCCTGACGGAGTCCGTGGCCGTCGAGCCGCCCCAGGCCGAGGCGATCGACCCGCCGCCCGCGCCCGTGATTGCGGTGCCTCACGCCTCCGAGGTCGACGAACAGCGCGACGATCCCTTCACCCCGGAGGAGGCCGCCTCGATCGCGGTGTTCATCGCGGAGACGGGCTACCGCGAGACGCGCTACCGCAAGGCTGGCTGGCCGAAGCCCTCGGGCCCGGCCTGGCTCGGGTTCGCCGGCGCGGCGGACGAGAGCGAGACGGTCGCGATCGCCTTCGGCCCTGCGCGCTGGTGCCGGGTCGAGGTGCGCTTCGTCGGTGTCGGCTGGACCAGCGGCCACGACTTCCATTGGAAGACCGCGCCGGACGGGCAGCCCCTCGGTTGGGGCGGGGGCGGCTTCCAGCAGCCTGACCGGGACGACGAGGGGCACTACGTCTGGGGCACCCGCGCGGCGGCCGTGCGCTCCGGCGCGCATCAGATCTACGAGCGGATCCAGGAGCTCCGACCCGCGCAGGCAGCGGCCTTCGCCAGGGTCGCCGAGGCTGCGCTCGGCCTGGACGTGACGCAGCCCCCGCCCCGGGAGTGCCGCCGCTGGATCGCCCGGCACGACGAGATCCTTGCCGGTCCCGTCCCGGCGCCCGCCAAGGTCGTGCCGCGCATGCGGGGGCCGTCCCCCGAGGACGTCGCCTACGTTCAGGCGGCGATCCTCGACATCTTGCCGAAGGGTTGGCCGTCCTACGCTACCGAGGTTCTGCGAGTGCGCCGAACCAAGGCCACCAAGGCGTTCGCCGACTACCGGGGTGTCGTCGTAATCGCGACTGTGCGCCTGTTCGACGGGGAGATCGGCCAGCTGACGCTCGCCGGTCGCCCGGGCGAGCACGGATACAGCTGGCAGGTTGGACGACGGGACAAGCGTGCCTTTCAGTTCGACGAGAAGACCTGGGCGTGGATGCGCGTCGACGAGGACGAGGCTCCACCGCCGCCAGCCCCGGAGCCCGCCCCGGCACGGTCATCCCGATCGAGCGCGGTGCCCCCGTGCGAGCGGCTGACGACCCTCGTCTCAGAGGCCGGCGTCGGTCCCCGAGGGTCGGCAGCCGAGCGTAAGACGGTTCTGGCCGCGCTTCACGGGGCGCCCCCGCCGGGCGCGTCGGCCCCGGTCGGCGAGGTGCTGCGACTCTCGGCGCGGCCCACGGGCGACACGATAGCCCGCGTCCGGCTCGCGGACGGCACGATCGGGAGGCTCTGGATCGGGACGGATGTCCACGGCGCCCAGACACTCCGGTGGCATGCAGACCCGACCCGCAGTTCGTCCCCGCCCGCACGGCCAGCCCGGACGGGCTGACGATTTCGGTAAAAAAACTGCTACCGACCCCTTGCGTCCAACCCCAATCAGTAGTAGATTTACTACTAGAGCCGCAGGGGCTCAGGGACACCACGATGACCGCTCTCCTCGCCATCCTCCTCGCCGCCGGGTTCGAGATCGACCCGACCTTCGACATCGCCGGCATCGACGACGCCGAGCTCTGGCACGACGACGCCCTCGCCCTTTACGTCCCCGTCAACGCCCGGACCGTCGAGCTCGGCGACTGCCTCGGCCGCAGCGCCGGCAGCCTCCCCGCCGACCGGGCCGTCGCCTTCCTCCAGGCTGCTGACCTCGACAACGCCGCCGCCGTGTTCACCGCCTGGAAGGTGCTGGCGGCCTGAGCCGCCCCCGGCCGGGGCACCCCGCCCCGGCTACCCCGATCCTCTGCAGCAGCCACCCCGACGCCCCACGGGGCACATCACAGGACGACCACCATGCCCGCCATGACCGCCAACACCGGCCGCCGCGTCACCACGCTGGCCGCCCGTATCGCCCTGAACTGGCCCTTCCTCCTGACCGGGCCCGACACGCTCCGCCGTGACCTCGCCCGCGCCGTCAACATCCTGGCCGCGGCCCGGGAGGACGACGCGATCGAATGGGAGGACGCCGCCTTCGTGGCCCTCGTCCTTGCCCGTTACCGCGGCCACGTCGACCAGGACTGCCCGACGGTCTCGATCGAGATGGACACCTTCGACCTGCTGGGCGCGGCCGTCCGGCGCCTGGTGCCGGTGATCGCCTGATCCCCGAAAGGGCCGGGGCCACCACACCCCGGCTCCCCCGCCGACCTGCGCCTCGGTGCGCCGGTTCGCAGGGGGGCCCCACCCGCCCGCCCGAGCGACCCACCACCTTCACTGACACGGGAACATGACCATGCCCCACGCCCCCATGACCCACGCCGCTCTGCTCGGCACGCCCGCCACGATCCGCGGCATCGGCACGAGCCCCTCCGATGCCATCGAGCACGCCCAGTTCAACGAGGGCTCGGCCGGCCGCGTGCCGGACCAGCCCTACCGCGTCCTCCCCATGACGCCGCGTCTGCAGCGCCATGTCGGCCGGATCAGCTACGTGACGCACGCCGCCTGCATCGAGCGCGCCGACGGCACCCTCGACCACGACGGAGACCCCGCGGTGGAGGATGCCAGCCACGAGTTATTCCTGGCGATGGTGCGCCTCTCGAACCTGGAGACTGCATGGGAGCAGGCCGATCGCGCCGGCGACGCCGAGAGAGCCCGCGAGCTCGACGCGGCGTACGACGTGGCCGAGGCCAACGTCGAGCTCGCCCGTGAGACCGTGCGCAAGGCCAGGGACGACGCCGGCGCCCACGCCGGTTTCGTCGTGACGGCCGTCCCCTCGAACAGGCGCAAGCGGGGCCGCATCCTCGCGGTCGGTCGCACCGAGGTCGAGGCCAGGAACCGCGCAGAGGACGTGATGTGCGGCGACGGCCCCGCGGTGCGGATCGAGCCGGACGGCACGGGCGGGTACGTCGGGCTCGTCCTCGGGCGCGCCGTCGCGTGGGGTCAGACCGCCGAGGAGGCGTGGAGCAGCCTCGACCGAGAGGGCCTGTCGATCGCCCCCTGCACCGAGCGCCTGTACCGCCACGTCGAGGAGCACGGCGAGCCGGACGTCTTCCGCCGCACGAGGGGCGGACTGCACGACCTCCGCGACGCCGCCTGATCCCGCCACCCGCCGGGGCCCTCGCGCCCCGGCCGTCCGCCGGCCGCCCCCGCCCTGGGGCTGCCCGTCGACGGCCGATCCCCCGCCGCCACCAGGAGACCCGAATGGCCACCCCGCCCCCCGACCGCCCCCGGCGATCCCGCGTCGCGAAGGTCGACTTGTCGAAGCTGACCGAGCGGCAGATCGAGATCCGCGCCCACGTCGTCGCGCTCGGCGAGCACGCTTATGGGCCGCGCTGGCAGACCCCCCTCGCGGCGGCCTTGGCGAAGGAATCGGGCCGGGCGATCACCCCCGCGCAGGTGAGCCACTGGCTCGCGGGCAGGAGCCCCGTCCCCGAGGCGCTGATCGAGCCGCTGATGGCGCTCGCCGCTGCCGCAGTCGCCGACCTGGACCGCCGCGCCGCCGCGATCCGGGCGGCGTGGACCCCCGACACCGAGGAGGAGTAGTGATGATTTTCCAGTTCGATCGAGAGCTGACACCGGAGGAACAGTGGGAGCGCGAGCGGCAGGAGGACGCCGCCGAGCACTTCCATGAGATCGACCCACGCGGGCGGTTCGCCGGCGACTTCGAGGGTACCCCCCTCGCCGTCGAGGCGCATGCGTTCGCCGACGGCGTTCCCTTCTTCGAGATGCCCGTGGCCGGCCTGCAGTACGCGGACTACGGTCGCCGCGGCCTCGACGACAAGCCCCAGATCCCGCAGTCGGGCGACCGGCTGCAGCTGGTCCGCAACCCAGAGAACCGGGCGGACCGGAACGCCGTCGAGGTGTGGTGGCGTAACAACGTCCGGGTAGGCCACGTCCCCCGGGTCCACGCCGCCCTGCTGGCCCCAGCCCTCGACACCGGGCTGGCCGCCCGGGCCTACGTCGTGGACCCCGGCAACGGCGCGGCGTGGACCGCCTCGATCGTGGTCATCGGTGCGGCCGCCGCCGCGCTCGGGCCGACGCCGACGTGGTTCCCCGCGCGGCCCGCGCCGCGCCCGCCGGCCTATGTGCCGGGCGTTCTCGGCGCCGGCTACGACCTCGACGACATCCCGTTCTAGGAGCCCCGCCCATGCACCGCTTCTTCCTCCAGTCCCACGCCGTGCTTGTCGTCGCCAACGACGCCCGGCTCGGGATCGTCGTCCGCGCGCCGGACCCCGACGCGCGCGCCTCGGCGGCCGGGCTCGACCTCGCGGCGTTCCGGCGCCCGCACGCGCCGACGCCCCCCGGCACCACGCTCCTCGTCGGCCTTGATGTTGAGACGGCCCGGGCGCTCGTGCGCGCACACGGCGGAGCCAAGAGCCCGGCCAACGCCGACGCGGTGGCGTTGCTGGCCCGGCTGCCCCCGCGCGTGGATCCCGACGACCTGCCGACGGAGGCGGCACCGCCCCCGCCGCTGCAGGATCGTGCGCCGGGTCGGTACGTCGACGGCACGGTGGAGGACGATCCGCCCCCTCTCCTCGACGGGCCCGTCGCAGCTGTCCCCGACGACGACGAGCCCGGCGTCGGCGCTGCCTCGGCACAGGACCACGCCCCGCTGGCTGCGCCGGTGATCGCGCCGCCGCTGCGTCGGCGCGGCCCTCCGCCGCCGGTCTGGCCGGTCAGCCCCAACGCCGGCCGTCGCCGCCCCGGGTACCCTACGTCGCCGCGGGATCGGGATACCGCCGAGCGGTTCCTCCGGGATATCGCGGGCGAGCGGATGCGGGGCAGCGACGGGTACGGGCGTGCACAGGGATGGGCGAACGCGACCGGCGTCGACATCCAGAACATGGATCACGCGGAGATCGAGCTCCGTCGGCTGCTCGCGCTCCCGCACGCGCCGGACCACCGTCCGGCCTGGCAGCGATAGCCGTCGTCCAGGGATAACCCCGCCCCCGGTTAACCGTGGACCCGCGTGACGGTTTTCGCGGCCACAGTTTCAGGCATGGTCCCCCCATGACGACCTTCATCCTCGACCCCGCCTTCGAGGCGTTCGCCGAGCGCCGGCTCGCCGCCGACGCGCACGACGACGCCCCGCTGACGCTGGAGACGGCGTGCTGGATCGAGGAGATCTGCACGCCGGACGCCCTGCTCGGGCGGATCCCGACGTGGACGCCGGCGGCCCTCCGGGGCGCGATCGCGCGCGGCGACCTCGCGGTCGAGCGCCACGGCAAACGCTGGTTCGTCACCCGCACCCTAATCCGCGAGTGGAGAGCCCGATGCCGCACGATCCCGACAGCCCGAAGCCCAAGCGCGTCCGCGCATCCCGCAGCGCCGCTCGCCCCCGCTCCCTCGGCAAGGCAGGGAGGGGCCTCCCCTATCTCTGGTGGCGCCCCGGCCGCGTCGACGCCGACGGGGTCGACCGGAACGGCCGCTGGTGGATCGTCCACAAGGGGCGCCAGGTCCGCAGCACTGGATGCGGCACTGGCGCTGGCGAGGACCGCCAAGCGCTCGTCGAGCTAGACGCCTACAAGGCCAGCCTGATCGAGGCGGCCAAGCCCGAGGCCGCAGGGCCCCGGAAGAACCGCGCCGCCGGCGACGTGCCGATCGCGGAGGTCCTCGCCCGCTACCTCGTCGCCAAGAAGGGGCGTGCCGACCCGAAGACCGGGGAGGTCAAGGGCGGCGTCGCCCGGCACCACGAGCTCGCCCAGCGGGTCGAGAGCCTGCTGACGTGGTGGGGGGAGCGGACGCTCGACGACGTCGACAGCGTGTCGTGCGCCGCCTACGTCGCATCGCGCGTTGGCACACCCTGGAAGACGCACGCCCGGGCGGGCCTTGATCGCGACGGCGCTCCCCGGGCCGACGCCGCTCCGGTCCGGCGCGGGCATTCCCGGCCGACCAAGGCGCGGGTCGTCTCCGAGGGCGGGGTGCGCCGGGAGCTCGAAGATTTCCGCGCGGCCGTGAACCTCGCCCTCACGGATGGCCTCACGCGCGAGGTCGTCAAGGTCTCGCTGCCCGCCAAGAGCGAGGCCCGCGACCGCTGGCTCACGAAGGCCGAGGCGGCCCGGCTGGTGCTGGCCGCGTGGCGCAAGCGGGAGGTCCAGACGGTCCACCGGGGCGAGCGGAAGGGGGAGCGCGTCGAAGGCCGCCGGGTCGGCCGGCACCTCGCGCGGTACCTTCTCGTGGCACTCCGGACGGGGACGCGGTCCGGGCCCATCTGCGCGGCCTCGTTCATGCCCGAGGTCGGCAGGCCCTGGATGGAGCTCCGCGAGGAGGACGGCAAGCGGGTCGCGCTGTTCCACCGCAAGGCCCTCGGGGCGGCCGCCAAGAAGAACAAGCGGGCCCCCACTGTCCGCATGCCCGACGCCCTGACGGCGCACCTCTGGCGATGGCACCACGTCCTCGGGCAGCGGTACGTCGTCGAATGGCAGGGCAAGCCGGTCGGGTCGACCAAGCGCTCGTTCGCGAACCTCGTCCACGAGCTCGGCCTCGGTGACGACGTCGTCCGGCACAGCCTGCGGCACACGGCCGTGACGTGGGGCGTTCAGGCCGGGACCGATCTATGGGAGCTTTCGGGGTACGTCGGGATGACGGTCGAGATGATCGAGCGCCGGTACGGGCACCACGCCACGGATCACATGGAGGAGGCGCGCGCGGCCATGGGCGGGAGGCGTCGGAAGCGGGCTGCCTGAAGGATCGAATGCGCCCATCTTGGCGCGATCCTGTGGCCGAACCTGTGGCCGGGGTCTCGGGCCCCCCGGCCGCTCGCCCGTCCGCAGAGGGGAAACTTGGTCGGAGTGGCAGGATTTGAACCTGCGACCCCCACGTCCCGAACGTGGTGCGCTACCAGACTGCGCTACACTCCGACAGCTCGGCCCGCGGGCCGGCAAGCGGGCTTATAGCTGCGGTGCCCCATGGCCGCAAGCGGGGGCGGCCAAGAACTGTATCGTCAGCCCGGAGCGCGGAGCCGGTCGGCGGCGAGGCTGTGCAGGGTGGGGCTCGTCCCCCGCTCCTCCACCGCGAGGGCGGCCGCCGTCTCGGAGCAGAAGGGAAGATCGACCAGCGACCAGCGCCGGGCCTCGCCCGTGCTGCCGTCGATGGCGAGAAGCGCCGCAGGCTGCGGCGGGACGGCGACGGTGAAGCGGGCGAGGCCGAAACCGAGGCCGGCGCCCAGCGCCTTCACGAAGGCCTCCTTACGCGTCCAGCAGGCGTAGAACGCAGCCAGCCGCGCGTCCGAAGGCAGGGAGGCGAGCGCGCCGGTCTCGGCCGCGGCAAAATGAAGGCGGGCGAGGCTCAAAGGGTCGGGGATCGGCCGCATCGCCTCTACATCGACGCCGACGCGCGGGCCCGGTGCGACCACCACCAGCGCCCAGTCCCCCGAATGCGAGACGTTGAACGAGAGTGTGTCGTGCCCCATCGGGGCGAGGTGCGGCTTACCGGCCGCGTCCGGCCGCAGCGCGACGGCGCGCGGGTCGCGGCCGAGCGCCCCGGCGAGGACGAGGCGGAGCGCCGCCCGAGCCGCGATCGACCGGTCGCGATCATCCTCGCGCAGGAAGCGGCCCGCGCGGGCCTGCTCGTCGTCCGTGAGCAGGGCAAGGGCCGCCGCGCGGGCCGGCCCATCGAGCCGGGTGCCGACGCGCCAGACCGTCACGTTAGTCACCGGGCCCGGTTCTGCGACGGGCCAGGCCTCGACCGCCACGCTCACCAAGCGGCCTGTCAGGCGCCGTGCAATGTCGCGGTGAGTGCGGCGAGTGAGGGAAGCCGCTTGATAGGGCCGATGGCGGCCAGCGTCGGCGCGCCCCCGATCACGGTCCGCCCGGCCGCGCGCACCTCGTCCACGCTCACCGCATCGACCTTGGCGATGACCTCTTCCGCGGGGATGACCCGGCCCCAGGCCAGCAACTGGCGGGCGTTGCGCTCGATGCGCCCGCCCGGCGTCTCCAGGGCCGAGAGCAGGGAGACCTTGAGCTGCGCCTTGGCGCGGGCGAGTTCGACCGTGTCGAGTTCGTCCGCCGCCGTGCGGGTCGCGGCCACCGTCACATCGACGAGCTCGGCGAGGTCCGCGCCCGAGGTGCCGGCGCCGATGCCGAACAGGCCGCAATCCGAGAACGGCCAGTGGAAGGCCTGGATCTCGTAGGCCAGCCCCCGGGTCTCGCGGACCTCGTGCCAGAGCCGCGAGGTCAGGCCGCCGCCGAGCACTTGGCTGAACAGGTGGAGCGCGTAGTAGCCGTCGTCGCGAAACGACAAGCCGGGCAGGCCGATGACGAGGTTGGCCTGCTCGAGCTTCCTCGTCATACGCCGCTCGCCGCCGCCGTAGCTGCCGGGCACCGCCTCGGTCGCCCGGGCCGCCGGCATCGCGCCGAAATGGTTTGCGGCCGCCTCGACGATGCGCTCGTGCTCCACGGCGCCGGCCGCTGCCAGCACCATGCGCTCGGGCACGTATTCGCGGGCGAGGTAAACCTCGATCGCCGCCCGGTCGAAGCCCCGGACGGTCTCGGGCGTGCCGAGGATCGGCCGGCCGATGGGCTGGCCCGGAAAGGCGGCCTCGGCGAAGGCGTCGTAGACCACGTCGTCGGGGGTGTCCTCGACGGCCGCGATCTCCTGCAGGATCACGCCCTTCTCGCGGGCGAGTTCACCCGCCTCGAAGGTGGAGCGGGTCAGGATGTCGCCGAGCACGTCCAGCGCCGCGCCCGCGTCCTCGCCGAGCACGCGGGCGGTGTAGCTCGTGCCCTCGGTGCTGGTGGCGGCGTTGATCTCGCCGCCGACGTTCTCGATGTCCTCGGCGATCCGGCGGGCCGAGCGCGTCGCCGTGCCCTTGAAGGCCATGTGTTCGAGGAGGTGACTGAGCCCGTGCTCCTCCGGGCGCTCGTTGCGCGAGCCCGCCCCGACCCAGACGCCGAGCGTCGCCGTGGCGACGCCAGGGATCGCCTCGGTGGCGACCGTCAGGCCGTTGTCGAGCCGTGTGATCTTGAGGTCGGGCGAGGCGCCGACGGTGGAGAAGTGCCGGTTCATGCCCGAATCCCGCCCCCTGCCCCGTCCCGGGCAATGCGGGCGCGCTCGCGGATGAAGCGCTCGACCGCCGCCTGATCGTTGGGCAGGTCGGCGATGAGCTCGGGCCGGCCCATCAGGTCGGCGAGGTGCGGCGGCAGCTCGGGCCGTCCGCCCCCGGTGGCCTGCGAGACCGCGTCGGGAAACTTCGCGGGGTGGGCGGTGGCGAGGGCCACGACCGGGGTGGCCGGGTCCTTCTCCAAGAGCTTGCGGCCGGCGCGCACGGCGATGGCGCTGTGCGGATCGAGCACCAGGCCGACCTTGCGATAGGTACCGGCGATCTCGTCCACCACGTCGGGCTCGTGCACGGCCGTGGCGTCGAACTCGTCGCGCACGCTGGCGAGCACCTCCGGCGGCAGGGTGAAGCCGCCCGACTGCTTCAGGCCCGCCATCAGGCGACCGAGGGAGGAGGAATCGCGCCCCATCGCCTCGAACAGCAGCCGCTCGAAGTTCGACGAGATCTGGATGTCCATGGAGGGCGAGGTGGTGGGCTGCACGCCGCGCAGTTCGTAGGCACCGTGCTCCAGGGTGCGGGCCAGGATGTCGTTGGCGTTGGTGCCGATCATCAGGCGCTCGACCGGCAGGCCCATGCGCTTGGCGACCCAACCGGCCAGGATATCGCCGAAATTGCCGGTCGGCACCGCGAACGAGACCGGGCGGTGCGGCGCGCCGAGCGCCACCGCGCTGGTGAAGTAGTACACGCACTGCGCGGCCACCCGCGCCCAATTGATCGAGTTGACGCCGGACAAGCGCACGCTGTCGGCGAAGTCGGCGTGCTGGAACATCGCCTTCACGATGTCCTGGCAATCGTCGAAGGTGCCGTCGATGGCGATGGCGTGGACGTTGGGACTCGCCACCGTGGTCATCTGCTTGCGCTGCACCTCCGAGACGCGGCCGTGCGGAAACAGGATGAACACGTCGACCTGATCCAGGCCCTTGAAGGCCTCCACCGCCGCGCTGCCGGTATCGCCCGAGGTGGCTCCGACGATGGTGGCCCGCGCCCCGCGGGCACGCAGCACGTGGTCCATCAGCCGGCCGAGCAGTTGCATCGCCACGTCCTTGAAGGCGAGCGTCGGGCCGTGGAAGAGTTCGAGCAGGAACAGGTTGTCGTCGATCTGGGTGAGCGGGCAGATCGCCGGGTGCCGGAAGGTGGCGTAGGCGGCCTCGATCATCGCGTCGAGGTCGGCATCCGCGATCTCGCCGTCGATGAGCGGGCGCAGCACGCGCTTGGCGGCATCGGCGTAGCGCAGGCCGGAGAGCGCCGCGATGTCGGGCCGGGCCATGCTCGGCCAGCTCTCGGGCACGTAGAGGCCGCCGTCGCGGGCGAGCCCGGCCAGCAGCGCATCGGAAAAGCTGAGGGGCGCGGCGGCACCGCGGGTCGAGACGTGCAGCAAGGGGGGCCTCCGGGAAGGGGGTCCGTCTACACGATCGCTCGGGATGTGTCGAAAATCGCAACGGGCGAGGTCCGGCAGTCGAGGGGGCCCATCTCAGTCGGAGCGGCGACTGAGCGGCCGACCCATCCGGACAGAGAGCTCGGCTCACGTCACGCGCTGTCCCCCGGCGCCTTCTTCAGCTGGCAGCCGGTGATCCGCCACTGCCCATCGGCCTGCTTCTGGAGCGAGTACAGCGCGACCCAGTCCACGCCGTTCTCGTCCTGCAGCGTCATCCCTTGCGCGATCTCGTCCTCGCCCGCGGTCTCGCTCGCGGTGAAGCCGTAGCTGCGCGGGCGCAGGACCGGGGCGTAGCCCTTCTCGACCATGGCGAGGAAGGCCTCGGGCGAGGCGAACATGTTGCGGATCTGCGGGGCCGCCTGGGCGTAGGCCGTGGCCGAGTCGTCCTTCCGGAACGCCTCGATCTGCCGCTCGATCGTGGCGCGGGCCGCGCTCTTGTCGACCTCGTCGGCGGCCTGGGCAGAGGGCGAGCACAGCAGAAGCGAGATCAGGACGAGGACGGCGCGCATCGGGGGCACTCCGGGGCTACCCCGAAGAGAGTAGCGCGTGGACATCCCCGCGCAAGCGGTGTGCCGGCTCAGAACCTATCCGCCTCCGGCACGTCATAGAGCTTGCGCCAGGCGAATACCGAGAAGACGCCGACCAGGCAGGCGGCGATGCCGAACCACGTGAAGGCATATTGCAGATGGTTGTTGGGAAGATCGACGCGAAGTTGCCCGCCTTTGGGCCAACCGCCAGGATTGGGCTTCGCGTCGGCCTCGATCAGGTACGGCGCGACCGACTCGATTCCGCGCGAGGCCGCGATTCCTGCGATGTCGCGGTTGAACCACTCGCCGCGGGTCGGATCGGGGGCCGGGACGAACATCGTGCGAGGCTCGGAGCCGCGCAGGATACCGGTAAGCGTGACAAGGCCCTCGACTTGGCCCTCGGGCCGGTCGGCAGGACGCTTCAGTTCGGTCGGCACGAAACCACGGTTGATCATCACGACCGAACCATCGTCGCGGCGCAGCGGCGTAATCACGTAGTAGCCCTGCAGCGCCCGCCCCGGCGTCTCGCCGACCGCGAGGCCGTGCACCAGAGATTCCTTGTCCTGCAGCAGCGTGCCCGTAACGCGCACCCGGCGGAACTCGTCCTGTGCAGGGTTCCAGGCGTCGTAGGGCGGAGGGGCCGCGGGCGGCTCGACCTTCGAGCGTTCGAGGATGCGCCCGATCAGTGCCTCCTTCTCGCCCTTGCGCTCCAGTTGCCAGACGCCGAGGCCGAGCAGGATCGCGAGGCAGATCAGCGAGGCGAAGCCGGGGGCGATCAGCGGGCGCCAGTCGCCCCGGGGGGCGCTGAGGGTCGTGGTGGGCACTACCGGAAGCGTCCCTGCTCGGCCTTGTTGTGGAACTGGAGCGCGGCGAGCATGCCCTTGAGGGGTCGCACCAGAGCGAGGCTCAACCCGATCGACAGGCCGCCGCCGACAAGTCCGTGGACCCAGAACGGGGGCTCGTAGGCGATCTCGAGCCACAGCGCGATCCCGACCACGACGATGCCAACGAACGACATCACGAAAAAGGCGGGACCATCGCCGGAATCGAACGCGGAGAAATCCTGCCCGCAGACCTCGCAAGCTGGCCGGATAGTGAGGAAGCCGGAGAAGATGTGGCCCTCCCCGCAATTCGGGCAGCGACCGCGCAGGCCGGTGGGGATCGGCGAGGGCTGGTTGACGACGTGACGCACAGGGTGCTCCTTGGCTCCTCCCGATATGGGATGCGAGTGCCCAAAAAGCTCACGAAAAAGGGCGGCTTGCGCCGCCCTTCCGGGTTGTCGTGGCTGCATTGCCCGGGGGCAAGGCTCTAGCCGTGCGCGGCGTGGCCGGCGCCCGAGCCCCAGACGTAGATCGCGGCGAACAGGAACAGCCAGACCACGTCCACGAAGTGCCAGTACCAGGCGGCGAACTCGAAGCCGAGGTGCTGCTTGGGGGTGAAGTCGCCCTGGTAGGTGCGCAGCAGGCAGATCGCCAGGAAGATCGTGCCGATGATGACGTGGGCGCCATGGAAGCCCGTCGCCATGAAGAAGGTCGAGGAGTAGATCGAGCCGGCGAAGGCGAAGTGGGCGTGGCTGTACTCGTAGGCCTGGCAGGCGGTAAACAGCACGCCGAGCACGATGGTCAGCCAGAGGCCGTACTTGAGCCCCTTGCGATCGCCGTTCAGCAGGGCGTGGTGGGCCCAGGTCACGGTGGTGCCCGAGGTGAGCAGGATCAGGGTGTTGAGCAGCGGCAGGTGCCAGGGATCGAACGCCTCGATGCCCTTGGGCGGCCAGACGCCGCCGGTGAACTCGACGCGGGTCGCCTGGATCGGGTCGGCGGTGTAGAGGGCGGCCTCGAAATAGGCCCAGAACCACGCCACGAAGAACATCACCTCGGAGGCGATGAACATCATCATGCCGTAGCGATGATGGAGCTGGACGACGCGGGTATGGTCGCCGGTGTTGGCCTCGTGAGCCACGTCCTTCCACCAGGACAGCATCACGTAGAGGACGCCGAGCGTGCCCGCGCCGAAGACGTAGGGGCCGACCGCGAGGTTGCCGGCCGTGAGGCCCTTCATCCAGAAGACGGCGCCGAACGCCATCAGGAACCCGGAGAAGGCACCGAGCAGCGGCCACGGGCTCGGGTTGATGATGTGATAGTCGTGGTTCTTGGCGTGGGCCTCGGCCATCGTCCCTACTCTCCTCACCTCCGGCCGCTCGCCGTCGGCGGCACCGGCCCTGTTCGTGGCGTCACCAGCTCTCATTGGACCGGTGTATCAACTCGAAGCTCTATCGCGGTCGAGAAGCTCTTGTCACGCTAGCGCGATCAGAAATTCGTCCGGGTCCCCGGTTTGGGATCGCCCAGCTTGCCGTCCGCCGGTCCGACGCTCGCTGTCAGGGCCGGGGAGCCGTTCTTCGAAACGTAGTAGGTGTAGGACAGCGTCATCTCTCGCAGGTCGCCGATGTCGGGATCCTGGCGGACCTTCGGATCGACGTAGAACACCAGCGGGAAATCCACGCTCTCGCCGGGCTGGAGGGTGTGCTCCTCGAAGCAGAAGCACTGCACCTTGACGAAATAGCTGCCCATCAGGTCGGGCTGCACGTTGAACACAGCAATGCCCGTGGAAGGCGTCACGCCCTCGTTCTTGACGCGGAAGAACACCGTCGACGTCTTGCCCGGCACCGTCTCGACATGGCGGGCCTCCGGCCGGAAGCGCCAGGACAGATTCGAGGCCACGTTGGTGTCGAAATGCACGGTCATCGGGGCGAGCGCGACCTCGCCGTCTCCGGCCGTGGGGGCCGAACCTACGCGGGGGGTGCCGTCGAAGCCCGTTGCCTTGCAGAACATGGCGTAGAGGGGCACCGAGGCGAAGGCGAGCCCGGTCATGCCGGCCACCACGCCGCCGCAGGCCAGCACAGTCCAGAGTGCGCCGCGCCGGGGCTTGGCCGTCCTTGCGCTGTCGGTCATCGGCGCCTCCCGGCTCAGAGCGGCCGGTTCAGGACCTGGGGTCCGAGCTTAGCCATCGTCAGGACGAAGAACAGGATCACGAGGCTCCCGAGGACCAGCGCGATGGCGATGGAGCGCTTGCGCCGGGTCCGGGCCTCGTCGGCCGTCATGGGGCGGATGCCGGGGGGAAGGTCCGACATGCTACAGCACGACCGCGCGGAATAGGCCCAGCCCCTGCTCGGCCAGCAGCGCCGAGAACAGCAGGAACAGGTAGAGGATCGAGAAGCCGAACAGCCCCATTGCCGCCTTTCGCTCGGGCTCACCCTCGCGCAGCCGGTACAGTTGCACCGCGCCGGCCAGCATGCCGAGCCCGCCCAGCACGCCGATCGCGGCGTAGAGCCAGCCGCCGAAGCCCAGCGCCACGGGGGCAAGGCCAAGCGGCACGAGCAGCAGGGTATAGCCGACGATCTGGCGGCGGGTGGAGTCCGGGCCGGCGACGTTGGGCATCATCGGGATGCCGGCACGTGCGTACTCGCCGCTCTTGATCAGCGCCAGCGCCCAGAAGTGTGGCGGGGTCCAGATGAAGATGATCGCGAACAGCACCAGCGACTCGATGCCGACATGGCCAGTCACCGCGGCCTGCCCCACCACAGGCGGCAGGGCGCCCGCCGCACCACCGATGACGATGTTCTGCGGCGTCGCGCGCTTCAGCCACATCGAGTAGATCACCGCGTAGAACACGATGGTGAAGGCGAGCAGCCCCGCGGCGAGCCAGTTCGAGGCGAGGCCGAGGATCAGCACGGAGCCGACCGACAGCACGAGGCCGAAGGAGAGTGCCTCGTCCGGCCGGATGCGGCCATCGGGGATCGGGCGTTTGGCGGTACGGGTCATCACCGCGTCGATGTCCGCGTCCCACCACATGTTGAGGCAGCCCGAGGCGCCCGCGCCCACCGCGATCATCAGGAGCGAAATCGCGGCGATCACCGGGTTGGCGTGGACGTCGGACACAACCATGCCGACGAGCGCGGTGAAGATCACCAACACCATCACCCGGGGCTTCAGCAGGGCGAAGAAGTCGGAGACCTCGCCGCCGGCCGCGCCCGCTGCGGGGGCGAAGGGCTCGGCGCCGGCGGACAGGCTGTTCGACAGGCTGGTCATGGGAACCGTGCTTTACGCAGACCGGAGGGATCGATCGGATCGCGCCGTCTCGGCGCCGCCCTTTGCCGGATCCCCGTCCGTATCTGGAGGGGGATCCGGGAAAGAGCGAGGACCGCCGCGGCGGTCCTCGCAATCCTCGGACAGAGGTCGTTTGGTCTAGTGGGCCGGCCCGTCGACGATCTTGGGGAGCGTCTCGAACTGGTGGAAGGGCGGCGGGGAGGACAGCGTCCACTCCAGCGTGGTCGCACCCTCGCCCCAGGGATTGTCGGCTGCGCGGGTCTTGGAGCGGAAGGCCAGCACCACGCCGATGAAGAACACCACCATGCCAAGCGCGAAGATGTGCCCGCCCATGGTCGCTACCTTGTGCCAGCCGGCGAAGGCCTCCGGATAGTCGGCATAGCGACGCGGCATGCCGGCGAGTCCGAGGAAGTGCATCGGGAAGAACAGGACGTTCGCACCGATGAAGGCCAGCCAGAAGTGCAGCTTACCTGCCCATTCCGGGATGACGTAGCCAGTCATCTTGGGAAACCAGTAGTAGACGCCGGCGAAGATGATGAACACGGCGCCGAGCGAAAGCACGTAGTGGAAGTGCGCCACGACGTAATAGGTGTCGTGCAGGTACTTATCGACCGCCGAGTTCGCCAGCACGACGCCGGTGACGCCGCCCACCGTGAACAGGAAGATAAAGCCCACCGCCCAGTGCATGGCGGCGGTGAAGCGGATCGAACCGCCCCACATCGTCGCGATCCAGGAGAAGATCTTCACGCCGGTCGGCACCGCGATCACCATGGTGGCGAACACGAAGTAGGACTGCGTCTGGAGCGAGAGGCCGACGGTGTACATGTGGTGGGCCCACACGACGAAGCCGACGACGCCGATGGCGACCATGGCATAGGCCATGGCGAGGTAGCCGAACACGGGCTTGCGCGAGAACGTCGAGATGATGTGCGAGACGATGCCGAAGGCCGGCAGAATCATCACGTACACCTCGGGGTGACCGAAGAACCAGAACAGGTGCTGGTAGAGGATCGGGTCGCCGCCACCGGCCGGGTCGAAGAAGGTCGTACCGAAGTTGCGGTCGGTGAGCAGCATGGTGATCGCACCGGCGAGCACCGGGAGCGAGAGCAGCAGCAGGAACGCGGTCACCAGCTCGGCCCAGGCGAACAGCGGCATCTTGTGCAGGGTCATGCCCGGCGCGCGCATGTTCAGGATCGTGGTGATGAAGTTGATCGCGCCGAGGATCGAGCCGGCGCCCGCGAGGTGCAGCGCAAAGATGGCGAAGTCGACCGCCGGGCCGGGGTGGCCCGAGCTCGACAGCGGCGGATACACTGTCCAACCGGTGCCCGCGCCATTGGCACCAGGCGCGCCCTCCACGAAGAGCGAGCAGATCAGGCTGGCGAAGCCGGCGACGGTCAGCCAGAACGAGATGTTGTTCATGCGCGGGAACGCCATGTCGGGCGCGCCGATCATGAGGGGTACGAACCAGTTGCCGAAGCCACCGATCAGCGCCGGCATCACCATGAAGAACACCATGATGAGGCCATGGCCGGTCACGAAGACGTTGTAGGTCTGCGGGTTCGAGAAATACTGGAGGCCGGGCTCCTCCATCTCCATGCGGATACCGAAGGAGAGGAACGCGCCGACGATGCCCGCCATGAAGGCGAACAGAAGGTAGAGTGTGCCGATGTCCTTGTGGTTCGTCGACAGGAACCAGCGGGCAAAGAAGGAGGGTTTGTGGTCGTGGTGGGCGTCATGCCCTGCATGTGCTGCGGCGGTAGCCATCGATGCTGCCCTGCTCAGGTGTCTTGTATCCGGCGAATGGTGGACGGGCCGGCTCGGGAAGTCGGCTCCGTGACGATCCCTAGCGGGCGTCGGCGAGCTTGGAACCGTCGTCGAGACGGGCGTACTTGGTCTTGGCCTCGGTCAGCCACTCGGCGTAAGCCTGCTCGCTGACCACGCGCACGACGATGGGCATGTAGGCGTGGCGTGCCCCGCACAGCTCGGAGCACTGGCCGTGGTAGGTGCCCTCGCGCTCGGCCCGGAACCAGGCTTGGTTCAGGCGGCCGGGCATCGCGTCGATCTTGAAGCCGAAGGCCGGCATCGCCCAGGAATGGATCACGTCGCCCGCGGTGACCTGGATCTTCACGATCTTGCCCACCGGCACGACCATCTCGTTGTCGGTCTGGAGGAGCTTGGGCAGCTTCTCGTCGTCGAGGTTGGCGTCGAAGGTGAAGCCGGCCTGCTCGCCCACGGCAGGGTACTCGTAGGACCAGTACCACGCGTGCCCGATCACCTTGACCATCACGTCGGCCTTGGGGTCGGAGAGCTGGGTGCGCAGGGTCCGGAACGACGGGATCGCCACGGCGACGAGGATGAGGACCGGGATGATGGTCCAGGCGATCTCGATGGCGGTGTTGTGGGTGGTCTTCGAGGGCGTCGGGTTCGCCTTCTCGCTGAACTTGAAGATGCAGACCAGGATCAGCGCAAGCACGAACAGCGAGATGCCGAACGAGAGCCAGTGCAGGTAGTGCTCGAAGTTGTTCAGATCGACGGCCTCGGCCGTGACCGGGACCTGACGGTCCATCTGCCACGGCTCGGGCTGGCCGAGGCCGGCCGCGAGGGTGGACGAGGACGAGACGAGGAGGGCGCCGAGCGCGGCGAGCCCCCACGGTGACCGATGTTGCGCCTGCGTCGTCCGCATCTGCTTCCCGAGGCTCCCGTTGTCCCTGGATAGGCTTAGTGGGCGCCGCCCTTCTCGGAGTCGGTCGCCGAATTTCGGCACGATGGAACCGCTTGAGCGTGAGCCCGGCGCAGTTTTCGCCCGCGACGTAGAACCATACTGATCACAAATCCGCAACCGCAAGAGCGTCGCATGGCCTCCAGCGTACCGCGCTCGCGCATGGGTCGTCGCGTGCCGCTGCCGCCCCTGGTTGCGGTGCCCAGCCGGCGGGCGCAGATGACGGGACACACCCTGCGGAATAAAGCAGGCCGACCTCACAGCCCCCCCCCCGAGGCCGCATGCCGCCGAGCAACTCCGAGCCCCCCCTCCCCGCGACCGCGAGGCGGGTGCCGACCCTCGTCATCGCCTATGACGATCCTGCGGCCCGTCCCAGCGAGCGTCCGCTGGCGGTCGAGACGCCGGTCAACCTCGTCTACGGCAGCGTGCCCTACGCCGTGATGATGACGACGCCCGCCGACCTGGAGGACTTTGCCTACGGCTTCAGCCTGACCGAGGGTATCGTGGCCTCCGCGGACGAAATTCGATGGGCCTCGGTGGAGCTTGGCGAGGGGGGACTGCGTCTCATGGTCGATCTCGTGCCGGGGCGGCTGCGCGAGCACTTGGCGCGTAAGCGCGCGATCAGCGGGCGCACCGGCTGCGGTGTCTGCGGCATCGACGATCTCGCCGCGCTCCCACTCGCGGCCCCGCGCGGCGGCAAGGGGCCGGACGTAACGATCGGGGCGGTGGAGAGGGCGCTCACCGCGCTCGGTGAGCATCAAGCGCTCAACCGCGAGACGCGTGCGGTCCACGGGGCGGCCTGGGCGCGGCTCGACGGCACGCTCGTCGCGGTACGCGAGGATGTCGGCCGCCACAACGCCCTGGACAAACTGATCGGCGCCCTGATGCGCGCCGCCACCGACCCGGATACCGGCTTTCTGGTGATCACCAGCCGCTGCTCGTTCGAGATGGCGGAGAAGGCCGCCGCGTTCGGGGCGTCGGTGCTGGTGGCGATCTCGGCCCCGACCTCTCTCGCGGTGGAGCGGGCGCGGCTGCACGACATGACGCTGTGCGCCATCGCCCGCTCGGATACGCTGACGGTGTTTTCCGGGCCCGAACGGCTGATCCTGGAGGTCCCGTAGTACGTCAGTTGGGATTGGCAGCAGGCGCCTCGCCCGCGCCGGGCACGACGGTGGCGCCGCCGATCACACGCACGTTCTTCTTCGCATCCCCGGCGGGCGGATCCTGCCAGCCGGGCTTGGCCGACGGAGCCTCGGCAGCCTTGTTCGCTGGCGGCTGGACGGATGCGGGCGTCATGCCGGGGTCGACGGGCTTCGAATCGACCAGCTTGGGCTCGATCACCTTCGGCGGCTCCACCGCCGCCGTCACGGGCTCGGCAGGCTTCGCCGACGGCTCGGGCTTGGCCGCCTCCTCTGACGGAACAAGCCGGGGCTGGGGCGCGACCGGCGCGATCCTCGGTGCGGCTGCCTTGGCAGGGGCGGGCTTGGCGGCACGCCGCGCCGCCGCATCCGGGCGCCCCCGCGCGTCGGGATTCAGCCCGATCGGGTTGGCGTCGGTCGCACCAGGGCGAAAGGCGATCGGGGGCTGCAACTCCGCCCGGGCCTGCGGCCGGCCGCGTGAGGGGGCGGCGTCGGGAATGTCGGCGGGCGGCACCAGCCGTTCGCCGTCGCGAGACCGGCGTGGACCGTCCTCCTCGGTCCAGCCGTAGCCGGCGGCGCTGCGGCCGGGACGAACGGTGGGGAAATAGGCCTCGCCGAGCCGCTCGCGGCCGATCACGGCGCCGTCGCGGGCATCCACGTGGAGGCGTACGCGGTCGCCCGCTGGGTTCGTCGCGTCCACGACGTAGGCGCGCCCGTCGAATCGCGGGCGGCCGATCTCGCCGAAGCCGCGGTCCATCAGTCGGTAGGCCACCGCGCGGGGCGGGATCAGCGGTTCCGGCTCGTAGACGTAGACGGGACGGCGCTCGTAGTAGACGCCCTGGGCCCATGCGCCGCTCGCGACGCCACCGACGGCCAGGAGGGTGAGGGCGAGCGCGCCCATGATCGAAACGTTCCGGCTCGAAACCATATCGCCTCTCGGACAAATCCGAAGAAGTCCGATCGAGGGCTCGCTGTTGATCGCGAGTCCCTCGATCCGTCACGCGAGGGGACGCCCCGCATTCCACCGTGCTTGGCGACGATGGCTTAACCCCTCGAATCGGGCGAGATTGCGGGGCGATTCCGGCGCTGGTGGGATTGTCGATCGCGCCCCGCGACGAAGAGGAGCAGGTCGCGCTCACGCAAATGCGCGGTGCGTGCGCGCACGGCACTTGCTGGACTTTCTAAAATCTGTCACCGTCAGCGTTAGGACAGCAACACTGTCCCATTTATTCGACCGCCCGCGTTGCGGGTAGGTAGGGAACCGTTCGGCGTGATCGACGTGACTGCCAAACGAGCTGTCAAACCGGTTGCCGACGAGGCAATACGGGCGAACGTCGGCTGAACCTGCTGATGTCATGCCCGCGGGTGAGCGGGCGCTTCTCAGATCGAAGATCCCGCCACGACCCGATCGAGCGATGGACTGTCTGCCGGGGTATCCGACGGATGCCCCGGGCACGAAACATGCTCGCCCCTGGAGACGGGCATGCGGGCGGGGTCGGAGTGGTGATGGCGATGAGCGAGATCCCATCGGGAATGTCGATGTTGGACACAGTCATGAACGGCGATGCGCAGATCGAAACGCCGGTCGCCTCCCGGGTCGGAGCGCCGCCGCTGATCGTTCGCGACCCCGGCCTGCCGGCGGCACAGGGCGCCTACGATCCGGCCCACGAGCGCGATGCCTGCGGCGTCGGCTTCGTCGCCGACATGCACGACCGGCGCAGCCACGCCATCGTCCAGCAGGGTCTGCTGATCCTGGAGAACCTCGACCATCGCGGCGCGGTGGGCGCCGACCCGACCATGGGTGATGGCTGTGGCATCCTCACCCAGATCCCGCACGGGTTCTTCGCCGAGGACTGCTCGCGCCTCGGCTTCGAGCTGCCGCCCGCGGGTGGATACGCCATCGGCCAGTTCTTTCTGCCGAAGGACGCCGAGGCCCGCCGCCTCATCGAGGAGATCGTCGAGAAGGCGCTCGCCGAGGAAGGCCTGCCGCTGCTCGGCTGGCGCGACGTGCCGGTGGACCCGAGCGACCTCGGCGTCATGGTC
>Ga0182229_1000062_pt1 | contig 26072 bp, 25 predicted proteins | sample G6R1MG_32_FD_129663 | JGI IMG/M metagenome (GOLD analysis project Ga0182229, IMG submission 129663) | Miscanthus phyllosphere microbial communities from Michigan, USA - G6R4_MAIN_07NOV2016_LD1 MG | ecosystem: Host-associated > Plants > Phyllosphere > Phylloplane/Leaf | place: USA: Michigan...
CGGATGTCGCACGGCGCCCGCATCGTCGAGTCCGAGTGGCCCGAGATGGCCCGTTACCAGCCTCAGGAGCAGATGCGCCACCTCGCAGCGGGGATCAATGGCGAGCTCGACCTGCTCAACGAGGCCCGCAACTGCGAGATGATCGCCGCGATCTTCGAGGACAATCCCGAGGTCGTCATTCCCAAGATCCACTGGGAATGGTGCTCCGAGCGGGTGTTGGTGCAGGAGTTCATCCACGGGCTTTCGCCCAACGACGTCGCGGGGCTGCGCGACACGGGCGCCGACAAGAAAAAGTTGGCTCAGAAGGGCTGCGACGCCTTTCTGCGCATGGCCCTGATCGAGGGCGTGTTCCACGCCGACCCCCACCCAGGCAACCTGCTCGTCCTGCCCGGCGACCGGATCGGATTCATCGATTTCGGCATCGTTGGAAGACTTTCGCAGAAGCGACGTCAGCAGTTGCTCGTGCTGATCGGCGCCATGCTTAAGCAGGACGTCGACGGTCTGATGGCGACGCTGCTCGATTGGACCGGCGCCTCGACCCCCGACCTGACCAAGCTGGAGCAGTCGGCCCAGAATTTCGTCCAGACCCATTCCTCGATCCCGCTCAACCTCGGGCTCGTGCTCACCGACTTCATGACCATGGCCCGCGAGAACGACCTCGCCATGCCCACCGACCTCGCCATCTTGTTCAAGGGATTGGTGACCGCCGACGGGGTGATGCGCCAACTCGACCCCGGCTTCGACCTGTTTTCAGCGGCCGGTCCGACCGTGCGGGCCAGCATGCGGGCAACGTTCTCGCTGAAGGGTCTGGCACGCAAGGCCGAGGCTCTGGGCTCAGGCCTGTTCGGCGCCGCCTCTGAGCTGCCCACCCTGATCCATCTGATGCTGGTGCGTCTGAAGCAGGGGCGGGTCACCGTCGAGATTGAGCTGAAGGGCATGGATAAGCTGGTACGTGGAATCGAGCGGGGCGCTGCGCGTGTCGCCGTCGGGCTCGTTGTGGCGGCCTTCGCCACCCAGCTCGCCCCCCGGCTGATAGATCTCGGCACCCCGGTCTTCGTGATAATCGGCCTGACAGTGGCCATGCTGGGGGTCGGCTGGCTGGTGTTGCTCGGCCGAGACCGCTGAACCTGCGCCCTACCGTCGCAGCGGGATTAACTCATGTCTAACCCGTTGAAGGTCTTTGTAGTTTTTCGTACTAAGTCTTGTGGGCGGGCGCGGCCATGCTATCGTCCCGCTGCAGGCCGAATCGCGGGACCCGAGATGCAATCCGAGCATCTGGCGGACATGACGATCCGCTGATGGACAGCGCCAGAGACGTAGGAGCTCGTCACTCCACCGCTCGTTGCATACAACATGACGACGTGCCCATTCAGAGTGCGTCGGCGTGTTCCAGGGGAGCGTCGTGACCCACATTGGCTTGGCCGATCAACCATCACGATACCATGGGCGCCTCAATGCCCTGGAAGCGGAGAATGCGCGCTTGCGTGCCGTGCTCTCGGACCGTTCGCGAGCAGGTTACGAGAGTGGGATGGTGTATGGGGAGGCGCGCCTCGCCTCCGCCAATGCGTTCGACGCTAAGCTGCTCGCCACCGCAGCCTCGGATAGCGCGCTTCTCTCAGCGATGGCCGATTGCATCGGTATTCTCGATCTCGACGGGCGTCTGATCGACGTGAACGGACGCGGGCTCACATGCCTGGGAGCGGCTCATGCCACCGTCCTCCTCGGCTGCAACTGGGATAGGTTCTGGCAGGCGCCGGACAGCCTCGAGGCCGGCGCTGCTGCCGTCGGGGCGGCCCGGGCGGGGCGGGCCAGCCGTTTCCAAGGGGCCTTGGAGGCCGATCCCGCGATCTGGTGGGACGTCGTCGTCACGCCGATCCTCGGCGAGGACGGGCAGCCGGAGCGCATCCTCACGGCGGCGCGCGAAATCACCGATCTCAAGCAGGCCGAGATCCGCCAGGGCCTGCTGATGCAGGAGATGGCTCACCGCGTGAAGAACACCCTGGCGATCGTGCAGGCGGTAGCAGCCCAGACCCTGCGCAACGCCGAGTCTCTCGACGCCGCGGGTGAGGCGCTCGGCGCCCGGTTGCTGGCGCTGGCCCAGGCGCACGACGTGCTGATGCAGGGGGCGTGGACGAGCGCTGATCTGCGCGGGCTCGTCGATGGGGCGGTTGCTCTGCACGGGGACGGCGAGCCCGGCCGGTTCGTGATCGCCGGGCCGGACGTGACGCTCGGCCCAAAGCCCGCGATGACGCTGGCCTTGATGCTGCACGAACTGGGCACCAACGCCGCCAAGTACGGTGCGCTTTCCCGGGCGGAGGGGCATGTGGCGATCAGTTGGGCGATCGACGCGGAAGCGGATCGCTTACGCTTCCGGTGGGAGGAGGTCGATGGCCCCCCCGTGGCGCCCCCGACCCGGACGGGGTTTGGGTCACGCCTGATCGAGCGCAGCCTCGTACACAGCTTCGGCGGCACGGCTCGGCTGAGCTATCCCGTCACCGGAGTCGTGCTGACCATGGAGGCCCCCCTGGCCTCCGTGGTGGTGGAGGCGGCGGGGTGATCGCGCGCCTGAGCGACTTCTAACTACGGGTCGAACAACATCTGCAAGTGTGCCCTGTCCCGCGTGACCGGCAGCGCCAGCATCGCGAAGATTCGGGCCTTGTCCGGGCTGAGGTCGTCGGCGAAGACCGCGCCGGTCTCCAGCAAGGTCCGGCCTCCCCCCGGGAAGCCGTAGACCGGCAGCGTGCGGCCCTGCGGCACTTGGCTCGCCACGATGACTGGCACATTCGCGGTGATCGCCCCCGCGATGGCCGCGTGCATCGCCGCGTTGACGTTGCCCAGGCCGTAGGCCGCCACCACGATCGCTTCGGCGCCCGAGGTTACGGCGTGGCGGACCTGATCCCCGTCGGCGCCCGCCACCATCGGCACGAGATCGACGCGGGTTACGCGTGCCGGGAGCGGCAGGGTCCGACGGCGCAGGGGCCGGCGGGCGAACACGACCCGATCCTCGTCTACCGTGCCGAGTGGGCCGAACTCACCGGAGTGGAACGACTCGACGTTGCCGGTGTGCCCCTTACGCACGTCGCGGGCGGCGTGAATGCGCCCGTTCATCGTCACCGTCACGCCCATGCCGACGACGTCCTCGGCCAGAACCTGCCGGACGGCGTCGCGCAGATTGCGCGGCCCGTCCGAGTCCGGCTCTGAGGCGTTGCGCTGTGCGCCCACCAGCACGACCGGCTTCTCTCCCGTCAGCGTCAGGTCCAGGAACCACGCGGTCTGATCGAGGGTATCGGTGCCGTGCAGGACGATGGCGCCCACCACAATTTCATCGGCCAGGATGCCGTGAAGATGCGAGGAGAGCGCGAGCCATTGATCCGGACCCATATAGGCGCTCGGCAGGTTGGCGAACTCGTCGACCCGGACTGTGGCGAGGTCGGCCAGCCCCGGCACGGCCGCGACCAGATCCTCCCCCGACAGCGCTGGCACCGGAGCACCCGTCCGGGCGTCGCGCGCCATGGCGATGGTACCTCCGGTGGCGACCACCGCGACGGTCGGTCGTCTCGCTGCCCCTGCGGCCCGATTGTGAAACGAAACGGTCATCGAGGTGGCGCGTCCCGATCTTACGGAGAAGTTTCTCGTGCGAATGGGAGGCAGCACTCGTCCCATCGCGCTCGATACGCAAGGACGGGAGTCCTCGTGCCGCTGGATCGGCCAGGATGTCGGCCACGGTGATGGCGCGCTCCCCCGTCTGTACAACTGAAGCGGGGCCGATTGCCGTCAATCCAAGATCACAGCAATCGCCCTGGCGCGATCCTGAGGATCGGGTGTCTGGGGTCTCGTCGCAGCGTGGGTCGCCGAGGGTCCACCGCGTTACGCCACCCGCGGCTGAGGCTTGCGCGGCGGCTCGAAGACCGCCTGGAGATGGTGCGGGCACCAACTCTTGCCGGTCTGCACTCGGCAACCGCAGACACGCTTGACCTCAATCGAGACCTGCTCGTTGTCGGCCCAGAGCGGGAAGTGGCAGTCCATGGCCGTCGCCTTCATGAACGGCATGCCCTCGCCTCCGTCGGAGGCCGCCAGCAACCGCTTCGAGGTCCGCACGGGAACGTGATTGGCGGTTGGGTCGTAGGCCGCGGGCACCAGCGGCGCGGTAGGCGCGGGCTCCGCTCCCGTGTCGTTGGCGGCGAGCTCGAGAGCGGCCGGAGCCGGAACGACGCGTCGTACCGGCTCGGCGGCGGTTTCGGCCCGAGCGGGCTTCGCCGTATCCGGTTTCTGTGCCGTGGTCTTCACTACTGAGGCCTTGGGAGACACGGGCTTGGGCGCCTTCGGCGCTGCCACCTTGGCCGCCGGCTTTGCCTTGGCCGGGGCCGCCTCAACCTTCGGGGCCGGGGGCCTGGTGGAAATCGCCGTCGCGTCAAGGGGCCCGCTTGCGGCGGGCTCTGAGGATTGCATGCTTGCGCCGGGGGCGACCTTGGTCCGATCGGCGGCGGCCTGTGCGATCCGCGCCATCACCTCAGCCGGCGTCGTCTCGAGCTCGGCCGCGATCGACATCACGTCGCCGCCCGCGATCCATAGTGCCACCGCCTTGTCCGTCTTGCTCTGCGTCCAGTCCACGTCGCTCATCCGGAGAAATCAGAATGTCCTAACAATCGGGACGCGGGGTATAGAGGCAAGGCGGCAAGCGAGTCTCCCGCGCTACATGCATGGCACCCGGCAGTTCGGCTGGTGAGGCCTGCGTGCCACGCTTCCGGTGAACAATAGGGGATAGTGGGCTGTCCTTGACCTCGCTGCAGGTGCGAATTAGGCCCCAACGGACCATATCGAGAGATCGCTTCGCATCAGATGAATGACAGCCCCGCCGAGCAACCCGTCGTACTCCTCGTCGAAGACGATGGTCTCCTGCTCATGGAAGCCTCCGACACCCTGTCGGAAGCGGGCTTCACGGTTCTGGAGGCGCCCCACGCCGATCGCGCGTTGAACCTCCTCGAAGGCCGCGGCGACGTCGAGATCTTGATGACCGACGTCGATATGCCCCAGGGCTCGATGGACGGTTTCGCCCTGGCCCGGCTCGTGGCGCATCGCTGGCCGGACATCCCTGTGTTGGTGGTCTCCGGCATGGGCACGCCCGGACCCAATGATATGCCCGAGGGGGCCCGCTTCATCCCCAAGCCTTATTCGCCTTCCATGCTGGTGCGCACACTCAAGGCCTGTGTCGGTCGCGCCGCCTGATTTTCGTCGGACTCCGGTACTGGCGTCCGGTCTGAACGACACCACCTGCGATTGCACCGGACAGTCTCCGCTCGGGGGCTGTATCCCTACGGCGGAGCCCCCTCCCTGAACCCGCGCGAGCTTCACAGCTAATGTCCACCGACACCACGGCGCACCGCTTCGCCACCCAGGCCGTCCACGCGGGCGCGGCTCCCGACCCGGCCACGGGTGCGCGGGTGCAGCCGATCTATTTCACCAACGGCTTCGTGTTCGAGTCCACTGAGCAGGCCGCCGACATCTTCGCCATGCGCCGCACCGGGTTCTCCTACTCGCGCGGCTCGAACCCGACCGTTGCCGCTCTGGAGCGCCGCATTGCCGCCCTCGAAGGGGCCAAGGCTGCGGTGGCGGTCTCGTCCGGCCAGTCGGCGGTGATGCTGGTGCTGATGACCCTGATGCAATCGGGGGATGCCTACGTCGCCTCCTCGCGCCTGTTCGGCGGTTCGCTCGGACTGATGCGCCGCCTCGAGAAGCGCTACGACCTGCGCCCGCACTTCGCCAAGGGGCTCACGCCCGAGGATTTCGAGGCGGCGATCACGCCGCAGACCAAGGCCATCGTCTGCGAGTCTATCGTCAATCCCTGCGCCACGGTGATGGACATCGAGGGTATTGCAGCGGTGGCGCACCGCCACAACCTGCCGCTGGTGATCGACAACACCCTCGCTTCTCCCGCGCTGATCCGGCCTATCGAGTACGGTGCCGACATCGTGGTACATTCCACCTCGAAGTTCCTGGGGGGCTCCGGCCAGACCATCGGCGGCATGATCTGCGACGCCGGCCGGTTCGACTGGGCCTCGCAAGGCGCGCGCTACAACCTGATCAACGAGCCCTGGTCGGATTACGACGGCCTCGTCGTCTCAGAGCGCTTCCCCGAGATCGGCTTCGCGGTGGCCTGCCGCCTGTTCGGCCTGCGCGACCTCGGCCCCGGCCTCTCGCCGATGAACGCCTTCCTCACGCTTACCGGCATCGAGACGCTGCCCCTGCGGATGGAGCGGCACTGCGCGAACGCTCGGGCTGTGGCTGCCCATCTCCAGGCTCACCCGGCGGTGAAGTGGGTGAGCTACCCGGCGCTGCCCGGCCAGAGCGGCGAGGCGCTCGCCGCCCGCTACTGCCCGCAGGGGCCGGGCTCGATCTTCACCTTCGCCCTCAAGGGCGGCGAGCCCGCCGCGCTGAAGTTCATCACCAGCCTCGACCTGATCTCGCATCTGGTGAATATCGGCGAGATTAAGTCCCTCGCGATCCACCCCGCCACCACCACGCACCGGCAGTTGCGCGACGACGAGAAGGCCGCGGCCTGCGTCGGCCCCGAGACCGTGCGTCTGTCGATCGGCTTGGAGAGCATCGACGATCTGATCGCGGACATCGATCAGGCGCTGGCCCGCGCGGCCTGAGACCGGGTCGGCCGCTACCTCCCGAACCGCGCCGGCTCGGAGGCGTTTTCTCGCACATCCATCTGCGAGGGAGCTCCGCATGCGCGTCTACGAACTCACCGGCCAGACCGGTCTCGACAGCTGGCGACAGGCCGAACGTCCGACGCCGGAGCCCGGCCGGGGGCAGGTGCTGGTCCGGCTGCATGCCGCGTCGCTGAACTACCGGGACGTGCTGATCGTCAACGATCAGTACCCATTCGCGGTGAACCCCGAGCGACTGATCCCTGTCTCGGACGGGGCAGGCGAGATCGTGGCCTTGGGCGACGGCGTGCGCCGCTTCAAGGGGGGCGAGCGCGTGGCGGGCATCTTCGCTCAGAGCTGGCTGGGCGGCGAACAGGTTTCGGACGCGTGGCACACCTCGCTCGGCGGTGCGATCGATGGGGTGCTCGCCGAGTATGGGATCTTCGATGAAGACGGGCTCGTAATCCTTCCCGACCATCTCTCCTACGAGCAGGGCGCCACCCTTCCCTGTGCGGGTGTGACTGCCTGGAACGGCCTCTACGGCGGCCGGCCGCTCAAGGCCGGCGAGACCGTGCTGACGCTCGGCACCGGCGGCGTCTCGATCTTCGCGATCCAGCTCGCCCGCGCGGCCGGCGCCCGCGTGATCGCGACCTCGTCGAGCGATGCCAAGCTGGAGCGGGCGCGCGCGCTCGGCGCGCACGACACCGTCAACTACCGCACCCACCCTCAGTGGGAGGGGGAGGTGCGCCGCCTTACCGACGGGGTTGGCGTCGATCACGTGGTCGAGATCGGAGGCACCGGAACCTTGTCCCGCTCCATCGCATCGACGCGGGCTGGCGGACATATCGCGCTGATCGGTCTGTTGGCACAGGGCGAGGCGATCGACCCCCTCGCGATCCTCGGGGCGAGTTGCGCGGTGCGTGGCGTGATGGTGGGCTCGCGCGAGATGTTCGAGGCGATGAACCGGGTGATCGCGTTACACGGCATCGTGCCAGTGATTGAACGGACCTACGAATTTGACGAGGCCCCTGCGGCGCTCGCGGCGCTGACCGAAGCCTCGCATGTCGGCAAGCTGGTGATCCGCATCGCGCCGTGACGGTACGATCCGCGACGGCCCACGGCGTCATCACCGGCCTCCGGGACGTCGCGTGGGTCGTCGACCACACGCGGTACCGGCGATTGGCACAGGCGGCGATCGGGGGGCGCCGTCAGTTCAGGGCGCGGACGACGTAGCGCTCGGGGAGCAGACCGACGTCCAGCATCACGATGAGGACCAGGAACATGTAGAGGTAGTCCACCTCGACGGAAAATCCCGGGCAGTAACCGAGGCGCACGGATTCGACGATGCTAACCAGCGGCAAGTACTTCAGAAGCAACTAGATCTGATCCGGAAGGCAGGACGGCACGAACATCACGCCGGCCGACAGATACGACAGGATCTGTACGAGGATGAAGCCGATCTGCCAGCCGGGAAAGAACGCGACGATCGGCACGTTGATCATGCCGAGCGCGATGCCGTGGAACAGGGCCAGCAGGTATCCGATCAGGGCTGGAACGATGTCGACGGGAAGGGGATCGGCGCCGCAGGCGATCAGGAACCCGGCGATGACGAACAGTTCTATGAACGAGCCGATGATCTCTACGACCGAGCGGGACCTGACGACGTCGAACGGTTTGACCTGAGGATAGTAGGTCAGCGGCTTGTTTATCTGCGTCCCCTTCATCATCTCACAGGCGACGTACTGGCTCGCGAGAACCGGGACGGCGGCGGAAGCGATGAAGATCAGGGCGCTGTCGCTCAGCGGGTTGGGAATGCCGCGCAACGCCATAATCGAGGTGATCAACACCACGTGCGCTACCGGCCAGAGAACCAGCACGACGTAGCCCCACATCGAACCGGGTGCGCATGTCGCGCAGCATCAGGGCCGAGATCACTTGGAGGTAGACGTTGGTCTTGGTGACTTTTGGGCGGTGGCTGTTCGCCTAGATCGACATCGTGCGCACTCGCGGGAACTGACGGCCACAGCGCTGCGTGAGGATCGTGTCAGTTTTCCGCTGACGCCGGGTGGAGCCGAGCCGTCCCGCACGGTGACGCCGATGCGTGTCTGTCGCGCTCTCCTGCCGCGCCGGTTTGCGGGACGGTCCCGGACGACCTAAGTGGTTGGAACGCCGTGCGCCCGACGCCGGAGGTCCTCGCGCATCCCCCCACCGGCTCCGAAGCCCGAAGGCAGTCATGGCCCTCGTCCTCGACCTTCTGAACGCAGACACTCGACCGAGGGACGCGGGCGGCTCCGCGTCACCCCCGCTTCCCCGTCATCCCGAGAAGGCGCACCGGCCGGATTCTCCGGTCCAGCGCAAGCCTGACTGGATCCGTGTGCGCGCGCCGGGCTCGCCGCAATGGGCCGAGACCCGCCGGATCGTACGCGAGCACGGCCTCGTCACGGTCTGCGAGGAGGCGGGTTGCCCGAACATCGGCGAGTGCTGGGAGAAGCGCCACGCCACCTTCATGATCATGGGCGACACCTGCACGCGAGCCTGCGCCTTCTGCAACGTGCGCACCGGCCTGCCCGGCGCGCTAGACGCGAACGAGCCCGAAAAGGTCGCCGACTCCGTGGCCAAGCTCGGATTGCAGCATGTGGTGATCACCTCGGTCGATCGCGACGATCTCGCTGACGGCGGCGCCGAGCACTTCTCGCGTACGATCCGGGCGATCCGCGACAAAAGCCCGGCCACGACGATCGAGATCCTGACCCCCGACTTCCTGCGCAAGGACGGCGCCCTCGAGGTCGTCGTCGCGGCCCGGCCGGACGTGTTCAACCACAACCTCGAGACGGTGCCGGGCAACTATCTCGCCGTGCGCCCCGGCGCGCGCTACTTCCACTCCGTGCGCCTGCTCCAGCGGGTGAAGGAACTGGACGCCGCGATCTTCACCAAATCGGGCATCATGGTGGGCCTGGGCGAGGAGCGCAGCGAGGTCGTGCAACTCATGGACGACCTGCGCTCGGCCGACGTCGATTTCCTCACGGTCGGCCAGTATCTCCAGCCGACCAAGAAGCACCACGAGGTCGTGCGCTTCGTGCCCCCCGACGAGTTCAAGTCGTTGGAGACGACGGCCTACGCCAAGGGCTTCCTGCTGGTCTCGGCGACGCCGCTGACCCGCTCCTCCCACCATGCCGGCGAAGACTTCGCACGCCTGAAGGCGGCCCGTTTGGGTAAGCTTGGCCTCGCCTCCCCCCGACTCGAGAGCGCCTGACCCGGATGCCGTCCTTCCGCATCACCCGCGCCGTGCGTCACAGCCCGGAGCAGATGTACGATCTCGTCGCCGACGTGGAGCGCTATCCCGAATTCCTGCCGCTTTGCGAATCCCTCCGGGTGCTGCGCCGGCAGGACGGCCCGGACGGCACGGAGGTGTTGGTCGCCGAGATGGGGGTCGGCTACAAGGCGATCCGCGAGCGCTTCACCACCCGCGTCGGCCTCGACCGGGCGAACCTCAAGATCACGGCCGAGTACATCGACGGCCCCTTCCGCCATCTGGAGAACCGCTGGACCTTCAAGCCGGCGGCCTCAGGCACGGGCTGCGAAATCGACTTCTTTATCACCTACGAGTTTAAGAGCTTCGCACTGGGCCTCCTGATGGGCACGATGTTCGACCGGGCCTTCCGCAAGTTCACGGACGCCTTCGAGACGCGGGCGGACCGGGTCTACGGCGCGACGGCCTGATCACGGTACCGGCGTCGGCGGTCGAAGCAGGTCGGTACCCGGGACCACCGAGCCGCGGGACTGCCATGGCTGGCGGGTGTGACCGGAACCCGGCGGACGTAGGCTTTCGGCGATCGACGGTATACGCCGGCTTAGAGCAAAGCCGGCTCCGGCCGCCTCACACGAGGCATGACAGCAATCGCGATCCGAAAGCCGACTTCGGTGGCCCGCGCTTTCTTGCGATGCAACAGACCGCTATAGCGGGGCCGAGTGGGCTTCGGGTGACGGGGCCGAGCGCGGGGAAGCGACATGGCGAAGATCAAGGTAGCAAATCCCGTCGTCGAGCTCGATGGCGACGAGATGACTCGGATCATCTGGTCCGAGATCAAGAATAAGCTCATCCATCCCTACCTCGACCTCGACCTCGACTACTACGACCTCGGCGTGGAACACCGCGACGCCACCGACGATCGGGTGACGGTCGATGCGGCCGAGGCGATCAAGCGCCATGGCGTCGGCGTGAAATGCGCCACCATCACCCCGGACGAGCAGCGGGTGACGGAATTCAAGCTCAAGGAGATGTGGCGTTCGCCCAACGGCACCATCCGCAACATCCTCGGCGGGGTGATCTTCCGCGAGCCGATCATCTGCTCGAACGTGCCCCGCCTCGTGCCGGGCTGGACGCAGCCCTTCGTGATCGGACGCCACGCTTACGGCGACCAGTACAGGGCCACCGACTTCAAGGTGCCGGGCAAGGGCCGGCTGACCATCAAGTTCGAGGGCGACGACGGCACCGTGATCGAGCGGGAGGTGTTCAACTTCACCGGCGCCGGCGTGGCGATGTCGATGTACAATCTCGACGATTCGATCCGCGACTTCGCCCGCGCCTCGCTGAACTACGGGCTGGCGCGCAAGTATCCGGTCTATCTCTCGACCAAGAACACCATCCTCAAGGCCTATGACGGGCGCTTCAAGGATCTGTTCCAGGAGGTGTTCGAGGCCGAGTTCAAGGGCAAGTTCGACGCGCTTGGGATCACCTACGAGCACCGTCTGATCGACGACATGGTCGCCTCGTGCCTGAAGTGGTCGGGCGGCTACGTCTGGGCCTGCAAGAACTACGACGGCGACGTGCAGTCGGATACGGCCGCCCAGGGGTTCGGCTCGCTCGGCCTGATGACCTCGGTGCTGATGACCCCGGACGGCCAGACCGTCGAGGCCGAGGCCGCCCACGGCACTGTGACGCGTCACTACCGCGAGCACCAGCGCGGCAAGGAGACGAGCACCAACTCCATCGCCTCGATCTTCGCCTGGACCCGCGGCCTCGCCCACCGGGCCAAGCTCGACGGCAACGCGGATCTGGCGAGCTTCGCCACGACGCTGGAGACGGTCTGCGTCGATACGGTGGAGGCGGGCTTCATGACCAAGGACCTCGCCCTGCTGGTCGGCCCCGAGCAGCGCTGGCTCTCCACCACCGGCTTCCTCGACAAGGTCGATGCGAACCTGAAGGCGAAGATGGGCGCGTGATGCGGCTCGTAGCAACCGTCCGCTTCAGCCCAGGAAATCGCATTCCTGCGGTGGAAGGAGCGGCTCCCCTCGGCCCCCTCCCGGCAGGATTTCGCAGCGGAGGGGGAGGGTCGTTCAGGCCGCTCGCTCCTCCGCATTGCGCTTGCGCGTCGCGGCGGCCTTCCTGACCGAGGCCGAGCGCTGCTCCGCCGTCCGCGAAGCGGACGCTGCGCCGCGGCCTTGCCTCCCTCGTGCGCAGCGGGATGTCCAGTCCGGTTGCCGTGCCCAGAGCCTCCCGGCTTCTTGCCGCCACCGTCGTCCTTGTTGACCGTGGCCCAGGCCCGGACGTTCGCTTCCTTCTCCGGCACGCCCAGCGCATCGCTGGATTCGGCGATCTGCGCAGCCTTGCGCTCCTACTTGTCGGTGTATTTGGACTTGTCTCCGCGTGCCATGACGGTGCTCCTGCTGGGGTCGACCTCTATCGCGCGGCACCGGCATTTAGGGTCGCACGCATCTTCCGCACGAGATCGGTCCGGCGGCGGGGCTTGCTCATGATCTCGAACTCCGAGGGCGCGGTTCCGGATCGCTCCAGGCTCGGCTCGTCGGCTAGTACGAGCCGGGTCATGCCGCCGGGCATGATCAAGTCGAAGAACAGCGGATCGATGTCGTCGCGCTCGGCCACGACCTCAAGATCCTCGACAATCGGAATCGTTCCATGCGGGCGATCTCACTGCCCTCACCGACTCGAAGAAAGGCTTCAACACCCGCACCGGCACTTCGAGAGGTATGGCCCCCCCAGTGTCGGTGATTGCTAGGAGGATCCGGAGCTCAGGATCTGGCTCGGCGTTCGCGGCAACGGCATCGTCCGGTGAGCTGCGCACCATCGGCACCATGAACTGGTCCATCTCCGCCCTCGCGCCGTCGCTCGCGGACTAAGGCGAGGAGACGGCTTGACGAGGGCAGTGGCGCGCTCGACCGCTTCGCGGATGTCGCGGTTGGCGTATCCCAACCGTGGGAGACCCGCATCCAGCCGTTCTAGGCCAGAGTCGATCACGTCGCCGTAGCATTGGATGACACGGAGCGTGGGTACAGGCCGTCACCGGAGCGCGGCGTCATGCCGGCACCGGGACGGGCGCGACTGAGTCCGCCGTACGCCGGGGCGCGGGGCCGCAGACGGGGGAGCGGACCTGTGCGGCGTCGAGCGCTGCATCGAGTCCGTCGCTCAGCGAGGTGACCAGGATGTCGGCGGAGGTGGCCCGCCGCAGACGACCGAGGGTCGCGGGATCGCGCTCACCCCAGAACCCGACCAAGACCTTGACGCCCGGGATTTCGCGCCGCGCTTCGCGCACGGTGAACCGGATCTGCGAGAGGCTAATTGGTTCGAGGTACGACAGGCAGACCATGGCCGTCTCCGCCACGCCGTCCGGGCGCTCGCCCGCGCGCAGAGCCTTCATCGGCACGATCCGCGAGGTAAGCCCGTGGCGGTCCAGGATCTGCGCCAGCATCCGGGTCGTTGCCTCGTCGAACACACCGCGGCTCGACACGCAGAGCACGGGCTTATCTCCCTGCCAGCGCGGGGCGAGGTCGTCCCGGGTCAGGAATACGCCGGCCGAGCGACGGTCGGGCCCGATGCGGGCGAGCGCGGCGGCGGCTTCCGTGCTGGTTGAACGGCGGCTGCGCCGACGCTTGCGGCCGAGTCGTTCGATCACGGCGCGGAAGGCGCCGCCCACCACCTCCTGTCGTTCGCGGTCAAAGCCGCCGCGGGAAAAGTCCTCCTGGGCCAACCGCAGGCCCGCCAGCACGACTTCGTCGTAGTAGGTGACGAGCGCCCGTTCCTTGAGGAACTGCCAGCCCTGGTCGATCGCCTCGGCCGGATCGTTGGCAAGCATCCGCTGATAGAAGATCTCCTCCGGGTCCAGCGCCGGGCGGTCGCCAAGGATCACATCGAGGAACCAGAGCCGCTCGACATGGCGACCGAGCACCACGAGGCACACGGTGAGCGGGGTGGCGAGCACGAGGCCGATCGGCCCCCACAGGAACGTCCAGATCGTGGCCGCCAGGATCACCGCGATCGGCGAGAGCCCCGTGGAATGGCCGTAGAGCAGGGGCTCAACCACGTGACCGGCGATGGGCTCCACCACGAGAAACAGGGCGGCTGTGGCGATGACCATCGACCAACCCGGATCGACGGCCGCAGCGAGGGCGAGCGGAAGGATCGCGCCGATCGCGGCGCCGACATAGGGCACGAAGCGGGTGATGCCGGCGAGCACACCGAACAGGATCGGGCTCGGCACGCCAATCCACCACAGCCCGATCCCGACCACGAGGCCGAAGGCGACGTTCAGCGCGAGTTGCGCCAGGAAGAACCGGCTAAGCCGCGCGGCGGCGTCGTCGATGGCGGCGGTGGTCTTGCGCAGGTCCCCCGATCCGGCAAGTCGGATGGCGCGGTTTCGCAAGTCCTCGCGCTGAAGCAGGATGAAGATTGTGAAGAGCAGGATCAAGCCAGCGGTGGCGAGCGGATGCAGGATCGGCCCCGCATAGGTCGAGAGCGTGGTCACCAGTCCGGAGCGCGGCGGATGGATCTCGACCTGCATCGGGCGTTTGTCCGAGCCGATCTGGGAGCCCGCTGCGCTAGGGTCCACCGGGGGCTGGAGGGCGTTGCCGAGATCCTGCGCCATGTCGAACATGCGCGAGAGCGTGCCCTGGCCGGCGGTGGCGCCGCGCAGCGCAGTGAGCTTCTCGCGCATGGTGGTGGCGTAGCGCGGCAGGTCGGCGCCGAGCTGGGCCGCCTCCCCCGCCAGCAGCGTCCCGACCAGCCCGAGTGCGCCGAAGGCCAGTACGACCACCAGCAGCACGGCGGCTACCCGCGGCACGGCGATGCGCCGCAGCACGCGCACCGCCGGCACCAGGACGAAGCTGAGCAGGATCGCCAGCGTGACCGGCACGAGGATGTCGCGGCCGAGATAGAGCGCGGCGGCGAGCGTCACCACCACGAGGAGCGAGGCCAGGGTCGTGACGATGGGCAGCGCCCGCCGCAGGAGCCGTGCCGTGACCGGATCGTCGCTCATCTCAGTCTCGAACGCTGCGTACCACGGGTGTTTTCTTGGACTCAGCCGACGCTGATGACAGCGTTCAAGCGGCGGGTGCCGCGGCACCGAGCGCTGCGCTGATCTGGCCGAGCAGCTTGGAGAAATCGACCGGCTTGGGGTGGTAGTCGTCGCAGCCGGCTTGGATCGCCTTGTCACGGTCGCCGGACATGGCGTGCGCGGTCAGCGCGATGATCGGGATAGCCTTAGTGTCAGCCGAAGATTTTAGGGCGCGAGCCGCCGACCAACCGTCGAGGACCGGCAGGTTCATGTCGAGCAGAATCACGTCGGGACGGCCGCTACGCGCCTGCGCCACGCCCGCCTCGCCATCGTGGGCCAGGATCACGTCGTAGCCGCGACGTTTGAGCCGCCGGGACAGGAAGTCCCAGATCTCCTCGTGATCTTCCACCAGCAGGATCTTCGCCGACACGGGGGTACCTCTCTCAACGCATAAGCCGACGCACGTGTCCTAACGCGCGTCGGCACACTCCGTTCTCACGTCGTCCTGCAAGCATCCCGCCAGGTGGCGGGCTGGCTCAGTCTTCGTCGGTCAGACCGAAATCCACGCTCTCGATGTTGGCCCGCTCGAACGCCTGCATCACGAACTGATAGGAGCGCTCCTGCTCGGACGCGTCCTCGCCCTCGCTCTCCTCGGGCTTGAGGACGAACATCAGCATCGAGCGCCCCGTCACCGCGTAGGATTCGCCGAACCGGAAGCTTGCGATCTCCTGGCTGTCAGGAAGGTTGGTGTCGAGCAACCTGGTCCAGGCGAGGCCGCCCGGTGTCTCGGGAAAGGTGAACTCCACCATGTCGTGATAGGCGTTGAAGTACAGGAGCAGCGTGGCGTCGCCGCCGCGGCGGTGCACGCCGCTGACCTGTGCTCGCCCGTCGAGTAGCACGGCCAGCGAGCGCGAGCCGCCGTCGTTCCAGCTGTCTGGCGTCATCTCGGTGCCTGAGGGCGTGAGCCAGGTCACGTCCTTGATACCGAGTTCCTCGTCCCAGGCCCCGGTGACGAAGCGCCCGCGCGAGAGCATCGGCAGAGCGGTGCGCAGCAGGATCAGGCGCTGCGTGAACTCGGCGAGGTCGCGCTCCTCCGAGCCGATCGCCGCCCAGTCCATCCAAGAGACCTCGTTGTCCTGGCAATAGGCGTTGTTGTTGCCCTTCTGCGTGCGGGCGAACTCGTCGCCGGCGAGCAGCATCGGCGTACCCTTCGACAGGAACAGCGTCGCCAGCATGTTGCGCATCTGGCGCAGCCGCACCGAGCGGATCGCCGGATCGTCGGTCGGGCCCTCGACCCCGAAGTTGTAGGACAGGTTGTGGCCGTGCCCGTCGCGGTTGCCCTCGCCGTTCGCCTCGTTGTGCTTCTCGTTGTACGACACGGTGTCGTTGAGCGTGAAGCCGTCGTGCGCCGAGATGAAGTTCACCGACGCCCAAGGGCGGCGACCGCGCTTGTTGAACTTGTCGGCCGAGCCGGTGATGCGGGAGGCCAGCGAGGGCAGCAGCCCGCCATCGCCCTTCCAGTAGCCCCTGACATCATCGCGAAAACGGTCGTTCCACTCGGCCCAGCCGGGGGGGAAGCCGCCGACCTGATAGCCGCCGGGGCCGCAATCCCACGGCTCTGCGATCAGCTTGACCGAGTTCAGCACCGGATCCTGGCGGCAGGTGTCGAGGAAGCCGCCGCCCTCGTCGAAGCCGTAGGGCTCGCGGCCTAGGATGGTGGCGAGGTCGAAGCGGAAGCCGTCGACCCGCATCTCGGTCGCCCAGTAGCGCAGCGAGTCGGTCACGAGTTGCAGCACGCGGGGGTGCGACAGGTTGAAGGTGTTCCCGGTGCCGGTGTCGTTGATGTAGTAGCGCGGCGTGTCGGGCAGCAGCCGGTAGTAGGAGGCGTTGTCGATGCCCTTGAAGGACAGCGTCGGCCCCTTCTCGTTGCCTTCCGCCGTGTGGTTGTAGACCACGTCGAGGATCACCTCGAGGCCGGCGCCGTGCATGCGGGCCACCATCTCCTTGAACTCGGAGAAGGCGAAGTCCGGCACCGCGGCGTAGCGCCGGGCGGGGCTGAAGAACGAGATCGTGTTGTAGCCCCAGTAGTTCACCAGCCCCTTCTCCTGCAGGTAGTCGTCCTGCACGAAGGCGTGGACCGGCAGCAGTTCCACCGAGGTGACGCCGAGGCTCTTGATGTAGTCGAGCACGGCCGGGGTGCCGAGGCCGGCATAGGTGCCGCGCAGCTTCTCCGGCACCTGCGGATGGGTCTTGGTGAAGCCCTTGACGTGGGTCTCGTAGAAGATCGTCTTCTCCCACGGCACGTGGGGCTTGGTGTCCCGGCCCCAGGTGAAGGCCGGGTCGATGACCTGGCTGCGCCGGGTGTAGGGGGCGCTGTCGCGCTCGTCGAAGGTCAGGTCGTCGCCCGTCTCCATCCGGTAGCCGAACAAGGCCGGGTTCCAGGTGATGGAGCCGACGAGCCCCTTGGCGTAGGGGTCGATCAGCAGCTTGTTGTGGTTGAAGCGGTGGCCGGCCTCCGGCGCGTAGGGGCCGTAGACGCGGTAGCCGTAGATCGTGCCGGGGCGCGCGTCCGGCAGGTACCCGTGCCAGACCTCGTCGGTGTACTCGGGCAGGACGATCCGTTCGATCTCGCGCTCGCCCGCGTCGTCGAACAGGCACAGTTCCACCTTGGTGGCGTGGGCCGAGAAGACGGCGAAGTTGACCCCCAGGCCGTCCCAGGTCGCGCCGCGCGGATGGGGCGAGCCCTCGCGGATGCGGGAGCGGGCAGCGCGAGGCTTCGTCCCGTTCGTCGCGCGTGTATCGTCGGCCATGGTCACTCCACCTGTCGGCGTCTTCACGCAGCCGCGCGACCCGCCGCGCGGGCAGCCCGTGGCGCCTTGTTCGCTCAGGGAACGTGCCGTCTGCGGCGAAGCTCCGCCCTAGGGTAAAAATTTGCGCGGCGATACGCGGTTGACAGGTCGTCTCCGTTGCGGTGCCAGAGAGCTGTGCAGGGACGTGGGACGGAGAGGTAATGCAGGTCGCCGAGGTGATGAGCCGGGACGTCGAGTTCATCGGCTCCGAGGCGAGCGTGCGCGAGGCCGCCGAGTTGATGGGCGAGCTCGACGTGGGTGCGCTGCCCGTTGGCGAGGCCGGCGCCGTCGAGGGGGTGATCACCGACCGGGACATCCTGTACCGGGTCGTGGCGGCCGGCCTCGACCCCAACGCGACGCGGGTGGGCGCCGTGCTCTCGCGCCCGGTGATCGCCTGCAGCGATGGCGACAGCGTGCGCGAAGCCATGGACCTGATGGCCGCCCATCACGTCCGCCGCCTGCCGGTGCGGGATGCCGGTGGAGCCGTTGTCGGCTGGGTCACCCTGGCCGACCTGTCGCGTGCGTTGCTCCTGGGCAGCGAAACCCTGCAAGCCTCGCTCAGGGCCATGACCGAGGGGGCGTGACCAGATTGCCGCCCGCATCCGGCCCCTGAAGACTTCGGCGAAAGCTCGACCGTACTTGCGGAGCTGCGGCGTCGGCCGGACCGTGCGATGGAACGACTGGTCAATGTTTCGTCCGATTTGATGTTCACACGCCATCGTGACGCACACGAGCCGAGAGCTGCACGGATGACGACACCCTGGTTCGGCCTCGCCCTGGCGGCGGGCATGGCGCTTTCCCCCACGATTCTCCCGATTTCGGCGCGGGCCGCCGACCGCACCACGGTCGGCGTCGGCACGGGCGCCGTGGCGGGCGCGCTGGTGGCTGGGCCGGTCGGCGCCGTGGTCGGCGCGGTGGCGGGGGGCTTCATCGGGGCGAATTCGTCGGACGCCCAGCCGCGCCGCCATCGTCGCGCCCGCATCGCGACCCGGCGCAGCGCCGTGGCTCTGCGTCCGGCTCCGCAGGTTGCGCGCGAGGCGAGCGCGTTGCCAGCCTCCGAGATTTCTACCGCTGCGGGCGCGGACAGCACGGGCGGCACGCGTACCGGGTGGCGGGATCCGCGCTAGCGATGTAGCCGTCCCGCCTGTCACCTTGCAGACACACCGACGGAAATGACGAAGCTTGAGCGGGCGCCCGCCATGTTCATGTCCGAATGAGGCAGGCAGGATCGTCAACGAGCCAGCGACAGAGCCGAGGTTCTCATGACCGCTCCCGACGCCTGCCCCGATCGAGCGGATGATTCCGCTGCCGGTTTCTCCTCCGGCCCCATCCTCGCCCGCGTCGCCAAGGGCGTCGGCACCGCCATCAGCAAGAGGCTCGCCGTCGATCGCGACGCGGCTCTGCCGGACTCCCTGGCCTCCTTGGTCGAGCGCCTGCACCAGGGTCCGCTCGGCCAAACTTCCCGCACCCGTCCTAAGCTCCAGCGCAGAGTCGCGTGAATGTCCAAGCCAGACAGAATCCTCAGCGAGACCTCGGTCCTGCGCTTCCCCACCGTCGCCTCGGAGGCCGTGCCCGACGAGAACGTCGCCTCAGTGATCCAGGTGCTCCAAGACCAGCTCAAGCTCGCCCGCGAGGGAAAGCTGCGCTCGGTCGCCATCGTCTCGGTCTCCGACGACGGCAGCGCCATCGGCACGCAATGGTCGTGCACCACCGGCGACGTAGCGAGCCTGATCGGCAAGCTCGCCGTTCTCTCCCACGACATGATGGCCGCCCGGAACTGACCGGCCCCCCGGCCTGTCACGCAGCCGAAAACGTGCGCCGCGTCAGCCTAGGAAACGAAGCGCCTGCCCCACGCCGCGGGCGGCGAGGAACGCGAGGAAGCTGAGCCACAGTCCCCCGTTGCCCCAGCCCGCCCAGTGCACGGCCGCGAGCAACGCGAGATAGGCCAGGAGCGCCGCGAGCATTAGGTCGCGCATCGCCCGGGTCCAGGTCGCGCCGACGAAGATGCCGTCGAAGGCGAATGGCACGGCGGCGATCAGCGGGGCGATCGCCGCCGGGACGAGGGTGAGCCGTGCCGCCGCGCGTACCTCCGGGCTCGTCGTCATCGCATCGATGAACGGCGCGCCCAGGCCCAGGAACAAGCCCGCGATGCCGACGCCGAAGCCAAGGCACCAGAGCAGGCTGAGCCGCGCACCCGCGCGAAAGGCCGCTTCGTCCTTTGCCCCCACCGCCTGACCGCACAGGGCTTCCGCCGCGGTGGCGAAGCCGTCGAGAAAGAACCCTCCGACGAGGAAAAGATTCCACAGCACCGCGTTGGCTGCTAGGATCACGTCGCCCTGGCGCGCGCCCATCGCGGTGAACAGGGTGATCGCCGCCACGATGGCGAGCGTGCGGACCGTCACGTCCAAGTTCACCCTCAGCATCCTTACGAGAGCGCTCGGGTCGAGCATGACCGACGGAGAGACGGCAAACGGGCGCGTTCCCAGCCGGTGCAAAATCGCGAGGCCGACCCCCGTACCGCCGACGTCCGCTACGAGCGCGCTCCAGCCGGCGCCCGCGATGCCCAGCCCGAATCCGAGCACGAGCAGCAGCGTCAGCACGATGTTGGCGAGGTTGATCGCCACCTGGATCGCCAGTCCGAGATCGGTCCGGCCCCGCCCGAGCACCGAGCCGAGGATTGCGTAGTTCGCCAGCGTGAACGGCCCGGCGAAGATGCGGATGTGGAAATACGTTCCGAGGCCCGCGATCACCGCCGGGCTCGCACCGCTGATCGCGGCGACGGCCCGCGCGATCGGCACCTGCAGGGCCACGAGCGCCAGTCCCGCCAACGCCCCGGCGGCCAGCGCGCGGGCGAGCGTGCGGTCGATCTCCGCAGTGTCGCGGGCGCCCACGGCCTGCGCGGTGAGCCCGGCGGTGGCCATGCGCAGGCTGCCGAAGCTCCAGAAGATCGCATCGAACACCACGGCGCCCAGCGCCATGGCCCCCAGCATCGCCGCATCCCCCAGCCGCCCGATCACTGAGGCCCCGACCAATCCGAGCAGCGGCGTGGTCACAGCGGCAAGCGTGGCGGGCAGGGCGAGCCCCAGCACGCGGGCGTGGCTCGGCGGCAGAGGCGTGAAGGGTTGCGTCATGCCGGTGCGCTTACGGCATCGGCCCGAGCGCTGGCCACACGAAACGCTGTCCGGCTTGCCTGCGCGGGTTGTTTCGGCCCAGGACGCGCGGGACCGGCACTACAAGGCTCTCGATGACCGCTCCCGCCCCGCATCCGCCGCTCCAGCGCAAGGCCGTTGCGGCCGTAGTGCTCGGCAACGCGCTCGAGTTCTACGACTTCACGATCTACGCCTTCTTCGCCAAGTCGATCGGCGAGACCTTCTTTCCTTCAGGCGACGCGACCCACTCCCTCCTCGCCTCGCTGGCGCTGTTCGGGATCGGCTACGTCATGCGCCCCGTGGGCGGCGTCCTGATCGGCGCCTTCGCCGACCGGGCCGGGCGCAAGCCCGCCATGCTGATCACCATCGCGCTAATGGCGGTGGGCATGGTGATGCTGGCCGCCTGCCCGAGCTACGCCGCGATCGGCGGCTGGGCTCAAGGTGTCGTCATCGCGGGACGACTGATCCAGGGATTGGCGCTCGGCGGCGAGGTCGGTCCTTCCACCGCCTACCTGCTGGAGGCCGCCCCTCCGGACCGGCGCGGCTTCGTGGCGAGTTGGCAGATCGCGAGCCAGGGCTGCGCAGCCCTGGCCGCCGGGCTGATAGCCTCCGCGATGACGGCCGTCGTGGGCGAGGACGCGATGGGGACCTGGGGCTGGCGTGTCATGTTCGCGCTGGGCATCGGCGTCGTGCCGGTAGGCCTGATCATCCGCAACCATCTGCCCGAGACAGCGGGCGAAGGGGCCGACCCGACGGCGGCCGACTCCACCCTCGCCGTGGTGAGTCGCCTTCTGCGCGAGCACGGCAAGCTGCTCGCGCTCACCTTCCTGGTCATCGCCGCCTCGACGGTGTCGAACGCAGTCGGCACCAACATGCCGGTCTATGCCGGCGCGACGCTGAATCTCGGCGAGACCGTCGCCACCGCCGTGCCGATCGCCTTGGGGCTCGCCTCAGTGCTGTTCCCGCTGCTCGGCGGCTGGCTTGCCGACCGCGTCGGACGTCGGCCGGTAATGGTGTGGCCGCGCGCCCTCATCATGCTTCTGGCGGTGCCGGCCTTCTGGTGGCTGCTGCGGGCGCCTGGGGCTCTGCCGGTCTTCGCGGTCACCTTCCTGCTCTCGGCGCTGTCCTCACTCAACGCGGCGGCGGTGATCGTGGCCATCCCCGAATCCCTGCCGCGGGCCGTGCGCAGCGCTGGGCTCTCGATCGTCTACGCGGTCTCGGTGACGATCTTCGGCGGCAGCACCAACTACGTCATCAATTGGCTGATCGCGAACACCGGCGACCGGCTTACGCCCGCCTACTATCTCGCCGCTTTCAGCGTGGTCGGCACGATCGCCGCGCTGATGATGCCGGAAACCCGCGGCCGGGACCTCGACGCCGACGTGGAGGCATAGGGCTTCTCTCAAAGCACCCGCAGGCGTCCCACAGACCTCTCGGAAATCCTGTGGGGATGGCAGGATCGGCGGGGCCTGCCGTGGCAGATCGTGCCGGACGGGCTTCCGCCCCTCATCCAGCGGTGGCCTCGTTCGGGTTCGCGGCCCTCCCCGGTACGGTCGAGCTGAACGGTGTCGGCTTCGACCGCGTGAGCGCCGGATGATTGTTTGTCGCCATTTTGTGCAAGCATGGCTATCGACGGATCGAACCAACCGTTCGGTGATACGCCCGCGGTAGAAGCCGAGCATCACGGAGCCGCCCTTTATCGTACGATGCCCGCCCCGATCTCGACGAACGTACCGCTCGGCTCGGGCGCGAATGGTTCGCCGAGGTTCGTCAAAATGAAAAGGCCGACGCGGCAGACGAAGCGAACCGCAGAAGGTTGCGAGAGTGAGTCACGGACGCGGATGTCAGTTCGTGGGAGTAGCTGTTCGACGATGACGATGGGGATGCCGGCGACGATTAGACTGCACTCGTCCACGACCCTGACCAATTGGGCCGCGAGGGTGCACAGCAGCAAGCTCTCATAGCAGTGCCACCATCGCGACCCCGCCTACCATCAGTCCTGCGCCGACGAGACGGCCGAGACTTGCCGGATGCCGCTCGAAGCCGATCCAACCGAAATGGTCGAGCAGGATCGAGGTCAAGACGCCGGCCGTCACGAGCAGGCCAAGGAACGGCGCCGCCCCGATCTGCCGGGCAACGAGGAACTGGGCAAGAATGATGCCCCCGCCCAGGATGCCGCCGAACCACGCCCACCAGGGCATCCCCGCCGCCTGCTCGGCAGTGGGCCAAGCGAGCTTGCCCGACAGCAAACCGACCACAAGGATGCACGAAGCAGTGCCCGCCGCCACGATCAGGCCCGCGGTTAGGGACTGAGCCAATCCCTTGGATAAGGCACCGTTCTGCCCGGCCTGGATCGCGTTGGCCGCGCCCGCGAATAGGACGAAGGCGTAGAGATACCACATGAGATCGCCCACACCACGCTGGTGAGTGACATAGGGCGTGGGCAAGCCAAGGCGCGCGACCGATCGTCCTGGCGACCTTGGCATTGTGGCGACCCCGGTTGGGCTCGAACCAACGACCTGCCGCTTAGAAGGCGGCTGCTCTATCCAGCTGAGCTACGGAGTCAGGGTACCAGGCGGCCCCAAAAGCCACGCCTGTGAGCTAGGGTCAAGCGTTTACGCCACCACGCACTTTCCGATGAGCGAAAGGTGTACGGCAGGCCAACCCATTGGTTCGAATTCACCATTCCTGAGGAAAAATCGACTCGTGGAATTTCTGAAGGGACACATCCCGTGGCCGTCCGAGTACCGTCCGAGTTATGAACTTTGACGGCGGGCGAAACTCGGACGGCCTATGGATGGGAGGCAAGCGGAAGATGGGCAGCGGTGCGCCCTACAATGACAGCATCTGGGGTGACGAGCGCACAGCACGGGCCAATCGCTGGGATGAGATCTCCGTCGGGCTGATTGATACCCTTACATCTCTTTGGAAGAGTGCCGGGCTCAAGGCGACATTCGAAATCTCGGACACCATCCAGCGCGGTCTGCGCTTGCGCGTCAAACCGCGGGGGCCGACCTTCTTCGCCCGCGTTCAGAACCAGCGCAAAGAATTTCGCGTCCGGATTGGGCGTATCGACGCCTGGGGCCTCGCGCATGCCCGGCTTGCCTGCGCCGCCATCGTCCGCCACGTCTCGACCGGCAATGGCATCCCATCGTACGAGTGGATCGAGCTCCAGCGCCAATCTTTCCTCCATGCCGACGCGAGGAAGAAGGGCCGGATCGACCTCGCAACACCCTACGTACCAGAGGTCATGCCGAGGCAGGCGCCGACGACGACTTGGACATATGCCAAAGCCCGGGCTGCCTATCTCGCTTGGCTCCAGTCCGAGTGCGACGAGGGCGTCTATGCGCAGCCAACCGTCGACAACTACAAGAAGACGCTCCGGTGCCCGGCGCTGCGGGCCGTCGACAACAAGCCGATTATCCGTATCGCGCCCGCCAGCATCGCGCAAGCGGTGGAGGAACTCCGGAAAGCGGGCAAGCGGACGCAGGCGGCCGATGTCGTCCGCAAGGCGCGGATGCTCTGGCGCTGGATGCGCAGCCCCGACCGGGAGCAGGCCTCGGGCATCACCACGACCGACATGGACCGCCTAAAGGGACCGAAGCTCGTCGGCGTGAAGGAGCGGCAACACTTCACCACCGGTGGAAGAGTGCGGCCTCATCCTAGCCACGGCGCGGTGCGGCGTCCTCAATCCCGCAGTTGGTGCCGCAGTTCAACTCGCAGCCTGGACCGGGCAACGGCGCCTGTCCATCGGTACAGCTTACCGCGGCGACTTCGAGGCATGGGATGCCAACCAGGGCTGGGGCTTGTGGCGCTGCTGGCACCGCAAGCCGTCGGGCAAGAAGGGCAAGGAGCACGTCATACCCCTGCCGCCGGCGGCTTGGGCGCCGTTCTCGGCCTACCTCGGCTGGCACGGTCTGGAGTACGGCGAAGATCAGCGCTGGGCATTCCCGCAGCAGCGCCCGGCCAAGGCGGACGCTCCAGGCGAGATGACGCGCATCGCCGAGGACACGCTGACGCACACCGTTCGGGCCATCCCGGGTTCGGAAAGCTCGCCCCACGACCTGCGCCGCGGCCTGACGTCGATCGTGCAGGAGAAGGGCGGCGTGCACGTCGCCCTGGTCGGCTACATCCTCGATCATGGCGACGAAGCCGAAACCGTCCGCAAGTCGAACGGGATGACAAGGCGCTACACGGAGGCTGAACTCCTTGGGTTCAAACGTCCGGTCATGGCGGCATGGGAGCGGCTTCTGGAGCCAGCTGCAGCAGCCGCTGTGCTCCTTCCGCGTGATAAACTCAAGGCCGAGCTCGTGAAGCAGCGGGCCGAACAGCGGGGCGTTGACCTGGAAAAAGACCGTGCGCGCCTGCGGGCGGTGTCGGCCAAGGCGTACGCCAAGAAGCGCAGGCGGACCGTGGCGGTTGCCTGTCTGTTTAACGAAGTAAGTTAAAATTTGGCTTGTAGTTTACAGGTAATTCACGCATGCCGGTGATGTCTGTTTAGCACTACTTTGGGAGATTGAAGGAACGCATCTGGTTATGGCGGCTTCGCATGCCACGGCGTTGGACGTGGGTGATCGCGATGTTGGATGCGGGCGGCTGGCGTGACAATCTGGATCGATGGCTGCAGCCGCTCCTGGCTGGCCGGTCACATCCGGCACGCCGAGCGATGTGCCCACCCTACGTGGCCGGGCTCATCGGCCTGGGGGATCGTAAGGACGTTCAGCCGATGGCGGCTCGGGCCGATGGGGTTTCCTACGACCAGCTACACCACTTCATCGCGGCCGGGATCTGGGATGAGGCTCCGCTGCAGCGGGCACTGCTCGGCGAGGCCGATCGCCTCGTCGGCGGTGCTGATGCGGTCTTGGTCGTCGACGACACCGCGTTGCCGAGAAAGGGCAACCGCTCAGTCGGGGTGGCGCCGCAACATGCCACGACGCTGGGCAAGACCGCCAACTGCCAGACGTTGGTGTCGCTGACGTTGGCGCGCGGCGAGGTGCCGGTGGCGGTCGGCTTGGCGCTGTTCCTGCCCGAGACCTGGACGAGCGACCCGCACCGGATGACCAGGGCCGGTGTTGCCGAGGACCGGCGCGAGGCCCGCACCAAGCTGGAGATGGCCGTCGCGGAGATCGACCG
>Ga0182229_1000063_pt1 | contig 26044 bp, 35 predicted proteins | sample G6R1MG_32_FD_129663 | JGI IMG/M metagenome (GOLD analysis project Ga0182229, IMG submission 129663) | Miscanthus phyllosphere microbial communities from Michigan, USA - G6R4_MAIN_07NOV2016_LD1 MG | ecosystem: Host-associated > Plants > Phyllosphere > Phylloplane/Leaf | place: USA: Michigan...
CCACCACGTCAACCGCGCCCGCGTCTGCCTCGCCAAGCTCGCGGACGTGCTTCGCGCCGATCCGGGGCCGGAGGGCGACGCCGAAGCGGATGAATGGTCAGAGATATTCGGCCGGGAATGCGACGAGGCCGGGCGGCACATCGCCGGGCTTCGGTCGGTCAGGGAGTGCCGGGGCGAGGGGTAGGCGACACGCCCCGCGCGGCTGCTCGCGCATCGACTATTCGTAGCAGATGATTTGCGAGCATGATGATTTCGACTGCCTCGTCAGGGTCTTCAAGGTCAACATGCCGGTGCGATTGTGGGTTCTTGTAAGAGCCGATTGCCCCAGCGAATAAATCCATGCGAGCAACCTGCTCGCCCTTACTTGTAGTTGCGTCTGTCAACGGGCCGATATCGACCGCGAATGCATCTCGCATGAGTTTCACGCCCAGCAATTCTTTCGGAAGCCCTGCTGCATCTCTCACACGAACCTCAACCAGCTTCATCGCCGCGAAGACAGCGAGGTTGTATTGCCCCCGGTGGAAAAGGCCCCAGACTTCATCCCTAATTGCGGGATGCAAGCTTTGCCTTGGCAGAGACCGCGCGCGAGATGGGCCTCGAATATCCCCGTCTTGAGCGATACGCTTTGCTTTCCGGCTGAGAACTCGCAGTTCCGAGGACCCAAATCGCGTGTCCGGGAGAAGTAGCCCTTCGCCTTCGAGCCAAGCCCATGCTTCTCGGCAAGCCTCCTGTATCTCCCCAAGTATAAACATGGGATAAGTGCTGTTTATACCAACATGAATTTCTTGAAATGTAGCAAAGCTCACTTGATTTAAGCTTGGATGCCAGTTTTTTATAATTATAAGGATAAAAACCCCAAGCTCGTCAGGCTCAAGAGCAAGTAGGGCTTCGCCATCTGGGATAAGGTCTTTGATATGCATCGACAGCCCTACAAGAACCCACTCCCAGAATGCCCCTTGAAGGCGTTCGCCCGCCGAATGTATCCGACGACCGTCCTCGGGTCGCGGTGTCCCGACTGATCCATGATCCTGGCGAGGTCCGCGCCCCGCTCGGCCGCTGTTGTGATGTAGCCGGCCCGCAGGCTGTGCGCCCCGAACGTCGAGGCATCGAGACCGGCGGCGGTGCAGTAGTGTTTCAGCACCCGTTCCACCGTCTTTGGACCAAGTCGTTCAGCCTCGACCCTGCCAGCCTTGTTGACCGGCCTGAACACCGGTCCTTCGGTGATGCCGGCCGCATCGAGCCACACCCGCACCAACTCGACCGGCCGGATGAAGCGCCCGTGCGGAATGGCCTTCTCGATGCCCCTGCCCTCTTGGTCCGTCTTGCTCTTGCGAACGGTGACGCGCAGCCCTTCTGGATCGTCGCGAAGGTCGGCCACGTCGAGGGCGACAAGCTCGCTTCGGCGGAAGGCGCCTGCGAAGCCCAACGCGAGCAAAGCCCGGTCGCGCTTGCCGGTCAGGGTGTCGGGCGTCCGCATCAGGAGCGCGGCCAAGATCTCAGCCGTCGCGGCTGCCTTCTGTGTCGGCCGGGTGCCAATCTCGCGCCGGATCCCGCGCAGCCCTTCGCGCAAGCCTTCGTCGTCGGTCGGGTCAGGGTGGCCGGCGAGCTTGTGACTGAACCGGATCGCCGCCAGCCTGCGGGCCACCGTCGAAGCTTTCGCCCCGCGCGTCGCCTCATGGCTGAGAAATTCGAGAACGGCGAGCGGCGAGGCCGGCGCGGCCTGGAAGCCGAACTGTTCGCACCACGCCACGAACTGCGCCCAATCGCTCCGGTAGGCGCGTCGCGTGCTCTCGGCCTTGCCGGCGCGCTGGAAAGCACGGGCCTGATCCGACAGCCCGGCCATGACCGGAACGGCGGCGCCGGGCTTCGGACGGTAGGGTTTCAGCGCCGACATCGCATCGTGTCCGATAACTGTCCTTCTCAGACACTATCACGCACGCTATGGTCGCGCGAGTGTCATTCCACGATCACGCTTTTATCACACCACGAAAGTGTGACGATGGCGCGCCGAGGTTCGACGGCGATCAAGTGGCAAAGTTGGCCATTTGATCGGGCGGGCTTCCGACCTCAGCAAGTCGCCAACTTGGCGACACACGGGGCGGTAGCTCCGGCGCGAGGTGTTCGCCAGTTTGGCGAAGGCCGCTTCGTGCCGTCACGTCCATCCGGCCACACGCCGGAAGGCGACAGAGCAAACGCCAACTTGGCGTCTGCATAGTGCGGCGTGAAGAGACGTGATGATGGCGTGGCGATGGTGGTTTGTTGCCACCACAAAACCGGGGCTGTGACGTTGCTATGGTGATGATCGTCGGGCTTGCGCAGAGCAAGGGCGGTGTCGGCAAGACGACGACGGCGCTCAACCTCGCCGCCGAGCTACACCGCCGGGGGCGCACCGTCGCGGTGCTTGACGCGGATCCGGCCGCGCACGCCGCATCCATTGCCGAGGACGGTCAGCTTCCCTTCCCTGTCACCGCGCACCTGTTGGAGACGGACGAAGCCGGCGCGGTCGCCGCGTGGGTGAAGACGGCGCGCGGGCAGGGAACCGACTTCGTACTGATCGACGCGCCCGGCGCCATGGGTGCAGCCTTCGGCGCGACGATAGCCGTCTCGGACCTCGTGCTAGTTCCGGCCGGCTCGACGGTGCTGGACGTGCGTGGCGCGGCCGAGACGGTCGGCACGATCCGCCGCCACCGGAAGGCGGCCAAGCGCGAGCGGCCAGATATCCTCATCGTGCCGAGCCGCATTGACCGCCGCACCGGGGCAGGACGGGACGTGGTGACGACACTCGCCGCACTGACGGAGCCGGTCGCCCCGGCGATCTCCTATCGTGCCATCGTGGCCGACAGCCTCGCGACAGGCGAAGCCGTTCCGCCCGACAGTCCGTCTGCTGGCGAATTTGCAGCCCTAGCCGACGCCGTTCTGATCCGCCTTGGGGAAGCCCAATGACTCGCCGCCCGAGTGTTTCGGCTACCCTCGCCATGAAGGCCGCCGCCGCCGCCGCAGCAGCCCGTGACGACGAGCCGGAGGAGATCACCGCGCCCGCCTCAGAGCCGGAGCCCCACGCCCAGGGCGAGGCGCACCCGCTCCCCGCGAAGGCAGTGGGACGCCCCAAGGGACGCCGCGCCGTCGCAGCCCGACAGACCGTCTATCTCGATGATGCCCGGCATGCCGCGTTGGCGCGCATCGCGGAGGACCGGGGGCGCTCGATCCATTCACTTATCCTCGAAGGGATAGACCATGTGATCGGGAAGCCCACCGCTCCGGGGTGGCAATAGCATCGAAGCGACGCTTTGGTGGTGTTTTTGTGGTGTTGAAAAAACACCACAGCAGTGCGTCAGGGCATAATCCGCCGTGATCGCGACCGGAATGCGCAGAGCCGGACGGGCCTCAATGATGGGGCCGCCCGGCGACCCGTCGCCCTACTTCGCTCCCCCATCCCTTGCCTGCCGAGCCGCTTCCGTCGCGGCTGAAAACGGCGCCGCTTCGAGAAGGGCTTCCAGGTCGGAGTAGCGGATGACCGTCGTCGCACCGACTTTGCGGGCCGGGAGATGCCCGTCAGCTATCAGTTGGTAGATCATCGACTTGCTGATGCCGAGCATCGTGGCCGCATCCTTCGGCCTGTAGGCCAAAGGGGTCAGTGGCTCCGTTGTCCGCACCCGATCCATAGCCTCGTCTCGGCTCTATCTTCTGCCGCCCCTGGCGAACTCCCAGACCGGCACGCCCCACATCTGCCCGGCCTTGTTCCGGTAGGCAGACCCCCGCGCGGTCACGATCCGGGTTGACTCGACACCATGCACCGCATCGCCCCCGATCATCAATGCGCCGCAGCAATCGATGCGCTACTTGGGGTAGAATGCTGATAGTTCAGGGCGCCATTCGATCTTAACTAATAAGCTCACCAACAAATGGATGACATAAAAAATCGCATTTCGTAATACGTTGCGCGCAACTTAAATGAAAAAAGAAACAAATTTTATCAATTTTAGGCATTGATTTTCTGAAATTTGTTTAAAATATATTGCATTCAACCGGAATTTACGGCTATCTAGTTTGGTGACCGACTTTGCGTTGCACTCACGCATGGAGTGCACTTCGAAGGAAACAACGCCATGCTCGGTAGTTCTATCAAAAACTTTGAAGCTGAGACCAACTCTGCAACCATGGAAGAGGTGATAAACCTCCTTCGCGACTATGTTGGCATCTCGGATGAGCAAAGCCTTCAGCGGGTGCTGAGGACCATCAATCAGGAGGTTAAGCGAAATGCTTCGGATGACGAGGGTCGCTTGGCCGACCATACGGAAGCCTCGCTTTTCTACCCCTTCATCAAAAAGCTTAGGTACGGCGCGGACCTCAAGGAGGCCGATTGCGACCGGCTGGCGCGGCTCGCGGGGATCCAGCGGATCGGCGCGCACCAGCAGATCGTCTTGCACGGTGCCCGTCCAGAAAGCATCTATGTGGTGCTCGATGGGTTCGCTTGCCGTTATAAAGTTTTGCGCCAAGGCAAGTGCCAGATCATGGCCCTGCTTGTTCCCGGTGATTTCACGGACCTGCACGGCCCGATCCTCGATACGATGGATCACGGCATCATGGCGCTATCGCCCTGCACGGTCGCGAAAGTGCCACGGACCACGATCCTCGAACTGATCGAGAACCATCCTCGCATCTGCCACGCCTTCCACTGGGCGACCCTGGTCGATGGGGCGATCCTGCGCGAATGGCTGGTGAACATGGCCCTGCGCGAAGCGCCGCAGCGGATCGCGCATCTTTTCTGCGAGTTGCTCGTGCGCCTCCGGGTGGTGGGCGTGGGCGATGTGAACAGCTACCCGCTCCCCCTCACCCAACAGGAACTCGCGGAGGTACTCGGCCTCACATCCATACATATCAACCGGACGCTGCAATATCTGCGCGAGGATGGAATGATCGTCCTGAGCAAGCGCCGCCTCATCATCCCCGACGTGGATCGCTTGAAAGCCTATTGCGACTTCAATTCCGATTACCTGCACCTCAAAAAGCGGATAGAGTGAGGCAACGGCGTTGGTAGGACGGCGGCGTGTTAGCCTAGGTAATCCTCCTCCGGTTCAGGTAACGGAGTGTCGCCTATCCAAAGCCCAGCAAAGGTCAGAGTTGCTGTGTAGACAGTCGTATCGTTCTCGTCCCGCACAAGCACCGTGAAGGCCTGCCGATCACCATCCGTTGGAATTAGATCGCATGCTAGTTGCGGCAGCGTTCGCATGGCCTGAAAGCGCACATCTTTGAAGCCGTCACATTGCGTCCCTATTGGATCACGTTGAAGCGATAAGCCATCATGGAAATCGAAGAAATAGCGAGGCATGTCTGTCTCTTACATTCGGGGTCGGTACGCGTTTTTACTTAGTAAGATCGGCTGCCTCTTTTACCTGCAGCTTCGAATGATTAGATTATTGATCATCTCGTGTAATAGGCCGCTATGCTACAGATGATCTGATCCCAAGCCATCGGGCATTGTGAACGGTCAGGGGTGACGGCGCAGGCGCAGGCGTGGGATCGGATGGCATGCTACCGAACTACCGCAGGGTTGCCGGGCGAGTCATGAGACCGCTGGCGGATTGGCGACCTCATCATGACAGACGAGGACCTGATCGGCCTCGCCACGCGGCGCGGGATCCAGCCTCCCGGCGAGCGGCTTCAGTAGCCCGGCGGCAGGTCAGGCCGCCGCTGCATGCCATAGCGAAGGTCGATGTATTCGACCCGGCACCCCGGCCGCATCGCCGTCCCCTTGTTTTCCAGGCGGTGGCAGGGCTGCGCCAACTCGCGACGAACCCGATCAAGGTCCGCGTCCGCGCCGAAGCGTGCCACAAGCCGGGCGAGCCTGTAGCGGCCCCGCCGGGGGCATAGGTCGCAACTCAGGCGCACCACTACGAACGGAAAATCGGCAAGCGTCTTCGGGAAGGCCACGGGTTCAGGCCCGCCACGAGGGAGCGCAAAAGGGCGCGTTGCGATCCGATCCGAATTGGAACATTTACGGAACAGACCCGACCGCCGGCCCTTGTTCAACCGATCCGGCCGGAGGAGCGGCAGAGCGATGGGGACGGGTGTGGACGCACGCCAAAACGGCCAATGACGGCGAAGGCTTACGCTTCCCCGACGCCTCCCCCGCTCCGGGGCAAGCAACTGGCCGCGCTGCGCGCCATCGCCTCGACGCCGGGCGGCTTGCGCGTCGGCGCCTACCCGACCGCCCTGCGGTTGCTCGCAGACATGGGCCTCGTGATCGAGCGCCCCGCCTCCCGGATCGCCCATCGCGACGGGCGGGCATGGTTCCTCACGGCAGAAGGCCGCGAGACCGTCCGAGCCTACGGAGCGGACGAGGCATAAGACGCGACTGCGCCGACGAGGCCGCGCGGTTGCCCTGCGCTGCTCTGACGGCGCTCGGGTGAGGGTGTAGCCCGGTCGCTAGACGGGATAGGGGGCTGGTCGGGTTAAAGATCCGTTGACGACCTATCCGGCGCGCCCCCGTCATCGTCTGCGCTCACCCTTCGCCCTTGCGCCTCCGCACGCGGATATTGGCCGGAGGATCGCGCCGAAGGCGAACTCCCGGCAAGCCGCCGTTCTCCGGCAGGAAGACGGCCCCTTCGCGTTCGAGGGCTTTTTGTAGGCCGTCGAGCGTCATCGAGTTTGCGCTGATCGGGCCGTCCATCCTTTCCAGTCGCTTGATCGTCTCGACGGACACGCCCGACAGTTCGGCAAGCTCCCCTTGCTCCATTTTCAGCATCGCGCGCGCGGCGCGCAACTGCTCTCCCGTCAACATCTAACACCTATCATGCAAAAAGTTACGCGTTGAGTGTTGACGCGCTATCGGGATGGGATTACACGATAAGGGTAAGTTCTGACCTACGCAAGAGCTAACCCGATGTCCCTCCGCCGCCGCCTCGACTGGAACAGCGCCCTTCGCGGCATCCGCTCCGACCGCGCCCCCGTCGTCGTCGGCCTGCTCGCCGCTCGCGGCCTCGCTTCGGCCTACGCCCGCTCGCGCAACCTCCCCCTGAACATCACCACCCGCTCCGGCCGCGGCGAGACGTTCGCCGTCTCTCACGCCTTCGACCGCAAGGCGATCATGACCGTCGCGACCCTCGCCGCCCGCGACCACCAGAAGCGCCACGGCGGCACCTGGGCCGCTGCCATGGCCGTGTGCCTCAAGGCCGCTTGGCAGTCCGCGAAGCTCGCCCGCGCCGGCATCTTTCACTGATCCCCGCCCCTCGCCCCTCACCACCGGAGCCCCCGCCATGCGTATCGCCTATTTCACCAAGACCAAGGCCCGCTGCTTCCTCACCATCGCACGGCACGTCCCGTTCGCGGTGAACCAGCGGTTCGAGAACGCCGAGACGGTCAACGTCTCCGGCAAGCGCGAGGCCCGCGCCTACTGCCTCGCCCAAGGCATTGAGCCCTGGAATTTCTGAGCCCTGCGGCGCGCCGGGCCAGCCGCCCGGCCGCCCCTCTCACCGAGGCGCCTGCCATGTCTCATCCCCTGATCCGCACCCCCGCTCGCCAGCTTCTCGACGCCCGGCAGGATCACGCCCGGTGCCTTCGGCTCGCGGCTTGGTATCGCCGCCAGCTTTCGACCGGTGACGCCTCGATGCGCGACCGCCACGCCTGGGCGCTGGGGCAGGCCCGCAAGCTCCGCAACCGCTTCCCGTCCCGCCTGTCGGGGGAGACCGCCTGATGCACGCCGCACTCACCCGCCGCTCGGCCCTCGCCGTCGCCGTCGCCCTCATCACCTGCCGTGCCGCGCCCGTGGCCGCCGCCCCCATCTATGCCGCGATCCGCCGGGCCGAGGCTGCCGACGCTGCCGACCGCAAGGCCGGGCGCCACGCTCGCGAACTGTACCGCGCCGGCCGCCCCGTTCCCGCCGGCTGGAAGTCCTACCGCGCCGGCCTGCGGCAGGCCCGCACCGCCGCCCGGTTCGAGCTTCACGCCCTCACGCCCTCGACGGCCGAGGCCGCTACCGCGCTTGTCGCCTATTACCGCGACCGCGCCGCCGCGTCTGGCGAGCCCGCTGCGGCTCATCACGCCGCCCTGCGCCGCCTGCGGAAGGTGTTCCGCCGCCCCGGCGCCGCCGTCCCCGCCGCCTTCAAGGGAGAGATCGCGTGATCGCCGCTCTTTCCTGCCGCCCCGCGCCGGTCGCCTTCCCCGTCGCCATGCAGCCCGACCCGGTATTCGCCGGCATCGCCGCCCTGCGCGCTACCGAAGCCGCGCTTACCACCGCCCTCAAGGATCTGGACGAGGACGACGCCGAGCAGCTTCGCGTCGCGGACGAGGCCGCCGACCGCAGCGGCGACGCGCGCAACGCTCTCTCCGCGATCCTGCCGACCACCCCGGCCGGCTTCTGCGCCCTCATCCGGTTCCACGCTGCAGACGTGATGTGGATGGAGCCCGAGACCTACGGCGCCCTCGCCCTGCGCGACATCGCGGCGGCGCTCAACGCCCTGGCCCGCGCCTCGCCGGCCTGATCCGCGCGCCGGCCCGCCCGGCACCCGCACCCCTTCACCACCACCGCCGACCCCACCGCCACGAGCCCCACGAGGAGCCCGAACGATGACGCACGCCCGCACGACCCTCCCCGCTCTCAGCCCGGTCCACGCCATCATCGCGGCCCACCGCGCCGCCTATGACGCCTTTCAGGTTGCCCCCGAGGGCGAGGCGTCCGAGCGCGCTGAAACCGCCTACGACGAAGCCAGCATGGCCGTTGTCGCGGTCGCCTGCACCACCGCCCCCGAGGCCCTGGCCCTGTTCCGGCATCTGGCGTGGTGGGTGCTGGACGAGGCCGAGTTCGCCGCCGGCCACCAGCCCGCCTACGACATCGCCATGGCGCGGGCGAAGGATCTGAGCCTGTACCTCGGCACCTTCACCGGCCCGGCCCCGATCCCGCAGGCCGCGCCGTCCGGTCGCCTCGCCGCCTACTTCCCGCGCCGTGGCGTGCCGGTGATCGACCTTCGTTCGCGGGTGTCGGCGGACGCCTCGCAGGACGAGGAGGCCCCCGGCGGCATCTGTGAATGGGAGGCCGTCACCCCTGTTCGCCCCGATACCGCGCACGTCCGCGCCCTGCGCTTCCTCGACATCGCGGGCGAGGCCCTAACCGCCATCGCGATCATCGCCGGGGGCGTGTTCGCCTACGGCTTCATGCCGACCGTCTGAGCCGCCGCCACCGCGCGGCGCTCACCCCGCCGCGCCTCCCTCTCACCCGAGACCGTGAGGCCATCCCATGCGCAACCCGTTCCGCCGGCAGGTCGAGGCTCCCGCGCCTTCACTTCGCGACCGTGCCGACACCCTCCGCGCCAGTCTGAGCCGCCGTGACGTGACGCTCGGCGCCGCAGTCGTTGCCGCCGTGCCGTTGCCGGTTATGGCCGCACCTGTCGCCGCCGATCATCCCGACGCCGAACTGATTGCTCTCTGGCAGCGATGGGAGGAGGCCCGCCGCATCGAGCGCGCAGCCCTCGCCCGATGGGACACTATCCCGAACGCGCGCGACCTGATCGATACCCCCGAAGCCTTGTCCGTGCAGCCCGACGACGATGCGCTCGGCATCGCGAACCTTGCCGATGTCACCCACGACGGCCGGCTTTGGTATTGCGTCGGCAACCCCGGAAGCAGGCACCGCGCATCCGTCCTGCGCGAGCCTCGTCGGCGCAACCGGATCCGGCCGCCCGTGCCGAGCGACAACCTGCCGACCAACGCCTGGGCCGTAGTCAGCGGCGAGCCCTGGCCGGAGGCGCAGGCCCGCGCCGATGCCATCGTAGCCGCCTGGGATTGGTACGAGGCCGAAACCGCCCGGCTGAACGAGGCCAGCGGGCACGATGCCGCCGAGCGGGAATGGCAAGCCTGCGACGGCGAACTCGGCATCGCAGAAGACGACATCATGAACACGCAGGCCCGCAACCTCGCCGGCCTGACGATCAAGGCGCGGATCGCCCACGAACAGGACGCTCGCGGCGACCGCGTGAGTACCGATCTGCTTTTCGAGATCGTTCGCGGCCTCGTCGCACTCGACACCCCCACCGCCTGAACCCGCCGCACCGACGCGGCGGCCGACCCGTCGCGCCTCCCGTCATTCCAGACCCCGAGGCCCATCATGCGCAATATCTTCCGCCGTCAGACCGAGGCCACCGCCCCGACGCTCCGCGAGCGCGCCGCCACCCTCCGCGAGGGCTTGAGCCACCATGGCGCCGCCCCCGGTGAGCGGGCCGACCTCTACGACCGCCTGCTCGCAGCTTACGCCGAGGACCGAGCCGCCCGGCCCATTACTGGCAGCGACGGCGACGAGATTGCGCGACGGGCCGCCAATCTGGTCCTTAATCGAACCTGGGCACTCGCTCGCGAGATCGTCTCAATGCCGCCGCCCGCGACCCTCGACGGGCTCCGCGCGACGGCGCTCGCCTCTGCAATCCTGTGCGAGGCCGAAGGCACGATGGAAGACCCTACCACGGTCGCCGCCATTGGCCTGACCCGCGCTGCGCTCTCGATTACTGGCACGCCGCTCCCGCCCGGCTTCGGCGGTTTCGGAGACGAGCCCGATTTCAAGGAACGCGACCGCGCCCTGTTCAATCGGCCTGGATCTCTCCCGGCATGGGCCATCGCGGAGATCGAGGCGGAAGACGCCGCCGACGACATGCAGGAGGCGACCGCCGAAGCTCACAACGACCTCCCCACCGCCATCCTCGACGGTTGGGCGGCCTGGGGCGCGACGAACGGTAGGTTAGGACACGAGGGCACGGACGAGGAATACGACGCCGCGCTGGCGCCGATGAACCGCCTTGCTAAATTGGCCGAAGATCTGCCCGCGACGGTCGAGAACATTCCAGCGAAGGCGCTGGCCTGCGCCTGGATGGAATGGGTGAGTAGCGAGCGCCCCGGCCAGCCGCGCGACGCCTACGGCCGGGCCGACCGACTGGTCTACGACCTTCACGCCGCCATCATGGCGAGCGGGCCACGGGGTGCCGTCTCGTCGCCCATACTGCGACCCGAGCCCGATCTTGTCGGCATGGTCGATCTTTCGGCCGCCTCAATAAGCAATCTGCGAGCCCTGCACGACATGGCAGACGAAATGGCGAGCGTCGTCTACGCCATGGCCGTGAGCGGTCGCGGGTGCAATGGCTGGCCGGCGCAGGGGCGGCTCTATTCGATAGAATTCACTCCGGCCGGAAAGCTGATGCAGCAGATCGCGGAAGCCCTCGTAGAAGTCGAGGCCGCCGCTTACCGCGAGATTACGAAGCGGACCCCGACGAGCCGCTACGACCAAGAGACGCGCCTGCAAGTCATCGCGCGCGGCGTCATCGCGAACGACGACAAGGCCGAGACTGCCGCGTTCGCCCGCGAGCTTCTGGCGATGGTCGAGCAATAGCCCCCCGCCCCGCCGATCCCTCGCCCGGTCGCGCTGGCCGGGCCCCCTCTCCCCCTTCCGAGATATCCCGATGTCCAACGTCGTCGCCTTCACGCCTCGCCCGCGCCAGCCCGAACCGGCAACCCCGGCGCCGCTCGCCGGCCTCGCCCTACGCGCTCGCCTTGAGGAGGCGGCACAGACCGCCCTTGATGCAGCGGACAAGATCATCGCCGCCCTGGACGGGATCGAGGACGGCGCCGATCCGCAGGCCGCAGAGACCGCCCCGCCGCCGCGCCCGGCCATGCCGGCGCAGGTCGTGCGCTTGGGCGCCCTGGGGAGTTTTGAAACCAGTATCGCGCGCCCGCGCGAGGAAGCCCCTGCCGAGATCGAGGCGCCGCAGGCCGAGGCCCAGGCCGAGCCCGCCACCGCCGCGACGGCAGAGGTCCGCCAACTGTTCCCGGCCCTGCCATGGGGCGGCGCTGGCAATGTCGTGGCCGCCGCCGGCTGCGCGGTCCTGGCGCTTGTCGGGATGCGCGCCTGATGCCGACCACACTCCCCACCAGTACCGCCCGCCCCGTGCGCCGCCTGTCGTTGGGCGAGACCGTCCGGTTCCTGTTCCTCGTGGCCGAGGTCCGCCTTTTGGACCTGCGCTTGTCCGCGCTCTACAGCGGCGCCGAGCGCCGGGGCCGCGAGCCTCACGGGCCGACCCTGTTGCGCCTCGTGCGGCGTTGGCTGGCCGTGCATGAGCGGATCGCGGCTCTACTGCCCGGCATCCCCGAGCCGCCCCATGTTCAGCAGGTGCGCGTCGTGTTGGGCTTCCTGACTGAGCGCCCCTGATTTCAGTTCCGTCCCTGGCAGGACGGAAAGCGGCCGGGACTGACGCGACTGGACATCGTGTCGGCGCCCGGCCGCACCTGTTCAGATTGACTTAACCGTGCCGCCCGGCCGACATGCGCAGTCCGGCCCGCGCCCCTGTGGCGAGTCGCCGGCCAATCAGGAGAGATCGCCGCGAGATAGACCCTGAAAAGCCAACACCCCCGTCCCGGCAAGGACGAGGGTGCTGAAAACCTGGGGCCTTGTGAGGCCGGCGTAACTACCCCTCACAAGCCATGACCTCCCCTGCGGAGTCAAGCTGAAACCTCGGTTTCGGCGCCGGGATCGGCTTGCCTGGACCCTAGACGCGGCCCGTGAGGGTTCGTGACCGATGTTCGTTGAGGAGATCCGCCGACAAGCGGAGACGGCCCCACGCGCCGCGTTGCCCGCTATCGCCTCCGCGATGTGGCGCGCCTATGCCGAGGGACAGATCACCGAGGGCGAGGCCGAGACGCTGGCCGCCCTGATCGACGCCCGCAAGGTGTCGGCCGACATCGGGTTTGCCGTGCCGCCCAATAGCGACCGGGATGCCGCCCAGGATCGCCAGAACAGGCCCAGGACGAGCACGGGCTCCCGACCGCGATCATGCGCCAGCCTCGAACGGCGCCGCCGTTGGGCCGCCTCCGGCCGGCTTCCTCCCGCTTTGGCCTCCCGCTTCACCCTGGCCGAGCAAGCCGCTTTGGCGTTGATCGCCGCCGAGACCGCGAGGCGGGGCGACTGCCGGCTGTCCGTCCCGCACCTCGCAGCGCTCGCGGGCGTGGCCGAGACGACGGTGCGGAACGCGATCCGCGAGGCCCGCAAGCTCGGCCTGCTCACCGTCGAGGAACGGCGCGTCACCGGCTTCCGCAACCTGCCGAACGTGGTTCGGATCGTCTCGCCGGAATGGACGGCCTGGTTACGCCTGGCGCGGAAGGGGGTAGCGGTTCGCGATACCCTTGGCCGTGAGGTGGTGAAACACCACCCCATCCCCTCAAAGGGGGCGGTGAAGCGCCACCCCCTTAGCCGTGAGGTGCAAAAGCTGCACCCCATCACAACGGGGGGAGGGTGCAAATTCCCGAACCGCACGCCTACTCAGGTTCTAGAACAGGGGGAAACGAGACCGCGCCAAGTCCCGAAAAGCGGGATTGCAGTCCCGGTTTCGCCTCCCCGGTCGAGGTCGAGGAAGACAGGCGCATGAGGCCGTCGCTGTGCTGTGGAGGGCGACGCGCCGGCCTCACGCTCGCCGGGGTTGAAGGGCTGCCGGGAGGCGGCGGGCCTGGAAGGCGGCGCGCCCCAATTTCGAGCCTAGGTCTGGCTTCCCCGAAACCGCTGTCCGGTAGCCACTTCGGGGAAACCGCCGTCCTGGGCCAACGTAGGCGACCCTAGGGCCTATCTGTGAAGTACCAACCGTCACGCGGGGATGATCGGGTTGAGCAGGTGCGCCGGGGTTTCCCAGGGGTTGGGCACCTCGAACGAGGCAGGTACGAGTTCCGGCGGACGCCAATCCGGTTCGGGAGCGGCCGGCACCACCATGCCGGGTGCGTCCTTGCTGACTTCCCAGGAGAGGTGCCAGGAGGTCGGGCCGATGCGCCCCGCGAAGGCTGGGACGGTCACACTGCGCTCGTCGGGGTTCACCGGGAAGAGCTTCACCGAAACGGTGTAACCGCTGATTTCGCGCGTGAACGGGTCGTCAGGGGCTACGCTGTTCGGGCCAGTCCGTTCGCCCACCACCAAGTTGTCGGGTCGCGTCAGCGGCGTGTAGAGGTCGAGGGCGACCACAACCGCATCGCTACCGACCGCCAGGATAAGGGGCGGGGCGCCATAAGTGACGATGGCGCTGCCGCTGGCGAGAATATGCCGGCCGCAATGATACACGGAGATCGTCGGGGGCGGGGGCGTGTCGGTCATCGGTTCAAGCTCCATGCTGGCTTGCTACGGGGGATTTACGGGGCCACGTTGAGGGGATGACGCCGCCCGAGCCCGCCAACGACGAGAAGCCGCCGCTGTGGCCGGGCCTGTCTCCGCGCGCCGAGGTGCGGTTGCGGTGGGCGTTCGTAGTCGCGTTCTTCGTTGGTGCCACTGCCTTCACACTGGCCGTTCTCGACGCCCGGCACTGGCTCGCCATCGGCATCACGGTTGGCGTCGGCTTCCTCGTGATGCTCGCGGCAGGGCTGTGGCGGGCGCTCATGAGTAAGCGGTCCTAGTGGGCCGCCGCGCTGGCCGGTTGCTGGCCCCGGTTCGTGAGGAAGTCCGCGAGGCGCCCGGCAGGTGTGTCGTCGTTCGCCGGGGGCTGCACCCGCGTGTAGAGCGGGGCCGCCGTCTCCGGCGCTGCGCCCGCCGCCGCGCCGAGTAGGCGGTTCACCGGCCCGGCCTGCCCCGTGCCGAGAGCGCGGTCTAACAGCCGGTTCGTGAGAGCATCGGAGCGGAGAACCTGACTGGCGATCCGGCCGCCTGCGAAGCCCGCCGCCGCGCTGCCGAGGGCGGGGCCAAGCGCCGGAGCCGAGGCCGCGATCTGCGGGGCGAAGTGGGTCAGACCGACCGCCGCGCCCGCCGCGCCGCCCGCGAGCTGGCCGAGCTTAGCGAGTTGCCCGAGCCGGTCTTTGGCCGCGATCCGCTCGGCCGTGCCGGATGACGGGGGCTCTTTCAAGAACCGCTGCCCGATCCGCGCGAGGTCGCCCAGCGCCCCGCCGCCTTGGTAGGCGATTTGGCTGCCGTAGCCCTTTTGCACCGCCTGCATGAGGCCCGCCGGGCTGATATCGCCGGTTGGGGACTTCGCAGCTAGATCCTCGATGGTGCGGAGCGCCCGCCACTGCCCGCGAGCCTGCCGAAGCTCTCCGACCAATTCCGCCGGGGCCGAGCGTTCGAGCGCGCCGTCGAGCGCATCACGGATCTGTCCCGCATAAAACCGGACGTTCGGATTGCTCGACTGCATCAGCCGGTCGAGGGGCGTGCCTCGACGTGTGAGAGCCTGATACTGCGCGCCATCAATGACGCCCGCCGTGCCGAATTTCGGCATGATGCCGTCGCGGACGAGGTTTTGCAGGGGCCTCAACTCTGCCGGGGTAAGCACGCTTGCGGCGTCCCCGAAGGCCGCCGTCAGATGATCGACAAGCGGCTGATCCGCTTTCAACTGCGATCCGGCTGCTACCCGGTCGAAGGATTGGCCGAGGCGGGTCCGCGCGGCCTGCATCACGGCGGGGGTGATCCGGTCGGCATTCTCCCCGAAGGTCTGAGCCACGGCCCGGTTCACGGCGGTCTGCTGTGTCCGGTTCGCAGCGGCATAGCCCATGCCGGGCGTCTTGCTGAGCGTGCTGTCCGTGAACCGGACGGCTGGGCTGTCCGTGATCTGGCCGGCGCGGATCGGAATGCCGTAGGTATCGCGAGCGGTTCGAGCGAGCGCGGCCACTTCGGGCGAGACCGATCCGGTAAGCCGGTTCACGATACCCCCGGCGGCGGCGCCTGCGCCCGTGAGGCCGGCGCCGGCTGCGAGGCCCACGCCCGCACCCGTGAGCGCGTTGTCGGTCACGTTGCCGCCCGTGAGGCCGGTATTGATCGCCCCGCCGAATGCGCCGCCGGCAGCGCCGGCCGTGCCGCGCGAGGCGATCCGCTCGGCCAACGCAAGGGCGCCTTGGCCTGCGCCACCCTGCCCCGTCACGAACCTGCCGGCCGCAGCGAGAGGCGCCGCCAGCCGTGAGCCCTGCGCCGCGTCGAGAAGCATGTTCCCCGGCGCCGCGAGAGCCGCACCGCCGAGAGCCGTGGCGGCAATCGTCGTCGGGATCGAGCCCGCCAGTTCGGTTGCCGTCGCCGCGACGGGGTGCTCGGCCTGATAGCGTTCCTGGGCGCCGCCGTAGGCTGAACGGGCCTGCGCGTAGAGGTCCGCGAGGTTGCCGCCGTGCAGAGCCTTTTCCTTCACGGCGGCGGCGGCCGACGCGAGGGGCACACCCGCGCCGAGTAGCGCGCCGTTGGCGAGGTTCTGGAAGCCCGCCCAGATCCCGGCCGAGTTGTCCGTGAAGGGCTTGCCACCGACCACGAGCGCGCCCGTGTTGCCGTCCACCACGCCATCAGGGCTCGGCAAAGGCAGGGCGGCAGTCGGAGCGGGCTGGCTCCCCTGGCCGGGTCGAGCCGCCGGAGAAGCCGCGACGGGGGCGGGCTCCCTCATGTAGAGGCCGAGCAATTCGTCGTCGGTCATCTTGCCGGCAGGCTTCGCGGGCGAAGCAGCGGCCGGCGCACTGGCCGGAGCGGCGCCCTTCCCCGCAGGGCTCGCGGCCGGGCTCGCGGCGGGGCCGACGCCGTACAGGCTCAACAGAGCGTCGTCGTCCATATCGGCGGCTTTGCCCGACTTCGGCATGGTGGGGGCCTTCGATTGCGATGGGCTGTTGCCGGTGTTCCGGGGGGCGACGCCCGCCTCGTCCAATGTCGCCCAGGCGGCGGGGCCTGCGCCGGGCGGCATACCGATGGCGGTACGGTCAACGCGACCGTTCGGGGCGTAGAAGACGTGGCCGCCTTCCTGCGCGAGCGGATCGCGCGCCCAGGTCGGAGCCGCGCGCCCTAGGGCCGCTTGAGCCTTCGGGGCATAGAAGTGCGTCGCGCCGTTCGTCATGTCGGGCACGTTGCCGGCGAGCACGTCGTTCACGGTTTGAAGGCTCTGCCGATAGGCGGCGCTGTCCATCGGCAGGGAGAGCAATTCGCCCCGGCGAGCCTGCCACGGCTCGAACTGGCCGCGTTGCAGGACGACACCGCCGACCGTGCCGGGATAGCCGTCCGCGAGGGCGCGGTTCACGATCACCTGCGCGACGGCGGCCTGCGCGCGGGGGTTCTTCCAATTCGCCTCGCCGTAGAGCGTGCGGGCCATCAGATCCTTGTCACGATCCGATACCTCGAAGGGAGCGGCGGTTTCATCACTGGCCGGCATTGGTTAGCCCCAAGTCGTGCGCGGTCTGTAGGCTCTTGATGAACTTGCGATAGACAGGCCCATCCTTCGGCCCGAGGCTCTGTAGGAGCTTCTGTTTCTCGGCAGGGCTGCGGAGATCGAAGCTGTAGGCACGGTCATCTTGCTCGGACGCGAAATCAGCCGCGTGCTTGCCGTAGCCCGCGCCGTTGTCCTGGCCTGAGTAGCTGCGGGCCTGCGCCTGCTGCCGCCGCTTCAACCCGATCTGAGCCCGCACGAGGTTCGCCGCCGCTGGCTGGCTGATTTCCCCGATGTCGGGGGTCGTCGGGGCACCTGCACCCGGCGCCTGCCCCGATGCCGGGTTGAGCGTGCCGGAGCGCGCCGCGCTGGCGAGGTAGCTCGTCGCCTCGTCCAGATCCTCGACCCGCTTCGGGTCCACGCCCGGCAGGCGACCGAGACCGGCAGCATTGAGGAACGACGCGATCCGCTTCCGCCCCTGAGTGCCGGGGCCGGTGCCCTCCGCGCCGAGGGCGTTCAGATTGCCGAGAGCGGCAGTCAGGCTCGCAAGCTCGCCAGCCGATCCAGCCGCCGATTGCAGATCCTTGACGTACTGATCCGCCCCGCCCTCCGCGACGCGGGCCTGCCCGAGCCCCGGCCCCGTGGGGACGAAGCCGGTCGGCGCCATCGCGGCAGAGCCCGCCGCTCCACCCTGCGGCCCTGCGATGGGCGGGGTCTTGAGCGGATAGCCGTAACGGTCGGTCGTGGCTGAGGTCGTCGTCGTGCCGGGCGTACCGCCCTGGAAGGTGCCGATGCGGTTGGCCTTGTCCTGCGGGGTGAGCGTCTTGGGCGTGGCCGCGATGGTGCGCACCCCCATGGACGGCGAGACCGTGCGCGTGAGCAGGTTGTCGCCCGTGTCGGTTTCGACGGGCGTTCCGTAGGTGGCGCGGAACAGGTCGGGCGCTTGCTGCAGGCTGTTCACATGTCCCCGCAGGTAGGAGCGGAAGCCCTCAGGATTGCTGCGAAGGGCCTCAACCTGCGCGCCGTACCGCTGCGCGTCGTCGGGGGTGATGATCCGCTGCGCAACGAGATCGCCCAGCTTCCGGTGCGCATCGTCCACCGTAGAGGCGGGGTCGGCCGCGAGGGCCGCAGTGGCTTGATGCACGGCGTCCAGGTGCCGTTGCCCGAGCGCCATTTGCTCGGCGTTGAGGAGCACTTGCTGGCGCTCGGCGCCCGTCATGGCGAGAAGCTGGTTCGCGAACGGCTCCGGCTGGCGGATCTGGCCGTAAATGCTGACATCAGTTGGCATCGGTCGGCCTCCTTAGAGCCAATCATCATCGGAGCCGTGCGCTAGATTGGCGCCGCCCCAATATCCACCGCTGGCCGAGCCAGTAGAGCCGTTAAGATTGCGTGCGAGATACTGAGCCAGCGCGTTCGTGCCCGACCCGAAAGCGTTCCCCGCCGCGATGCTGGCTGCACCCTGCGCGTTGCCGGCGCCGATCTGCGCATCCGCAACGCCCTTGCCGGTAGCCAGAGCCGCCGCGCCGGTCCCTGCCGCCGCGCTCTGTCCAAGGGCGGTAGCCTGATAGAGCTTGTTGAACGCGTTCGTCTGGTTGGTGACGGCGTTGTTGAACTGGTTCTGATAGGTGCTGTCGGCCAAGCCGGTCGCGTAGCTCGTCGCCCCTTTGATCGCCGCCCCGGATAGGCCCAGGCCGCGTGCAGCCGCGCTGTTCTGTGCCGCCTTCAACCCCTGGGACAGGTTGAACTGATACCCTGGCGTCCGCTCTAGGGTCGCCTGATCCATCGTAATGGGGGAGGTGAGATCCGTGAGGCGGTTTTGAAGCTGGCCGCCAGCGTAGGAGCCAAGATCACGGTAAGGCGAAAGATCGCTCCGCGTCTGGCCGTACATTTGAAGCTGCGTCTGCGACGCAATCTGCGCGGCCTTCGTCTGCGCCTTCGCGGCGTTGGACGATCCGAACAGGTTTGCACCTGCACTCAAGACGCCTGATCCTGCAATCGCTCCGGCGGGCATGGCTCGTTCTCCTACCGGCTACTGCACAGAGCCGGGTTGTAGGGCCTCAAATCCACATTCGTGGACCCGAAGTAGATGCGTTCCGATGTCGAGAATTAGAGGCTCAACGTTCACGATGGTCGCGAGACCATAGTTCGCGAAGCGCGCCCATCGGTTGTAGAGGATCACGCCCTTCGCGGGCTGGCCGCCAAGGATCATGGCGACTGCCGCGCCAACGTGCCGGTCATGGGCTGCGTCGTCGTCGTGCAACTCGTCGGGATGGCAGAGCCGGGCGTTCTCGGCCTCAAGGCGCTCGTGGAACCATTCGCCTATCACCGGGAGAAGATCGGCCGTCTTGACCCATTCGGGATAGCGCAACGCGTAGTGGCGGACGGTGACGAGCCCCTTGTCGGTCGGCCATGCCGCCGGGCGCTCGAAATCCAGAGTGCCGCCCACCGCCTTCGCCAGCGCCTCGGCGGGGCGGTTGTGCGCGGGGCAACGGGTGAGCAGTTCCATGCAGTCGGTCGCGGTGAACATGTAGGCGATCATCGAGCGGACGGCGGCCAACACCGTCGCGCCGCGCGCCTCCGGCAGGGCGACCGTGTGCGCCTCGTAAATTCCCGGCTCGTGATGATGGAAGGCGACGCCGACCGTGCCGGCCTCGTTCATCAGGACGACGTTGCGGGGGTCCGCCACGAAATCCGCGAGGTCGAGGCGGTCTTGTTCCGGCAGCGTCACCCACGGGCGCACGGCCTCGTGGTTTAGGATCGCATTGATGCGCGAAGCATCCGCCTCCCGAAACACGGGGGGATAAAGGAGAGCGGGCGGGAGCGGGGATTTCGCCAGCATCGGCTTACCGATCCAAAGCCGGTTCGAGCCGCCGGTAATAGAGGCCGGTGAACGTGCAGGCGGCGGCGGGCAGGGCGGGCGCGGTCGCAGCGACACCGATGATGCCGATCCCATCCTCGCCACCTGTCCCGACGCTGGCAAAGATGTCGTAGAATGTGCCGTCGATCATCAGGAGGCGCGCCCAGCCTGCGGACGAGCATGAGGCCCGCCAACTCGGGGACGGCGTGTAGACCTGACCCGGCACGAAGGTTCGGGCGGCGTTGTAGAGCGGCGTTGCCGTGGTGAACTGCGCCGAGGCTGGGGTCGTAAGACCGAAAGCAACCGCGAGGGCGAGAAGGCGGGTCGGGGAGAGCTTCACGGGCGGCCCCCATCGTTCACCGTGGAAAGCGGGCACCTTCCGTGAAGCGGGGGAGCGGCGGCTGGCGCGGCGTCGCCAGGGGTCGGGCGACTCAGGTGGTAGAACGAGCCGTTCCCGTTGGCGTAGCGGTTCCAACTCGCGGTTGAACACGAGGCCCGCAGGTGCGCGGCGGGCGGGCTATCCGAGGTAGCCGCGCCGTCCTGGGCCTGCACGAGAGCCGAGAAGCCGCCGAGACCGGCCAGCGTGAGGGCGAGGCGCCGGAGCATCAAGCCGCCCTCGAAAGAGTAGAGCCGCCTGCCCCGTCGTTGGCGGCGCCATCGGCCAGCGCCGCGCGGATCGCGGCCCGCAGGAAGTCGCTCGCGGTGCGGTTCTCACGCGCCATGCGGGCGTGAAACGTCTCTGCGATCTCACGCTCGACGCGAACGGTAAGATGACGAGGCAGCTTGCGCATTCGATGGTTCCCGTTCTGGGGCTCACCAAATAGAACACAGTTCATCGCAAGGTGTTACACAGAATATATCAAGGTTCCCCGACGCCTATGCGCCCTCGTTATTTCTGATACCTCCGTGTATTTTGTAGTTTGCGGGTGCGTCAAGATAGCACACCTAATCCCTTGCGGACGCTTCTTTCTTGGCAAGCTGATCGGCAGCCTTCTGACGCAATGCGTACACTTCGCGCGCCGATAACTGACGCGGGCTGACAAGATCCATGAGCTTATTGGTCACTGAACCATTCGGCGCACGATCTCGCCACGTTACCACTTCAACAACTTTATCAGCGGCTTTAAGCGTTCTGTCTATGGCCTCGCGCTCTGACTTGCTCCAATCTTTCTCTGGCTTTGGCTGGAAATAATCATCAGCGATTGCAAAGACTACATAGAACATGGCCGCATTAGCGGCGACATCATTAGGCCAATCGTCGCCTACATAGCCGCGAAGCAGCGACATGCCTTTATTGATACGTTTTTCTAATTCAGAGATAACTCCGATATTGGGATCACGAAGATTATTCATCCGTTCTTCGTCGGCCGTAATATCCATTAGCAGACGAAATTCGACCTCTTCGCTCATAGATCGTTGGTTTGCTTCAGCGCTTTTCTCCAAAGCTTCGCGGAGTGCGTCGTTGCACCGGAAGGTCTGATTATGGCGCCGCCGCTCAACTGCAGCCTTCGGCGGGCGACCTCGGCCGCGCTTCTCGTTTTCCATTTCGCATCCTCGGGCAGGGCCGATTTTTTCGGCTGTGATCTCGAAAATAATATCTTGCCGTAATCCGGCGTACCTCTATATTATTCGGCATCATACCCGAGCGTCAATTATGCGCTGCGAATAAATCGGAGGCACTTCGATGCTGAGCAATACGGAGCGTGAAGCAATCCTCGCCGGTACGACCACGACGGTTGAACTGGCTGGCAAGGTGCTCGGGATCGGCCGAGCGCGCGCCTACAAAAGCGCGTGGGCGGGAGAGATCCCCACCATCCGGCTTGGGAAGGCACTGCGGGTTCCGACCGCACCGCTGCGGACCATGCTTGGCCTCGACACACAGGCAGCCGCCTAGCCTTCGCTCTCGGCGGGGCGCCCCCCCCGCTGGCCGTACCCGACGCCGAGCGACCGGCGCACCCACCATCTCCGCGCAAAAAAAACGGCCCCGGCAACGGAGGACCGTCAGCGGGGCCGAAAAGGCTAAAACTGTGCAGCCCTCACATAATCGATCCGCCGCTCGCCGGCAACGCCCACCCGTAGAATGCAACCGTCGCGCAGAGCGGCCGCCGCTCCCGGAAGACCTTCGCATCCGTCGCATCCTGCGGATGGTCGGCGGCAGCATCGAACTGGCGACCGTCCGCGCCGAGTTGGCCTTCACCGTGAGGCCGGCACGATGACGGCGACCCGGCCCATTCCTTCCAAGGTCGCCCGCCTCGTCCCGATGCTCGGGTCCGCGACGGATTACGAAGCTCTAGCCGCCGCTCGCGCTATCGGCCGCGTGCTCAGCGGCGCGGGACTCGGCTTTGGAGACCTTGCCGCTGCGATCCCGGCCGCTGGCCCCAGGCGGGATAATATCACGCTTGATCGCCGGCCCGGCCCGCGCCCGTTCGATGTCTATGCTTGGCGCAGGGCCTTCACGCCCCGCCAAGAGGCCGAGCACCGCGCCCGCGTCCGCTTCTGCCAAGAGCGCCCCAGCCGGTTGACGGCATGGGAGCGCAACTTCGTCTCCAACGTCGCTCGGCTGCACGGCAACCTCACGATCAAGCAGGGCGACCGCCTCGCCGTAATCGTGGACCGGATCGAGAAGGAGACGCGCTTCGCATGACGGCGACGCTCTCCGAAATCGCCACGGCCCTTCGGGGCAAAATCTGCGGGGGGCGGGTGCTCGCCCCCGGCCCCGGCCATAGCCCGAGGGACCGCAGCCTCGCGGTTCGCCTGTCCGACGCGGCGCCGGATGGTTTCGTTGTCCATAGCTATTGCGGCGACGACTGGCGCACCTGCCGCGATCACGTTGCCGACGCGCTCGGCCTCCCGGCGGATCGTTGGCGCAACTCCACCCCGCCCGATCCGGTCGAGGTCGAGCGCCGGAGGGAGGCGCGCCGCAAGGCCGAGGAAGACGAGCGCCGCGAGACCGCCCGCCTACAGGCCCGTGCCCGCGCAATCTGGGACAGGGCCAGCGACCCGCGCGGGACCGTCGCGGAGACATACCTGAATAGTCGCGGCCTCGAATTGCCCGCCGACATTGCCGGGGCCGTGCTGCGCTTCCATCCGACCTGTCCGTGGGAGAGCGGCACCGTGCCCGCCATGGTCGCCGCGATCCGGTGCGTAGAGACCGGCAACGTCATTGGGGTCCACCGAACGGCTCTGACAGATGACGGCCGAAAAGTCGGGCGCAAGGTGTTCGGCGCGGCGCGCGGCGGCGCGATCATGCTTGATGCCCGCGAGGCCGTCCAAGACGCTCTGACAGCCGGTGAAGGCATCGAGACCGCCATGACCGCCCGTCAGATCGGGTTGGAGCCTGTGTGGTCCCTGATCTCAACCTCGAACATCGCGGCTCTGCCGCTGCTCCCCAACGTCTCCCGCCTCGCCATCCTGGCCGAGCGGGACACCGCCCCCAACCAACCGAGCGCGACCGCCTTCGCCGCCGTCGCTCAACGCTGGCATTCCGCTGGCCGTACCGTCGAGCGGCTTTGGCCGCCGGAAGGGTGCGGCGACCTCAACGACACAATTCGCAGGGACCGCACCTGATGGTAGCTGCCCGACCCGCTGAACCCTTCGTGCGCGTCCGCCGCGAGACGTACCAGCCGCCCCGCCAGGACAAGGGCGCGCGCTCAACCGTCGTCCCCCTCGAACGCGACCGCCTAGAGATCGTGCCCGCCATGAGCGCGGCGCCTGCTTTCCCTATTCAGGCGCTCCCGCCCGTAATGCGGGAGGCGGTCGAGGCGCTAGAGGAGCACGTGCAGGCTCCGCGCTCTCTGTGCGCCCATAGCGTGCTCTCAGCCGCCATGTTGGTTAGCCAAGGGTTGGCCGATGTGAAGGTGGACGGGTTGCCGGCTCCGGTGCCTCTGTCGCTGTTCATGTTGGCGATTGCGGTTTCGGGCGAGCGCAAATCGGCTTGCGATACCCTCGCCCTGCGCGCCGTGGCCGAGGAGGAGGCCCGCCTACGGTTGGAGTTCGAGGAGGAAGACCGGCGGTTCAAAGCCGCCTGGGCCGCATTCGAGGCCGAGAAGAAGAAGGTTGAGCGCGAAAGCAAGATCGACCGCGCCGAGCGCGAACGGCGGCTTTTGGAGCTTCGCGAGCCCGTCCCGCCTACAACGCCGATTATCAGGGCCGAGGAACCGAACCTTGAGGGCCTTATCAATCTGCTACGGCGGGGGCGGGCCAGCGTCGGAATTTTCACGTCCGAGGGAGGGTCGTTCCTCAACGGGCACGGGATGGGGCCGGAGGCTCGTACCCGCACCGTCACGGGCCTGTCTAAGCTCTGGGACAACGGGTCGGCGCAGCGCGTCCGCGCAACGGAAGTGCAGACCTTCGTAGGCCGCCGGGTTGGCGTCAGCCTCGCCGCGCAGCCTCGTGTCGCCTCAACCTTCATCGGGGACGAGCTGGCGAACGACCAAGGCATTGTCGGCCGGTTCCTCGTGATGATGCCAGACAGCACCATCGGCACCCGCCAGTTCCGCGCGACGACGCCCGGCACCGACCCGCGCCTGTTTCGATTTCAGGACCAGTGCCGCCGCTGCCTCGCGGCCGGGCTCCCGATCCGCCAGGGAGCAAAGAACGAGCTAGACCCGCCCGTGCTTGGCCTCTCGCCCGAGGCATGGACCCTCTTCCGCCAGTTCGGCCAGTCGATTGAAGACGAGAGCGGCCCCGGCAAGGCATGGCGCCCGGTATCGTCCGCCGCCGGCAAGATCGCGGAGAACGTCGCGCGGATCGCCGGCATCCTGACACTGTTCGAGCAACCCGACGTGGCGCGGCCAAGCCGGATTACGGAAGCCGGAGGCCGGCTTGAGACGGTCGTCTCTGCCGAGACCATGGCGGCGGCCTGCGCCATCGGCACGTTCTACCTGCGCGAAGCCCTGCGGCTCACCGGGCACGCGATCCTAGACCCCGAGACCCGCGCGCAGAACGAGTTGGCCGATTGGGTTCTGGAAAAGTACGGAGCCGGCGGCTTGCTCGCCCCGAGCTTCATTCAGCGCCTTGGCCCGCATCACCTGCGCGGCGCCGCCGAGGTTATTCGGCGCCGGATCGAGGCCCTTGTGAGCGCGGGACGCCTTGAGCCCGCCGGCCGGCAGGAGATCGAAGGCAAGCCGTACCGTGAGACTTACCGCGTCGTCGGGGGGGCCTGAATATGACCGACCTCCCGCTGTTCGACCCCTACAAGGCGCTGGCCGAAATCCGCCGGGCGCAGGGGGATCAGGACGGCCAAAAACTTTCGCAGGAACTTTCGCAGACACCCGCGAAAGCGAATGCTGAACGAAATCAAAGCGTTGAGCCTACTTTCGCAGCTTTCGCAGCTTTCGCAGGGGGTCCGTCCGTGCACGACTCCTCGCGTGCCCGCGTAAATAAAGAAAAAGAGAAAAAAAATATAATAATATCAAACACTTACGCGAGGGAGGTACATGCGCAGGCGGACCACGCCGAGTGTGCGGGCATTGACCCTGCGAAAGCTGCGAGAGTTGCGAAAGTTGGCCTAAGTCATTGTAATCACACAGAACCGCCAAAACCGGCAGTTGCGAAAGTTTCGCAGGACGGATTGGCGAAGTGGCGTTCCGCCCTCTCGGAACTGTCGTCTGAGCGCATCCCCTGCCCCGGATACCGGCCCGAGGAATGGGCGCGCACCCTCGCCCGCGCCCTCGACTTCCTCGACAGGTTCGGCCCGCAGGCCGAGGCGTTGGGCTGGACTGCCGTTCGGCTGTTCGGAGTGCATCCTGGCGCCGGCATCGTTCGGGTCGATACCTGCGGCGCCCTCGTCCTGCCGAGCGCCGGAGCCGTCCGCGCCCTCACGGCGACGGAGATGAGTTTCGGCCACCTCACTCACCGCGAGAAGCCCGGCCAGCCGCAGGGCGTGCCTGTCTGGGAGTTCGGCCGATGATCGCGCCGGGCGACCGTTGGGGGCCGTTCCGTCTCGACTTGGACGAGGCCGAGCGCCGCGCCTGCTTGCGCGCCCTGCGCGCCGTCGCTCGCCTTCTCGCAGGCCCGCGCGCCACCGTCCTGTGCCGCCTGCTCGCCGCCGCCGAGACCGATCCCGCCGCCCTCGAACCGG
>Ga0182229_1000064_pt1 | contig 25997 bp, 24 predicted proteins | sample G6R1MG_32_FD_129663 | JGI IMG/M metagenome (GOLD analysis project Ga0182229, IMG submission 129663) | Miscanthus phyllosphere microbial communities from Michigan, USA - G6R4_MAIN_07NOV2016_LD1 MG | ecosystem: Host-associated > Plants > Phyllosphere > Phylloplane/Leaf | place: USA: Michigan...
GAGATCGTGGTGCCCGGCTGGAGAATCGAGATGGGAATGCGGTGCGCGTTGCCGATCACGAAGGTGACGGCCATCGTCTCGCCCAGCGCCCGGCCGAGGCCCAGCATGACCGCGCCGATGATCGACACGGCGGCCTGCGGCACGAGGACGTGGCGCACCACTTCCCAGGTCGTGCAGCCGATGCCGTAGGCGCTCTCGCGCAGGACCGTGGGGATCTGGTCCAGCATGTCCCGGGCGATCGAGGCGATGAACGGCACGATCATGATCGCCAGGATGATGCCGGCGGTGAAGATGCCGACGCCGGAAGGCACCCGCGCATAGAGCAGCGTGCCGACCACCGGGAGCCCTTCGACGAGGTTCGAGAGGGGGATCTGCACGAAGCGCGCGAAGATCGGGGCGAAGATGAACAGGCCCCACATGCCGTAGATGATGCTCGGCACGGCGGCGAGCAATTCGATCGTCATGGCGACGGGCTTGCGCGCCCAGCCGGGGCAGAGCTGGGTCAGGAAGATCGCGATGCCCAGCGAGACCGGCACGCCGATCAGCAGCGCGATCACCGCCGAGGCGAGGGTGCCGATCACCGCGACCAGGGCGCCGTATTGCTCGGTGCCGATGTTCCAGGCGCTGGAGGTGAGGAAGCCGAAGCCGAATTCGCGGAAGGCGGGCCAGCCGCCGTAGAGGATCGAGCCGAGGATGCCGGCCAGCACCAGCAGCACGAGCAGGGCGGCGGCGTAGGAGCAGGTACGGAACATCGCATCGAGCCCACGGCTCGGACCCCGGCGCGGGGTGGAGCGCGTCTCGGCGATGGCGATGGACTGCGACAAGGCGGGCATCCGCGATTCTCTGGAATGGACGGACTTCTATCGTGGCGGCACCCGCGATGCGAGGGAGGGAGCCCGAAGCCCCCTCCCCGCGCGGGATCACATGTTCAGGATCACATGCCGAAGACGGGCTTGCCGTCCTTGCCCTTGATGGTCTTCCACTCGTCGTGGATCAGGCCGACGACGTTGTCCGGCAGCGGGACGTAGTCGAGGTCCGAGGCGAGCTTGTCGCCGTTCTTGTAGGCCCAGTCGAAGAACTTCAGCACGTCGGCGGCCTTCGCCGAATCGGCTGGCTCCTTGTAGACGAGGATGAAGGTCGCGGCGGTGATCGGCCACGCATCCGCGCCCGCCTGGTTGGTGAGCGAGATGCCGAAGCCCGGAGCGGCCTTCCAGTCGGCGCTGGCGGCGGCCGCCTGGAACGCCTTGTCGGTCGGCTCGGGGAACTTGCCGTCCTTGTTCTGGATGAGCGTGTAGGCCAGCTTGTTCTGCTTGGCGTAGGCCGACTCGACGTAGCCGATCGAGTTCGGGACCTGCTTCACGGTGGCGGTCACGCCCTCGTTGCCCTTGCCGCCCTGGCCCACGGGCCAGGAGATCGTCGTGGCGGCGCCGAATTCCTTCTTCCACGCCTCGGAGGCCTGGGCGAGGTAGGTCGTGAAGATGCTCGTCGTGCCCGAGGCGTCGGAGCGGTAGACCGGCGTGACGTTCGCGTCGGGGAGCTTCACGCCCTCGTTCAGCTTGGCGATGCGCGGGTCCGACCACTTGGCGATCTTGCCGGCGTAGATGTCGGCGATGAGTTCGCCGGTCAGCTTCAGCTTGCCGGCCTCGATGCCGGGGATGTTCACCACGGTGACGACGCCGCCCATCACGGTCGGGAACTGGACGAGGCCGTCCTTGGCGAGCTGCTCACCCTTCAGGGGGGCGTCGGTGGCGCCGAAATCGACGGTCTTGGCCTGGATCTGCTTGATGCCGCCGCCGGACCCGATCGACTGGTAGTTCAGGCCGGTGCCGGTCTCCTTGCGGTAGGCTTCCGCCCACTTGGAATAGACCGGGAAGGGGAAGGTGGCTCCCGCTCCGGTGATGTCGGCGGCGAGCGCCGCGGTGGCGAGCTGGGCCGTCGCGAGGCCGAGGGCGAGCGCGTAAGCGAAGGGTCTCAAGGGTGTCTCCGTCTCGGTCGGCTGCGCCGCCGTCCCTGGGGCGATACGGCGCAGATCCAAGGGGCGCGGAAGGGTCCGGCCGGCGCTCGGGGCGGTACGCCGGTCGTATGACAGCGCTATGACAACCCCGGCGCGCGCGGTCTTTCGCGCTGCGGTAAGAACCTGATTTCTCGAATCGATCCGGCCCGGACACAAACCGGCAACGGAGCCGCGGGGGCCTCTTTCCGAGGCGATGGCACGCTATGGCGGCCGGCTGCGTTGTTGTCGCATCGACCCGTTGCCCGGAGGCACCGGGCGATGGGGCCGAAGGGATCGCGGACGTGGTGACAGGGCCTGCGAGGGAGGACGACGATCCGGACGCGGCCTGGCGTGAGCTTCACGAGGAGCGCGAGGCGCTGGAGCGGGCGCTGTCCCTCTGCCAGACGCGGCAGCGGGTGGCGCGGGACGCGGCCGAGGCCAGCGAGGCCGCGCGCGAGGAGGCGGACCTGCTCCTCAGCCTGGACCGGGTGCTCACGCGGATCAGGGCGGCGGAATACGGGCGCCAGCCGGGCGCCCGGCGGTGGTGATCGCGCGTCAGAGGGCCTGACGGCGGTCACGCTCCTTGTGGCGCAGGCGCAGGAGCAGGTCGATCTGCGAATCGGGGATCGGCTGCGTGTCGATGCTGTCTTCGTAGACGCGGCGCAGGCTCTGGCCGAGATGGCCGGTATCGACGCCATTCCCCGGCTTCGCGGACGCGATGCGTGTTCCTGCCATGGCAGCAGTGCGGCTCATGGTCCTCTCCGATACCGAAAACCGGCTCGACCGACGATGACGGGGCGAGCAACGGTGACACTCCACTAACTTGGTTAACTACGCGTTACCGTCAACCTATCGTTAAGCTTGCGACGGAAGCTGCGACACTACCGTCCGGTTCAGACACCCAGTAACAATCGGGCGGCGGCGGCGCGGGCCTCGTCAGTCACCGTGGCGCCGGCGAGCATCCGGGCGATCTCCTCGCGGCGGTCCTCCACCGGCAGGGTCGAGACGCGGGTCGCCACCCGCCCTGCGCCCTTCACCGGCGCCTTGGCGATCAGGAGATGCGTGGCCGCCCGCGCGGCGACCTGCGGCGCGTGGGTGACGGCGATGACCTGCACCGTGTCGGCGAGGCGCGAGAGGCGCAGGCCGATGGCGTCGGCCACCGCGCCGCCGACCCCCGTGTCGATCTCGTCGAAGATCAGGGTCGGGGCCGAGCCCTTGTCGGCGAGCACCACCTTCAGGGCCAGCATGAACCGCGACAGCTCGCCCCCCGAGGCGACGCGCATCATCGGGCCGGGCTTCGTGCCGGGGTTGGTCTGCGCCCAGAACTCCACCCGGTCGATGCCGGCGGCGTCGCGGGAGGCGGAATCGGTCGCGATCTCGGTGATGAACCGGGCGCGTTCCAGCTTGAGGGGCGGCAACTCGGCCTGCACCGCCGCGTCGAGCTTGCGCGCCGCCTTCCTGCGGCCGGCGCTCAGGGTCTCGGCGGCGGCGGCATAGGCGGCCTCCGCCTTCCCCTGCGCGGCTTCCAGGGTGGCGAGTTCGGCCTCGCCCGCGTCGATGGCGGCCACGTCGGCGGCGAAGCGCCCGGCGAGGTCGGCGAGGTCGTCGGCGGCGACGTTGTACTTCCGCGCCGCCGCGCGCAGGGCGAAGAGCCGTTCCTCGACGCGTTCCAGTTCGCGCGGATCGAATTCCGCCTCCGCCACCGCGTTCTCGATGGCGGCCCGCGCCTCGTCGAGGGCGACGAGGGCCGCGTCGAGGGCGTTGACGCAGGGCTCGACCAGGGCCGGCAGCAGCGCCGCCCGGCGTTCCAGCTTGCGCAGGGCGGCCGAGAGGTGCGGCACGCCCGAATGCGGCCCGCCCGCCGCGTCCAGGGCCTCGTTGAGTTCGCGGGCGATCTTTTCCGATTGCTGCATCACCGTGCGGCGCTCGGCGAGGCTCGCCTCCTCCCCCGGCAGCGGGTTCAGTTCGCCGAGTTCCTCGACGGCGTGCCGCAGGAAGTCGGCCTCGCGGCGGGCGGTCTCGACCCGCTCCTTGTGCTCGCTGAAGGCGGTGCGGGCAGCGCGCAGGGCGCGGGCGGCGGTGCCGACCTTGGCCGCCTGCGGCTGGAGCCCGCCGAAGGCGTCGAGGATCGCCCGGTGCGAGGCGGGATCGGCCAGCGCCCGGTCGTCGTGCTGGCCGTGGATCTCCACCAGGGCCGCGCCGATGGCCCGCAGCACCTGCACGCCCACCGCCTGATCGTTGACGAAGGCGCGGGTGCGCCCGTCCGCCATCTGCGTGCGGCGCAGGATCAGGTCGCCCTCGGTGTCGAGTTCGGCCTCGGCGGCGATCCGCCTCGCCGGGTGGTCGAGGGGCACGTCGAACACCGCCGTGACGCCGCCCTGCGATTCGCCGGAGCGCACGAGGCGGCCGTCGCCGCGGCCGCCGAGGGCCAGGGCGAAGGCGTCGAGCAGGATCGACTTCCCCGCGCCCGTCTCACCCGTGAGGACGCTGAGCCCTTCGCGGAAATTGAGTTCGAGCTTGTCGATCAGAACGATGTCGCGGATCGCGAGCTGCGCGAGCATGCTGCGGCGGGGCATCCCAGGGGGCGGAAGGGACCGGGAGCACACCGCCGCGACCGGCGGCGCGCTCTCGGGAACGGAGTGCGTACATAAGCCGGCCGCCCCGGCGATTCACCCTAAAAGTTCGCGCGGGCCGCGCCGCCGCTACAGGAGAGCCCCCCGCGCCGTGACCGGCCACAGGGCCTCGACGCGGCCGTTGCGGACGCCCACCAGCCAGTCGTGGACGTTGACGGTCGGGTCGCAATGGCCGGGGATCAGGCGCAGCCGGTCGTTCAGCCGGAGCACGTTGCCGGGATCGGCGATCACCCCGTGCTCGTCGGAGGCCTTCAGGTACTCGACGTCGCTGCGGCCGAACACGATCGGCATCCCGCTGTCCACGCTCTGCGCCTTGAGGCCGGCATCGCAGATCGCGACGTCCCGCTTCGCCTTGCTCATCACCGAGGTGAGGATGAACAGGCTGTTCTCGAACTCCGAGATCGGCTTGTCGCCGGCATCGCGGACGCGCTGATAGTCGGCGTCCATGAAGACGTAGGAGCCGCATTGCAGCTCGTTGTAGACGCCGCTCGCCCCCTCCATCTCGAAGCTGCCGGTGCCCGCCCCCGCGACGATGGCGCAGGACAGGCCCTCGGCCTTCAGGAGATCGACGGTGCGCTTGGTGTCGTCGATGGCCTTCCGGATCAGGTCCCGGCGCTCGTCGTGGGCGCGGACATGCTGGGCCTTGCCCTGGTAGGCCTGCAGCCCGGCGAACGAGAGGCCCGGCCGGTCGGCGATGCGGCGGGCGATGGCGACCGCCGGCTCGCCCGGCGCGACGCCGCAGCGGCCCGCGCCGACATCGATCTCCACGAGGCATTCGAGGGTGACGCCGTACTTCACCGCCGCCGCCGAGAGGTCATCGACGTTGCCGAGGTCGTCCACGCAGACCAGCACCCGGGCGCGGGTGGCCAGCGCCGCCAGCCGCTCGATCTTCTTCGGCGCGACCACCTGGTTCGAGACCAGCACGTCGCGGATGCCGGCGCTCACCAGCGCCTCGGCCTCGCTGACCTTCTGGCAGCACACGCCGCAGGCCCCGCCCCGCTCCATCTGGATCATCGCGATGTCGGAGGACTTGTGCGTCTTGGCGTGCGCCCGGTGGCGCAGGCCCTTCTCCTTCATGTAGCGGCCGAGCTTCTCGACGTTGCGCTCGAAGGCGTCGAGATCGACCACGAGGCAGGGGGTGTCGACCTCATCGACCGGCATGCCGATGGCGGCGGGGAGCGTGTTGGCCATGGGGTTCCTCCTTTGTTGTTGTGTCTCAGGCTCGGGCGTCGAGCAGGTCGGCGATGCGAGGCGTGGCCTTGATGCCGGTGCCGGTGAGGACGACGACGCTCGTCTCGTCGGCGCGGATGGCGCCGCGTCCGGACAGGTCGCCGAGCGCCGCCGCCGCCATGGCGCAGGTCGGCTCCACATAGAGGCCGGACCGGGCCAGCTCATGCAGCGCCGCCTCGATGGAGGCCTCCGACACCGCGACGGTGCCGCCGCCGGAGCGCCGCAGGGCCGCCAGCACCTCCCGCCCGCGCACCGGCTGGGCGATGGAGGCGCCCTCGGCGAGCGTCGGGTGCGGATCGATGGGCAGGGCGTCCTCCGCTCCCGCCGCGAAGCCGGCATGGAGCGGCGCGCAATGGGCCGGCTGCACCGCGTAGAGGCGGGGCAGGCGGTCGATCTCGCCCCGGCGCAGCAATTCGCGGAAGCCGATGTCGCAGCCGAGGATGTTGCTGCCCGCCCCGCAGGGGATGATGACCGAATCCGGTACGCGGAAGCCCAGATCCTCCCACAATTCGTAGGCCAGGGTCTTGGTGCCCTGAAGGAAATGCGCCTGCCAATTGTGGCTGGCGTAGAAGATCGACTCGGCCTGGGCGACGGCGGCGTCGGCCGTGTCCTGGCGGGTGCCGGGAATCAGTTCTATGGCGGCGCCGGCCGCACGCATCTGCACGGTCTTGGCCGGCGAGGTCGAGGCGGGCACGAGGATCTTGGCCCGCATCCCGGCGGCGGCCGCGTAGGTCGCCACCGCCGCGCCGCCGTTGCCGGAGGAATCCTCCAGCACGGCGTCGATCCCCTGCTGCCGCAGGATCGAGAGCATCACCGAGGCCCCCCGGTCCTTGAAGCTGCCCGAGGGCGCGAACCATTCGAGCTTGAAATGGGCGTGCCCGCCCCGCCACGGCCGGCGGACGAGGGGCGTGCAGCCCTCGCCCAGGCTGATCGGGTCGGAGACCGCCACCGGCAGGGCGCCGGCATAGCGCCAGAGGGACCGCGCGGCCGTGTCGATGCCGTCCCGCCCGAGGCCCGGCAGGTCGGTGATCATCAGCGGTCGCCCCGCCTCCGAGCGCCAGCGGGGCGTGTCGATGGGGTAGGTCGTCCCGTCGATGGGATCGACATAGGCGGGTATCGTGGTCATGGCGCCTCCCGACGGCGACCGTAGCGCCGCACGAACATTATTCAAAATTACGAACCGATTCTGGAAGCCTCGCCGTCATTGCGAGCGCCAGCGAAGCAATGACGGCGAGGGTACGGGGAGCGACCCTGGCTTACGCCGCGAGGCGCAGGTCCGCCGTGCCGGGCGCGTGCTCGGCCGCGATGGCCTCGGCCACGAGTTCGGCGGTGGCGCCCGAGAGGGTCCAGCCGAGATGGCCGTGGCCGGTGTTGTAGAACACCCCCGCCCGGCGCCCGCGCCCGACCTTCGGCAGCATGTTCGGCAGCATCGGCCGCAGACCGCTCCAGGCGATCACCCGGTCAGTGGCGACGCCGGGGAACTGCTCGCGGGTCCAATCCACCAGGGGCTGGATCCGGTCGTGGCGGATGTCGCGGTTGAAGCCGTTGAACTCGGCGGTGCCGGCCACGCGGAAGCGGTCCTCGCCGAGGCGGCTGGTGACGATCTTCGTGGCCTCGTCGAGGATGCTCACCTGCGGCGCCGCCGCCTGCGCCTCCGGCGTGTAGAGGTTCACGGTGATCGAGTAGCCCTTCACGGGGTAGATGTTCACCCGGTCGCCCAGCATCGCCGCGAAGTGGCGGCTCGCCGTGCCGGCGCAGATCACCACCGCGTCGAAGCGCTCCTCGCGGGCCTCGCCCCTGCCGGCCTCGCGCCAGCCGACGACGTGGCCCCCCTCCCCGCCCGGCTCGACCGAGGCGACGACGGCATCGTGGACGAAGCGCACGCCCCTGCGGGCGCAGGCGGCGGCGAGCCCCCGCGTGAACTTGTGGATGTCGCCCGTGGCGTCGGAGGGGGTGAAGAACCCGCCGTAATACGTCCCCGCCAGCGTCGGCTCGAGGGCGCGGATCTCGTCGGGCGTGACGGCGTGGCGCTCCAGCCCGCCCTCGCGGAGCAGGGCGTTCACCCCTTCCGCCTTCCGGAAGGCCGCTTCGTCCCGGTAGAAATGCAGGATGCCGCGCGTCTTCAGGTCGAAGTCGATCCCCTCGGCGCGGGCCATGGCGAACAGGGCCTCCCGCGCCTTGATCGCGAGCCGCACCGTCTCGACGGTGTTGGCCCGGTAATGGGCGATCTCGCGGACGAACTCGGCCATCCACGACAGCTTGTGCCAGGACGGGGCCGGGTTCATCAGCAGCGGTGCGTCGCGACGGGTCATCCAGCGCAGGCCCTGGATCACCGTCGCGACCTTGTTCCACACCTCGGCATTGCAGGCCGAGAGCTGGCCGCCATTGGCGAAGGAGGTCTCCATCGCGGCGTAGCGGTTGCGGTCGAGGACGGTGACGCGATAGCCCCGCGTGGCGAGGGCATAGGCTGTCGTCACGCCGGTGATGCCGGCGCCGATCACGGCGACATGGGTCATGGGTTTGGGACTCCGGGCCAACTGGACGCATGGGACCGGCCTCGTGTGAAGCCGGTCGGTCGCGCCCCATCTGTCCCGGTGCCTGAGAGCTTGATCCGGCGCCGCCTTGGCAGGGCGGTGAGACCGGACGTCCCCTTCGGCGGGTGCCAGCGGACGAATCCGCCGCACCGCTCTCCAGATTGCCCCGACGACACGGTTCTGGTGCCTGAGAGTTTCCGGGGCGGTTGCTCCGTCGGCGCCGGGCGGCCTCTGTCGGGCCGTCCCGGTCTCTCCCGCATCGTCATGATGGGCACTGCGACATTAGCGCAGCTTGCCCTGTCCGCCCAAGCCCGTTTTCGGGGCATCGCGCCCGACTTCCTTGCAATCGGCGGCGCCTGTCACACCTGCTCACGCGACCCCGTCATGGAGCCTGAGACCGGATGCCAAGCCTGAGCCTCGCCATCGCCTTCGGCACCCGCCTGCTCCTCGTCCTGCTGTTCCTGCCCTTCAGCGCCCTCGACAAGATCGTGAACTTCAAGGGCGCGGTCGGTCAGGCGAAGCAGGCGGTGCACGCCACCGCCCCGGCCGTGGTGCTCATCCTCCTCGGGCTCACCGTCGAGATCGGCATGTCGGCCTGCATCCTGACGGGGGCGTTCGACCGTGCCGCCGCCTTCGTGATGGCCGGCTATTGCGGCGTCACGGCGCTCCTGTGGAAGCAGTTCTGGACGCCGGGCGACTTCTGGTCCGGCGGCAAGGGCCGCGAATTGTTCTGGGACTTCCTGAAGAACTTCGCGCTGGCCGGGGGCTTCCTGCTCATCACCTTCGGCACGGGGGCGAGCACGGTGGAGAGTTTCTTCGCCGACCCGCTCGCCTCCTCGCACCCTTACGAGATCCCGTCGCCGCGCTGAGCCTCAGCCCTGCGGCGGCACCGTCGCCGTCATCGACGGGCGGCCCTCGAACACGGCGTACCACGCAGCCGTCGCGGGACGGCCGTCGCGCCACGCGAGGTCGGGGAAGCGGAAATCGAGGTAGCCGAGGGCGCAGGCGATGGCGATCGTGCCGATGTCGAGAACCGGCATGTCGGCGACGATGGCCTCGATCCGGTCGAGCCCCGCCACGATCTTGGCGATCTGGCCGGCATCCCAGTCCTGCCAGCGCAGGGGCTCGGGGCGCATCACGCGCTCGTAGCGGGTGATGAGCGCGGCATCGAGCATCCCGTCCGCCAGGGCCTGCCGGGTCAGGGCGTCCCAGCGCTCGGCGCCCTCGGGGAAGAGGTGCGCGCCGACGGAGCGCATGTCGAGGTATTCGCAGATCACCCGGCTGTCGAACAGGCAGGTGCCGTCCGCGAGGATCAGGGCCGGCACCTTGCCCAGCGGGTTGTGGGGGGCGACGTCGGGCGCGCCGGCCACGGGCGACGTGCCGGCGGTGACGACCTCGATCGCGCCGGCCTGGCCGGTCTCGTGGGCCAGCACCAGCACCTTGCGGGCATAGGGTGAGGCGGGGGAGTAGAGGAGCTTCATCGGCCAGTCCCGGATGTCACGGTCGAGGGGCACAACGCACCGTTCCGGCCGGGAAATCCAGCCCCGGCGCGGCGCCTATCCGCGGCATTCACCGATCAGGCGGCGGAGGAAGCCGGCGCAGGCGTCGAGTTCGCCCCGGGTGACGTACTCGTCCGCCCGGTGGGCGCGGGCGATGGAGCCGGGACCGATCACCACGCTCGGCACGCCGGCGGCGTCGAACAGCCCGGCCTCCGTCCCGTAGGAGACCTTGGCGTGGGCGTTGCGCCCGGCGAGGCGCTTGGCCAGCGTCGCGATCTCCGCCTCCGGCGCGGTGTCGAGGCCGGGATAGGCGATGAGCGGCTCGACCGTGATCCCGCAGGCGGGGTCGGCGGCGCGCATGAGGGGAACGAGGTGCCCCTCGGCATAGGCGACGGCCGCCGCCGTCAGGGCGCCGGCATCGTCGGCGCCGATGGCCCGCACCTCGAAATCGACGCTGCACGTATCGGGCACGATGTTGAGCGCCGAGCCGCCGCGCACCACGCTCGACAGGGCAGTGGTGTGGGGCACGTCGTAGAGCCCGTCGCGGGCGCCCTCGCGGGCCAGCCCCTCGGCCATCAGCCGGACATGCTCGATGAACCGCGCGGCGTATTCCACCGCGTTGACCCCCTGCGGCGCCAGGGCCGAATGGCAGGCGCGGCCGGTGAACGTGACCCGCGCCGCCGACTTGCCCTTGTGGCCGAGGACGACCTCCATCCCCGTGGGCTCGCCCACGAAGCAGCCCAGCGGCTTCGGGAACAGGTCGCCCATCCGGGCGATGAGCGGCCGCACCCCGAGGCAGCCGACCTCCTCGTCGTAGGAGACCGCGATGTGGAGCGGCACGGCCAGGGGCTCCGCCGCCATCTCCGGCAGCAGGGCGAGGCACACGGCCAGGAACCCCTTCATGTCCGAGGTGCCGCGCCCGTAGAGCCGGCCGCCCTCCTCCCGCAGCCGGAACGGGTCCGAACTCCAGGGCTGGCCGTCGGCGGGCACCACGTCGCTGTGGCCGGAGAGCACGTAGCCCGGCCGGTCCAGGGGGCCGAGGCCGATCCACAGGCCCGCCTTGGTGCCGGTCTCGTCGGGAACCCGCGTCACCGCCGCCCCGTGGCGCCGGGCGAATTCCTCGATCCAGTCGATCAGCGGCAGGTTCGAGCGGTCGCTCACCGTGTCGAAGGCGACGAGCGTCGCCAGGATCTCCGCCGCGTCCACCGTCTCTACCCCGTTCCCGGTCATACCCTGGTCCCTTACGTGCCCCTCGACACCGCACGGAAGTCTTACTACGCGCACCGGGAACCGGAGAGCCCCAAAGGCGTAGCTCGGCTGAACGCCTCGCGGTCTTCCGCCAACGTGGCGTCACGGGGATTCATCGATGCGCGTCCGATCCGCCGCCTTCCTCACCACCCTCCTCCTCGCGCTCGGCGCCGCGCCGGCCCGCGCCGACGTGGTCATCACCGTCGACAAGGATGCCCAGCGCATGTCCGTCGCCGTCGACGGCACGCCGCGCTATTCCTGGCCGGTCTCGACCGGCGCGGCGGGCTACGACACGCCCTCGGGGAGCTACCGCCCGTTCCGCATGGAGCGCACGCACTTCTCCAAGGAGTTCGACGACGCGCCGATGCCCTACGCGACGTTCTTCACCAACCAGGGCCACGCCATCCACGGCACGAACCACGTCCGCAGCCTCGGCCGCGCGGTCTCGCATGGCTGCGTGCGCCTGTCGGTGCGCAACGCCGCGACCCTGTTCACCCTGGTGAAGGCGCAGGGAATGAACCGCACCCAGGTACGGATCGAGGGCGAGGGCGCCGCCATGGCCGAGGGCGGCCCCCGGACCCGCACCGTCGCGCGCGGCCGGGGCTATGGGTACGGCGTCGACTCGTTCGACGACGACCAGACCGGCGCCCGCACCGTCTACTACGCCGTGCCCGACCGGCGCCCCGTCGCCATCGACCCGCGCGGGATCGACGGCGGCGGCTACGGCCCCGCCGGCTTCTACGACGGCTATTGAGAACTCAACTCCCGCGGGAATGCGCGGGCGTTAACTCTTCTTCTAAGCGAAGCGTTTACGGGCGGTCGCGATGGTGTTCCCCACACCCGCGCCGCCCGTGGCGCGTGGTTGGAAGAGGGGGACGATTCGATGATGCGGCTCGCTGCATTCTCCACCGCGTGCCTCATGCTGGCGACGCCGGTTCTGGCGACACCCGTCTTTGCAAGCACCGCCGAGGGCGTGGTCTCGACCCGGGGTCCGCGCCTCGACGCATGGCTGCGCGGCATCGAGCCCGGCACGACCGGCTCGGTCCAGCCCGCCCCCGCCGCGCCGGCCAAGCCCTCCTGCCCGTCCGAGCGCCGGGTCGGCACGGGCGCGGGCTTCTGCCTCATCAACTGAATCCGGCTCACTCGCCGATCGCCGCCCCCGCCGGGCGGCGGTTGTCGTTGGCGCCGTAGAGCAGCCCCGGCCGCATGGATCGGGTGCGCGAGGCGTCGTTGCCGGAGGATGGCGCGCTCGGCTCCGGCGGCGCCGCGCCGTCCGTCGCGATCAGCTCCTGCGCCCCCCACGGCACCTGCACCTGCACGCTGTGGCCCATGCCCTTCAGGATCGCGAGGGTGTCCGCCGAGAGGGCGAAGGGCTCCGCGTAGACCGTGTCCGGCAGCCATTGGTGATGGATGCGCGGGGCGTCGACCGCCTCCTGCGGCTGCATCCGGAAATCGAGCATGTTCATGATCGTCTGAACGTTGATGGTGATGATCCGCGAGCCGCCGGGCGAGCCCACCACCATCACCGGCTTGCCCTCCCGCAGGACGATGGTCGGCGCCATGGAGGAGAGCGGGCGCTTGCCCGGCGCGATGGCGTTGGCGTTGCCCTGGACGAGGCCGAACAGGTTCGGCACCCCGACCTTCGTGGTGAAGTCGTCCATCTCGTTGTTGAGGAAGAAGCCGGTGCCCGGCGCCATCGCCCCGGAGCCGAAATAGCCGTTGATCGTGTAGGTCAGCGAGGCCGCGTTGCCCGCCCGGTCGAGGACGGAGATATGCGTGGTCTCGGGCCGCTCGCGGGGCGGCTGCAGGGCCGGATCGGGGCGGATGTCGGACGAGGGCGTCGCCCGGTCGAGGCGGATCCCCTCGCGGAGGGTGCGGGCGTAGTCGGGCGAGATCAGCCGCGCCACGGGGTTGTCCACGAAGGCGGGGTCGCCGAGCGTCGCGTTGCGGTCGGCATAGGCGCGCCGCATCGCCTCGACCATCAGGTGCACGGTCCGCGCCGCGTTGAAGCCGGAGGCGGCGATGTCGTAGCCGTCGAGGATCGTCAGCGTCTCGCAGAGCGTCGTGCCCCCCGAGGAGGGCGGCGGCGCCGAGAGGATCGTCGCCCCCCGGTAGGTGCAGGACAGCGGCCTGTCGTCGGTGATGGTGTAGTCCGCAAAATCCCGCGCGGTGAGGATCCCACCCCCCGCCGACGAGGCCGCCTCGACGGCGCGCGGGATCTCGCCTTGGTAGAAGGCCGCCTGGCCGCCCTCGGCGATGGCCTGGAGGGTCTTGCCGAGGTCGGCCTGGACGAGCCGGTCCCCCGGCCGGAACGGCGTCCCGTCCGGCCGCAGGAAGATCTTGGCCACCGTCGGGTCGCGTTCGAACTTCTTCGTGCCGGTCTCCAGGATGTCGGTGTCGCCCCGCGTCAGCACGAACCCGTCCTTCGCCAGGGCGATGGCGGGGGCCATGATCCGCGCGAGGGGGAGCGTGCCGTAGCGGGAGAGCGCGGTGGTGAGGCCGAGCACCGTGCCGGGCACGCCGGCCGCCTTCCAGCCGCGCAGGGTCGAGAACGGCACGAGGTTGCCGTCCGCGCCGAGATACATGTCGCGGCTGGCGGCGCCCGGGGCCTTCTCGCGGAAGTTGACGAAGCGGCTGCGCCCTTCCGCCGTGTGCAGCACCAGGAAGCCGCCGCCCCCGAGATTGCCGCAGCAGGGGTTCACCACCGCCTCGGCGAAGGCCACCGCCACCGCCGCATCGACGGCGTTGCCCCCCGCCGCCAGGATGTCCGCCCCGACCTGCGAGGCCAGCGCCTGGGACGAGACGACCATGCCGTTCCGGCCCTCGACCGCCGGGGCCGAGGCCCCCCGCGCGAGGCCCGGCAGGGCCAGGGCACAGGCGACGACGAGGGCGCTCCACCAGCGTGTTTGCATTCCCGGCCCTTCCGATCCCGCCCGATGACAGGGGGGATCTAGGCCGGGATGCGCCGGAATCAGCCGTTGCGGAAGGTGTAGCTGTAGCCGTTCAGCGCCGGGGCGCCGCCGAGATGGGCGTAGAGCACCTTCGAGCCCTTGGGGAAGAAGCCCTTCTGGATGAGGTCGATCATGCCCTGCATCGACTTCCCCTCGTAGACCGGGTCGGTGATCATGCCTTCGAGGCGGGCCGAGAGGCGGATCGCCTCCACGGTCTCCTTCGAGGGCACGCCGTAGACCGGGTAGGCGTAGTCTTCCTTGATGACCACGTCCTCGTCCTCGACGCGGGCGGCGCCGATCAGCTCGGCGGTGTTGCGGGCGATGTCGAGCACCTGGGCGCGGGTCTGCGCCGGGGTGCAGGAGGCGTCGATGCCGATGACGTTGCGGGCGCGGCCGTCCGCGCCGAAGCCGACCACCATGCCGGCATGGGTCGAGCCCGTCACCGTGCAGACCACGATGTAGTCGAAGCGCACGCCCATCTCCTTCTCCTGGGCGCGGACCTCCTCGGCGAAGCCGACATAGCCGAGGCCGCCGTACTTGTGCACCGAGGCGCCGGCCGGGATCGCGTAGGGCTTGCCGCCCTCGGCCTCGACCTCGGCGAGCGCCCGCTTCCACGAATCGCGGATGCCGATGTCGAACCCGTCATCCACGAGCTGGGCCTGCGCGCCCATGAGGCGCGAGAGGAGGATGTTGCCGACGCGGTCGTACACGGCGTCCTCGTGCGGCACCCAGGCTTCCTGGATCAGCCGGCACTTGAGGCCGAGCTTGGCCGCCACCGCCGCCACCATCCGCGTGTGGTTCGACTGCACGCCGCCGATGGAGACCAGGGTGTCCGCGCCCGACTTCAGCGCATCCGGCACGATGTATTCGAGCTTGCGCAGCTTGTTGCCGCCATAGGCGAGGCCGGAATTGCAATCCTCGCGCTTGGCGTAGATCTCGACCTCGTTCCCGAGATGGGCCGAGAGCCGCTTCAGCGGCTCGATCGGCGTCGGGCCGAAGGTGAGGGGATAGCGCTCGAACTTTTCCAGCATCGGGACTGTCTCCGGGTCTTGGACGCGCAGCCAAGGTAGCAAACGCCAGACGGAAGGTGCTCTCGATTTTGCCCGGCCGATGTGCTTCTGGTTTTCCCGAATTGCCGCGTCCCTCCGGAACCTTCCGCATCGGCCTCCTAAAATGAAAGAATCCACCGATCCGCCTGCGCTCGACCGCACCGATCTCCGAATCCTGCGCCTGCTCCAATCCGACGGGCGGATGGGCAATGCCGAGATCGCCAAGCGGGTGAACACCAGCGCCGCCACCTGCCACCGCCGGCTCCAGGCGCTGTTGACCGGCGGCGTGGTGCGGGCGGTGCGGGCGCTCATCGACCCCGCGCGGGTGGGGCGCGGCACCCTCGTCATCGTCGGCGTGGTGCTCGACCGCTCGACCCCGGAAGCCTTCTCCGCCTTCGAGGCCGCCGTGCGCGGGATCCCCACCGTCCTCGATTGCCACCTCGTGGCCGGCGACTTCGACTATTTCCTCAAGATCCGGGTCTCGGACATGGCGGATTTCAACCGCCTGCACAGCACCACCCTGCTCGGCCTGCCGGGGGTCCGCCAGTTGCGGACCTTCTTCGTGATGAAGGAGGTGATCGACAACGCGCCCCTCGATCTCTAGACCCGCCCATTACGTGGGATTTTTGCCCACGCAACGGACCGGGACGGGTGGCCCTCGCGCCGGCCTCATGAAAACCGCATTGGAATCGTCACCAGCCCAGCCTGGAACACCGCTTGTCCGGATGAAGCCGCCCATGCCGCCCCCGCACCCGGAGACGGCGACCGCCGCCCCCGCGCCGGGGCTCGCGCGGATCGCCGCCGGGATCACCCTCTTCCACCCGACGCCGGCCCAGGTCGCGGCCCTGCCCTCGCGCCTGCCCGACGGCCTCGGGGCGCGGTTCGCCTATGCCAACTCCCCCCTCGACGGGGAGACGCGGGACACGCTGGCGCGGGCGGGCTTCACCCTCCTCGGCGACGGCACGAATCGCGGCATCGCGGAGGCCCTGAACCGCCTCGCGGCGGCGGCGCAGACGGCGGGGACGGAATGCCTCTACCTCCTCGATCAGGACGCGGCGGCCGCCCCCTCCCTGCCGGGGGCGCTGCTCGCCGGGCGGGATCGCCTGCGGGCAAAGGGCCTCGCCCCGGCGGTCATCGGCCCCGCCGCCTCGGCCGCGCCGGGCCACAAGGCGCCCACCTACCCGGCGAGGGCCGGCGAGGCCGCCGTAGAGGGCCTGAGCCCCGTGCAGTTCGTGGCGACCTCCGGCACGCTCCTCGACCTCGCCGCCTTCGCGCGCACCGGCCCGTTCCGGGCGGATTTCTTCATCGACGGGGTCGAGCTCGAATGGTGCTTCCGCGCCTGGAGCCTCGGCCACGGCACCTATTGCGACGCATCCGTCACCCTGCCCCACCGGGTCGGCGGCGGCACGATCCGGCGGCTCGGTCTCACGATGCCGCGCCAGCCCCTGTTCCGCATGGCGACCTACCTGAGGAACAGCGTCTACGCGTGGCGCCTGCCGCACCTGCCGCTCTCGTGGAAGCTCGCTCAAGGGCTCTACCTGCCCCTCCAGGCCCTCCTCTACTGGGCCGATTCCGGCTGGCGCCCCGCCGTGCTCGGACGCCTCGCGGGCGCGGCGCGGGACGGGTTGATGGGCCGCCTCGGGCCCCCAAGGGACTTGCCAAGGGATCTGCCGCGATGAGCGATCTCGACGTGGTGATCGTCAACTGGAACGGCGGCGCCCTGCTGCGCGATTGCCTCGCCGGGCTCGCCGCCTCGGAGGGCGCGGACCGCCTCGCCGTGACCGTGGTGGACAACGCCTCCACCGACGCCTCCCTCGACCACCTGCCCGCCCTGCCCTTCCCGTTCTGGGTGATCCGCAACGCGGACAATCTCGGTTTCGGCCGCGCCTGCAACCAGGGCGCGGCGGCGGGCATGGCCCCGGCGATCCTGTTCCTGAACCCGGACGCGCGGGTCGAGCCCGACGCCCTGCCCCGCGCCCGCGCCGCGCTCCTCGGGGAGCCGGGATGGGGCATCGTCGGGGCGCGGCTCGTCGAGGCGGACGGGCAGAATGCCCGCTCCTGCGCCCGCGCCCCCCGTCCGCTCGCGATGCTCGGCCGGGCCTTCGCTCTGGACCGGATCGGCCTCGTGCCCCCGCATTTCCTGCGCGACTGGGACCACGGGCAGGACCGCGCCGTCGATCAGGTGATGGGCGCCTTCCTGATGATCCGGCGCGACCTGTTCGCCGCGCTCGGCGGCTTCGACGAGCGCTTCTTCGTCTATTACGAGGATGTCGACCTGTGCCTGCGGGCGCGGCAGGCGGGCTACGCCGTGCGCCATCTCGCCGGCCCCGCCGCCCGCCATCTCGGCCAGGGCACCACCCGGCAGGCCAAGGCGCGGCGCCTGTTCTACATCCTGCGCAGCGAAATCCTCTATGCCGCCAAGCACCACGGGCGGCTCGCCGCACTCGGCCTGACCGCCGCCGCCTTCTGCGGGCAGATCCCCCTGCGCCTCGCGCAGGCGCTCGCCCGCCGCTCCGTCACCGAAGCCGGCGAGGTGCTTCGCGCCGCCCGCCTCCTCGCCGCCGCCCTGCCCGAGATCGCCCCGGCGATCCTCCGGGCCTGACCCGTTCGAAGACCCTGCCGATGCTCCACGGACACCGAATCGCCGTCGTCCTGCCCGCCTACAACGCGGCGGCGACCCTCGAGCGCACCCACCGCGAGATCCCCTTCGACATCGTCGACGACGTGATCCTCATCGACGACGCCAGCCGGGACGCGACGGTGGCGGTAGCCGAGCGGCTGGGCATCCACACGGTGCGCCACGCCAGGAACCTCGGCTACGGCGGCAACCAGAAGACCTGCTACCGCACCGCCCTGGATCGCGGCGCCGACGTGGTGGTGATGCTCCACCCGGATTATCAATACGCCCCGCGCCTCGTGACCGCGATGGCCTCCATGATCGTCTCCGGCGAGTACGACGCGGTGCTGGCCTCGCGCATCCTCGGCAACGGCGCGCTCAAGGGCGGGATGCCGCTCTACAAGTACGTCGCCAACCGGGGGCTCACCCTCGTGCAGAACTGGCTGATGGGCCACAAGCTCTCCGAGTACCATTCGGGCTACCGGGCCTGGAGCCGCAAGGTGCTCGAAGCCCTGCCCCTCGACCGCTGCTCGGACGATTTCGTCTTCGACAACGAGATGCTGGCGCTCGCCATGCACCAGGAGTTCCGCATCGGGGAGATCTCCTGCCCGACGCGCTATTTCGACGACGCCTCGTCCATCAACTTCCGGCGCTCCTGCATCTACGGGCTCGGCGTCCTGCGCACGAGCCTCGCCTACCGCCTGCACCGTTCCGGCCTGAAGGCGGACCCGCTCTTCGCGGAGGCTTCCGCCCCCGTGGAGGCGCGTCCGTGAGGCGCCCCCCGCTCCGCCGCCTCGCCGGCCTCGCGCTGCTGGCGGGGCTCGCTGCCGCGCCGCTGGCGGTGGGTGTCCTCGCCCCCGACGCCGCCGAGCGGCTGACCGCCTCGCTGCGGGGCCTCGGCCCGGCGGGGCCGGCGATCATCCTGGCGGTGCAGGCGCTGGTCGCCGCCTCGGGGATCGTGCCGGCCTCCGGCGTCGGCATCGCGGCGGGTGCGCTCCTCGGGCCGGTCGAGGGCTTCTGCGTCGCCGCCCTCGGCACCATGACGGGGGCGCTCATCACCTTCGGCCTCGCGCGGACGATGCTCGGCGCCCGGACGCTCGCCCGGTTCGGCGGCAGGCGGCTCGCCGCCCTCGACGGCGCCCTCAAGGCCGAGGGCTGGCGCCTCGTCTGCCTGATCCGGCTTTCGCCGATCATGCCCTTCGCGCCGACGAGCCTCGCCCTCGGGGCGAGCGCGGTCCCTTTACGCGACTACGCCCTCGGCACGCTCGCCGCCCTGCCGGCCCTGTTCGCCTACGTCGCCCTCGGGGCGCTGGGGCGCGGGGGCGGCCATCTCCTCTCCGGCGCCGGGCCGGCGGAATGGCTGCGCCTCGGCGTGCTCTGCGCGGGGGCGCTCGCGACCGTGCTGCTGATGCTGCGCCTGCGCCGGATCCTGGGCGACGCCCTCCCACGGGAGAGCCTGCCGGACGGGGACATCCCCGCGTGATGCGCCTGCCCTCCGGCGCGCGCTTCTGGTGCCTCGCCTATCTGATTCTGTGCGCCCCGGTCTGCATCGCCCTCGCGCTGATCGTCCCGCCGGGGGAGGTCGCCGACGAGGGCGCCCACCTCGCCCGCGCCGCCGCGCTGATCCAGGGGGACATGGTCGGCCATCGCGAGAGCGTGCGCTATTCCGACGGCTCGACCCATCCGGCGGCGGGGGTGCGCATCGACCCGGTCTGGGACCGGATCGGCCGCTCCCGGCCCAAGGATTTCGGCGGCGCCATCTCGGCGGTCGAGAGTGAGCCCGACGCGCGCGGCCGGATCTTCGTGCCGCTCTACACGGTCGGCACCTATCCGCCCTTCCTCTACCTGCCCGGCGCGGCGGGACTCGGCATCGCGCGCGTCCTCGGCCTCGCGCCGGAGGTCGGCTTCTATCTCGGCCGGCTCGGCAACGCGACGGCGACCCTGGCGATCGCCCTCGCCGCCCTGGCATTCGCCCATCGCGGGCGGGTCGCCCTGTTCGCCGTCCTCGCCCTGCCGATGACCCTGTCGCTGGCGGCCTCGTTCAACCAGGACGCCCCGATCATCGCCCTCGCGGCGCTCGCCGCCGCGCTTCTCACCCCCCGGCCGCTCACCGGAGCGGGCGCCCGCTGGCGGCTCTCCGGCGCGATCCTCAGCCTCGCCCTCGTGGTGCTGGCCAAGCCCCCCTATGCCGGCCTCGCCGCCATGCTGCTGGTGCCCCTGCCCCCCAGGGGCGAGGGGATGCGCCACGCCGCACGACGCCTCGCGGCGGCCTTCCTCGCCGTCCTGCCCGCCATCCTCTGGACGGCGGCGGCGACGGCCTATGTCGCGACGCCGGTGCCCCGCGCGGCCTACGAGGCCGGGCCGCTCTGGTCCGGCCCGCGCCCGGCGACCTTCACCGCCACCGATCCGAAGGCGCAGGCGCAGGTCCTGCTGGAAAAACCCGCCCGGATCGCCACCCTGCCGGGGCATTTCCTCGGCACGGTCAAGCACCTGACCATCCTCTACAAGGGCGCCATCGGCATCTTCGGCTGGCTCGACAGGCCGCTGCCGGGCGTCCTCTACGGGCTCTGGGCCGTGGCCCTGCTCGTGCCGCTCGTCCTGCTGCGGCAGGGCACCCCGCCCCCCTGGCCGGAGCGGCTGATCCTGCCGGCGGCGGCCGTCGCCTGCCTGTGGCTCGTGGTGATCTCGCAATACCTCACCTGGACGAATGTCGGCGAGAACCGGATCGACGGCCCGCAGGGGCGCTACCTCCTGCCCCTCGTGCCGATGCTCGTCCTCGCCTTCGCCCGCACCCGGCGGGAGGAGGCCGGCGGGCGCTGGCCGGCGATGCTCCCCGTGGCGGCGGCGGCGGTCGATGTCGTCGCCCTGCCGCTGGCGGCCCTGGCGATGACGATCCCCGCCTGACGCTTGCCGGGACCGCGCAGCCGCCTACAATTCATGGTTGCTCCCCGGAGTGATCAGCCATGCGCGCCCTGTCCTGTCTCTTCCTTCTTCTGGGATGCCTCGGGTCCGAGGCGTGGGCCGGCGAGGCGGAACAGGCGGCGGCCCGCGCGGTCATCAGCCGGCAGGCGGAGGCCTTCGGCCGGGACGACGCCTCGACGGCCTACGCCCAGGCGGCCCCGGCGATCCGCGACATCTTCCCGAACCCGGACCTGTTCCTCGGGATGGTGCGCAACCAGTACAAGCCGGTCTACCGCCACCGCAGCTTCGTCTTCGGCACCGCCCGCGACGTCGGCGAGACCTCGGTGAGCCAATCGGTGGCGATTCAGGACGAGTTCGGCACGGACTGGACGGCGGAATACACCCTGGACCGCCAGCCCGACGGCGAATGGCGCATCACCGGCTGCCGCCTCATCAAGGCGCCGGGGATCAGCGCGTGAGGGACCGGTCCAGTTCTCGGCACGCGAGTGCGATGTAGCGCGGAATCTCCCGCTCCTTGGCGTAATAGGCCACGAGCCGCCGGGCGATCCCGAGATGGGCGGCGGCCGCATCGAGGGTGAGGTTGTTGCGCCTCAGGAAGGTCGAGAAGTCCGCGTTGGTCATGGCCGCCTCGGCCAGTTCCTCGATCGTCTCCGCGCCGATATCGAGATCGTCGTGCCCCGGCCAGACCACCGAAGCCCCCCACTCGCCCAAACGCAGATCGGCGAACGGCACCGCGCCGTCGCGCAGGGGAATGAAGACCTTGTAGGTGAAGATCACCGGTGCGAGGTCCACGATCTCCGTGCGGCCGGCGCGGGTCCCCTCCGCCCAGCGTACCGTGACGGTGAACCGTCCCGGCCCCGGCTCGACGCCCGCCAGCTTCGGCAGCGCGCGGCCGACGGTGACGATGTCAGTCTCGCTCATTGAGACGCCCCGTTGGAACCCGACTCAGGATACGAAACATAGCCGTTTCCCTCACCCTCCGCTCGGGTCGTCGCGACGCTCGTCCCAACCCACCCCCTCATCCTGAGGTGCCCGCCTCGGCGGGCCTCGAAGGAGGGCTCCAGAAGTCTCAGCGATCCCTGGAGCCCTCCTTCGAGGCGGCTTCGCCGCACCTCAGGATGAGGGGAGTGGGTGGGATGATCCCTGGGCAGCGGGATGAACGGCGATCGAATTTCGACACGCAAGCCCGCATCGTGTAGAGGGACCGCCTTCCCACGGAGGCCCCTGTGCTCCACGTCTCGACCCGCGGCGAGGCCGCGCCGCTCTCGTTCTCGGATGCGCTGCTCGCCGGATTGGCCCGCGACGGCGGCCTCTACGTGCCCCAGACCTGGCCGCGAATCAGCCGCGACGAGATCGCCGCGCTGGCCGGCAAGCCCTATGCCGAGGCCGCAAAGCGCGTGCTGCGCCCGCTGGTGGACGGCGAGATCGCCGATGCCGACCTCGACCGGATGATCGACGACGCCTACGCGACCTTCCGGCACCCGGCGATCTGCCCGATCACCCAGATCGACGACAACCTGTTCCTGCTGGAACTCTTCCACGGCCCGACGCTCGCGTTCAAGGACGTGGCGATGCAGCTGCTCGGCCGGCTGATGGACCACGTCCTGCGCCAGCGCCGCAGCCGGGCAACCATCGTCGGCGCCACCTCCGGCGACACCGGCTCGGCCGCCGTCGAGGCGTTCCGGGGCCTCGATCAGGTCGACGTGTTCATCCTCTACCCGCACGGGCGGGTCTCGGAGGTGCAGCGGCGGCAGATGACCTCCGTGGACGCCCCGAACGTCCATGCGCTCGCCATCGACGGCACGTTCGACGATTGCCAGAACATCGTCAAAGCCCTGTTCCAGCACGGCGATTTCGCCGACGAGGTCCGCCTCTCCGGCGTGAACTCCATCAACTGGGCCCGCGTCGCGGCGCAGGTGGTCTATTACTTCACCAGCGCCGTGGCGCTCGGCGCCCCGCATCGCGAGGTCTCCTTCGCGGTGCCCACCGGCAATTTCGGCGACATCCTCGCCGGCTGGGTCGCCAAGAAGATGGGCCTGCCGATCAAGCGCCTGATGATCGGCACCAACGCCAACGACATCCTCGTGCGCACGCTTGAGCATGGCGCCTACGAGTTGCGCGGCGTCGAGCCCACCACCTCGCCCTCCATGGACATCCAGATCTCCTCGAACTTCGAGCGGCTGCTGTTCGAGGCCCTCGGGCGGGACGCGTCGAGCCTGTCGCGGCTGATGGCCGGGCTGAAGCAATCGGGCGGGTTCCACCTCGACGACGCGGTGCTCGCCACGATCCGCGGCGAGTTCGACGCCCATGCGGTGCCGGAGAGCGCCGTGATGGAGGAGATCGCCTTCAGCCACGCGGCGACCGGCGTGACCCTCGATCCGCACAGCGCCATCGCCGTGAACGCGGGCCGGCGGCTGCTGGAAAAGGACCCGGCGACGCCGGTCGTGGCGCTCGCCACCGCCCATCCGGCGAAGTTCCCGGATGCGGTCGCCAAGGCGACGGGCGGACGACGCCCCGCCCTGCCCCCGCACCTCGCCGACCTGATGGACCGGCCCGAGCGCCTGACCCGCGTCGCCAACGACCAGGGAGCCATCGAGCGCCTCATCCGCGAGCGCGCCCGCATCACGAAGGGCGGCTGAGCCACCGATGAACCAGCATTTCTCGACGCACGCCGCCTCCCCGACCCTCCGCGTCACCCGCCTGCCCAACGGGGTGAGCGTGGTGACGGAGCCGATGCCGGGGGTGGCGACCGCGAGCCTCGGCGTCTGGGTCGGGGCGGGCTCCCGCCACGAGCGCCCCGATGAGAGCGGCCTGTCGCATCTCATCGAGCACATGGCGTTCAAGGGCACCGCCCGGCGCACGGCGCGGGGCATCGCCGAGGAGATCGAGAATGTCGGTGGCGATATCAACGCCGCCACCTCCACCGAGACGACGAGCTACACCGCCCGGGTGCTCGGCGAGGATGCCGGACTCGCCCTCGACGTGATCGGCGACATCCTGACGAGCGCCACCTTCGACGAGGGCGAACTCGCCCGCGAGAAGGGCGTGATCCTGCAGGAATACGCGGCCATCGAGGACACGCCGGACGACGTCGTCTACGACGCCTTCACCGAGGCCGCCTTCCCCGGCCAGCCGGTGGGGCGCCCGATCATCGGGCGGCCCGAGACGATCCAGAGCTTCGACGAGGCGGGCATCCGCGCCTACCTCGCCCGCGAATACACCCCGGACCGCCTCGTGGTGGCGGGGGCGGGCTGCGTCGAGCACGAGGCCATCGTGGCGGCGGCCGAGCGGCATTTCGGGAGCATGAAGGCCGTCGCGGCGCCGCCGATGGAGCCCGGCCGCTACGGCGGCGGCGAGCGGCGGATGAAGCGCAAGCTCGAACAGGCCAACCTCGTGATCGGCCTGCCCGGCCTCTCCTTCCGCGACGAGGGCTATTACGCCCTGCACATGTTCGCGCAGGTGCTCGGCGGCGGCCTGACCTCGCGCCTGTGGCACGAGGTGCGCGAGACGCGCGGCCTCGCCTACGAGATCCAGGCCTTCCACTGGCCCTTCTCCGATTGCGGCCTGTTCGGCATCGGCGCTGGCACCGCCGGCTCGGATGTGGCCGAACTCGTGGACGTGACCCTGGAGGCCACCACCCGCGCCGCCCGCGACCTCGACGAGACCGAGATCGCCCGTGCCAAGGCGCAATTGAAGGTCTCGCTGCTCTCGGCGCTGGAGACGCCGGGCGGGCGGATTGAGCGCAACGCCCGCCAGATCCTCGCCTGGGGCCGGGTGATCCCCGCCGCCGAGGTGATCGCCAAGGTCGATGCGGTGACGGTGGAGGACGTGCGCAGGGTGGCGGCGACCATGCTCGCCGGCCAGCCGACGCTCGCCGCCATCGGCCCCATCGCGGGATTGCCGTCGCTGGAGCGGATCGCGGCGGGGCTATCGGGCGGGCACTGAACCGCCTTCAACTTGATTTGGCCGCAAAGGGGCGCGATCCGCGAACGGTGGACCGGCGCGCCCTCGGCCTTGCCGGGCCTTCACGTCGTCTTTACCAATCGCGGTCGCCAGGGCGGCCGATGCAGACACCCCCGGCCGGACACGTCAGCCCCTTGCGCATCCTCGCCCTCCTCCTGATCCTGGTCGGCGGCCTCGCCTCGGTCGGCCCCGCCCGCGCCGTGGAGGCGGTCAGGGTCGGCCTCGACCAGCCGGTGATCGACCTGACCGGCGCCATTGAGCGCTACCGGTCGGACGGCGACCTCGTTCAGATCTCCACCGCCGCCGGCAAGGACGGCATCAAGCGGCGCATCGTCGTGAAGGCCCGCGACGCGGGCGCCCGGCCCGACTGGATCGCCTTCGCGCTGACCAACGACACCGACGAGCAGATCGACCGCATCCTCATCGCCCCGCATTTCCGGCTGGTCGGCTCCGGGGTGATCTGGCCCGATCTCGGCGGCTCGCGCATCGCCGCCATCACCGCGAGCCAGGGCATCCGCCCCGAGCGCGACGAGAACCCGGACGCGGACCAGTTCACCATCACCCTCGATCCCGGCACGACGGTCACGTACGTCGCCGAGTTGCGCAACGCGAACGTGCCGCAACTCCACCTGTGGGATCAGGACGCCTACCGCCGGAAGACGGCGGGCCTGACGCTCTACAAGGGCATCATCATCGGCATCAGCGGGCTGCTCGCCCTGTTCCTCACCATCGTCTTCGTGGTGAAGGGCGCGATCATCTTCCCCGCCGCCGCCGCGCTGGCGTGGTCGGTGCTCGCCTATGCCTGCATCGATTTCGGCTTCCTGCAGCGGGTCTTCCCCGTCACCGAACTGGCCGAGCGGGTCTATCGCGCCTCGGCGGAAGCGGTGCTCGGCGCGACGCTGCTGGTCTTCCTCTTCGCCTACCTGAACCTCGCCCGCTGGCACGTCCGCTACAGCCACGTCGCCTTCTTCTGGCTCGCCTTCCTCGCCGGACTCGTCGGGCTCGCGGTGTTCGATCCGCCCGTGGCGGCGGGCGTGGCGCGCATCTCCATCGCGGCGGTGGCCGGCATCGGCCTGCTGCTGATCCTCTACCTCTCCGTCCATAACGGCTACGACCGGGCGATCCTGCTGGTGCCGACCTGGCTCCTGCTGATGATCTGGGTGACGGCGGCGGGCTTCGCGGTGACGGGCCAGATCGGCAGCGACCTCGTCCAGCCGGCCCTCATCGGCGGCCTCGTGCTGATCGTGATGCTGATCGGCTTCACGGTGCTGCAGCACGCCTTCGCGGGCAGCGGCCTTTCCCACGCCCTCGTCTCCGACACGGAGCGGCGGGCGCTGGCGCTGACCGGCGCGGGCGAC
>Ga0182229_1000065_pt1 | contig 25992 bp, 27 predicted proteins | sample G6R1MG_32_FD_129663 | JGI IMG/M metagenome (GOLD analysis project Ga0182229, IMG submission 129663) | Miscanthus phyllosphere microbial communities from Michigan, USA - G6R4_MAIN_07NOV2016_LD1 MG | ecosystem: Host-associated > Plants > Phyllosphere > Phylloplane/Leaf | place: USA: Michigan...
CCTCGGCGACAGCGACCCGACTACCCGCCGCATTTTCGAAGAGATCCTTGCTCAGGAAGAAGAGCACGCTGATGACATGGCGGATATTCTCGAAGACCTGTAACTCGCGACAGCAAATGAAAAGCCAGGACCTGTGTCCTGGCTTTTTTGTGGGGAAGTATTTTCTCAGGCCAGCGACGTAAACATGGTTCCTCACGCTCCAGCGTGGGAATGCATTTCTGGACGCTCTGGGTCCGGCCAAGTGCGCGCCAACGCGGAGCGCTGGCACGAGAGGTGGAGCGTTACTTCACCGTCTTAGGCGCCTTGCCGGTGCGCATCTGCTCCAGCAGCGGGCCACACTGATTGGGCTCGCTGTCGCCAGTGGCGACCAGCGCCAGCAGACCTGCAGCAGGGCCTACGGTTGCGCCGAGCAGGACCATGCCGGCTCCGCGCAGCAACAGCGGGCCGGACTGTACGCCTGCGTTGGGCTTGGCGAACGGGCCGTTGACATACAACGGCGAGCGCAGCGAGAACACGCGGAAGCCCTTGGACTCAGGGTTGATCTGCAGGTCCAGTTGCTCGGTCTTCAGGTTCGCAGTGCCGTTGATGTAGATGATGGCGTTCTCGGTATCGAAGACAAACAGCCGACTGGTCGCCAGCCCGTCCTTGATGCCGAAGTCCGAGGCCGCGCAATTGATCTTCACGTCCTTGTCGCCGAACAGCTTGCCAACGACGTAGTTGCCCACGTTGAGCCCGGCAATTTCCATCAGGCCACGACTGATCGCACCGTCGTTCACCAGCATCTTCATTTCGCCGTTGGCAGTCCCCAGCAAGGCTGCAACCGAGTTGCCACGGCCACTGATATCGGCATCGCCGTTCAGCTCACCGAAGCTGGTTTTCATCGGTTCGAAGGTCGGGAACAGCTGCTTGAGCTTGAAATTGCGCGCCGACAGCTTGGCCCTGCCCTGCATCGGTTTGTTTTGCCCGTTGAGGCGAATGTCCGCGTCCAGCTTGCCACCTGCCACCCCAAAACGCAGCGGCTCGAGGCTCAACTGACCATCGTTGAGAACCAGATGGGTGTAGAGGTCAGTGAACGGCAGGTCCGGGCTCTGCACGATGCGCTTGCCGGTGAACTCCACGTCGGCATCCATTGCCCGCCAGCGATCAGTCTGAAACTCCTCGACGGGCAGTACCTTGCCCGAAGGCTGCTTGCTCTCGCCACCGCGCTTTTTCTGCGCGGCATTGGAGTCCGCACCGATCAGTGGCGCGAGGTCACTGAACAGCAATTGATTGGAGACCAGCACGCCACTCAGCTTGGGCCGGGGCTGACTGGCGACGAAGCCCAGGTCGCCGTGGATATCGCTGTTGCCGATCTTGCCGTTGAAGCCTTCGTAACGGAAGTTGGCGCCGGCCGGGTCGTGCAGTTTGGCGATCAGGCGGCCATCGGTGGAGTACGCCGGAGAATCCGGCAGGGTCACACCCGTCAGCGGGTACAGATTGCTCAGGCTCGCGCCGGAAAGCTTGAGGCGCAGGTCCAGCGCGCCCAGGTTCTGTGGATCGGTCAGGGTCCCGGCGATCACCGCATGGGTGTCACCGACCTTCACGTCAGCCTGTACCGGAAACGGTTGATTGGCATCCTTGAGCGCGAGCAGGCCGCCGACCTTGCCGGTGCCGCTCAGCTTCTGACCGTGGTACTGGCCGGTGACCGCCAGACCGAATGCGTAATCCTGCGGTACTGCGCCCTTGTCCTGGGCCTTTTTCGCTTCCTTGCTGCCGACGATTTCACTGAACGGGATCGGCTTGCCGAGCAGGTCGATCACCACGTCCAGGTTGGCGTTGAGCTTCTGGTCGTTGAAGCTCACCAGTCCCTTGTCGAACTTGATCGCGCCGATGTCCATCACCCACTTGGAGGGCTCGGCGTTCGGGTCGGATTTGGGCAGATCGAACACCCAGTTGGCACGACCATCGGCCAGACGCTCGAGTTTAGCCTCGGGTCCGGTCAGATCGATACGCGGGATAACCACTTGCTGCGCCAGCAGCGGCAGCAGCGAGAGACGAAATTCGACGTGCTTGAGGGTCACCATCTGCGGGGTCTTCGACCACTCAGGGTTACCCAGACTCAGGTCGTCAGCAACAAAGTGCGGCGACGGCACCCAGGCACGCCAGCCACCGAGTTCGGGCTCACGCGTCCAGCGCACATCCAGATCACCATTGATGGCGAACGGACGATGCAGCGCTTCGCTGACTTTCGCATTGAGGGTGGGTTTGATGCGATTCCAGTCGAAAGTGACGATCACAATGACCAATATAGCCAGCACCACCAACAACGTGGCACCTGTCCAGGCGAAAATCTTGCGGCTGCGCGTCATGCGTCACTCTCCAGAAAACAGCGCCCCGACCCTGGCGCGCTGAATACGACATGAATGTTCGACTGACAAACGCGCCGAGGGTTTGATTTGAATACGAAAATGCATCGAAGGCCAGCACTCATGCACTATTACTGGTCAAGGAGCCTGACTGAAAACCCTTTCGACGCAGGTAAAGCGCATTTGCTAAAGTGCAACCCAGCCTAATCCAAGAATCGTGTGAGCCATGCTGCCCCGCGCCGAACAGAAACAACAGACCCGAAGAGCCCTGCTCGATGCTGCCCACCAATTGATGGAGAGCGGGCGCGGCTTCGGCAGCCTGAGCCTGCGGGAAGTGGCGCGCACGGCAGGCATCGTACCAACCGGGTTCTACCGGCACTTTGAAGACATGGACCAGTTGGGGCTGGCGCTGGTCAGCGAGGTCGGCCAGACCTTTCGCGAGACCATCAGGCTGGTGCGCCACAACGAATTCGCCATGGGCGGGCTGATTCGTGCCTCGGTGAAGATATTCCTCGAACGTGTGGCGGCCAACCGGTCGCAGTTCCTGTTTCTGGCGCGCGAACAATACGGCGGCTCCTTGAAGGTGCGTCAGGCGCTTGGCGCATTGCGCGAAGGCATCAGCGCCGACCTCACAGCCGACCTGGCAAAGATGCCCAAATGGCAGCACCTGAATGCCGATGCCCTGTCGATTATCGCCGACCTGGTGGTCAAAAGCGTGTTCGCGATGCTGCCGGAGCTGATCGACCCGCCGCCCGCCTCGCTCGCCCCGCACCTGACACCTCAGGCGAAGATCACTCAGCAACTGCGCTTCATCTTCATTGGCGCACGGCACTGGCGTGGTCTGGGCAGTCACGATTGAGCGGCGACACGCTCTGCCTGGGGCTGAGATGTGAACCGTCTCACTATTAACTTCACTTCTAGCAACCCAAACGCACCAAATTAAAGCACTATCATGATTACGCACCAAAATAGATCTTTAGTGATCTTGCCGATGCTTGGATCACCTGCCTCTGTCAGCCATTTCCCCGCAAGCTGCACTGTTGGCAAGCCCCTTGCTCTGATTTGAAGCATCGCAATTGGCTGGAAGCTATCTGATGCTGGTGATTCACGACCGAATCGAACCTCAGGCCGAATGGGCCGCCGAGCTGCATTTGAATTTCGAGGCACGCAGCAAAAGTCGACTGCGCTGCTTCAGTGCGGAAAACGAAGACGTTGGCCTCTTTCTGCAACGCGGTCAGTCGCCGCTGCGCGATGGCGAGTTTCTTCAGGCCCAGGACGGCCGCGTGGTGCGTGTCTGCGCACGTCCCGAAAAACTCATGCACGTCACGTGCAGCAGTACTTTCGAACTGACCCGCGCGGCCTATCACCTTGGCAATCGCCACGTGGCCCTGCAAGTCGGCGACGGCTGGCTGCGCCTGCTCGACGATTACGTGCTCAAGGCGATGCTCGACCAACTGGGCGCCACTGTCGAAACCATCGAAGCGCCGTTCCAGCCGGAACATGGCGCCTACGGCGGTGGGCATCATCATTCGCGCGCGGGCGAGGAGGATTTCAACTATCCGCCGCGCATGCACCAGTTCGGCGTGCGCAAGTGAACAGCGCCTGGGCGCTATTGCGCCTGGCCAGTCCGCAGCTGCCTATCGGTGGCTACAGCTATTCGCAAGGGCTGGAAATGGCCGTGGAGCAATCCATTGTGGTGGACCCGCCGACCGCGGGCCGCTGGATCGGCGATCAACTGCTGCTCAATCTCGCGCGCTTCGAAGCCCCGCTGCTGCTGGCTCATTGCGAGGCGGCGGCAGCCGGTGACTGGGGCCAGTTGCTGCAAGTCAGCGAGCAGCATCGCGCCAGCCGCGAGACCCGCGAGCTGCATCTGGAAAGCCGGCAGATGGGCTACTCCCTGCAACAGTTGCTCAATGGCCTGCCTGAACTGGATCGTGAAGCACGCCAGTTTCTGCAGCAGACTGCCGAGCCGCACCTGGCCCTTGGCTGGGCGCTGGCCGCACGCGCCTGGCAGATCAGCCCGCAGGATGCGCTGGCCGCCTGGCTATGGAGCTGGCTTGAAAACCAGCTGGCCGTGCTGATGAAAACCCTGCCGCTGGGCCAGCAAGCCGCCCAGCGCCTGACCAGCGAGCTGTTGCCGTTATTGCAGCAGGCGCAGGTCAGTGCCAGCACACAAGATCCCTGCCATGCCGGCAGCGCAGCCTTTGGCCTGTCCCTGGCGAGCATGGCGCACGAACGTCAATACAGCCGGTTATTCCGGTCCTGATCATTCCTTATGGAGAACTCAATGAACAGCCAACCTCTGCGCGTCGGAATCGGTGGCCCGGTCGGATCCGGCAAGACGGCGCTGACCCTGGCGCTGTGCCTGGCATTGCGCGACCGCTATAACCTGGCCGTGGTGACCAACGATATCTATACCCGCGAAGACGCTGACTTTCTGGTGCGCAACGAGGCACTGGCCCCTGAGCGCATCATCGGCGTTGAAACAGGCGGCTGCCCACACACCGCGATTCGCGAGGACGCTTCGATCAACCTGGAAGCAGTCGACCAGCTCAATCGCCGCTTCGAAGGCCTGGACCTGATCATCGTCGAATCCGGTGGCGATAACCTTTCCGCGACCTTCAGCCCGGAGCTTTCCGACCTGACCATCTACGTGATCGACGTGTCGGCCGGCGACAAGCTGCCGCGCAAGGGCGGTCCGGGCATCTGCAAGTCCGACCTGCTGGTGATCAACAAGATCGACCTCGCCCCTTTGGTAGGCGCGTCACTTGAAATGATGGACAGCGACACGCGCAGGATGCGTGGCGAAAAGCCGTTCGTGTTCAGCAATCAGAAAACCGGCCAGGGTCTGGAACAGATCATTGCCTTCATTGAGCGCCAGGGCCTGCTGACTGCGGCCGCCTGAATTCACAACCAAAAGGAACCCGTCGATGAACTACAAAAAAGCCCTTGGCGCCCTGGCGCTGTTGCTGGTCCCGACTCTGGCGCTGGCTCACCCCGGTCATGGCGATAATGGCCTGATCGCAGGTATCAGCCACCCTATTGGCGGGCTGGATCATTTGCTGGCCATGCTGGCCGTCGGCTTGTGGGCTGCGCAGCAACAAGGTTCGGCACGCTGGGCGCTGCCGTGCACCTTCGTTGGCACCATGCTGATCGGCGGCATGCTGGGCTTTGCAGGTTTGAACCTGCCGGCGCTGGAAAGCGGCATTGCCGCCTCGGTACTGGCTCTGGGCCTGGCCGTGGCATTGGCAGTGCGTCCGCCGCTGGCGCTAGCGGTAGCCGCAACAGCCCTGTTCGCCTTGTTCCACGGCGTAGCGCATGGCCTTGAACTGCCGGAAATGTCCAGTCCATGGGCGTACGCAGCAGGTTTCGTTGCTGCAACTGCGGCCTTGCATGCGCTGGGTTATGCGGTGGTTCGCGTGTTGCCTCAGGCGGCGGCACCCCTGGTGCGTATCGCCGGTGCAGCCTCTGCGGCAGCGGGTGTCTGGTTACTCGCAGCCTGATGGCATTTCGCGCTGATCGTGTCCGCTTCAGCCGGGGACGATCAGCGCGAAGGCGCGGGAATGCGGTACAGGTAAAGCAGCACTGCGCTGGCAAACGCCAGCAGGCAGACCGGCAAGGGATGCAGACCGAACAGCACCGCGATGGCGGAGATCCAGGCGGGCAAGCCGGCGGCCAGGAACGCCAGGCGGCGTATGGCAGCGAGTTTGAGCCATGCTGCCGGCTCCTCGGGTGTATCGAGTGCAGCCTGGGTGACCGCCAACGCGCGCTTGTAGGCGCCGAAGGGTTTCAGGCTGACGAACATCGAGCCTATCCCGGCGATGAACAGCGGGATCGCCAACACCGGAATGAGCGGTTCGCTGGCACCGAAAAATACACAGACCACCAGCAATGGCGCCAGGGTCAGACCCAGTTGACGCCACCATTGCATCTCCAGCTTTTGACGAACCTCGCTGCGTGTCACGCGGGGCCGACCTCGCTTTGATGTTCGTTGCCCATCATGTGCCCCAGCTTGCCCGCCTTGGTCGCCAGATAAAGACGGTTATGCGGGTTTTGTCCGGTGTGCAGAGGCACGCGCTCGGCGACCCTGATGCCCATGTCGGTCAAGGCTTTGACCTTGCGCGGGTTGTTGGTCATCAGCCGCAACGATTGCACGCCCAGATGCTGAAGCATCGGCAGGCAGATCGCGTAGTCACGCTGATCGGCAGCAAAGCCCAGGCGCTCGTTGGCCTCAACCGTATCGGCGCCGCCATCCTGCAGCTCGTAGGCGCGGATCTTGTTCATCAGACCGATACCGCGCCCTTCTTGACGCAGGTACAGCAGTACACCACGCCCTTCGGTGGCGATGGCGCGCAGGGCAGCCTCCAGTTGAGAACCGCAATCGCAACGCTGACTGAACAGGGCATCGCCCGTCAGGCATTCGGAATGTACGCGACCCAGAACCGGCTCACCGTCCGCCACATCGCCCAGACTCAGGACGACATGTTCACGGCCGGTTGCCGACTCGATAAAGCCGTGCATGGCAAATTCTGCAAAGGGAGTAGGCAGTTTGGAAGCGGCGACAAAGACGACGGGCACCGTGTGCTCCTGATCAGTGTGAAGACTGGAAATTCGCAAGATTTGCATTGTAACAGCAGGTTCCTGCGGACGCTCAGGGTGAATTCTCGGGCATTTAGATCATAAAGTTCGATAGATAGAAGCGCTCATCCGCTCACTGCTCAGCGCCAAAATGCTGGTAGCCGCGCGTGTCGGGCGTGACGTCTTGCCCTGTGTCGTCGACAAGCACGACGCCTTGACCCTGCTCTACCCGGCCAATGACATGCACCGGCCAGCCTTCTTTCAGCAACGCCGACAGGTGTTCGGAAGGCAGCGTGAAGGCCAGGATGTAATCGTCGCCACCGCTGAGCGCGGCCTGTCGGGCAGAGGGCAGATCGAACAAGGTCAGCAACTGGTCGGACATCGGCAGCCGGTCACGCTCGATCACCAGACGCACAGCCGAAGCGCGGGCGATGTGTCCGCAGTCGGCCAGCAGCCCGTCGGAGATGTCCAGCGCGGACGTCGCCCTGCCCCGCAAGGCCTGCCCCAGCGCCAGTTGCGGTTGAGGCGACCAGTAGCGGGCCAGCAATGCTTCGGCGATCGAGGGCTCGGCGCTGCGCTGCTTCAATACCAGCGGCAATGCACCTGCACCATCACCCAACGTGCCGCCGACACACAGCAGGTCACCCGCCTGGGCACCCGCGCGGGTCAGGGCTGATCCGGCCGGCACGGCACCGAACACCGTCAACGTCAGGCTCAAGGGACCGCGCGTGGTATCACCACCGATCAGACGCAGCGAACAGCCTTGCGCCATCTGGTTCAAGCCGCGAGCGAAGGTCTGCAGCCAGTCGGCATCGACCTGCGGCAGGGTCAGGGCAAGGGTGAACGCGACAGGCCGGGCACCCATGGCCGCCAAGTCACTGGCAGACACCGCCAGCGCACGCTGACCGAGCACAAAGGGGTCGCAGACATCAGGAAAATGTACCCCGGCAACCAGGGTATCGGTCGAGATCGCCAACTGCTCGCCGGGCGCCAACGCCAGCAGCGCGCAGTCGTCGCCGATCCCCAGGGCAACTTCCTCGCCCGCCTGCGCACAGGGCGCGGCGGCGAAGTAATTGCGGATCAGCTCGAACTCTCCCATGAAGGTCAGGCGCGAATCAGCGCTTGTGGGCCTTCACTTCGACTTCACGCAGGCGCGGCGCCAGCTTGTCCAGCACGCCATTGACGAACTTGTGGCCGTCAGTGGAGCCGTAGACTTTCGCCAGCTCGATGCCCTCGTTGATCACTACGCGATAAGGCACGTCGATACGTTTGAGCAGTTCGAACGTCGACAGACGCAATACCGCCAGTTCAATCGGGTCCAGCTCTTCGATGGTCAGATCAAGACAAGGCGAAAGAGCAGCATCGATCTCGGTCTGGTTGGTCGCTACGCCGTGCAGCAGCTCACGGAAGTAGGGGCCGTCAACGTTGCTGAAGTCGTTATCGACCCGAAACTGTGCTTCGATTTCGTTCAGCGCGTGGCCGGCCATGTGCCGTTGGTACAGGGCCTGAGTCGCCATCTGACGCGCTTCGCGACGCTTGGCGCTTTTACCCTTGGCGGCTTCCGGCGATTTGGCGTCGCGCGGGTTGAACTGGTCGGTATCGTCGGAAATCACTTGGCCTCCAGCTGCGACAGCAGACTGACCATTTCGATGGCGGACAGAGCGGCTTCAGCGCCCTTGTTGCCGGCCTTGGTGCCGGAACGCTCGATGGCCTGTTCGATGGAGTCGACGGTCAATACGCCGAAAGCGACCGGCACGCCGAATTCCATGGACACCTGGGACAAGCCCTTGACGCACTCGCCTGCCACGTATTCGAAGTGTGGAGTACCGCCACGGATCACTGCACCCAGTGCGACGATGGCCGCGAACTCGCTGCGTTGGGCAACTTTCTGCACAACCAGTGGAATCTCGAACGCACCCGGCGCACGGATGATGGTGATGTCGCTTTCGCTCACGCCATGGCGTACCAGCGCATCAACGGCACCGCTAACCAGGCTTTCCACGACGAAGCTGTTGAAACGGCCAACTACCAAGGCATAGCGGCCCTGGGGGGCGATGAAGGTACCTTCGATGGTCTTCAAGGTCATTCGGTGAGTCTCGTATTAAAGAGCAAGCCCGCCTTGGGGCGGACTTTGAGGGATATTAGGCCACGAATCATGCCTGTCAGGCCAAGACCTGCGAAAAAACCATCTTTCACACGCCCCGACCTGCCGGTATTTATTCGGAGGGCACGTATTCTACAACTTCCAGATCGAAACCGGATATCGCATTGAACTTCATCGGCGAACTCATCAGGCGCATTTTGCGCACGCCGAGGTCACGAAGGATCTGCGAACCAGCGCCGACCGTGCTGTAAGTGGTCGGTGTCTTGATGGGTTGCTGACCGGCGGTTTCGCGAATATGAGCCAGCAAAACATCGCCATCCAGCGGGTGACCGAGCAGCAGCACCACACCGCTGCCCGCCTCGTTAACCGCGCGCATGGCGGCGCGCAGGCTCCAGCGGCCGGGCTGGCTGACCATCAGCAGGTCACGCAGCGGGTCCATGTTGTGCACGCGAACCAGCGTGGGCTCTTCGGCGCAGATGGTGCCCAGGGTCAGCGCCAGATGCACGTCGCCCTCGACCGAATCGCGGTAGGTCACCAGGTTGAAACTGCCCAGTTCGCTGTCCATCGGCTGCTCAGCAATCCGCTGAACGGTACGTTCGTGGATCATCCGGTAGTGAATAAGGTCGGCGATGGTGCCGATCTTGATGTCATGTTGCAGGGCAAATGCTTCGAGTTCGGCACGTCGCGACATGGTGCCGTCATCGTTCATGACTTCGCAGATCAGGCCCGTCGGCTCGAAACCGGCCATGCGCGCCAGGTCGCAGGCCGCCTCGGTATGACCGGCACGCGCCAGGGTGCCGCCAGCCTGGGCCATGAGCGGGAAAATATGCCCAGGGCTGACGATGTCTTCAGCTTTCGCGTCCTTGGCAGCGGCAGCCTGCACAGTACGTGCGCGGTCGGCTGCCGAGATGCCGGTGGTCACGCCTTCGGCAGCTTCGATGGAAACGGTGAACTTGGTGCCGAAACCCGAACCGTTGCGCGCTGCCATCAGCGGCAGCTTGAGGGTTTCGCAGCGCTCGCGAGTCATCGGCATGCAGATCAGACCACGGGCGAAACGCGCCATGAAGTTGATGTGCTCGGGCTTCACGCATTCGGCGGCCATGATCAGGTCGCCTTCGTTTTCGCGGTCTTCGTCATCCATGAGGATGACCATCTTGCCCTGGCGAATGTCTTCGACCAGTTCTTCGATACTGTTGAGCGCCACGCGGCACCCCCTTCAATCAATTCAGGATTTGAGGTAGCCGTTCTCGGCCAGGAAGCTTTCGGTGATCGTGCCGTGGCCCGGCTCGGCGGCCTTGTCACCCAGCAGCAGGCGCTCCAGATAACGCGCCAGCAGGTCGACCTCCAGGTTGACCTTACGGCCGGGCTGGTAGTCGGCCATGATCGTTTCGCTCCAGGTATGAGGCACGATGGTCAGTTCGAACTCGGCGCCGTTGACCGAATTGACGGTCAGGCTGGTGCCGTCGACCGTAATCGAGCCTTTGTGGGCGATGTATTTGGCCAGTTCGCGTGGCGCACGCACCGTAAACTGAATGGCGCGGGCGTTGTCCGCACGGGCGACGATTTCGCCCACGCCGTCGACATGACCGCTGACCAGATGGCCGCCCAGACGCGTAGTCGGGGTCAGGGCCTTTTCCAGGTTGACCCGGCTGCCGCTCTTGAGGTCGACAAATGCGGTGACGGTCAGGGTTTCCCGGCTGACATCAGCCCAGAAGCCATCTCCGGGCAATTCGACGGCGGTCAGGCATACGCCATTCACGGCAATGCTGTCGCCGAGTTTGACGTCGGTCAGGTCAAGCTTGCCGGTTTCCACATAAACGCGGACGTCGCCGCCTTTCGGAGTCAGGGCGCGGATGCTGCCAATGGATTCGATAATGCCGGTAAACATGGGTCCTCCGGGAGAACAAGGGCTGCGCGCTAGGCGAAAGCCGGGAATTATACGCCGGGTGTGCGCACAGGGAGAGCGATGACTCGCCAGTCATTACCGACAGCACGCATTTCCACAATGTTCAGCTCAAGTGCCTCGCTCATCTGCGCCAGGGGCAGATCGAGCAGCGGGCGGGCCGATGAGCCGAGAAACTTGCCGGCGATGAAGAGCTGAAATTCGTCGACCAGCCCGAGACGCGCAAAAGCCCCCGCCAGTCGCGGACCGGCCTCGACCAATACTTCATTGACGCCACGCGCGGCGAGTTCGCCCATCAACCTGCGCAGGTCCACATGACCGGCGCTGTCGGCCAGAGCGAGCATTTCGTGGCCCTCTTCCTGATAGCGACCTCGCGCCGACGCAGCAGCACACGTCACGACCAGCGCACTGCCTGCCTGGAAGAACGGTGCATCGAGCGGCACACGCAAACGGCCGTCGATCAACACGCGCAACGGCGGGCGTGCAGCGGCCAGTGAGGTCAGTTCGGCATCGAGCCCCAATTCATCAGGGCGTACGGTGAGACGAGCCTTGTCGGCCAGCACCGTATCGGCGCCGCTCAGCACCACACTCGACTGCGCACGCAGACGCTGCACGGCAGAGCGCGCCTCGGGACCGGTGATCCACTGGCTTTCACCGCTGGCCATCGCCGTGCGGCCATCCAGGCTCATGGCCATCTTGACCCGCACGTACGGCAGGCCGGTTTCCATGCGCTTGAGAAAGCCTTTGTTCAGCGCTCGCGCTTCGCTTTCCAGCACGCCACATTGAACGCCGATGCCGGCATTCATGAGGCGCAACAGGCCACGGCCGGAGACTTCGGGATTGGGGTCCTGCATCGCCGCGACAACCCGCGTCAGCCCGGCTTCGATCAGTGCGTCGGCACAGGGCGGTGTGCGCCCCTGGTGACTGCACGGTTCGAGGGTGACGTAAGCGGTCGCGCCTCTGGCCAGCTCGCCAGCCTGGCGCAAGGCATGCACTTCGGCATGCGGCTCACCGGCCCGTACATGCCAGCCTTCGCCAACGATCCGGCCTTCACGCACGATCACGCAGCCGACTCGCGGGTTGGGATGTGTGGAGTACAGCCCCTTGCGCGCCAGCTCGAGTGCTCGCGCCATGTAATGAACGTCGAGAGCCGCCTGTTCAGTCAGCAATGCATTTATTCCTTGCCCGGCTCGCGGGCCAGACGGTCGATTTCTTCACGGAATTCGTTGAGGTCCTGAAAGCGGCGGTACACGGAAGCGAAGCGGATGTAGGCCACTTCGTCGAGCTTCTGCAGCTCGGTCATGACCAGCTCACCCACCACCAGCGATTTGACTTCGCGTTCGCCGGTCGCGCGCAGCTTGTGTTTGATGTGAACCAGGGCCGCTTCAAGGCGTTCGACACTCACCGGACGCTTTTCGAGCGCGCGCTGCATACCGGCGCGCAGTTTTTCTTCATCGAAAGGCTGGCGGCTGCCGTCCTGCTTGATCAGACGCGGCAAGACCAGTTCGGCAGTTTCGAACGTAGTGAAGCGCTCGCCGCAGGCCAGGCACTCGCGTCGGCGGCGTACTTGCTCGCCTTCGGCGACGAGGCGGGAGTCGATGACTTTGGTGTCATTGGCACCGCAGAAGGGACAGTGCATGGTGGCTGGCAACGAAAGAATGGGGAGCGCCATGTTAGCGCATCCTGCCGGCAAGACAAGGCTGAGGGTTTACGGTATATAGACGCGCATTAAAGCGGTGTGAAATTGTCCGGGCTCGGTAATACTGCACGCTTGGCGTCACCCAGCCTTTCGAATTTTGCCTTGTGGAGCTCTTGATGACGTTACGCCCCGCTTTTCTACTCTGCTTCATCGGCTTGCTGGCCGCGTGCAGCAGCAATGACGCGCCGAAACCCGTTGCGCCGCCACCGGTCGCACCGTCGATCAAGCTGCCCGCCGGTCCAGGGCCGTTGCAGCCGTACCAGCGAGAAATCAGCGGGCAGTTGCTGGGCGTACCGGCCGGCGCCGAGGTCGAGCTGGCGATGCTGGTCATCGACGAACGCGGACGTCCGCAGAAGCTGCTGACCAACACCCTGCTCAAGGGTAACGGTCAATCATTGCCGTTCCAGCTGCGCTTCAACCCGGAAGCCTTTCCGGTCGGCGGACGCGTCGAGTTGCGTGGCCGTGCCAGCCAGTCCGGGCAGTTGATTCTGCATCTGCCGTCGATGCGCATTGATCAGCCGGTGACTCAGGCCCTGGGGCAGTTGCAGTTCGTCAAGGCGCCATGATCGCTCCGCAACATCTGCAACACGCGCTGAGCGAACTGCTTGGCGACGCCCGGCTGGCAATTACTTCGCTGCCGGGCACAGATCTGAAGCTGTGGCTGATCGACGATGCCAACATGGACCGCGCCTTCAGCCCGGATGAAACGCGGCGCATTCTGGAAGATCCACCGTACTGGTGCTTTTGCTGGGCCAGCGGCCTGGCTCTGGCACGCTTTCTGGCTGAAAACCCGCACTGGGTGGCCGGCAAGCGGGTACTGGATTTCGGTGCGGGCTCGGGTGTGGCGGGCATTGCCGCGCTCAAGGCAGGGGCGCTTGAGGTAGTGGCCTGTGATCTCGACCCACTGGCGCTCGCTGCCTGCCGGGCCAATGCCGAACTCAATCAGGTGCCATTGAGCTACTCGACGGATTTCTTTGCCGAGGCGGACCGCTTCGATCTGATTCTGGTCGCCGACGTGCTCTACGACCGCGCCAACCTGCCGCTGCTGGATCATTTCCTCTCCCGAGGCCGCGAGGCACTGGTGGCCGATTCCCGCGTGCGCGACTTCAGGCACACTGCCTACCAGCGTCTGACAATGCTGCATGCGCACACCCTGCCGGACCTGGCCGAACCGCACGAGTTTCGCGACGTGAGCCTCTATCACGCGGCGCGGTGAGCGCTCAGCCAGACGGTCTCTGCAGGAGCGAACTTGTTCGCGAAGACGGTCGTTCAAACGATAAATCCCTTGGAGCTCTCCACCCCTTTCACGAACAAGCGAGGCGTCGCCCGGCTCGCTCCCGCGGCCTTCGGCCAGCATCAGGAGCAATGAGTGCGGGAACGATCATGTCCAATAGACGACGCCGCTTTCAGCATTGTCCTGCGGGCTTTATAGTTGGCAGCATTCAGATTCTTCGAGACGTGCAATGAGCCAGGAAACTGCTTACATTTTCGACGCAACCGCCGCGAACTTCGATCAACTGGTGATCGACAAGTCCTTCGACCAGCCCGTGCTCGTCGATTTCTGGGCCGAGTGGTGTGCGCCCTGCAAGGTCTTGATGCCCCTGCTGCAGCAAATCACCGAGAGTTATCAGGGCGAGTTGCTGCTGGCCAAGGTCAATTGCGACATCGAGCAGGACATCGTCGCGCGCTTCGGTATTCGCAGCCTGCCTACCGTGGTGCTGTTCAAGGACGGCCAGCCGGTGGATGGCTTTGCCGGTGCACAGCCCGAGTCGGAAATCCGCAAGATCCTCGAACAACACGTAGTCATGCCGCCACCGCCAGCCGCCGACCCGCTCAAGCAGGCACAGACGCTGTTTGCGGAAAGTCGTTTCGCCGAAGCCGAAGCACAGCTCAAGGTGCTGTTGGGCGAAGACAACACCAATGGCGCCGCGCTGATTCTGTATGCGCGCTGCCTGGCCGAACGTGGCGAACTGAGCGAAGCCAAGGCCGTGCTGGATGCGGTCACCGGTGATGCACACAAGGCAGAACTGGCAGGTGCCAAGGCCCAGCTGACGTTCCTCGCGCAAGCCGCGACCCTGCCGGACGCCGCCGAACTGAAAAGCCGTCTTGCACAAAACCCTCAAGACGATGAAGCAGCACTGCAACTGGCGATTCAGCAGTTGTCGCGTCAACAGTACGAAGCTGCGCTCGAGGGCCTGCTCAAGCTGTTCATCCGCAATCGCAATTACGCCGAGGGCCTGCCGCACAAGACGCTGCTGCAAGTATTCGACCTGCTGGGCAACGACCATCCGCTGGTCACCGCGTACCGTCGCAAGCTGTTTGCCGCGCTGTACTAATGTACAAAGCAACAGGCACCGCTCGGGTGCCTGTTGTTGCCGAGCGCAGTCAGGTCATGTCGCTTCGACCCAACTGTACAGCGGCGCATCTCCGCCGCTCTCGACTTTCACGTTCGCCGAGTGGCGCAAGCGCACCAGTAGATGCTTGCCCGCTGCGGTGCTGCCCGCCAACCCTTCCAGTTGCCCCAACAGATCCGGCCCACTCATCTGCCCGGCCTTGTACAGCAATTCCTGAGCGACTTGCCAGAGCCTGTCGTCCTGATTGAGCGGCTTGTTTTCGGCCACGGCGGCGGGTACCTCCGGGGCGGTTGTCTTGAGCTGCGCGCCCAGTTGCGCCCAGTCCCCGTCGTCCAGTTCAAGGGTCAAATCCACCGGCCATTGGCCTACGGTTCCACGAATACGCAACATGATGTGCACCTGCTGACAGTCAGGCGTACATGCTCCCACAGGCTGACGCGCATTCCCATGATCAACCGTAACGCCACGGGTTGAGGACCGGTTCCTTGCCGTTCATGAAATTGCCAAGCGCCCGCACGTCGTAGACGTTTTCCCAGTACTCGATAATTCGGCCATCGCGAAACCGCCACAGGCCGCAAAACGGCATGATGATTTTCCGGCCCCCGCAGCTGGCGCGCATCTCGCCCAGCACCGAGCCGAAGTGATCGTTGGCGACGATGTCGTGGACATCCATGTACAGGGTCTGATGCGTCCGCCTGATCAGATTGATCTGGTGGGAAAGTACTGCCTCCCGGCCGATGGCTATGGACAACCCACCGCCAGCGCCTTGATCCGCCTTGTGCAGCACGATGTCAGCGTCGGCGAATTCGGTGATACGTTCCATATCCTTGTACACAGCACGCAGGACTTCCCTGTTCGAATGGAGCTTGTTCATGAGTATCTTCCCTGATGTCGCACTCGGCCCAGGTCGAGCGCAGGCCCTGGCTGGGATGAAAACCTTCCTGCGCATCCGGCGCAGGTGTAGCGATTTTCATCTTCCAGAGTAGGACTTGGTGACGCTAAGTGTGAGACTACTTAGGCATAAGCCCCTGACCGGGTATTCCCGGTAAGACCGTCAATAGCGCTTTGCTGAAGCCCGGTCTTCCGGCGCCTGGATAAAAACACGTCCACGCAGGTCGCCACTTGTTATAAGATCACATAACAGTTTTTCCGATTATTGTTCTGGAGCCCGCTATGCGCCGTCTGCTACTCGCCCTGCCTTTCGCCCTGTTACCACTCGTTGCTGCGCACGCTGCCGAAGAACACGACCACGATCATGGCGATGAACATGGCAGCCTGGGTGCGCACGAGCACGGCGTAGGACGCCTGGATGTGGTGCTGGAAGGCAAGACGCTGGAGTTCGAATTTGACAGCCCGGCCATGAACATCGTCGGTTTCGAGCACGTTGCGACCTCGGATGAAGACAAGGCCAAAGTCGCCAAGGCCCGCGAGTTGCTGCTCAAGCCCAACGCCTTGTTCAGCATTGCCGATGCCGCCAATTGCTCGGCCACTTCGGTGAAGCTGGAAAGCCCGCTGTTTGGCGACAAGGATGACGATCACGATGAACACGCCAAGGACGGCGAAGCCGATCATCATGAGCACAGCGAAATTCACGGTCACTACAAGTTCGTCTGTGACGCACCGGCCATTCTGAAGAAGCTCGACCTGTCGCAAATCTTCATAACCTTTCCCGACACCAAGAAGCTTCAGGTACAACTGATTTCGCCAGGTGGCCAGTCAGGCGCAGAAGTGATCGCAGCCAACCCGACGCTGAAATTCTGATCGCACCCTGCGGTACAACGACCGGGCCTGGCCCGGTCTTTTAATTTCCAACCGAGCGTGAGTCAGCCCATGACCCAAGCACTGATCGAACTGTCGGACCTGCGCTTCAACTGGCCCGGCCATCCGCAACTGCTGGACATCCCCGAATTCCGTCTGCAAAGCGGCGAAACCCTGTTCCTCAAAGGCCCCAGCGGTAGCGGCAAAACCACATTGCTGGGCCTGCTGGGCGGTGTGCAAAAACCGGTCAGCGGCAGCATTCGCCTGTTGAACCAGGAACTGTCGGCCCTCTCTTCGGCCGCGCGTGATCGCTTTCGCGTCGATCACACTGGCTACATCTTCCAGCAGTTCAATCTGCTGCCGTTTTTATCGGTGCGGGAAAACATCGAACTGCCCTGCCACTTTTCCAGCGTGCGTGCCGAACGTGCCAGACAACGCCACGGCAGCGTCGAGAAAGCCACCACCACCCTGCTCGCCCACCTGGGCCTGAAAGACCCTGCGATGCTGGCACGCCGCGCCGACTCGCTGTCCATCGGCCAACAGCAGCGTGTTGCTGCCGCCCGAGCGCTGATCGGTCAACCGGAGCTGGTGATTGCCGACGAACCTACGTCTGCGCTGGACGCAGACTCGCGCGAGGCGTTCATTCGCCTGTTGTTCGCCGAGTGCCGCGAGGCCGGGGCCAGCCTGCTGTTCGTCAGTCATGACCAGAGCCTGGCACCGCTGTTTGATCGCAATCTGTCGCTGAGCGACCTGAATCGCGCCGCCGTCGCCGTGGAGATTTGAGATGTATCTGTTTCGTCTGGCCATGGCCAGCCTGGCCAATCGCCGTTTCACCGCGTTCCTCACTGCCTTCGCCATTGCACTGTCGGTTTGCCTGTTACTGGCCGTCGAGCGGGTACGCACCGAAGCGCGCTCCAGCTTCGCCAGCACCATCAGCGGCACCGACCTGATCGTCGGTGCGCGCTCCGGCTCGATCAACCTGTTGCTGTACTCGGTGTTCCGCATCGGTAATGCCACCAACAACATTCGCTGGGACAGCTTCGAGCACTTCGCCAACAGCAAGCAGGTCAAGTGGGCGATCCCGGTTTCGCTGGGCGACTCCCATCGTGGCTACCGGGTGATGGGCACCAGTGAAGCGTATTTCGAGCATTATCAGTTCGGTCGCCAACAGCACCTGGAGATGGCCGAAGGACGCGAGTTCAAGACCGATCCCTTTGAAGTGGTGCTGGGTTCGGAGGTCGCCAAGGCGCTGCATTACAAGCTGGGCGACAAGCTGGTCCTGGCGCACGGTGTCGCCGCGATCAGCCTGGTCAAGCATGACGACAAACCGTTCACCGTGGTCGGCATCCTCAAGCCGACCGGTACGCCGGTGGACCGCACGCTGCATATCAGTCTGGGCGGCATGGAGGCCATTCATATCGACTGGCACAACGGCGCCCCGGCACGCGGCAACGAGCGCATCTCAGCCGATCAGGCGCGCAATATGGACCTGACGCCGACTGCGATCACTGCCTTCATGCTGGGCTTGAACAGCAAGATTTCCACCTTCAGCCTGCAACGCGAGATCAACGAATACCGTGGTGAGCCGATGCTGGCGATTCTGCCCGGCGTGGCCCTGCAGGAGCTGTGGAGCCTGATGGGCACTGCGGAAAAGGCGCTGTTCGTGATTTCGCTGTTCGTGGTACTGACCGGGCTGATCGGCATGCTGACCGCAATTCTTACCAGCCTCAATGAACGGCGCCGGGAAATGGCCATCCTGCGCTCGGTCGGCGCGCGTCCCTGGCATATCGCAAGTCTGCTTATACTCGAAGCCTTCGCCCTGGCGCTGGCGGGTGTCATCAGCGGCCTTGCGCTGCTCTATATCGGCATCTTCGTGGCCCGCGACTACGTGCTCGACAACTACGGTCTGTACCTGTCGTCTATGCCACCTGGCCAATATGAATGGACATTACTCGGTGCCATTCTCGGCTGCGCGCTGTTGATGGGAACCGTGCCAGCCTGGCGAGCCTACAGGCAGTCACTGGCCGATGGACTGTCGATTCGTTTATGAGGACCTTCATGATGCGGCGCATGCTACTCACTCTGCTGTTCTCGGTTACCACTCAAGTGTGGGCCGCCGAGCCGCGTGAGCTGACCTGGAATGACATGATTCCACCCGATGCACCTGTGGTGAAGCCGGTAACGACTCCGCTTCACGATATGTCCAAGCTGTCCGATGCACTGGCCATGGAGGCAGCGCCTGCGGCTCACCAACTGGCGCCGCATGCGCCGGTGGTCAAGGCACTGGACGGCAAACTGGTGCGTTTACCGGGCTACATCGTGCCGCTCGAGGTCAGTGAGGAAGGCCGGGTGACGGAGTTTTTGCTGGTGCCGTATTTCGGCGCCTGCATCCATGTGCCGCCGCCACCGGCGAACCAGATCGTGCATGTCACGAGCGAGCTGGGTGTGAAGGTCGATGAGCTGTATCAGCCGTACTGGATCGAAGGACCGATGCAGGCCAAGTCGTCTTCCAGCGAACTGGCAGAAGCGGGTTATCAGATGCAGGCAGACAAGATTCTTGTCTACGAGTTGCCGGATTCATAAGGATCACGAGGTTCCCAGCGATTTCATTGAGCTGAGTCAAAGTCGCCGCTCGACAGCGCTTTAACATTACGCCCATAAATTTTGACTGATCTCTGGAGCCTCCATGCACAAGCATCTGCTACGCGCGTCCCTTGTCGCGCTTGCCCTCACCGCCCCGGTCGCGGCACACGCCTACGAGCCTGGCGACTTCATCGTTCGCGCCGGTGTCGCGCACGTTCAGCCCAATGAAGACAGCGGCGAAGTGCGCCTCGACGGCACCAAGGTTTCCGGCACCAAAGCGACTGTCGACGGCGAAAACCAGCTGGGCCTGACCTTCGCCTACATGCTGACCCAGCACGTCGGCATCGAGCTGCTGGCCGCCACACCGTTCAGCCACACTGTGTCGGTCAAAGGCCTCGGGCCTGGCCTGGATGGCAAGCTGGCCGATATCAAACAACTGCCGCCGACGCTGTCGTTGCAGTACTACCCGATGGAACCGTCGTCGAAATTCCAGCCGTACGCTGGCGTGGGCATCAACTACACCACGTTCTTCGATACCGACCTGACCGGCAACCGCAAGGATCAGGGCTTCAGCAACCTCAAGCTCAAGGACTCGGTCGGCCTGGCCGCACAGCTGGGCATGGATTACATGATCACCGACAACGTACTGCTCAACGCCTCGGTCTGGTACGTCGACATCGATACCAAAGCAACCGTGGACGGCCCGTCAGCCCTGGCCGTCGGCAAGACCAAGGTCGACGTGGACATCGACCCGTGGGTGTACATGGTGGGTGTGGGTTACAAGTTCTGACCTGAACGTCTTAAGCGCCACAAGCACAAAGGCGCCCTTATTGGGTGCCTTTGTTTTTTGCGGGAGCTGCTGACGCTCGTGCCAGTGCACAACGCTTATCGGTTCTCAACAGTTCGCGGATGAGCAGAGCATCTTTCGATCCGCTCTTCCCCCAAGTGGTGAAGCTGTATCAAAGAAACTCAAGCCCTGTTCAAGTTGCCTCTTCGCACCTCGAAAAACTGCCTTGAGGAGGTAAAATGGCCAGACTCTTGAACGTCTTTTCGGGCCGAAGCTTATTATGCCTGCTCGACAGTATCCTCAATTCTGAATACGCCATCACCGACATAGGTGATCGCCAGCGGCTTATCATCGTCAATTCCCTCTGGCAATTTCAGGTCGTAATTAGCCGTCAGGAACTGCTCCGGAATCATCGGCTCAACTATGCCCGAGGAACGAAGAAAGGTGCTGATGCCGTACACCAGCACACCTACGGAAGCGATAGGACCTGGGTAAAGTTGAAGAAACTGAAGAAACGTTAGCCCGGTCAGATAGTCGATACGAACAGTGTCAGGGCCAAATATGATAAAAGCGCCCCCAACTACAAACAGCAGCAACCCAATAAGACTCAAGAGGAGTGACGTCAAAATGACCGGTGCGCTATCGGTTTCCTTTTCAGTAGAAAGATAAGCCAAATATGCTTCAATAAAGCCCGGTACTGCGATCTCTCCCGGCACTTGGTGCACGTTGACCTCGCCGAGATTTTCTACCTCTAGTTCATCTTCGTCTTGCATGCCATGCGTCCTTCATAAGAATGACGATGGATACTAGAAGCCATTGAAATTGCTGAACACCTTAAAATCATCAATTACAAAAAATGCAGAATGCTCCTACATATTCGGAAGCTAAATCCTGCGCAACCAGCCAATAGATCTCACACCAGCGTTGGGCCGCAGGCAATTGGTAGCTGACACCATTTGCCGAAACAGGCAGTAAAACCCGTGCAGACGGTGCATCGGTGTAACCGAGGCCGCATATTCCAAAGCCTCAGTCCATCGCAGTCGTCATAGCCTTCCATGCTCTGGTGCATAAGCACCTTCTTCAGGGCTGATTGAGGCACGGATAACGACAAGCACTTAGCGCGGGACTCACTGTCCCATCAACAACTCAAGCCCACGCACCAGTGGCGTTGGCTCGTCGATGGTGAAGTGCTCCAGCAAGCGCTGGTTGCTCGCGCGGGAATGCTTGATGTCGCCCGAGCGCGGTGCCTGATAGCTGACTTCCGGCTGTTTGCCGACCACTTGCGAGAGTGCCGACAGCAACTCATTGAGCGACGTGGTCTTGTTCAGACCGACGTTGATCGCGCCTTCGATGGCGCTGTCTCGTGACAGAGCCTGCAGCAGCAGCTTGAGCAGATCGCCCACGTAGTAGAAATCCCGCGTCTGCTCACCATCGCCAAACACACTGATCGGCAGGCCTTTGCGGATACGCTCGGCAAAGATGCTGATCACGCCGGAGTACGGCGACGATGGGTCCTGGCGTGGCCCGAAAATGTTGAAGAAGCGGAAGATCACCGGTTCCAGGCCATGCTGGCGACGGTAGAAATCCAGGTAGTGCTCGCTGGCCAGCTTGTCCGAGGCGTAAGGGGTCAGCGGTGCCTTGGTGGTGTCCTCGGTGATCGCTTCGCCCTCACCGTTATTGCCGTACACCGCCGCGCTGGAAGCAAAGATCACCCGTTTGATGCCCGCTTCGCGCATGGCTTCGCAGACATTCAACGTGCCGATGAAGTTGCTCTGGTGGGTGCGCACCGGGTCGTCTACCGACGCCTGAACCGAGGCCACTGCCGCCAGGTGCACGACGGCCTTGCAACCCTGCGCCGCGCGCTTGACCAGGTCGGCATCGGCCACGTCCCCTTCGATCAGTTCGACCTGCGGGTTATCGAGCGGCAAATTGCTGCGCTTGCCTGCCGAGAGGTTGTCGAGGATACGCACGGCCTGCCCACTGGCAAGCAATGCGTCGGTCAGGTGCGAGCCAATAAAACCCGCACCTCCAGTGATCAGAACAGGAGCGTCAGACATGTCGATAATACCGATCCAGCAGGCTTGGCAGGCCGGCCCGCCAGGCGCGGGGCTTGATGCCGAAAGTGTGGAGAATTTTCTTGCAGGCCAAGACCGCGTGCTGCGGTTCTTCGCCTGCATCGGGGCGCGCGGCGTGGGCCTGCGCAGTGGGCGATTCGATAGCCAGCGCGTGCAGCAGACGCGCTTCGGTGAGCACTGCCTGCCCCAGCGCCAGCGGCGTGGTCGCCTCGTGTCCGGCGTAGTGGTAGGTGCCCCACAGCGGCGCTTCGCAATCGAGTTGCTTGATGACCGAAATGATCACCCGCGCCGCATCGTCGACCGGCGTCGGGTTGCCGCGACGATCGTCGGCGAGCAGCAGCTCTCCGGGTTCTTTCGCACGCGAGAGAAAGCGGCCCAGCACCCCATCGGTGCTGTCATCCAGCAGCCAGCCGAAACGCACCAGCACATGTTGCGGGCAGGTCGCACGAACACTTTGCTCGATACGCCACAGGGCCTGACCGCGCAGGCCCAGAGGTACAGGCTCGTCTTTTTCGCTGTAGGCCGTCGCGCGGGAACCATCGAACACACGATAGCTGGACGGCTGAACCAGCGTGATGTTGTGGTGCTGACAGAGTTCGGCAAGACGCTCGACAGAGCGCTCCTGATGAGTCAGGCGCGCTTCACTCACGGTCTCCGCCTGAAACCAGTCGAAGTAGTAAGCAAGGTTGATCAGGGCATCGGGACGGGTGTCATCAAGCAGTTGCGTAAGGCTCGCCACGTCCCAGCCGTCTTGCGGTGGACGTGGTGCGAGGAAACCAATGTCTTCCTCGGCACCCAGACGAATCAGCGCCTGCCCGAGGGCATTCCCGCCGCCCAACAGCATAAGGCGCATTCGCATAGAGTCAGCAGGCTCGGTATCAGATAATCAAACGAACAATTGAAAAACGCCTGCAAACATAACACGTTGCCTGCCAACCCCCAACAGTTGCGCAGCCTGGCGGGTTAATGACGCCGCGACAAAGCGTTGCAGCGTCCGCGCATGTCGGTTGAGTTACTGAGCGGCCGGGCCCGGCGTGCTGTTGCCCTTGGACAGACTGAGCGGCGCGGGCGCAGGCGCAGAAGGTGTCGCCATGGCAGGGTCCGAGGGCGCGGGTGGCCCTTCGGCTTCGACGCCAGCCTGCGGATTATTGAAGCCCGGCCCCATGACCATCTGTGGATAAGTCTGCGCAAAGCGTACGCTCGGATTCTTGTCCACAAGCCGCTTGAGACGCTCGTTGAACGCACGTCCCACCGCGTACTGACCGCCCGAAGAGGTACGAAATTGCGCGGTCAGCACCACGCCGTTGAGGTCCATGCGGTCGACGCCGAAGACCTCCAGCGGTCCCTGCAGGTTGTGCTTGAGCAGGATGTCTTCGCTGATCGACTGGCCGGTCTCGCGGATCAGCGCCAGTGCGTCATCGATGTCCGAGTCATAGGTGAACTGCACCGAGAAGAACGCATAAGCGAATTGCCGCGACTGGTTGGTAACGGCCTTGATTTGCCCGAACGGCACCGAGTGCACGAACCCCTTGCCGTCACGCAGGCGCACGGTGCGAATGGTCAGGCTTTCCACCGACCCGGAATGGCCGGTACTGAGCACCACCCAGTCGCCCACCGAAAAGGTGTCCTCGATGATGATGAACAGGCCAGTGATCACGTCCTGCACCAGTTGCTGCGAACCGAAACCGATGGCCAGACCGACGACCCCGGCACCCGCCAGCAGTGGTGCCACGTTGATGCCCAGGTTGGCCATGGTGGTGATCGCACAGATCACTACCAGAATGATTTTTACCGCATTACGCAGCAGCGGCAGAATGGTTTTGACCCGAGTGCTTGGCTGGCGACCGCTGCGATGATTGACCGGCGGTTTCAGGGCTTCCTGAATGGCGGTGTCGAGCACCACCCACAATAGCCAGGTGACGACGAAGATCAGACCGATGCTGCTCAGTGAATCACTGATCACCCGGCCAAGGGTGTTGCGCTGGGCAAACTCGAACATCGAGAAGCCCCAGATACGGCCCAGGATCTCGATGAACCCGATGGCCAGCGCGATACGCAGCACCGCATACACCAGGCTCAACAGACGCGCCTTGTACACATGCCCGCCGCGACCCAGGGTCTCGGTCGGTTTGAACAGGTGCTGGAACACGGTGCTGAGGAACACCGTGGCAATCAGCAGAATGGTGGTGAACAACGCACAACGCAGCGCTTGCTGACTGTCCTCACCGGCACCGATGAGGTTGATCGCCGAGACCAGAATCATCAGCAGGATCGGCAGGTGCCACAGCTTGGAGAATATCTTCAACGACTGTTGCAGCGCGGGCCGTTGCAGGCGACTGCTCAATGAGCGGTTACGGATCAGGTGGGCCACCGGGCGACGCACCTTGATGATCAGCATGCAGAACACCACCGAGGCGAACAGCCCGGTAAACACCGCAACACTGGTGGTGACGTTACTGCCCAACTGGCGGGCGATCTGCGGACTGGTCAGCGCGTCACTCAGCGCCGCGAGGAAGCCGACCACGAACAATGGCCTTGGCGCGTAGCGGCGAATCATGCGCACGGCGGCACGCTTGTGGCCGAAATTGAACATCACGATCACGCAGAGCAGCACCGAAGTCGAGACGATGCCGCTGCTGGTTGCATACGCGAAACACAGTGCCAGCGCACGGCCTACCGAAGACGGCATGAAATGGCTGACGTAAAGGGTTAACGGCAGGCAGACGATGGCTGGCAGGGTAAATGGCAACACGTACTTGAGCAGCGCCTGACTGCGTGCGCGCACCCGCATGAACGGTGTGCGGCACAAGCGTACGGCGAGAAAACGACCCAGCGTGGTCAGAACCGCAAACGATGCGATCCATACAAAAGACAGGGCGAGGAAGTCCCCGGCGACGCTCCATGGGGAACGAGTAGTGCGTTTGTTGACCAGCTTTTCCAGCTCGTCGGCGGCACGATCGGCACGCAGTTGCCAAGCGTCGAACAGATTGTCATCCAGGTTGAGCTTTTCCTGGACGTCATCGATGCTGGTACTGATGGCGCCGAGTAACCCGCCCTGCACCAGCAACTCGGGAGCCTCGGCCGCAGGCTCTGCACCATCAGCCGGTTTCGCATCGGCCTTGTCCTTGTCCGCCGCCTTGTCATCCGCTTTCGGGGCGGGTTTGTCAGCAGCCTTGGGGTCGGCTTTGGGGTCAGCCTTTTCAGCAGCCTTGTCATCTGCCGGCACCGCCGCGCCCATCGGTAATGCAGGTACATCGGCCGCCTGGAGATTGAAACTGCCTGCGAATAACAGCAGACCCGAAAGGATCAAGATTTTCAGCTGAGACGCCACGCAGTTCTCTCCTTCAATGGGCAAGTCAAACCATGGACAGGGCAAGGCAAGCCTCGACCCCAATGAACTGATTCCCGTATGCGCGGCAAGTTCGGTTTCGGCAGGGAAATACGATGAGGCAATGTTTCAGAAAACCGCGGTTGGGCAGTACGCTCAGTCTTCTCGACTGAACTATGCAAAACCCTCACTGCCGGAATTATCGGGAGCTGCCGAAAGCTTGCACCCGCCTGCTCACCAAAGCGCTCGCCCGATAACCCCGACATCGAGAACCTGACATCGAGAGGAATCTGCATGAGCACGTTCAACACCAAAGATGGCACCGAGATCTATTACAAGGATTGGGGCACGGGCAAACCGGTCCTGTTGAGCCACGGCTGGCCGCTGGACGCGGACATGTGGGAATACCAGATGCAATACCTGAGCAGCCGGGGCTATCGCACCATCGCCTTCGACCGCCGCGGGTTCGGTCGTTCCA
>Ga0182229_1000066_pt1 | contig 25962 bp, 34 predicted proteins | sample G6R1MG_32_FD_129663 | JGI IMG/M metagenome (GOLD analysis project Ga0182229, IMG submission 129663) | Miscanthus phyllosphere microbial communities from Michigan, USA - G6R4_MAIN_07NOV2016_LD1 MG | ecosystem: Host-associated > Plants > Phyllosphere > Phylloplane/Leaf | place: USA: Michigan...
CTGTAGATGATCGAGCGACCTTCGCGGCGGCTCTCGACGAGGCCGGCGTTCTCCAGGTGGCTAAGGTGGAACGAGATGCGCGGCGCCGAGGCACCTGCGATGGCCTCGGTGATGGCACCAGCCGCCATGCCCTTCGCCCCGGCCGTGACCAGCAGGCGGATGATGCGCAGGCGGGTCTCCTGCGCGATGGCCGCGAAGCCGTCGAGCGCTTGTTTCTCTTGCACGACACTTAAACCGTTATGGAATCGTTTAAGCGTCAGTAGGCTCGCGACGGGTCGGAGGCAAGATCGGATCGGGACTGGATCACGGCGACCGTCGAAGGCGGCCGCCGGCTCCCTGGCTTCGCGGCCGGACGCGCCAGAGCGATAGGGCGAGCGCGACGTTCGCCACGGCGAGCACGCTGAGCAGGGCGTAGGTCGCGTCCGCGCCCGCGTGGGTCAGGACCACGGCTCCGACGGAGGGTGCAAGCGCCTGCGCCACCAGCCCCGGACGGGCGAGGCGACCGACGAGCGCGGCGTATCGTTCGGGACCGAACAGGGCCAGGGGCACCGTACCACGTGCAATCGAGTAGATCCCGTTCCCGGCCCCGTAGAGGACCAGCGCCAGCCCGACCAAGGGTAGGCCGGCCGTCAGCATCGCGATCCCCAGGATCACCAGGACCATGGCGGCGGTCAGGGTCCAGAGGGGGTGATGCCGTCCCTTGCCGGCCATCTCGATGATGCGGGCGCCGACCTGGGAGGGTCCGATCAGCGCCCCGTAGGCCACGGCCGAGGTGAGAGCCACGCCACGGGCCTGTAGCAGGGTGATGAGGTGCACCGAGACCATGGCCATCACCGTGCCGCCGAGGGTCAGCACCCCGGCCATGAGGAGGAAGGCGCGTCGCTCCCGCCCATCCAGCCGAGCGCTTGCGTTTGATCCCTTAAGCCGTCGAGCCGTAGGCGGCGGAGGGGACGGGATCACGACGAGCACGAGGGGGAGTGTGACCGTAAGGTGGAGCGCCGCATAGGCGAGGCAGGTGCCGCGCCAGCCGACCTGCTCGAGCAGGAAGGCGGAAAGCGGCCAGCACACCGTGCTGGCGAAGCCGCCCCACAGGGTCAGCGTCGTGATGGCGGACCTCGCCTCGGCACCGTAGAGCCGGCCGAGGGTGGCGAAGGCGGGATCGTACAGTCCGGTGCCCATGCCGAGGCCGATGAGGAGCCAAGCCGCCAAGTAAGCCGTAACGTTCGGGGCCAGGGCAAGGCCCGTGAGGCCCAGCGCCAGGGCGATGGCGGCGAAGGCCAGCATCGGCCGGCCGCCATGCTCCCCGATGAAGGCTCCCACCCGCGGCGAGACGAGGCCCGCGACGAGGAGGCCGAGGGATAGGCCCCCGATGACCCAGCCGAGGGGCCATCCCGTATCCCTCGACATCGGGGTGGCCAGAACCGACAGGAGGTAGAACGATGAGCCCCAGGTCAGGATTTGGATCACGCCCAGGGCCGAGGTCACGGGCCAGCGGTGCGGCGGGGTCATCGCCGTGCTACCGGGCCCCGATCATGGGTAGCCACAACGCCAGGGCCGCCAGGGTGACGAGTAGCACCGGCGGCGTGATGACGAGGCCGACCCGCATGTACTGGCCCCAGGTGATGCGCTGGCCCTTGGTGTCGAGCACATGCAGCCACAGCAGGGTCGCCAGACTCCCGATGGGCGTGAACTTCGGGCCGAGGTCGCAGCCGATGACGTTGGCGTAGACCATGAGCTCGCGCATCAGGGGCGACAGGTCCGGGGCCTGCTGGATCGACAGCGCGCCAACCAGCACGCTCGGCATGTTGTTCATCACCGAGGACAGGATCGCGGCTGCGACCCCCGTGCCTATGGTGGCGACGAACGGCCCATGGCCCGAGAGCCAGACGAGGCCTTGCGCCAGGTAGTCGGTCAGGCCGGCATTCTTCAGCCCGTAGACGACGAGGTACATGCCGAGGCTGAACAGGACGATCTGCCAGGGGGCCCCCGCTAGCACCTTGCGGATCGGAATGACGCGGCTCCGGTTCGCCAGCGCCAGCAGGATCACGGCGCCGGCGCAGGTGACCACCGAGACGGGCACGCCGAACGGCGCCGTCACGAAGTAGGCGACCAGCAGCAGCCCGAGGAGCGGGAAGGCTGCCTTGAACACCAGCGCGTCCTTGATCGCGTGGCGCGGCGCTTCGAGCTCGGCCACGGGGTACGTGGCCGGAAGGTCGCGCCGGTAGAACAGCCACAGCACCACCAGGGTCGCCGCGAGCGAGACGAGGTTCACCGGCACCATCACGGCCGCGTAGCGGCTGAAGGAGATGTCGAAGAAGTTCGCCGAGACGATGTTGACGAGGTTCGAGATCACCAGCGGCAAGCTGGTGGAGTCCGCAACGAACCCGCAGGCGACGATGAAGGCCAGCGCCGCGGCCGGCTTGAAGTCGAGGCGCAGCAGGATGGCCAGCACGATGGGGGTGAGCAGCAGGGCCGCGCCGTCGTTGGCGAACACCGCGGCGATGGCGGCGCCGAGCAGGATCACCAACGGGAACAGCAGGCGCCCCCGTCCGCCGCCCCACCGGGCGATGTGGAGCGCTGCCCAGTGGAAGAAGCCGGCCTCGTCGAGCAGCAGCGAGATGATGATCAGCGCGACGAAGGTGAACGTGGCGTCCCAGACGATGTGCCAGACGACCGGGATGTCGCCCGGGTGGATGACCCCGGTGGCGAGCGCGACCGCGGCTCCGATCAGGGCGCTCCATCCGATCCCGAACCCCTTCGGCTGCCAGATGACGAACACGAGGGTGACGACGAAGATGGCGAGCGCGAGCATCGGGACCGTTTCTTGTTCTTGATTATGTGGAGCGATCAGGCGGTGGCGATGCGCCGGCCGTGCTCGTCGACGACGCGCTCGCCGTCCTCCTTGACGAACTCGCCCTGCTGGGCAGGCAGGAGGTCGAGGACCGCCTCGGACGGTCGGCAGAGGGCGACGCCCTGAGGGGTGACGACCAGGGGGCGGTTCAACAGGATCGGGTGAGCCTCGATGGCATCGAGAAGCCGGTCATCCGTAAGGCTCGGGTCCCCAAGGCCGAGATCGGCGTAGGGCGTGCCCTTCTCCCGCAGGAGGTCGCGCACGGTGAGGCCGGCACGCTCCGCGAGTTGACGGACCATCACCCGGCTCGGCGGCGTCTTCAGGTACTCGATCACGTGCGGCTCGATGCCGGCGTTGCGGATGAGTGCCAGGGTGTTGCGGGACGTGCCGCAATCCGGGTTGTGGTAGATCACGACGTCCATCAGGCGGTTTCCTCGCAGCAGGCGGATAGGGCGGCTACGGCCGGGGCGCAGACCTCGGGGCGGCCCTGGCAGCAATCGCGCATCAGGAACTGGATGAGCTCGGACAGGTCCGGGTAGGCGGCGCTGTAGATGATCGACCGCCCCTCGCGCCGGGAGGTGACCAGGCCGGAATGGCTGAGTTCCTTCAGGTGGAACGACAGGTTGGTGCCGGACACGCCGACCGCCTCGGCCAGCATGCCGGCCGCCATCCCGTCAGGCCCCGCTGTGACGAGCTGGCGCACGATGCGCAGCCGATGCTCCTGGCCGAGGGCCGCGAAGGCGGCGACGGCTTGCCGTTCGTCCATTATGATGTCAACATCTCAACCATTGTTGAAACGTAGAGGAACGAAACGTCTTGGACAAGCCCTTCCAGCCCTTCGCCGATGGAATGCCGAACCTAAGCGAGGGACACTTCGTCGTCCCGACGAGCGCCGACCTGGAGGTGGCGACGCCGTCCGCCCACGCCCCGCGCTTCCTGATCCTCTACGGGTCGCTCCGGGAGCGCTCGTTCAGCCGCTTCCTCGCCTACGAGGCGGCGCGCCTGCTTGAGGCGATGGGCGGCGAGGTCCGCATCTACGACGCGCACGGCCTCCCTCTGCCCGACGACGCCACCGCCGATCACCCAAAGGTCCAGGAACTCCGGAACCTCTCGATCTGGTCGGAAGGGCACGTCTGGGTCAGCCCGGAGCGACACGGGGCCATGTCCGGGGTGATGAAGAGCCAGATCGACTGGCTGCCCCTGTCCGAGGGGTCGGTGCGCCCGACCCAAGGGCGGACGCTGGCCGTGATGCAGGTCTCCGGCGGCTCGCAGTCCTTCAACGCCGTCAACGGCCTGCGCGTGCTCGGGCGCTGGATGCGGATGGTCACCATCCCGAACCAGTCCTCGGTGCCGATGGCCTACAAGGAGTTCGACGAAACCGGCCGGATGAAACCCGGGCCGCTCTACGACCGGGTCGTCGATGTCTGCGAGGAGCTGATGAAGTTCACGCTCCTGACCCGCGAGCGATCCGACTACCTCGTGGACCGCTACTCGGAACGAAAGGAGCGGGAACCGGATCGGCTCAAGGCCGTCGCCGCCGACATCGGGTTCGTCAGGAGACCCTCGTAACCGTCCCGGGGACCGGCGGCGGATCGTGACGCACGATCCCGGGCCAGACGGTCATAGTTTACGGGCCGTTGACTCCGGAAGCGGGCAACGGGACGCGCGTCCCGCTATGCGCTGCCTTAGGAGTCGTGAATCCCGACGCCCCTTGGATGGGGTCAGCGGTAGGAGAACTGCAGGACGGCAGCGGGCAAACGTTCTCCCTCGATAGGAATGGCGGAGGCGGACGCCTCAATCTCGGCCATGTCCTGGGGCGTGAGCACGACCCGGTCGAGCCGGCGCGTGCCGGGGATGGGCACGATGAATGGCTTTCGCGAGAGCAACCAAGCCAACGCGATCTGCGCCGCCGTCGCCTCCTTGGCCTCGGCGAAGCGTTGCAGGAGCTCGACCAGCGCCTGGTTGGCCGCCTTCGCCTCAGGGGTGAAGCGTGGGGAGTTCGCGCGGAAGTCGCCCGCCACGTGGGTCGCTGCCGGGTCGACCTTGCCGGTCAGGAAGCCCGCACCCAGAGGACTCCAGGGCACGAAGCCGATGCCGAGCTCGTCGCAGAGCGGCAGGATCTCCGGTTCCGGGTCGCGGGTCCAAAGCGAATACTCGCTTTGGATGGCGGCCACGGGCTGGACCGCGTGCGCCCGACGAACGGTCTGCGCTCCAGGCTCGGACAAGCCGAAATGCTTGACCTTGCCCTGGGCGATCAACTCCTTCACCGCGCCGGCGACCTCCTCGATGGGGAAGCCGCAGGACCTGATGCACCACCGCTGCATCAACCTACGCCTGCCGACGCGTGGGAACATCTACGCCTGGGAGTTCGAGAAGGCCGGCCGCGAGCTCAACGTCCGGGTCGAGGGCCAGATGGCGTTCAACAACACCGGGCTGATCCTGAAGGCCGCCCTCGGCGGGCTGGGCCTCGCCTACCTGCCGGAGGACCGGGTGCGGCCTTACGTCGAGGAGGGCCGACTCAAGCGGGTCCTGGCCGAATGGTGCCCCCCGTTCGCCGGCTACCACCTGTACTACCCGAGCCGGCACCAGCACGCCCCGGCCTTCGCCCTGGTGGTCGAGGCGCTGCGCTACCGAGGCTGAGACGACTAGGCTGGGATATCGAAGTTTCCAAGCAAGCGGGATGCATTGCCGTCGGTGATGGCTTCCAAGTCCGCCGTGTCCTTTCCCAGCATCTCCGCAAGGCGGTTCACCGTAGCCCTCAGGTCGCCCTTGCCACCCCGGAAAGGGGCATCGCTCTCGATCAGCAGCGCATCGAGGGGAACTGCAGCCATGAGGGAAGATGCCCGTGCCCCCTTCAACATGCTGCCGTTGACGGAGAACCAGCAGCCCGCTGCGATGGCCCGACCGAGTTCGGAGGCCGTACCGGAAAACCAATGCAGGACGGGCAGGAAGCCTCCCCTCGACGGGCAGGCACGGATCTCGTCGAGGACCTGTCCGGCGGCGCGACGGCTGTGGATGCTCAGCACCCGGCCACCCAGCGAGCCTGCCCGGTGCAGGACCTCCCTGAACACGCGTCGTTGCGCCTCGAAGGCATCCGCCAGGTGTGGACTGCCGTCGAGGCCGATCTCCCCGATGAGCCTCGCCTGGGGCATGAGGTCCAGCATCAGGCCGACCTCGTCCTGTGCCTGCCCGACCAATTCCGGGTGAAGCCCCAGCGCCGGTCGCGTCCAAGGGTTTCCCTTGGACCATGCAAGGTTCTGTTGCCAGGCGCGCGGGGTCGTCGTGACGGCGACGGTGGTCACCCGATAGGCACCGCGCGTTTCGTACTCCGCCTTCGGATCGGCCATCAGGTCGAGGTGGCAATGGAAATCGTGCAAGGCCACCGCCGTCGGGAGCTTCAGGGAGCGAAGGACTGCAGGTTTCCGATAGCTCGTCCCACCTCGTCTATACCCTCCGCGAAGACCTTGGTGTAGTCGCGTATCTCCCCGGGGGCGTAGTCAGTGAGCGGCCCAGGTTTTCGCACGAGCGCGACCGCGGTTTCCGGCTTTCGCCGCAGACGTTGGGCCATGAACTCGAAACTCCTGACGTGTTCTCCCTTGGCGCCCCGCGGATCGACCGTGCCGCCCAACACGGGAAGGTCAAGATACGTCGTGGGTTCGTAGCCGTAGGCATGGACCTCGGCGGCGCGCCGTATGAGGCACGGTACGCAATATCCGCAATGACCGGGCGGCCTTCCCTCCCACCGGGCCTTCGATACCGAGGAGCAGGATATCGTGCTCGGCATGGCGGCTTCGACGAAGCTGCGTCGGGCCACCTCGTCCAGCATCTGTCCCTTCGTCCTGAATCGATAACGGTTCTCGACGTTCTCCGCGAGGTCCAGCCGCCTCAGCAACTCCTGCCAGCGAGCCAGGTAGAACGGATGTGTCGTGCGTGTACTCCATGCTCCCACTCGGAGCGGATCGAGCGGGACGTTGAGGGAGATGAGGCCGTTCTCGGGAACGTCCACCACCCGGGACCCACGGGGCATCGCGCTGGTTCCGGCGGCGGCGAGGGCGAGGAATAGGAACGACCTGGCACGCTGCGTGTCCTCGCTGCCAAGGGAGGCCATGTCGCCGGCCGTGACGCCGACCCGTGCACGAACGTGGCGCGTGCCGAAGGCTCCGAACTGCTGATCGAGCATTCGGACGCATGCCGCCTGGCTCGACGTGCCGGCATCCCAGTAGTGGCTGACGAACAACGTCTTGCTTCCGCTGGCGAGGAGATCTGTCGCGCCGACGAAGCTGTCGACCCCGCCGGAGAACAAGGCCACCCGGTCGAACGGGAGAAGCGGTAGACCCAGAGGAGCCGGCGCGAGCGGACCGTCGTCGGGCCTGGATCGAAAGAACACGCGCCAGATGTCCCCCGACAGGAAGCCCAGCATCCGCTCGATCAGGTCCGCCACGCCGGACCATAGCGTGGGATCCGAGACCGGGACCCAAAGCGCGATCTCCCGCGTGAAGGAGTCCTCCGCGTTACGGACCCTGGAGATCCGCGTGTCGGCCGCCTGCACGGCTACGGCAAGAACCAGCAGGTCGACGCCTACCTCGGTCGGACGCAACCCGCGTGTGGCCATCTCGCCGAGGATCTGGCCCATGCCGAACCTCAGGCCCGCTACGTCGGGACGGACGTCGAGGGTACGCTGCGGCTCTCCGGCGGGGGCGGCGATGGATGCGCGGTCGGAGGGTCCGAGACGAACGACGATGTGGCATCTCATGAGGATTCGCCTTCATCGCCGTAGGTTTCCAACAGGGACCACGCCACCTCGTAGATCTCGTCCACGATGCGTCCCAGGCTCGGGCCGGTGAGGTCGCCGAACGATTGCGGGGTTAGGCCGATGATGCCGTCGCGCGTGGCGGCGGACACGTAGTCCCGCAACTCGCGCTCGACGGTACGGAAGTCGGCTATGACCGGGGCGACCTTGAAACCGCGAACCGCGATATCGTGGAAAATGCGCCCCACGATGCTGTTGGAGAGGAAGGCGGCGAAAAAGCCTTGCTTCTGGGCGGCCTCGAACGCGTCGAGGCTTTCGATCCCAAGGGCGCCGAGCTGGTCGACGGTCTCGGCCCATGCGTCACGAGCGATGGCTTCGTCCACGAGGCCACCGTCGGCGCAGATCACGTCCGTGAGCCCCGCGAATGCCTCCGCAACCCCTCCGTCGAGGAGCGCATCGAGCCCAAGGCGCTCGAAGGTCTCGCGGACGCCGACCGTGTCGAAGTCGCGGAACAGGCCGAGTACGCCCGCCGCAGCCTGACGGGCCGCTCCCATCCGGCGCGTCGCGTTGCGTGCCCCACCGGCGGCGTTGCGGGCGTACCCCCTGACGGCCCTGCCCAGGGCACGGTCATCGGTTCCGCCGCTCCGGGAGAACCTGGTGAAGTTGGACCTGCTCGGGCCGAAGCGGTTGGGTTCGGGCGGAGGGGCTGGCGGAGGGGCCGGGACCAAGGGAAGTGCGGGAGTTGCGCCAGGCGGGGTCGGAGGGCCTGGGACCGGGACAGGAGGCACGGGTCCGGGGGGGACGACGGGGGGCGGAGGCATGCCGGGCGGCGGGACCGGCGGCGGTGCCGGACCGCCCAGCCAACCCGGGACCAGAGGGGTCGTCGGACGTTGCCCGCGTGGCAGTGCGGACGTTCCCATCAGCGGCGCTCCGGTCCGTCCAGACTTCTCAACGTGGCCTTGGCGGTGATCTGGAGTTGACGGCTTCCCCTGGTTGACCAGGACCGCAACATGTCCCGCGCCCGCGTCTTCGGCCCATCCTGGAAGGCCTGCGGGGACCAACCGGCAGCGGCCCAACTGCCGAGCTCGTCGGCTGGCAGTTCGCCGAGGAAGTCCAGGAGCCGACCCTGGAACCTGGGGTGGTGGCGCACAAGCGCACACAGGCCGGCAAAGTGCGGAGGCGAGGCCGAGAGCTGATCGACGGCCAGGATCTGGTCCTTCAACGTGTTGAAAAGCAGGTTGGCACCGGTTTCGTCCAGTGCTCGGATGTCGCCGTCCACTTGCGTCGCCCCGAGCGCACCCGAACCCACGGACGACAGGATACGGTCGAGCAGGGCGTTGGACGAGGCACGACCGAACGCGCTCTTGCGGTCGCGGGTCGCGAACACGTACGGGCGTAGGTCGACGGTACTGAGGAGCTTGTCGGGGTCCAGCCGTGCCCAGTTGCGCAGCCAAGCGTCCCCCGCCCAATCGGCCACGGCCTCAGGCAGTGTCCTGGAGCCGTCCGCTTGGGGCGATCCAGCGGACGGTCCACCCGGTCTCGGAGGTGTCGCCTCGTCGCTTTCAAGCAGCTTCAACTCCACGACGATGCCACCCGCGACCGTCATCGCCTGCTTGGCGACCTGCGTGAAGAAATCCGGTTTGAAGCGCTCGATCAGCATCACGCGCCCTAGGACGGAGATCTCGACCTCGCTTGAGAGACCGCGCGCGTCGGCGACGGCTTTCCGCAACGCGACGGCGTTCAGGAAGCGCTTGATCTGTCGGGGGTTGCCCTCAAGCCCTTCCGCGACCGTCGGCCCTAGCTGCTGCGCAAGCCGGTAGGCGGCCGTCAGCTCCGTTCGCTTGTCGGGCCCGGCAGCGATGATGTCCTCCAACGTGAGGGCATTCGAAATCCAGGGCGTCTTGATGACGGCCCGGGCCTTCTCGACCAGCGTCACGAAACCCCGGGCCTCCTCTCCCAGGATCGCCTGCGCGAGGAGCAGGGTGACGTAGACCTTGGCCTCCTCCATCCCGAGCGCAGGGATGCGGAACGGCACCTGGATCAACTTCTCCAGGTAGTTCCGCGCATAGGAGGTCGGCCCCGCCGCAGCCGGCAGGTCGGGGAAGTGCTGCCGGACAGCATACTCGATCATCGCCTCGTCCGTCGCGATGATGAAGGCCGTCTGCGGAGTGAAAAGGAAGAGGCGGATCGCCTCCAGGGTCTCGATTGCGGTCTTGGGCAGGCAACGGTCGAGGTCGTCGATCAGGACGACGAGCTTCTTGATGCCCGCCTCCTTCAGGAGCGTTTCGAACTCCTTCTGGAACGCACGTATGTGCGTGACCGCGGACTCGGCCGCCTCGGGTTCGGCGAGGTATTCCTTCGCCTCCTCCACCCCCTTCTTGAGCGCTTCGCCGTCGACGGCTTCCCCCGGCGCGTTGAGAATGCCGGAAAGCTTACCTAGGATCTCGGTGACCTGATCCGGGCTCGGCAGGCCGCTCGCATAGTTCCAGGCCAACTGGCCGCCTCGCTTGGCCAGCTTCATCCAGCGGACGCGCTTGAGCAGGCCCTTGGCCGCCTTCTTCGTCTTGGCACCGAAGGTCTCGGAGTCGCGCAACTCCTCGACGATGGTTTCCAGTAATGCCGTCTTGGCATCGTCGAACCCCTGGAAACGCCACCCGTCGAAGTGGAGGCACAGAACGCCCTCCCGCTTCTTGAGCCGAGCCTCGGCCATTCGCAGCACGCTCGACTTGCCGGCCCCCCAATCACCGTGAATGCCGACGGTGAGTGGCTTGTTGGGTGTCGCATCGATCAGGTTGACGACCGTTTGCGCGATGGCCTCGAAATAGAGGAGATCGACCGCTGTCTCGTGGTCGGGGACAACGACAAGCGCAGCTGCCGCCACTCCGTTGCTGGCCATCGCAATGCTCCACCCAGGACCTTACTGCCTAGATGGTATCCTACCGCGACGGCCGCAACTCTACATCAGCACATTCGACTCGTTTCAAGGGACGGTAGCGCGGTTTTCATGGGGAGAGACTGATGCCGAGTAGAACGACAGTGGTGTCCGGCGCTCTCCGACGCCATCACACGACTGGTTGTCCCGGTAAGAATGCCGTTGTTCCGCTTGCCCCCCGGATCGGGAACCCCGCTTATCCGGCCTTGCGCACGAGGGTGCCGTCCGGAGCCTTCTCGAAATACTTCCCGTGCTCCCACCGGCCGATCATCTTCTTCTTCAGCGTGTCCTCGTCGAGCGGCTCCTTGTGCAGCCGAGCCCCGCCGTGGATCGAGTCCTTCAGGCCCGCCAAGATCTCGTCCAGCGGCCGCGTCCCGCCGACCGGCATCATCTCCGCCACCTCGGCCATGACCCGGTCCCAGAACTCCTCCGCGCGTATCCTGTCCAGGCGCCGCCGCATCTGCTCGTTCTCGGCCCGCAGCTTCAGCACCTCGGCGGCCTCCCGCGCCAGACGGACATTCTCCTCTCGTAGGTAATCGCATTCCGCCAGGGCGTCGTCGCGCATCTCGTCATTGGCTCGGAGCCTGGCCTCCAGCTTCATGCAGTCGTCCTCGAAGTGCTTCGTCTGGCTCGCCTGCGTGGACTCGACGACACTCTGGAACGTGGTCGTGCACCCGACGGATACCGTCTGGCACTTGAGCGACTTCGCTCACATCATCTGGCACTGGTAATGGAAACCTTCGACAATCCGTTACGCAAGTCGGAGCACTCGTTACACAGCATAGGTGTAACGGGGCGCTCTGTTACCGTACGAACCCAGCCCTGCAGGCCGATCCAAAGTTGGCCCGCACGTAACGGGTTCTCCACAGGCGGCCAGGAGATCAGTAACCACTGCAAGCGACCGACTCTCGACAAGTGAATCCGAGTAGCGATCTCCTGGTCTCACGCACCAGGGGAGGCCCCTATGAACGCAGACCGTTTCGTTTCCAGCTTCGAGAACGGCGCCTACGGTCTCGCGGCCGGCCTCGCTGCCGCCCATGCTGCCGGCCTCGCCCGGGGTGACCGGTTGGTCGCCGAGGCCCGGGCTGCCGAGGAGGAGGCGGTGACCTCGGAGAACCTGGCGACCGTCGCCCGGGTCCTCCTGGAGCAGCGCCGGGAGCTCGCTGCGCTCCGGGCCGAGAACGCCCGCCTGAAGGGCGAGCTCGCCACCAGCCGCCGGGCTGATGCGGTCCGGGCCGTCGCGGTCGCCGCCCGCCGTACGAACGCCCGCCGCGCGTGACGTACGCGGCACCGGGGCCGCGTACGTACGGGGCTCCACGTGCTGACGGAATGCTTTCGCGTGCTGACGACGTGTGCACACGTGCGCACAGGGAAAGTCGCAACCCCTAAAATGCACGGGGACGCATTTTTCTTCGATGGCATCCAGACCTGAAAAAGCCCGCCCCGGGGTGACCGAGGCGGGCTTCGTTGCGTCAGGGATGCGGGGTGATCAGACGCCCTGGCAGGGCACGTACGAGGGGCTGTCGATCAGGTCCTGGATCGCGTCGCTGATGGCCTTGCGGCCCTCGGCCATGCGCTCGCGCTTCTCCGCGGTCATCTGGGCCATCTCGCGCTTGCCCTGCTCCCACTCCTCAAGCGTCGGGCACGGCGGCAGGGACGCCAGCGGCTTCATGCCGAGCATGTGGCGCCCGATCATCAAGGCGTCCCCGTTGGCGACGTTCATCAGGTCCATCCAGGGGAGGCCCCGGAGCCAAGCCTGCGCCGCCTCGTCGAGGGCGCGGAGATCGGGCTCCTCGTCCGTGAGCGTCCCCTGGGACAGGGCGAAACGCTGGGCGAGGGAGCCCCACTCCCTGGCGGCCTCGTCGGGGGTGATTGCCTTCTTGGGGGCCGGCGCGGCGGTCAGGGCGGCAGGCGATCCGACCGGGGCGGTCGCGGCCTCGGCCAGCGCGGCGGCCATGTCGGCGGAACCACCACCGGCGGGGGCGGCGCGGCGGGGAGCGGGGGTGATCGATTCGACGACCCAGCGGCCCGCCTTCCAGACGAGGCGGGTTGCGGTGACGGCCATCTCGGCGACGGCGGCGATGGCGGCGAGGATGTAGGCGAGAAGCTGACGGGCCACGGGTTGTCTCCTTGGTTGGTGGTGAGGGAATCGTGCCGCGCCGGCTCGAAAGGCACAGCGGGGAAATCCGCAAAAATGCGGATTTTTCTTCAGGCGGCGATCTTCGATGCCCGTGCCTCGGCGATTGCGGCGAGCCCGGCCTCGGTGAAGGCCGCCTCGATCTCGCGCTTGCCCTTCATGCGCTTGGGGGTTGCCCAGCCGAGCTCGATGGCGCGGACGGAGCCCCAGCCGTGCAGGTAGTTGTTGGTTACCGACGCGCCGAACGGCTTCGCCCACGAGCCGAGGATTGCCGGGCGTGCGTCGGCGGGCTCCGGCTCGCCGATCCTTTCGAGAAGGGCGCGTGCGTTGCCGACCGACAGTTCCCCCCAGAACACATTGAGGCCGACGGCGTGGAGCACGTGGCTGATCTTCGTGTGCTCCATGCTCCCGGCTAGGCGTTCCCAGCCGGCATCGGTCGCGAGATCGATGGCGTGGTGCCACATGCCCCCGTCGCAGTTTGAAGGCGCCCACACGGCCTTCAGCCCCGTGACCTCCTCGACCCTGCGCACGTACGGCAGGTCGGCGCAGGCCGGCGTCGATAGGAAAAGGTATGGGCGACCGCCCCGGTCGCGCCGGAGCGTCACCGGGAAGGCGATGCTCCGTGGTGCGAAGGGCACCGTCATGTCTCGCAGCGCGTACCCCATCGAGAGGGAGTAGAGGTTCGCGAGGCCGGCCTCGATCAGGGCGGCGTCCATCGGGGTACGACCCGGAACGACCCCCATGATCGAGGCGTCGACGAACGGCGTGATCTCGTCGTCGCGGCGATCCGGTTGCCGGACGACGGTCTCCGCCGGCTCCGGGGTTGGCTCTGTGACGCTGGCGAACAGGTCGAGTTGATTCGGATGCGGTCGCCGGGCCATCACGCGGCCTCCCCGAAGAGCTCGCGGCGCATGTTGTCGGGGATCTGCCGCCGGTGGACGTGGACGGCCCACAGGGCCTGGGACGCCTCGCACTGACCGAGCCGCGGCAGGCCGGAGAGGACGTGCCCCAACGCGGTGTGAGCCTTCGACCAGCCCGCATCGTTAGAAACCGTCGCCCAGTCGTCGTCCATGGCGGACAGGTGCTTCGTGGCCGAGTGGACGAGGAGTTGGATCGCCGGGTCAGCGGCCAGCGCCCACCACTTCTCCCTCCTCTCCGTCTGCGCCCGATCCGTGACCCGGGCGACCATCTCGTCGCAGGTCTCGACCAGGCGCCGGGCCATCTTGGCGGCCGACGCTGACGGCTGATCGCCCTCGGCGAAGATCGCGGTCGCCTTGTCCCGCTGCGACCGCGTCCACGCCCACGGCAGCGCCTTCATCCGGTCGCGCAGGAGGGAGACGGCGGCGAGGCGCTCCTCACCCTCCTGCGCCCACAGGCGAGCCATGTTCTCGGCCACCCGGGCCCGGCGTTCGGCCTCCTCGGCTGCGCGGCGTCCTTCTTCCTCGCGCGCGATCCCGTCGGCCCGGGCGAAGGCCGCCTCGAATCGGTCGTTCGACGGCGCGGGCTGCGGCTCCCAGCAGACCGGCTTGTCGTACTCGCCCTGGCGGTCGCCACCCCAGGAGAAGCCCAGCTCGCGCATCCCGTCGCGATCCGCCCGGTAGAGCCGGCTGTAGGAGCTCTCGTCACCGGCATCGGCGAGCCACAGGGTCTTGAGGCCGCCCTTGGTCTGGCGCTCCCCGACGCGGCGCCATGCCAGGCCGAGGGCACCGACGGGCAGGGCCTCGGTCAGGGGCGGGAGCGGGCGCTGGGCCGCCCCGTAGGCCGAGGCGCAGACGGCCCCGACGGCGACAAGGAGCAAGATGAGGGTGAGCATGGCGACCTCCGATGATCCGCAGATCAGAGTAGATTGCCATGAATTCCAAGGCCGACAAGGGCCGATGATTTATTATGGATTGTGGAATAAATCGAAATGCCAAAATAGTTCCTGATCATCCGTTACACATCTAGCGGATCAGCGGATCGCGGGTACATTCTCTCTTGTCACGTCGACAGGAGGGCCCGATGGTGGCTGACGATAGCCTCGAACGACCAGTAGTCCTCGGAGACGAAGCAATCGTCCGCATGCTCCTGGCCGAGTGCCGGGCTGCCGGTACCCAGGCGAAATGGGCGTCCGCGAACGGGGTCTCGCCTCAGTACGTGAGCGACGTCCTGAGGGGGCACCGGGTCCCCGGGGACAGGCTTCTCCGCCGCCTCGGTCTGCGACGCGAGATCACCTACGTCCCGGTCGACGAGGTGGTGTCGTGAGCCGCGGCAAGAGCCTCGCCACGGACGTTTGGATTCGCCCCAAACCCGAGACCGTCGCGCTGCTGTTGTCCCGCGAGGACGGGATGATTGCGGCTCGCGAGCGCTGGCACTGGTGCTCCGTGAACGTCCTTCTGGAGTTGGCGGCCGAGGGTCGCCAGACGCTCGGGCTCCCCCGCCCTGCGCGGGGGAGCAGGCCGCTCAAGACCCCCGGCCTCGCTGACGCCGTTGTCGCTGCCGTCGAGCGCCTCGCTAGCGTGCCGGCCGCGGCCGTCGAGACCGGGCTGTCGCAGGACAGCGTGCGCCGCGTGCTCCGCCAGCGCGGCCTGCCGATCCCCCGCGTGGACCGGGTCACCGCCGCCCGGCGCGCCGCCGAGGTCCGGCGCCAGAGGAGTGCAGCATGACGTCCGTCCGTAGCGAGTTCGTCACCGGCCTGCAGCGCCTCGACAAGGCGGCGACGAAGGCCCGGCTCATCACGGTCCGCGCGGCTGTCCACCGCCGGATCGACGAGCTCACTGACCCGGCCCTGAAGTGCGCGCTGATGGATGTCTCGGACTCGGTCGACCGCCTCCTCATGGAGACGTCGCGCATCAGCATCGAGCGCCTCGCGAACGGGCTCGCCGAGAGCCACGGCGAGCCGCCGCAGCCGTCCACTCTCCCCCGCGTCCCACCCAGAAGGAGCCAGCCGTGATCCATCGCGAAGGGTCCGCCTTCACCGTCGATTGCCTCGTCGAGGTCGAGCCGGGCCGCAGGGTCACCGTGTTCGCCCAAGGCACCGTCCCGGTCGAGGGCGACCTCCTGATCCTCCGGACGGAGCCCCCGCGGTGGCGGGCGGCCGAGGTCTACGCCGACGACACCGGCTGGCACGCCAAGGCGGTCCCGGCCCTCGGGCTCACCATCGCCGCCTGATCCGCCCCGCCGACGAGCCAGGCGACAGTGGCCACCGAGATCAGCGCAACTCCTTGGGAGACCACCATGAGCATTGAGAACACACGCAGGATCATCGCCGGCGAGATCGTCGCATCTGGCAACGTCGCCGCCCACGAGGTCGCCGAGCGCATCATGAAGCGCTTGGCGCGCGAGGGGCTGTTCGTCGTCGATGCCAGCCAGACCGAGGCGGTCGAGGCCCTCAAGAAGCTCGACTGCATCTTCGATTTCCCCACCGACGAGGCTGACGTGAAGGTCCTCGCCGAGCAGATCGGGATCGAGGACCCCACGGCCCTCACGGTCGCTTGCCTCGCCGTCCGGGAGGTCCTCGACGGTCCGAAGATCGCCGAGCAAGTCGCCTCCTACTACCGGCAGCCCGCAGCCGCCTGAGGCTGCCCCGTCGCGCGCCCGGCGGCAGGGGCGCTCCTCGATTCCCCCAGCAACCCCACACATGAAGGAGCGTCCCCATGCGGCGCGAGACCATGGACATCCAGACCAAGTTCCACGTCACCGGCACGAGGGCCGTCATCCACGCGGCGGTGCGCGCCGACCATGGTGGCTTATCGTCTGCGATAGAGCGGACCGACCGCATCCTGGCCGCTCTGGCCAAGGCCGACCTCATCATCGTGCCGAAGCCGACCGGCAACGCCGAGGCCGTTCGGGAGGCTGTCCGCACCGGCAACTGGACCGCCGTCTCGGAGAAGGATCTCCTGGCATGGCGTGAGGCCCCCGTGCAGGGGCTCGACATCGTCCTCGATGAGGAGGGTGAGCGAGCCATCAAGGCCGCGGCAGAAGCTCCCGTCCCACGTGGCATGGAGATCCTCGTCGCATCGGAGCGGCCGCACGGTCTCACCGACCGGGATCACGCCGTCCTGGACGCCGAGATGGTGATTGTCCGAGACATCAAGGCGGCAGTGCAAGGCTGCGCCCCCCACCGAGCCGAGGAGCTAGCCCACGAGATCACCCAGTCCCTCGCCAAGGCCGGGTTCGAGATCCGGTACGTGCCCCTCGACCTGGTCGATGACGTGGGGCCTCTTCAGCAGGTGTTCGCCGTCCGGATCGGCTGGCCGGAGTTCACGTCGAGCACCATCCTCGTTGAGGACGGAGCCGACGTCGCTACCGTGACCAAAGCGGCGAAGCTTCATGCGTTGAACGGGTATGGCAGCAAGGTAGACCGCGAGCGTTGGGTCGCCTTCAGCATGACCCAACGTCGCTTCCTGGCACCCGACGAGCCGGCGCCGTCAACGCTGATCGTGGGGCCCTACGAGGCCCTGGTGCGCGAATGCCGTACGCCTGAGCAGCCCAAGGAGGCCGCCGACGCCGATCTCAAACGCTACCAGGCGCGGTGGGAAAACGGCCTCCGAAACATCGTCACCATCCTGCACGGGCCCAGCTACTCGTTCGAGATCGACCAGATCGTCGAGGAGGTCCGCACGCTGACAGGCATCGTGTCCCGCCTTCCGGACGAGAGCCTCCGCCGGACGGAACACCACAGCTTCGGCGAGGACGATCCGTTCACGACCATCTCCGGGGACGCCTCGTCCGTGGAGCGCATCCTCGACCTGATCGAGAAGGGTGAGGCGGCGGTGAAGGCGGAGCGAGAGCCCGAGATCTCCATCTCACTCGGCGAGGACACCTTCTACCTGCAGGGCACACCCGAGGTCCGGAAGGAGCTGATGCAGTTCCTCCTGAAGGACATGGGTCGCTTCGCCAAGGCGGACGCCAATCTGGTGAGGGGGGCATCCTGATGCGGTCCTTCCTCACCCTCATCGCCGGCGGCCCGGGCAGGGTCGCCGTCTCCGCCGCGGGAATCGTGACCTGCGGCTTCATCCTCGACGGGCGCGGGGACGCCCTGCTGCGGGCGGTGTTCGTCACCGCGGTGTGGGGCTCCGCGTTCGTCCTGGCCTTCCTGACGCTGTGCTTCCTGGCGGCGGCGTGCGGGATCGACGTCGAGGGCGCGGTCGCCAAGCCCCAGCCGAAGGAGGCCGATCATGGCGAAGCGTGAACCACGGCTCAGCGTCTCGGTGACGGAAGGCGCCCGGGACGCCGATACCGGAAGGACGGCGTTCCGCATGGTCATCGTGCAAGCGTCGGGCGAGGCCGGCATCAACGCGGCACTGAAGCTCGTCGACGCCGTGACGGGCGTCCTCGACCGGCCCAAGCCGAAGGTGATCGGGCGTGGGTAGGATCGACCTGTTGACGTGGAGAGCCGAGACGGACGCGGTCGACAGGCTCGTGGACGGGCTCCTCGCCCGCGACGGGCGGGCCCAGGCCGAGGCGGTGGGCGCCATCCCCGACGACGACGGCGCCCACCGCCGGGTGTGGGAGCGCGCCCTGCTGCTGCTGTCCTGGCACGCCGCGCACGGGCCGGACTGAGCGCCCCATTCCCAAAACGGGAATCACCGGATCTGCGCTTGGTAACCACCTGTTAACCACTATTCGCCCCAGGGGTTGCAGGCGATCCGCGACCCTGCGAAGGTCTGGCATCGGGTTAACCTACCCAAACCGTCTTAACCAAGCTCCCAGGTGTCGATAGACTCCGCCCGGGACTTGGGGATTCCTTCGCGCATCGAGGCCGCCGGCCTCTGCGGGAGGAGCACATCCCATGACAATCATCTGTGGATTCGACGAGCCGACGACCGAAGACGAAGCCAAGAGCGTCATCCTGGATCGGGCGTGCGACGCCGCCAGGATCATGCACGCCAAGTGGCCCGGCGACCGCGTCAAGCAGGCCGACTACATGCTGCTGACGCTGTACCGGGCCTACGTCCTCGTGAACCTCGTGAAGGAGGAAGGCCGGGACGACCTGCGCATGTTCTACGTGAAGGGCCAGGGACGGTCGGACTCGATCCCTCAGGATTGGTTCATGGCCTACATCGCGGACGAGTGGACGCATACGGCGTGGCGCCTGGCGTACGGAGACAGTGAGGACGACGTGTTCGTCCGCAAGTGCCTTGTCGACAAGGACAAGGCCGCCTTCGACCGCCTGACGCAGTGGCTCACTCCGGCCGGCATGGCCCAGCGCATCAGCTTGAACGGCGACTACTCCGAGCATCCGGAACTCGCCGCCGTTCAGCACTACCACGACATCTTCATGGAGCATTCGGATGTCGAGGTCTGCGACCGTACAGTCGAGGTGAACTTCTAGCCCTCGCCGTCGTCCTCGGCCTCCAGCGCGGCGCCACGGACCTTCTCCTCGGGCTGGTCCGTGGTCGCCGCCAGGCGCTCCCGGATCTCCCCGAGGGTGACCGGCCTATAGCTCCACCGGTCGACCCCGACGTCGCAGGACTGCGAGGTGTCCGGGAGCAGGCCATGGGTATGCCCGAAAAGCTGGATGCTCCCCCTCCACGCGCCGACCCAGGCCCTCATCGGGTAGTGGCAGAGGATGACGCGCTGGCCCTCGATCCGGCGCGAGACGAGCTCGTGCTGCTCGTGCCATCCGAGGCTGGTCGTCTTCGTGCGGTCGTGATTCCCGCGAACGAGGTACTTGCGGCCCCGGAGGCGCTTGAAGAGCGCCGCGTACTGCTCCGGCGTGCCACCCATGCCGAAGTCGCCGAGGTGCCAGACCTCGTCGCGTGGGCCGACGACCGCGTTCCACGATTGCACGAGGAGCTCGTTGTGCTCGGCGATATCGACGAACGGCCTGTCGCTCATACGCAGGACGCCGGCGTGGAAAAAATGGGTGTCGGCGGTGAAAAAGGTCGTCATTTTGGCAGCCTCAAAGGGGGCTGCCGCGCACGCGGTCACGCCCCGGGATTAGGGATCTCGGCGAGGGGACGGCGGCGTATCGGTTTCACGGGTCTCTCCGGAGCGGCGAACCGTTTCCAAAACGGAAAGGGTTGGCGGTGGAATCGGTGTCGTAGCACGGGCCGGGTTAACGGGGCCTGGCCTGGGGGCATCAACGAAACTGTCCCCAACAGGATGATTCGACAGCTTCGGAAGCGGGTTAGACCATCAACGTCGGCCATGTTGCCCGAGCGTTAGATTTGTCGTTGGAGCCCCCCGCAGCTTTAGATCCGTCGGTCCGCCGTTAGCTTTGTCGGTCGGGCGGCCGGTCCGTGCCGAGGTCCACGAGGTAGGCCCGGCACCAGGGCACGTACTGGTTCGGGCCGCGCTTCCCCCACGCCTTCGGCCACCGGCACGTGACCGTCACGGCCAGCAGCACCGCGTCGAGCGAGGCGTTCGGCCCGAGGCGCGCGATCATCCTCTCGGTGCAGTAGTCCCCCCGCCGGCGCGGGCACCACAGGCAGGCCACCCGGACCCGCCGGTAGGGGAAGTCGCCCAGCCGAAGGATCACCGCCCCAGTCCTTGCTCCGCCGCGTTTGTTCTCTATCTGTTCCTGCGACGGAGGGTTGGCAATGCCTGATTACGCGGACATCCTGGATGCACTGGCCGGCGAGGAACGCGACGCGATCCTGCGGGCCCTGGCGGAGGACATGCTGGAGGTGAGGTCGACGCGGCGGCCCGGGCTGGTGAAGGCCGAGCGGCCGGCGGACCTAGCGAGGGCGCTGGGGCGGGACCGGCGGCGGGCGCGTCCCGTGCGGCTGGCATCCTGATCCCGGGTGGGATCATCCACAGGCGTCGCGACGGGGGCGGACGGGGGCGGGACGGAACGGGGGCGGATCGCGAGGTCCCGCCCCAAATCCGCCCCGGAACGAAAAAGCCCCGGCGTCCAGGCCAGGGCTTCGCGTCTAAGTCGTTGAATTCTTTGGTAGCGGGAGAGGGACTCGAACCCCCGACACGAGGATTATGATTCCTCTGCTCTAACCAGCTGAGCTACCCCGCCACCGTCGCGGGCGGTGCCTCGAGGGGCGATCCGTCCGGAGAACGGCGGTATAAGGAGAACGGCGCGGCGGTGTCAACGGTCCGGTTGAGCTTGCCGCACGGTTCGTGTCAGAGCGTCTGACCGAAGATCTGCGCCACCTGCGGGATGTCCTTGTCGCCGCGCCCGGAGAGGTTGAGCACCATCAGGTGGTCGGCGGGTTTGGTGGGCGCGAGTTCGGCGACCTTGGCGAGCGCGTGGGCGGGCTCCAGGGCCGGGATGATGCCCTCCAGGCTGGAGCAGAGCTTGAACGCCTCCAGGGTCTCGGCATCGGTGGCCGAGAGGTAGGTGACGCGGCCCATCTCGTGCAGCCATGCGTGCTCCGGGCCGATGCCGGGATAATCGAGGCCCGCCGAGATCGAGTGCGCGTCGGCGATCTGGCCGTCCGCGTCCATCAGCAGATAGGTGCGGTTGCCGTGGAGCACGCCGGGCTTGCCGCCCGTGAGCGAGGCCGCGTGCAGCCCGGAGGTCACCCCGTGGCCCGCCGCCTCCACCCCGACGATCTCGACCTCGCGGTCGTCGAGGAACGGGTGGAACAGGCCCATGGCGTTGGAGCCGCCGCCGATGCAGGCCACGAGCGAATCCGGCAGCCGGCCCTCCATCTCCAGCATCTGCTGCTTGGTCTCGATGCCGATCACCGACTGGAAGTCGCGCACCATCGCCGGATAGGGATGCGGACCCGCCACCGTGCCGATGCAGTAGAAGGTGTCGGCCACGTTGGTGACCCAGTCGCGCAGGGCCTCGTTCATCGCATCCTTGAGGGTGCGCGTGCCGGACTGGACCGGGATCACCTCGGCGCCGAGCATCTTCATGCGGAAGACGTTGGGGGCCTGCCGCTCCACGTCGACGGCGCCCATGTAGACCACGCATTTCAGGCCGAACCGGGCGCACAGGGTGGCGGTGGCGACGCCGTGCTGCCCCGCCCCCGTCTCGGCGATGATCCGCGGCTTGCCCATGCGACGCGCGAGCAGGATCTGGCCCAGCACGTTGTTCACCTTGTGCGAGCCGGTGTGGTTCAGTTCCTCCCGCTTGAAGTAGATCTTCGCGCCGTTCCCCGCCGGGGCGCCCTTGCGAAAGTGTTCGGTGAGACGCTCGGCGTAGTAGAGCGGGCTCGGCCGGCCGATGTAGTGCGTGCCGTAGCTCTTCATGTCCGCCTCGAAGGACGGATCGACCTTCGCCGCCTCGTAGGCCCTCTCCAGGTCGAGGATCAGGGGCATCAGCGTCTCGGCGACGAAGCGTCCGCCGAAGATGCCGAAGCGGCCGCGCTCGTCCGGCCCGGTGCGGAAGGAGTTCGGTGCGGGGGCGAGGGTCACGGGCAGGTCCTGGGACGGTGTCGGGGATTTGGCGTATGCCTAGACCCGCGCGCCCTCCCCCGCAATGCGGCGAGGCCGCCAACCCTGCCCGTCAGGCATCCGTCCGCGCGGCGGCGACGAAGGCCGTGATCCTGGCGGCGTCCTTCTCGCCGGGCCTCGTCTCGACGCCCGACGACACGTCGACGGCGGACAGGCCGGTGCGGGCGAGCGCCCCGGCGACGCTGTCCGGTGTCAGGCCGCCCGACAGCATGGTGCCGGGCGGCAGGTCGGCGCCGTCGAGGAGGCTCCAGTCGAAGGCGTGGCCGTTGCCGCCGGGCAGCGCCGCGCCGGGGGCCGGCTTGGCATCGAGCAGGATGCGGTCTGCCACGCCTGCGTAGGCGGCGACCGCCGCGAGGTCGGCGCGCAGCGCCACGCCCAGGGCCTTCATCACCGGTCGGCCGAGACGCGCCCGGATCGCGGCCACGCGCTCGGGCGCCTCGCGGCCGTGCAACTGGATCAGGTCGGGGTCGAGGGCGGCGACGGCGGCGTCGAGCAGCGCGTCGTCGGGATCGACCAGCAGCAGCACCCGTTCCGCCCTTCCCCCGGCGCGCCGGGACAGGGTGCGCCCGCGATCGAGCCCGACATGGCGCGGGCTCCTGGCGAAATGCACGAAGCCGACGAGGTCGGCGCCGGCCTCCAACGCGGCGTCGAGGGTCGCCTCGGTGCTCAGGCCGCAGATCTTGACCTGAACTAAGCTCACGGTCGGTCGGCGATCAGCGCGGGGCCGGCAGGGCGACGCGAGCGCCGGCGGCACCGGCATAGGCGGGCTCGCCCGCGGGCTCCGTGGCGCCGAACGTCTTGAGATGGGCGGCCTGACGCTGCAGCCGGTCGTTCTCGCGGCGGTCCCGGCGGGCGCGGGCGCGGGTCCCGCCCTGGCCGAGCCACGCGCCGATGCCGCCCACCACGATGCCGAGCGCCACGGCCGCGAACAGGATCGCGTAGAGCGGCAAGCTCACGGCGAAGACGGGTTCGGGCGAGAACGGATCGAAGGACAGGCGCACGGGATCGCGGTTGGCCACCGCCAGCAGCACGACGAGGATCGCCACCGGCAGCAGCACCAGGCCTTTGAGGAAGCGGATCATCGGGGCACTCCGGGGCAGCGGCGGCGGGGACGGCTCATGCGGAGGCTTCCTCCGCGCCGATCCCCGCCTGATTGAGACGAAGGCGCATCTCCTTGCCGGTCTTGAACACGGGGATCGCCTTCTCGGACACGGCAACGGCCTCACCCGTGCGCGGGTTGCGCCCGCGCCGCGCCTCGCGTCGCTTCACCGAGAAGGCACCGAAGCCGCGCAGTTCGACCCGGTCGCCGCGGGCGAGCGCGTCGGCGATGGTGTCGAGGATCGCGTTGACCAGGGTCTCGACGTCGCGCTGGTAGAGGTGCGGGTTCTGCTCGGCGATCTTGAGCACGAGTTCCGACTTGATCATGCGGCGGTCTTCCGAATCTTTCGCGAAGGATCGCGGCGCGTCAGGGGGCGGCCGGGGCCGGGCGCCACAGGGCGAGGAGGCCGCCGCCGCCGAGGCTCGCGCTCTCGTCCCCGATCCGGCGCAGGTGCGCGGCGAGGGTGTCGAGGCCGGCGAGGTCGGCGCCGAGCCCGAGGGCCGACCACAGGGTGAGGCCGCCCTCCGAGCGGGGCTTCCAGTCCTTGACCGGCAGGTCCTTGGCCACGTTCCTGTGGTTCTCCAGCCAGGCGATGGCCTGGCGCTCGCCGCCGAGCTCGTCCACGAGCTTGAGGGGCACGCTCTGGCGACCGCTGAAGACCCGTCCGTCGGAGACCACGGCGAGTTCGGGCTCGCTCATGCCGCGGCGCTGCGCGACGAGGCCCTTGAACCAGCCGTAGGTGTCCGAGACGACCGCCGCGAGCGCCGCGCGCGCCTCCGGGGAGGTCGGGCTGAAGCCCGAGGGCTCGGCCTTCAGGGGCGAGGACTTGATGGATTCGACCTTCACGCCGACCTTGTCGAGGAGCCCCGAGACGTCCGGATACTGGAACAGCACCCCGATCGAGCCGATCAGGGCGGTCTCGCGGGCGACGATGTGGTCGGAGGCGATGGCGGTGATGTAGGCGCCGGACGCCGCGGTGCCGTCGACGAAGGCCACCATCGGCTTCTTCTCGGCGAGCGCCCGCAGGTTGCGGAACAGCTCCTCCGAGCCGGTGGTGGTGCCGCCGGGCGAGGAGATCGACACGACCACGCCCTGGACCGCCGAGGACTTGCCCACGCGCTCGATCAGCTTGGTGGTGGCCTCGCTGCCCGCGATGAAGCCGCCGATGGAGATGCGGGCGATCTGGGGGCGGATCGCGCCGAAGCCGAAGGTGTTCGTGGTGGCGCCGGCCCGGTAGCCCAGCGCCCCGACGGCCACGATGAGGCCCCCGATGCCGAGCACCCTCCACAGGGAGAGCTTGCGGCGCAGCCGGCGGCGGTCGATCAGGAACTCGGCGTCAGCGGCCATGCGACGGTACACTCCCTCACGGCCCGGGCTGTGCCGGCCGGTTGATGCCTCGGCCCCAGGATCGTCCGATCCCCTGCGGGAGTCGGCCTGCGGGCCTCGAAGCCGGTCTCCACGGGCGCGGTCCGGCTCGGTCCGGCCGCGACGTCTCGCCTGGCACGCCAACGTCGCACCCCGTCCCTCGGCTCGGGGCGCTCGATGCAAGTCGTTGGCGCACAAGGGATCGCGGGCGCGGCCGAGGGCACGTTCTAGACCCGGCCGCCGCGCGCGGGCAAGGGGCGAGTTCGGCACCGGTGACAGGGCGACCCCCGTCTCAGGAGGCCGGAACCGGGTCCCCGGCCCGATGCGGGACGGACCTCGGCCCCGTCCGACGCCGGCCCTCGTATCGGGCGAGCGTATGTGCGGCGAAGGCCAGGAGCGCGGCGAGGCCGAGCATCGCCCCGTCGAAGCCCAGGAACAGCGTGTCCCCGGCCTGCCAGCTCGCCAAGGCGTGACGTCCGGTGGCGAGGGCGTTGACCGGGACCACGGCCAGGAAGAGCAGTGCCGCCGCCGACAACCCCGCCCGCCACGCCCGCCGCTCGGGCAGCACGAGCGGCGCCAGCGCCGTCAGGAGCCAGACCGCGAAGAACGCCCGGACCTCCCAATCGGCACGGCCCGCGAGATCGACCGGGAGCAGGCGGTTGGCCAGGAAATAGCCCGCGATCGCCGCGGGCAGGCCGGCGACGGTGCCGACGTTGAGCGCCCGGACGAGGCGCAGGCCCGGAAAACCGCGCGCGCCGGCCTCGGGCAGGCGCGCCACCGACCAGAGCACGAGCCCCGTGGCGACCATGGCGCTGCCCATCAGCCCGCACAGGACGAACAGGACGCGCAGGGCGGGACCGGCGAAATGCGCCTCGTGCAGGCCGACCATCGCGGTGAGGGTCCGCGCGGCGGGTTTGAGATCGCCGGTGGTCTCGATCGGGCTGCCCGTGGTCCCGTCGAACGCCATCTGCGGATGCCGGTGCGAGAGGCCGTGCGGCTCCTCGAACACCGCCACGACGGTGGCGGCGGCATCGCCCGGATCGGTCACCGTGATCCGCTCGAGCGTCTGCGGGATCGCGGCCAGGGCCTGCGTCACCATCGGGCCGACGGGCGCCAGCGCGGCGGGGCGCTCCGCGCGCGGGCGCGGCGCCGTGATCTGGCCGGTCTCGGCGTAGAAGCGCGGCGCCTCGCCCCGGTAGGCCGTCGTCACCCCCCAGGGCATGTACAGGAGCGCGAGGCTGACGATGCCGGTATAGGTGATCATCAGGTGGTAGGGCAGCGCCAGCACGCCGGTGACGTTGTGCGCGTCGAGCCAGCCGCGCTGGGCGGACTTGTCCCGCCGCAGGGTGAAGAAGTCCGAGACGATGCGCCGGTGGGTGACGATGCCCGACAGCAGCGCCACCAGCATGATCAGGGCGCAGATGCCGACGATCCAGCGTCCCCAGAGCGGCGCCATGTGCAGCTCGAAGTGGAAGCGGTAGAGGAA
>Ga0182229_1000067_pt1 | contig 25735 bp, 27 predicted proteins | sample G6R1MG_32_FD_129663 | JGI IMG/M metagenome (GOLD analysis project Ga0182229, IMG submission 129663) | Miscanthus phyllosphere microbial communities from Michigan, USA - G6R4_MAIN_07NOV2016_LD1 MG | ecosystem: Host-associated > Plants > Phyllosphere > Phylloplane/Leaf | place: USA: Michigan...
CAACCTGGCGTGTGCAGGGCGATCTGGTCGGAAATCGGAACGGGAGAAAGGTGGCCGATGGGCGCGGCGCACTGGCGTCCTCCGACGGACCCATTATGTCCTTGCACGATGACGCACGTTATCCAAGTCGCCGCGCCGGAGAAGCGCCGGATTCCCTCCGTCGAGAGGCTGCTCGCCCACCCGGAGGGGCAATCGCTCGCCGAATCCTTCGGGCGCACCGCCCTGACGGATGCGATTCGGGGCGAACTCGCGCGGATCCGCTCCGGCGAGGCCTCGGCGGGGGACGAGGCGGCGATCCTGGCGCGCTGCGGCGAGGCCCTGGCGGCCGAGCGGCGACCGTCCCTGCGGCCGGTCTTCAACCTGACCGGCACGGTGCTGCACACCAATCTCGGCCGCGCCCTGCTGCCGCGCTCGGCGGCGGAGGCCGTCACGGCGGTGATGGTTCAGGCGACGAACCTCGAATTCGACCTCGCCACCGGGCAGCGGGGGGAGCGCGACGACCATATCGAGCGGCTGATCTGCCGGATCACCGGGGCCGAGGCGGCCATCGTCGTGAACAACAACGCCGCCGCCGTGCTGCTGGTGCTGAACGCGCTCGCGATGCGCAAGGAGGTGGTGGTCTCGCGCGGCGAACTCGTGGAGATCGGCGGGTCCTTCCGCGTGCCGGACGTGATGGTCCGCGCCGGCTGCAAGTTGCGGGAGGTCGGCACCACCAACCGCACGCATCTGCGCGACTTCGCGGAGGCGATGGGCCCCGCCACCGGCCTCGCGATGAAGGTGCATCCCAGCAACTACGCCATCAGCGGTTTCACCGCCCAGCCCGATCCGGATGCGCTCCACGCCCTGTGCCGCGAGCGCGGCGTGCCGCTGGCGGAGGATCTCGGCAGCGGAAGCCTGATCGACCTCGCGGCCTACGGCCTTCCCCCGGAGCCGACCGTAAGCGCGGCCCTCTCGCGGGCCGATGTCGTGACCTTCAGCGGCGACAAGCTCCTGGGCGCGGTGCAATGCGGGATCGTCGCCGGGCGGAAGGATCTCCTCGCCCGCATCCGCAAGAGCCCGCTGAAGCGCGCCCTGCGGGTCGACAAGATGACCTACGCGGCGCTGGAGGCGGTGCTTCGCCTCTATCTCCACCCGGAGCGGCTGCGCGAGGAACTGCCGACCCTGCGCCTGCTCACCCGGGAGCGGGCGGACATCGCCGCGCAGGCCGAACGCCTCGCCCCCGAGGTCGCGGAGCGTCTGAGGGGTCGCGCCGGCGTGGCGGTCGCGGAGACGATGAGCCAGATCGGCTCCGGCGCCCTGCCGGTCGAGACCCTGCCCAGCGCCGCCCTGGTCCTGACGCCGGAGGCGGAGGGCCGCTCGCGCGGCACGGGAGGCCGCTGCCGCCGCCTCGCCGAGAGACTACGCGGCGCGCCCGTACCGATCATCGGACGCATCAAGGATGATACAGTCCTGCTCGATCTACGCACCCTGGAGGACGAACGGGGCTTCCTGGATAGCCTTGCGGCGTTGTAGGCCTGATATCTGCACCTTCCGCGAATGATGCGGTGCGAAATCTCTCATGCGTCCGGCCCACGCATGCGATTTCCCGGCAATGTGCTAAAGCTGTCGATGCAGTCGGCGCGACGCCGGGCGGAACGGCCGACGTAGAGTATTGGACGAGCGTTCACGATGGCGGACACGGCAGAGACGATCGACCATCCGTCCGTCGCGGAGTCGCTGCGCCTCGACAACCAGCTTTGCTACGCGCTCTACGCTGCCGCGCACCGGATGACGAAGTCGTACCGGCCGCTGCTCGAACGGCTGGGCCTCACCTACCCGCAATATCTCGTGCTCCTCGTCCTGTGGGAGCAGGACGGCGTGACCGTCTCCGAGATCGGTCGGCGCCTGCGCCTCGATTCCGGGACGCTCACCCCCGTGCTCAAGCGCCTCGAAAGCGCGGGCTTCCTGCGGCGCACCCGGCGGCAGAGCGACGAGCGCGAGGTCGAGATCGGCCTGACGGATCAGGGTCGGGAGCTGCGGGTGGAGGCCGCCACCGTGCGCGAGACGGTGATGTGCCAGCTCGAAATGAGCGAGCCCGAGATCCGCAACCTGCGCCGGGACCTCAATCTGGTGATCGACCGCCTCGGCGCGCCCGAGTGAGCCTCACCGCCGCAGGCGGTTGCCGAGGACGAAGCCGAACAGACCCATCAGGATGATCCCGACCGCGCCTTCGAGGCCGACGAGGAGGTTGGTGACGCGGCCGGTGGGCTTCAGGCCGATCTCCGGCGGGTTCGCCGTCATCATGTTGAGGGCGCTGTAGCTCATGAGGTCGAGGGGATTGTAGGTCGGCCCGGCCTCGGGGCCTTCGAGGATGATGAGCCCGCCGGTCATCCCGTAGAGCACGGCGAAGACGCCGATCAGCAGGACGAAGGCGCGGGCGATGCGCGACAGGCTCTCGCCGTAATCGCACAGCCATTCCACGAAGCGGTCGGCGATCCAGCGATAGCCGTGGCGGGTCACGCCTCGCCAGTTCCGCGCGGCCCAGGACGCCTTGGCCTGCGCGCCGGCATGGTGGCGGCCCATCCGGCGGCCGCGCTTGTAGGCCCAACTCGCCCCGTCCTGATCGCCGATGCTCTTCCAGTTCTGTTCGAGGGCGAGGTAGCTCGCTTGAGCGGCGGCGAAGTCGCCCGCCACCTCCTCGCCCACGGCGCCGCCCAGCTGCTCGACATGCATCCGGGTGCCGTTGAGCCACGCGCCGGAAAACCGGGCGTGCGTCAGCCGGCAGGTCGCGAGGTTGAGGCGAACGAGGTTCGTGTCCGACAGGTCGGTGCCGGAGAAATCGGCCCCGTCGAGCTTCGCCCCGGTAAAGGATGCCCCGCGCAGGCGCGATCCCGTCAGCACCGCCTTCGTCAGGCTGGCGCCCTCGAAATCCGCATGGGTCAGGTTGGCGTCCTTGAGCTTGACCTCGTCGAGCCGCGCGTCGCGGAACACGGTGTCATCCGCGTCCGCCCCGGTGAAATCGGTGCCCCACAGGTCGGCGCGGGTGAAGTCGGCCCCGTCCAGCAGCGCCTCGGAAAAGTCGGCGAAGCGCATCGCCGCACCGCCGAAGCGCGCATCCTCCAGCATCGCCTGCGACAGGCTGATCTGCCCGGCGACGACATGGGTGAAATCCGCGCCGGAGAGGTCGCTTTCGGTGAGGTCCGCCTCTTCGAGGATCGCCCCGGTGAAGCGCGCCGAGCGCCCGACCGCCCCGGCGAGCTTCGCCCGGCGCAGGTTCGCGCCGCCGAGATCGGCATCGTCCAGCCGCGCCCGCGAAAGGTCCGCGCCCGTGAGCGCGAGGCCGCCGCTCTCGGCGTCGCGCCAGGGGGCGTCGTCACCCTGCGCGGACAGGATATCGCGGCCGCAATCGAGGCGCGTGAGATCGAGGCCCGGCGCGGCGAGGGGTTCGGTGCGGCCCAGCCGGTCGAGAAAATCGCGCAGCCGCTGATCCGGCACGGGGGCACCCGCGACCTGTGTCGTGTCGTTCATGGCCGATCCATGCCGGAGGCCGGCGCTTGGCGCCAGCCTCCCGGCCTGCGGCGCTCACGCTTCGGCGATCACCTTCACGGCAATCGACTTGGCGGCGGGCGTCTTGCTCTGGGCATCGTAGTGCCAGAGGGGGATCAGCACGTTCATCTCGGGGTAGTAGCCGCCGCAATTCCCCTCCGGGATGTCGTAGGCCACGACCCTCAGGCCCCCGAGCCGCCGGTTCACCCCGTCGTCGCTCACCGTCTCGACGGCGGCTTTCTCCCCATCCCGCAGGCCGAGGCGGGCGATGTCCGCGCGGTTCATGAACAGCACGTCGCGGGTGCCGTCGATGCCCCGGAAGCGGTCGTGGTAGCCGTAGATCGTGGTGTTGAACTGGTCGTTCGACCGTAGGGTGATCAGGTCGAGGATATCGCCGCTGCGCTCGGGGAGGTCCGGGTCGGCCTCCAGGCCGCCGGGCACCACGAAATTCGCCTTGCCGTTCTCGGTCTCCCACCGCCGCTCGCGGGCGGGGAGGGGCTTGGCGAGGCCGCCCGGATCGAACATCCGCCCGTTCAGGTCGTGGAAGACAGTGGGATAGGTCGCCTCGATGGCCTTGCGCACCAGGGAGTAGTCGCCGACCCAGGCGTTCCAGTCGATGCGCGGGTTCGGCGGCAGGGTCGCTTTGGCGATGCCGGCGATGATGGCGGGCTCGGACCGCAGTTGCGGGCTCACCGGATCGGCGGCGCCCTTCGAGCCGTGGAAGCGCGCGGTGGAATCCTCCATCGAGACCGCCTGCGGCCCGGTGGCCTGCCGGTCGATCTCGATCCGGCCGAGGCAGGGCAGGAGGTAGGCGACCTCGCCGTTCACAAGGTGGGAGCGGTTGAGCTTGGTCGCGACCTGCACCGTCAGGCGCTGCTTGCGCCACGCCGGCTCCATCACGCCCGTATCCGGCACCGCCCGCAGGAAGTTGCCGCCGAGCCCGATGAAGGCGCGGACGCTGCCGTCGAGAACGCCCTCGCAGGCCTCCACCGTGTTGAGGCCCTTCTCCTGCGGCGGCTCGAAATTGTAGAGTTCGCGCAGCTTGTCGTTGGGCGCCAGTTCCGGCTTCTCGGTGATGCCGACCGTCCGCTGGCCCTGGACGTTCGAATGGCCGCGCACCGGGCAGATGCCGGCGCCGGGCTTGCCGATGTTGCCGCGCAGCAGGAGCAGGTTGGCGAGCATGCGCACCGTCTCGGTGCCCCGCCGATGCTGAGTCAGCCCCATCCCGTAGATGCCGATCGTCGCCTTCGCGCGGGCATAGACCGTGGCGGCGCCCTCCAGGGCGGTGCGGCTGAGGCCGGAGCGCTTTTCCAGCGCGGGCCATTCCTGCTCGTCGCAGAATTGCTCGAACGCCTCCAAACCGTGCGTGTGCTCGGCGATGAAGGCGTGATCGAGAACCCCCGGCTTCCCGGCGGCCCGCGCGTGCCGATCGGCGGCGAACAGCGCCTTGCACAGGCCGGTGATGGCGGCGAGGTCCCCGCCCGCCTTCACCTGATGGTACTGGGTCGAGATCCGCGTCGAGGACCGCGTCAGCATCTCCACGGGGGATTGCGGGTCGGTGAAGCGCTCCAGGCCCCGCTCCTTGAGCGGGTTGAAAGTGATGATCGAGGCGCCGCGCTTGCGGGCTTCCTGCAGCGGATGGAGCATCCGCGGCGAGTTCGAGCCGACATTCTGCCCGAAGAAGAAGAGCAGGTCGGTTTCCTCGAAATCCTCCAGACGCACCGTGCCGACCGGCGAGCCGATGGATTGCGGCAGCGCCACCGAGGTCGGCTCGTGGCACATGTTCGAGGAATCGGGGAGGTTGTTGTTGCCGTAGAGCCGGGCGAGCAGCGCCCACATGTAGCTCGATTCCAGCGAGGCCCGGCCGGAGGCATAGAACACCACCGATTTTGGTTCGAGCGCCTTCAGCTCGCGGCCGATCTCGGTATAGGCGTCCTCCCAGGTGCAGGGGCGGTAGCGGTCGGTGGCCGGATCGTAGCGCATCGGGTGCGTGAGGCGCCCGGCTTCCTCGAGGGCGTAATCGCTCCACGTCAGAAGCTCGCTCACCGTGTGCGCGGCGAAGAGGTCGGGGGTCGCGCGGCGGCGGGTCTGCTCCCAGGCCGTCGCCTTCGCGCCGTTCTCGCAATATTCGAAGGCCAGCGGCTTGGCCGGCTTCGCCCAGGCGCAGGACGTGCACATGAAGCCGCCGGGCTTGTTCTGCTTGGTGAGCAGCGCCGTGCCGGTGATCGGCACGCCTTCCCGGGTCAGGATCTCGAGGAGCGAGCGCGCCGAGCCCCACCCGCCGGCAGGCCCCTCGTAGGGTTCGATTGTGACCTTCCGGGCCCGGTCGTCCTGGCTGCCTGCTTGGTCCATGACCGTCTCCCGCCACACCATCGTTGCTGCGTGAACGCGGCAGACGCCGTAACGATCAAAGTCAGACGGCCGCAGGGATCAGGACACGGCGGCGAGCTTGTCGGCCATGGTCTGCACCTTGTCCCGCCGGGTCGAGAAGATCAGCGTGAAGAACGTCCGCTGCACGCCGAGTTCGGCGAGCCGCGCCTCGCATCTCTCGGCGAGCGCGCAGATGTCGGAGAGTTCGCCGTCGATGTTGGTGCCGTTCGGATGCATCGTGGCATCGAGCCCGCTCGCCTCGATGATCGCCTTGATCTCGCGGACATAGGGCGACACCGACGGGCCGACACCCATCGGCACGATGCACAGGTCGGCTGACACCTTCATGGGCGGATCCTCGGCTTCCTCACGCGCGCACCAAGCCTATACGCGAAGGCAGGCGCCATCCAACTGAGGTTGACCCCGCAGGAACCACGAGGCGTTCAGACATTCCATGTCGGCGTGCAGGCCGAGCGCACAGCCCACGCACTGTCCGGGTTCCGGTCACAGGGCGAAGAAACCGATACTTGCGATGACCATGATCGCGGTGGCCAGCCAGCCGCCGATGCGCATCGGCGTCGAGAGACTGAGCCGCCCCATGATGCGGCCGTTGCTGGCGACGAGCATCAGCGCGGCCATGACCGGCGCCGCGAGGATGCCGTTGACCACGGCGGCCCAGTACAGCGCCTTGACCGGATCGAGCGCGGTGAAGTTCAGGGCGACACCGGCCAGCGTCGCCACCGAGAGCGTCGCGTAGAAGGCTTTCGCCTGCCGCAGACGGCGGTCGAGGCCCTCGCTCCATTGGAAGGTCTCCGCGAGGGCGTAGGCGGCCGATCCGGCCAGGACGGGCACCGCCAGAAGTCCCGTCCCGAGAATGCCGAGGGCGAACAGCGCGAAGGTGAAGACGCCGGCGATCGGCCGCAAGGCTTCGGCCGCCTGGGCCGAGGTCTGGATGTCCGTGACCCCGTTCGCGTGCAGCGTCGCGGCGGTGGCGAAGATGATGAAGATGGCCACGACGTTCGAGACACCCATCCCGACCACGGTGTCGGTGCGGATGCGCGCGAATTGCGGGCCGGCCTCCCGGGGCGTGCGGCAGAGCGGACGGACACCGCGTCTGTTCAAGTCCTCGACCTCCAGCGCCGACTGCCAGAAGAATAGGTATGGGCTAATCGTGGTCCCGAGGATCGCCACCATGGCCGTCGCGCTGACGGCATCAAGGCGCAGGTGCGGGACGAGGGTGGCGAACAGGGCCTCGTCCCACGGCACATGCACGGTGAACACCACGGCGACATACGCGAAGAGGGTTAGCGTCAGCCATTTGAGGACGCCCGCATAGGGGGCGTAGGGGATGAAGATCTCCGCGACGACACACAGGATGCCGAAGCCGATGGTGTAGAGCTTGGGATTGCCGCCCAGCAGAAGGGTGAGCGCGGCGCCCATGGCGCCGAGGTCCGCGCCGAGATTGACGACGTTGGCCACGAGCAGCAGCAGCACGATGGAGCGCACGAGCCAGGGCGGATAGTGGCGCCGCAGGTTCGCCGCGATGCCGCGGCCGGTCACGCAGCCGATGCGGCCGCTGATCTCCTGGATCACGATCATGAAGGGCAGGCTGAACAGCATGGTCCAGGCGAGCCCGTAGCCGAACTGCGCACCGACCTGAGAGTAGGTGGCGATGCCGCTCGGGTCGTCGTCGGCGGCCCCGGTGATGAGGCCGGGCCCGAGCCGGCGGAGCATGCCGATGGCGGACGGTGACGTGCGAGGCGCTTCGCTGGATGAAGTCCTCATCCGGCCGGCCGGATGAGGTGGGTCCTGAGCGGAACCGGGGAGGCCGTCTAGTCCGTCGGGTGTGTCCGGAGAATGTCCGGGCGGTTCGGTGACGGACCCTGTGTCACCGGCATTCGGGCAGCGCCTTTGCAGATCGGGGATGAGGGACATCGGTTCCGGGTTTCAGTCGCCTTGAGAGTTTGCTCGCGGGGAGATCGAAGACGGCGGTCGCCGGGCAGGTCCTCCGGCTCGCGATAGCTTCGCCGACGGTTCATGCGAAACATAATCCCGGATGCGACGAACTTACGCTCTCTCCGATGATTGTTGCATCGAAATGGGCGCCATCATCGTCATCGCCGCCTCAGCGGGGGGCCTCGATCCGCTCCGACGGATCGTTTCAGTGCTGCCGTCCAGCCTCCGCGCCTCCGTGTTCGTGGTCCAGCACATCGGGGCGAACCGAAGCCGTCTCCCAGATCTGCTCAGCGCATGGGGCAGTCTCCCGGCAGCCTTCGCCCGGCACGGACAGGCGATCGAGCGCGGCCGCATCTACATCGCGCCGCCCGACCGTCACATGCGGTTGCAAGGTGGCGTGATCCGGTTGGATCACGGCCCGAAGGTTCATTTCACCCGCCCGGCCGCCGATCCGCTCTTCGTCTCGGCGGCCGTCGCCTACGGCGAGCGCGTCGTCGGGATCGTGCTCAGCGGCGGCAATAGCGACGGGGCCGAGGGCATCCGTGCCATCACGGCACGCGGTGGCCTTGGCCTCGTGCAAGATCTCGCCGAGGCCGAATACCCCGAGATGCCCTTGGCCGCGATCAGGCTCGATCACCCGGAGCCACCCCTCCCGATCGCCCGACTGGCCGAGCGGATCGTCGCGCACTGCTTGTCCAGCGATTGACGGTGTCGCCAAGGCGAACCCCCAAGTCCCCAAACGGACATCAGTGGGACAGCAGGCAGCAGACGGGCGCCTGCTCCAGCAGATCCCGCGTGACCCCGCCGAAGAACCATTCGCGCATGCGGCTGTAGCCGTAGGCGCCCGTCACGATCAGGTCCGCGTCGAAGTCGAGCGCAGCCTTTCGCACGTCCTCTGCGATCGGCCAGCCCGAGGGCTTGGACACGTGCGCCGTCGCGTTGACGTCGTGCAGCGCCAGGTAGCGCACGACGTCCTCGACCTCGGCACGATCCTCCCCGTCCGAGACGCGGAACACCTGAACCTCCTGGGCGCGCCTGAGCAGCGGCATGGCGTCCGACACGACCCGGCGTGTCTGGGGGGTGTTCTTCCAGCCGACCAGCACGCGCTGCCCCTCCAGATGCTCGATGCCGGGCGGGACCACGAGGACGGGTTTGCCCAGTCCCATCAGGACGTCGCCGGCATCGACGGCCATGCCGACCGTCACCCCCTCGTCATCCGCGTAGCGGGCGACCACGACGAGATCCGCGACCCGCGACTGGCTTTCGATGAACAGGACCGGGGAAACGAGGTCCGAGCGCCAGACGACCCGGTCGTTCAGGCAGGAGGCATGGCGGAACACCTGCTCGACGCCCGCGAGCCGGTTCAGCGCCGCCTGACGGATCTGTTCGATGACCATGCCCATCGGCACGGCGGTCTCGCCGTAGCCGCGTGGGTAGTCCGGCATGCACGCGGCGGCCCCGACGAGGCGCGCGCCGAGACGGTGCGCGAGATCGGCGGCGAGACGCACCCGCGCCGGGGCGTGCAGGCCGTCATCGACCGCGACCATGATACTGGCATACGACATGGTGACCTCCCAAGAACCGGGATTCCCAAGGGCGACGTTGCGGGCATCCCGACGGTGCGGCCTTGATCTGCCTCAAGCCCGCCGGGCCCGGCCGCGAAACCCTCACAGAAGCGGCGGTCGGGTTGAGGCGGGACACGGGATGCGTCCCGGCTGTCAGGCGTGAACCTCGGCGATGATGCAGCCGGGATCGACCACCTCGTTGATGGGCGCCAGAACCGCCAGACGGCCCTCGGCGGGGGACGCGATGTCGTGCAGGGCCTCGCCGATGCGCACGGCGGCCACGGCTTCCCCCACCCGGACACGCGCCCCGTCAGGGACGAGCCATCGCTCCAGGACGCCCTCGGGAAACATGCCCGTGGACCAGAGGTCTTCGGCTACGTGGATGTCGGCCATGATCGCCTCCCGTGACTGGGCACTGGCCCAGGAACACCGGGGAAGGAGAGGCCGGCGGGTGAGGGGCCGCGTTGATCTGGATCACTCGATGCGGCCGGGACGGCCTTTGCGCTGAATCAATGTTCCACTTTCTGCGGCGCCTAGCGTCGCCTCTCGCCGGGCATGGCCGGTCCTCATCCGAGGAGACCGAGATGAACGACAAGCTGATCCGCCAGAACGTCATCGACGAGCTCGACTCCGAGCCGGGCATCGACGCGGCGCATATCGGCGTCGCGGTCTACAAGGGCCTCGTCACCCTGACCGGACATGTCGGGACCTACGCCCAGCAGGTCGCCGCCGAGAAGGCAGTCCGGACGGTGCGCGGCGTGCGCGGCGTGGTCGCCGGTATCATCGACAAGGTCGAGGTGAGCCCCAAGGCGAGCGTGCCCGAGATCCGGCCGAAGATCATGGCCGCGCTCAAGCGCAACGCCGAGTTGGAGGCGGACGCGAAGGTCACGCTGGAGGGCAAGGTGAACGCTTGGCACGAACGCGGGCTGGCCGAGAACGCCGCGTGGTCGGCGCCGGGGGGGGGGGCGCGCCGTCGATGACCGGCTGACCCTGGCGTGAGCCGCGACGGCGAGGGCGGCGATCGCCCCCGCGGTCCCGCACCCGCTCCTTAAGGAGATCCTCGATGACCCTCACGAACATCATGGTCGCGGTCGACCTCGGCGAGCCTGCGCATGACCGCGTCCGGCTGGCCGCACGTCTCGCCGACGACTTCCACGCCCGCCTCATCGGCGTCGCGGCGGAGATGCCGGATTACAGTTGGGCTCCAGCCGGCCCGACGCCGGGCGGGGTCTACGGCGCCCCCTCGATCCGGGAAGAGGTGCTGAAGGATCTCACACGGGCCCATGCGCGCTTCAGGGATGCCGCGGGGGCGTGCGATCGGATCGAGTGGCGCTCGACCCTCGACTTCCCGTTCCCCTTCCTGATCGCGCAGGCCGCCGCCGCCGACTTGGTGGTCGTCGGGGGCAGAGGCGGCGGCGCCTCGGCCCTGGCGGTCGATCCGGGCGATGCCCTGATGAGCCTGGGCAGGCCGGTGCTCATCGTGCCTCCGGGGATCGACCATGTGGGCGCCCAGCGCATCGTGGTCGGCTGGAAGGACACCCGTGAGGCACGCCGCGCCGTGAGCGACGCCCTGCCGTTCCTGAAGCGGGCGGCCGAGGTGATCATCGTCTCCGTCGAGGACACGGCGGGCGGCGACGGGCAGGACACCCTTCGCCTGCTTCAGGCTCACAGCGTCCACGCCATCCGCGTCCGTCGCGATGCCCAGGGCGCATCCGTCGCCCGGGCGCTGGTCGAGGCGGCCGCCGAACACGGCGCGGATCTGATCGTCACGGGTGGGTATGGTCACGGCCGGCTGCGGGAATGGATCTTCGGCGGCGTCTCACGCGACCTGCTGGCCGGCGCCCCCATCTGCTGCCTGATGAGCCACTGACGCCGGCCGGCGGCCGTACCGCCATTTTGCCGTTCGGCCGTCCTGACGCCTGCCTTCTCAGCGTTCCAGCGATTTCAGGTAGGCGATCAGGGCTTCGGCCTGATCGGGGTCGAAACGGAACTCGGGCATGCTCGGGTGGCCGGTGCGGATGCCCTCGGCCAGGGCTTCGCTGAGGTCTTCCACCGGGTAGCGCGTGTGCAACTCGCGGAAGGGCGGCGCGTCACGCAGCGGGCTCGCCCCGGCACGCCCGATGGCGTGACAGCGGGCACAGTTGGTCCTGGCAAGGGTCTCGCCGTCCTTGACCTGCCGGTCCCAGGCTCCGGCGGAACCGGTGGCGATCAGGATGGACAGCAGCGCGAGGGCGCTCGCGGGAACGGGGGTGGCCGGGCGCATCAATGGCTCATCAGGCAGCAGACGGTGGTCGTTTGCAGGATGTCGCGGGTGGCGCCGCCGAAGACCCACTCGCGCAGCCGGCTATGTCCGTAGGCGCCCATCACGATGAGGTCCGCGTCCTCCCGTTGGGCGAACCGGAGGATCTCGTCCGCGGCGCCGATCTCCGGCTTGCGCAGCAGGTGCGTCGTGGCTTCGATCCCGTGCCCGGCCAGGTACTCGGCCGCGCCCTCGGCGCCCGCGTGCTGCGCGTCCGGCCCCACCGCCACCACGCAGACCTGCTCGGCATGGCCCAGGAACGGGAGAGCGTCCTGGAGGACGCGGCGTGCCTCGGGCGTGTCCTTCCAGGCGACCACGACCCGCTTGGCCGAAAGGTGCTCGATGCCCGGCGGGACGACGAGCACCGGACGTCCCACCTGCATCAGGAGCGCGCCGGTGGGCACTGCCATCGGGCCGGGATCACCGTCCGCCGGACCCTGCCGGCCGACGACCACGAGGTCGGCGATGCGCGCCTGCGACCCGAGGTAGGTCAGCGGGCCGGTGGGGGCGGAGCGCCAGTCCGTCCGGGGCGCCTGCCCGGCCCTGCGCTCGAACAGCGCCTTGGCCGCCGCGAGCTGTTCGTCCGTCAGGCGCTCCTCGATGGCCCAGACGCGTTCGACTTCCAGCATGTCGCCGACCGGCATGGGGCCGAGGACCGGGCGTGCGGCGACGCCGGTCAGCTTGGCCCCGAACCGCTCCGCGAGGCCGGCCGCCAGCCGGACGCGGTCCGAGGCCGCTGCCCCCAGGTCGACCGAGACCATGATGTTCGAGATCCGCATGACCGCCTCCGATGCCCGGGCCTGTCGGCGCGATGGAGGGACACTGGCCCTTGTCCGCAGAGACGACCTTGATCCACCTCAACGCCATCGGCGGTACCCGGTCAGTGTTCCACCACGTGCTGGAGCCGGGCGCGGTGCAGGCTGACGTGGCGGCCGCCGACCCGTTCCAGGGCCCCGTCCTCCTCCAGCTGCGACAGGGTGCGTGAGACGGTCTCGATGGTCAGACCGAGGAAATCGGCGATGTCGCGTCTGGTCATCGGCAGGGCGAAGATGCCGGTGCCGCCCAGGCGCTCGTCCACCTCCATGAGGAAGGTCGCGACGCGCTCCGCCGCCGAGCGGCGCCCGAGCAGCAGCATGTGGTCCTGGGCGTGACGCAGGTCGTTCGTGGCCATGCCCCAGAGCAGGCAGGCGACCTCGGCGCTGACGGTGGCGGCGCGCTCGACCTGCCGGCGCCTGAAGATCAGGACCCTGGTGTCGGAGATCGCCTCGGCGGTGTGGCGGTGGGTTTCGCCCTGCTCGAACCCGAACAGGTCGCCGGGCAGGTGGAAGCCGGTGATCTGTCGCCGGCCGTCGCTCAGCACCTTGTGGGTACGGGCCGCGCCACTCACCACCCTGTACACGAGCTCGGCCTCCTCGCCCTCGCCGTAGATCTCCTCCTCGCGGCCGTAGGCGAAGGGCGTTCCGATGACCTCGGGGCAGCCCGCGAACAGCGGGGTGATGGGCGGGCCATAGGCGAGGGGAGAACGGCTTCTCACCGCGTGGACTGGTATCGACGGCGGATCTTCCAGGCTCATCGAGTCGCTCCTCACCCGTGTCGGCTGAGGTAGAGTTGTCGCGCGACCGGGCGAACGACAGTCCGGCCGCTCTCTTAAGAGATTTCGCTTAAGGGCAACTACGTAACCACCTGCGCCAATTGGAAGGCATGATCTGGATCAATGTTATATTGGCGGCATGGCAGACGATGGCGGATACCGCGTAACACGGAGATCCCCATGAATTCCGGACAGACGACTCATCCCCACGCCCAGTCTTCCATCGACCCGGTCGAGACGTTCGGGAAAGGCCTGAATGCCTGGCACACCGTCATCTTCGGCCTGCCGCTGCGCCTCGCGGCCGAGACCGTGCGCTTCACGGGACGACGCCTCCAGGCGCAGGCGGACCACCTCGCGGCGCTGGCCCAATGCGGCTCGCTCAAGGACGCGGTGTCGCTCCAGACGGCGTTCGTGACCAAGGGCGTGTCCGACTACCGCGACGAGGCCGCCACGCTGTCGCAGAACGTGACCGAGACGACCTTCCCAAGGGCGGCCTGACCGAGCCGCGTCGGGGATTCCGCAGACCCTGACGCGGGCGGCGAGGATGCGCCGAACGGCCTTGACGTCCGGTTAGGCCAGCCTCGCCAAGACCGCCCAGCGCACCAGTTCCTGCAGGCTGGCCGCCTGGGTCTTGGCCATGAGCTTGGCCCGGTAGATCTCGACGGTCCGCGGGCTGATGTCGAGCGCGCGGCCCATATCCTTGCTGCTCTCGCCGGCGACCAGATGGTCGAGCACCTGCCGCTCCCGCTGGCTCAGCGTGGCCACGCGCCGCACGAACTCCCGAAGGGCGGGGTCGGTCGACTCCGCCGGGCCGCCGCGCTCCAGGGCGGTGCGCAGCGCCTGGATCAGCGTCGTGTCGTCGAATGGCTTCTCGATGAAGTCGCAGGCCCCGAGCTTCATGGCCGCCACGGCCAGCGACACGTCCCCATGTCCCGTCATCATCACCACCGGTAGCTCGTGGCCGCTCGCCCGCAACCGGCGGAGCAGTTCCAGGCCGTCGATGCCGGGCATCCTGATGTCGGTCAGGACGCAGCCCTCCGCGACCGGCCCGAGCCCAGCGAGCAGGTCGGCGCCATCGGCGTAGAGCCGGACGCCGAAGCCCTCGGTGTCGAGGAGGAAGCCGAGCGAGTCCCGCATGGCGGGGTCGTCGTCCACGACGTGCACCAGGCTAAGGCCCATCGGTGGGATCTCCCGGGGAGGCGGTCGCCAGCGTCAGGCGGAAGGTGGCCCCGCCTGCCCCGTTGCGCTCCACCGTCAGCCGCCCGCCATGTGCCTCGATGATGGTGCGGCAGATCGAGAGGCCGACGCCCATCCCGCTCGCCTTCGTGGTGACGAAGGGCTGGAAGAGCCGGTCGGCCACCTCGTCCGAGATGCCCGGACCCGTGTCCGACACCGCGATCTCGAGGAGGTCCGAGGACAGCGCATGGGCCTCGACCGTCATCTCGCGGCGTTCGCTCCGCTGCAAGGCCTCGCGCGCGTTCCGCATGAGGTTGACGAGGACCTGCTGGACCTGAACCCTGTCGGCCAGCGCCGCCTTCAGGCCAGGGGCCACCCGGATGTGGGCGACGACGCCCTGCTCCCGGGCGCCGACGAGGGCCAGGGCGCTCGCCTCCTCGATCAGCCGCGAGACCGGCTCCAGCCTCCGCTCCGTCTCGCCGCGGGTGACGAACTCCCGAAGGCGGCGAATGATCTGGCCAGCCCGCAGGGCCTGCTCGGCGGTCTTGTCCAGAACCTCGATCGACCGGGCGATGGCCTCCGGCCCGGCCCTTTCGAGCAGGCGACGGCAGCCCTTGGTGTAGTTGGCGATGGCGCCGAGCGGCTGGTTCAACTCGTGCGCCAGGGCCGAGGCCATCTCGCCCATGGCGCTCAGGCGCGAGACGTGGACGAGTTCGGACTGGAGTTCGTCGAGCCGGGCCTGGGTTTTCTGATGCTCCGTCAGATCGTTGACGAAGCCGGTGAAGAACACCTGCTCGCCCGAGCGCATCTCGCCGATGGCGATCTCCATCGGGAATGTCGAACCGTCGGCGCGCCGGCCCGTCACGATCCGGTTGGTCCCGATGATGCGTCTCTCCCGCGTCCGACGGTAATGATCGAGGTAGCCGTCGTGTTCGTGACGCATCGGCTCCGGCATCAGGATGTGGACGTTCCGTCCGACCGCCTGCCCGGCCGGGTAGCCGAACAAGCGTTCGGCGGCGGCGCTGAACGAGTGGATGAGGCCGGCCTCGTCGATGACGACCATCGCCTCGGGCACGGTGTCGAGGATCGAGCGCAGGTGGGCGTGGCGGGCCCGGAGGTCGGCCTCCGCCTGCTTCTGCTCGTGGATGCTGTACACGACGCCGCGATGCCGGATCGGTCGCCCATCGGGGCCGAGCTGCACCCGCCCACGGGAGCGCAGCCAGCAGGTCGGCCCGGCCGGCCGCATCACGCGGTAATCGACTTCGTAGCCGCCGCCCTCCCGCAAGGCGCGCTGGATCGCGTCGGACCTCGCCTGACGGTCGTCGGGATGCACCAGCACCTGGGTCGCGGCGAAGCTGGTCAGGCTCTCCGGCGGAACCCCGAAGAGGCGGGCGCAGGTCGGCGTGACCGAGACCCGGCCCGTCGGGATGTCGAGCGACCAGATGCAGACGCCGACGTCGTCGAGGGTCTGCCGCAGTTCATCGACGGTCGATGTGCCGTCGCCGGCAGGGTCCAGGCTGGGCGCGTCGATGGGGCTCGTCATCGTTTTCACCCCAGACGAAGCGCGTCGACGATGCTACTCCGTGGTGCGCCCGGCGAACAGCACGGACTGCGCGGAACCGCTTGGCGCAAAGCGACGCGCGCCGGCGGCTTGATGGGGCTTCGTCAGACCCTGGGACTCGGCGGAGGGGCTACCCGCCACGGGGGCCGCCGAGCGCGCGCATGGCGTTGAGGATCACGGCGACATCGATGGCTTCCTGCAGCAGCGCCCCTCGGAGGGGGGTGAGGTAGCCGAGCGCCGCCGCGACCATGCCGGCGACCGACAGCCCGAGGCCGACCCACACGCTTTGGAGCGCGATGGCGCGGGCGCGCTTGGCGATCCGAATGGCCTGGGGCAGCGGAGCGAGGCTGTCGATCAGCAGGACGACATCCGCCGCCTCGGCCGCCGCCGCCGCACCGCGCGCGCCCAAGGCCACGCCGAGGTCGGCGGCCGCCAGGGCGGGCGCGTCGTTGACCCCGTCTCCCACCATCATCACGGGACCGTTCCGACGCTCGGCCGCCACGGTGTCCGTCTTGCCCGCCGGATCGAGGTCGGCGGCCACTGCATCGACGGGCAGACCGGCCACCAGCGCCTCCGCGACGGCGCGCCGGTCTCCGGTGGCGAGCACCACCCGCTCGATGCCGCACGCACGCAGCGCCGCGAGGGTGTTTCCGCCGTCCGCCCGCAGGGGATCGGCGAATTCCAGTCTGGCGGCCGGTGTGCCGTCGATGGCGACGAGCACCGTCGCGACGGCCGCCGTGGCGTCTCCGGCACCGTCAGCCGGCGGGAAGAGAACGTCGTGGGCCGTCATCAGGCGCGGCCCTCCGACGAGAACGGGCCGCCCCTCCACGTTGCCGGTCACGCCCTCGCCGGGAAACTCCGCGACCATCGCCGGCTGCGAGAGGGCCAGACCTCGTGCCCGCGCCGCCTCGACCAGGGCTCGCGCCACCGGATGGCCGGAGGCTTGGTCGAGGGACGCCGCGAGCCGCAGGACTTCGCCCTCGTCGAGGGAACCGAGGAGGCCCGTCGAGACGAGCCGGGCGGTGCCGTGGGTCAGCGTGCCGGTCTTGTCGATCACCAGGACGCGGACCTTGGCCAGCATCTCCAGAGCCCCGCCACCCTTGACGAGGACGCCGATGCCGGCCGCACGCGAGAGGCCCGAGACGAGGGCGACGGGCACAGCCAGGATCAGCGGGCAGGGCGTCGCCACGACCAAGACGGCCAGCGCCCGGATCGGGTCGCCCGTCGCGATCCAGGCGCCTCCGGCCAGCAAGAGCGTGAGGACGAGGAAGGCCAGGCCGTAGCGGTCGGCCAAGCGCGCCATCGGCGCCTTCTGAGATCGCGCCGCCTCGACGAGCCGGACGATGCCGGCATACGTGCTCTCGGCCGCGAGCCGCTCCGCGACCAGGGTGAACGGCTCGCCCGCGTTCACGGTGCCGCTGAGCACGGAATCGTTCACCCCGAAGGCGACCGGTAGCGCCTCGCCGGTGAGGCTCGACCGGTCGAGAATGGCGCGACCGGCGGCGACCCGGCCATCCACCGGCAGGACATCGCCGACGCGGACCAGGATGTGGTCTCCTGGAAGCAGGGCCCCGAGGGGCACCTCCTGCCACGTCCCGTCTTCCTCGCGCAGGGCGGTTCGCGGCTGGCGCGCGATCAGCGCCGTCATCGCCCGCCCGGCGCGGCCGGCCGCGTAGGCTTCCAGCGATTGGCCGCCGGCATACATCAAGGCGATGACGGCCCCGGCCAACGGCTGCGACAGGGCGAGCGCGCCGCCCATCGCGAGCAGGGCGACGAGGTCGAGCCCGATGTCGCCGTGCGCGAGGCTCGTCACCACCTGCAACGCCAGGAGGACGAGGACCACCAGGGTCGCGAGTGTCCATGCCCAGGCAGCGGCTTCGGGATGACCCGACGCCTGTGCCGCCAGACCCGTGCAGAGGCCGATCAGCGGCAGCACCGCGAACCATCCCCGCAGCCGCGGCATCCAGCCGTCGTAGGCCGGCCGCTCCGTCTCGGTCGGGCTCAGGGCCGCCGTCGTCATGGTCGGGATCGCCCTCAGCCGGCTGGTAGATCCCGGTTTGGGCTCAGTCCGTTCGAGGGGCCTTGCGGTGGATCAACCCACGATCATCAGGCTGGCGGAGAGGGGCAAGGTCTCGCCACGCGCTTTCGGGCGTCAGGCGGCAGGACTGCCGATACCGATGAGGGGAAGCTGGAGCGGGTACCGGGAATCGAACCCGGGTATTCAGCTTGGAAGGCTGATTTGCGGCCGCTCTGACACCCCCGAAACCGGGTGAGTTCCCGGTAACCGTGGGGCCTAATTCCCTAGTGCAGCTGGCGATTTCCGCCCCCTCCGCCGCTCGACAGTCGCGCCCCTGGCCGCGAAGGCTGTCCGTGGCATCAGCGTGGTATCACGTCGGGAGGGTCAAGCGGTGGCTGCAACGTACGTCCGCGAGAGGTGCCGGCTCACGGCCGATCACGTGCGCCGGGCCAAGGCCATGGTGGCCGCCGGCAAGGTGCCGGGACGGGGCATGGAGTGGGCCGACGACAAGGCGGCCGGCCTGATCCTGAGGGCCCAGCGGACCTCCGTGACCTGGTATCTCAAGCTGAGGACCACGACCCTTCGCATCGGGCCGGCCGAGACGTTCAGCCTCGACGAGGCGCGGGACCAGGCGGTCGCCGCGCGCCTCCAGGTGAAGCGAGGCGAGAACGCCAGGGCGGCGCTCCAGTCTTACGAACGGTCCGTCGAGGCCGGCGAGGACTGGGACCTCGCCCTGATGGCGTCCGAGGAGGCCGCCCGTGAAACGCCGTCGCCGCTCTCGGACGCGGACCGGCGCGTGCACGGACCCTGGCTGTGGCGCGACATGATCGAGGAGTTCCTGGCGGCCAAGTCGAAGAAGCTTAAGGCGGGCTACCGGGAGCAGTACGCGTCTTACCTGAGGCACGCCGGCTTCCACGACATCGAGGACCGGCTCGTCTCCACCATCACCATCGCCGACCTGGAGAGGTGTCGGAACGCCATCGTCCGGTCCAACACCGCCTCGGCCGCGCACCGCTCGGTGCAGCAGGGCAAAGAGGCGCTAAGCTGGGCGTGGCGCTACCACGCCGGCATATCCGGCCTCGCCGACTGCCAGTACGAGTGGTGGCAGCGGTGGTCCATCGACTATGCCCCGGGCAAGCGCGAGCACGTCCCCACGGTCACGGACCTCGTCCGCACGATCCTCGTGGCGGAGCGGCACCGGACCCTCGGTGCGACGGAGCACGCCACCGGCGACGGGACGCTCGGAGCCCTGTGGGCGCTCGTCCTGACAGGGCAGCGGACCGGGCAACTGACCGGGACGCGGCGGGCGCGCGCGTTCCCCTGGCCGGACCAGCCGGGCTGGATGGCCGTCAACTGGGATGGCGGCGAGATGAAGGGCGGCAAGAGCGGCGGGAGGGCCCACTCCCTGCCGGTCCCGCCCGAGGCCTGGGCGATCATCGAGCGCCATCGCGCCGCGTGCGAGGTCAAGGGCGAGCCGCCGTCCGCGTACCTGTTCCCGTCGCTCCGCGGGGACGGTCCTGTGGGGCAGAGCGCGCTCAACCAGTTGCTGTACCGCCTCGAAGGCAGAGCCAAGGACCCGAGCAAGGAGCGGCCCGGGGCCCGGCGGAAGCGGGGCTCGACGGCGGGCAAGCCGCGCGAGGACCTGATGGAGCGCTACGGCATAGCGCCTTGGGTGCCCCACGACGTCAGGCGCACGCTGGCGACGTTCCTCGACGAGCGCCGTCTGGGCGGTGCGGGATCCGCCATCCTGGCGCACCGGGCGGCGCGGTCGGAGGACGAGCGCGAGCGCGTCGAGCACGTCACCCGCCTCCACTATGCCCGGGGCCAGAGGCTCCCGCTCAAGGCGGAGGGGATGGAGCTCTGGGTCTCGATGGTGCTCGCCGCCTACGCGACCGAGAAGGCGGCGCTGTTCCCTGAGGCCATGCCGCTGGCGGCCTAGCCGCCTGCACGCTCGCTGGCCGACTGCCCGTAACAGGCCGTCAACACCCACCGGACCCCGGGCATCTCGGGGGACGTGACCTCGATCTCGTGCGTCCTCAGCGGCCGCCCGGGGCGCGCCTCCATGACGGCTCGGTGTCGGGCCCGGACCTCGGCGCGGATCGCGGCCGGCGCCTGGTCCTCCCTCATGACCTGGCCCTCCGCGGTCACGAGGAGGTCCGTCTCCCCCGCGAAGCCGAGGTCGCGGCCGGTCGCGCGGAACGCCGCGACGAGGGCCGACAGGCGACGGGCGGCGCCCTTGCGGACGGTCCGGTTGCCAGGGCCCTTGGCCATGACGACGGTGTGCCAGTGGACGTCGAGGGTCGCCCACGACACGCCGTCCGGGTCGCGGAGAGACCAGATGGCGTTGCTCGTAAGCTCCTCGTCCCCGGCGAGCTCGTCGTAGCTCCCATCGCCGAGGCAGTGGCCCATGTGCGCGCCCTCGCGGTCCATGGCCTGGCGCGTGAGGAGCCTGACGATGAGCCACCCGTCGCCGGCGTCCACGTGATCCGTGGTGCCCCGCAACCCTGCTGGCGGCGCCTTGTGCTGCTCCTCGCTCACGCTGCGGTCCTCTGATGGCTCAGGCACGCCCGGACGACGGCCTGTCGGATAGCGTCCCGGGCGTTGCCGCCCGGCGCCAGGGGCCCGATGTCGGGCGCACGGAGGACGCACGTCGTCCCGTCCCGCATCCGGACGGTCAGGGCGTCGGCCGCGCGGGACACCTCCACGGCCGTGACGGGGTTCGGGAGCCGGCGCGTCGCGAGGGCGGCGCCGGTCCAGTCGTCCGGAAATGCGGACGCCGAGGAGCTCACAGGCCCTCCAGCGCGGCCGCGTCGTCGTCGTCCATCGGGGCGAGGTCCGGGACGTGCGCCGGCGCCGGCGTCGGCGGCCGGTCGAGCGGGAGGGGGATGCCGCGCTCCCCTGGCGGCGGCCCCTGATCGACGGACGTCGTGTATCGGAGGACGAAGCACATCGTCTGCAAGTCGCGCTGCCACCGCTGCTGGCCGCGTGGGTCCATCGCGTGGTGCGCCTCGATGAGCATGGGCCGGAGCTCCACGAGGGAGCACGGCAGGATCGCGTTGGGCAGGGCCTTCCGCCACAGCGGGTGCTCCGGGGCGATGTAGTCGCCGCGGATGCGGAGGAGATCGTCGACGGTGCGCTCGATGAGGGGGGCGTTGGCAACGGCCGCGGCGCGCTGGCGGGTGGCGGCCGCCTTGGCCTGCGCCTCCCGCTTGCGGTTCATCGCGGCCTGGGCGGCGTCCGGCAGGCCCCGGATCTGGCGGGCGTAGCCGCGGGTGTCCGTCTCCCACATGAGCTCCTGCTCGCGGAGGCGCCATGCGCGCTGGCCGCCATCCTCGGCCTCAGTCAGGATGCCGAGGCGGATGCCCCACGCGAGGAGGCTGGCGGCCCGGTCGGCCGTGTACTCGGGCGTTCGCGTCGGCTTCGCGAGGATGGCGGCGTAGACGGCGACCGCCTCGTCCTGGCGGAGGGTCAAGCGCTCGTCGAACAGCCGGAGGATCTCGCGGTTGACGCGCTCCGGGTAGTAGCCCGAGTGCTCGCCCGGGGCGCCCTTGGCATAGGTCTCTGAGAAGACCTGCTCGGGCGTGCGGCCCTTGAGGTGGCTGTAGTCGGGACGGTCACGGCGGTTGTAGCGGGCCATGGGGTGCTCCTCATCCGATCCTGAGACGGCCGCCGTTCAGGGCGGCGGCCGCCCTGACGACGCGGTTGGCCTGAAGGGGTGTGATGCCCGCGAGGGCGGCCCGGATGGCCGTGGGGTCGGTGTCCAGCAAGGCGTCCGCGAGCCGGGCTGCGCGGACGCGGAGCTCCTCGGGGTCACGCCGCCCCCGCCACCGCGATGTCGGCGCGGACGAAACGAATCGCCTCCTCGCTCGTAAGGCCCGCCCGGCGCGCCAGCGCGACGGCGAGGGCGAGATCCTCCAGGCCGAGGCGGGCCTGGCCCACGACGGCCCACGATGCCTCGACAGGGGCCGGGGCGGGCTCCGCGTGCGGCGCCTCGAACGGGACGACGTTCGAGGGCTCGGGCGCCGGGGTGGCCGCCGGCGTCGGGGCCGGGAGCGCCAGCGGCTCGGCCTTCGCCCGGCGGCTGGTGAGCCCGAGGCGGTGGGCGTGCTTGTAGGCGGTGGGCTGGGAGACCCCCCCCACCGCCTCGCGAGGGCGGCGATGCTCGGGGTCTCGGCGTGCTGGGCGCGGATGACGTCGTCGGACGGGACCTTGGCGGCGAACGGCATGGTGGGCTCCTGGATGGCTGGGGTGACGGGGGTAGTGACAGGGGGAGGCGCGGCCGCCTCCCATTCGGCGTCCGCCGGCGACGGCGCGGCCGGCAGGGCCAGCGTCGGGAACACCATGGCGATCGCGACCGGGTCGTGCCCGGCAAGGGCGGCCGCGAGCTCGGGCGACGGCTCCGGCAGGCGGTAGCGGCCGACGCGGGGCTGCGGGTCCACCATGGGGATGGCGACGCGGAGGACGCCGGCGACCGCACGCTCGTGAGCGTGGCGGGCCTCGACCCGGGCGGCGGCCTCGACGTCGCCGCGGAGGGCGCGGGCCCCGTCCCGGGAGACGCGGCCGCGCTCCTCCGGGGTGATGGCCGGGTTATCGAGGCCGCGCTGGGCGAGGTAGTTGAGGAGGTTGCCCTTGTGCATGCCGGCGGCACGCTCGCCGGCCGTGCCGGAGCCCAGCGCGAACGCCGTCTCGATGGCGATGGCAATGGTGAGCGGGTCGTAGGTGCTGGTCCGGCGCATGCGGGCGAGGGCGCCATCCCGGGCCCGGCCACGGGCGGCGATGGACGCGAGCCGCCGGGTGGACATCCAGTGCCACCGCTCCGCCGCCGCCTCGGCGCCGTACTGGGCGATGATGCGGTGGACCACGACGGGGTCCGGGTCCTGGTAGACGTCGAGGTCGACGTTCGCCTCGCGGGCCATCACAGCCCCCCGCGGATGCAGACGAATCGCTCGACGCGGATCAGGTCGATGGCTGCGAGGAGCCTGTCGCCGGCGCTGCGGCGGCCGCGCAGGACGTCGCACAGGTGCGGCTCGGACACGCCGGCCCGCCGGGCGAGGGCGCGCTGGGAGCCGAGCTCCCGGACCGCGGCCGACAAGCGGGCGCGGACGTCGTCTGCGGTGAGCTCCATCAGGCAGCCCTCCTGGCGATGTAGGCGGCGACGCGGACCCGGGCGGCCGCGGCGTCCTGCCGGCGGCCCGAGGCGCGCGGGTAGTCGACCCCGCGCTCCCTCAGGATCGTCCGGACGAGGCTCTCCGGGATCCGACAGGCCTGGGCCGCGTACGCGACGCCGCCGAGCTCCAGCGCGGCCGCCACGACCTCGATCTCCTGGGCGACGGTGAGGGGGCGGCGGGCCTTGGCCGACCGGGCGCCAACCTCCAGGGCCCGGCCTTGGCTGATGAGCCTGCCAATGGTCCCGCGCCCGAGCCAGTACCAGCGACCGGCGCACGCCTCGAACCCGTGGGACAAGGCCAGCGCGTAGACCCGGCGCGGGTCCGGGGAGACGTGCAGGGCGGCGTCCATCGACCGGGCCGCCTCGTCCAGGCGGACCGCCCGGGGCGGCGCCGGCGGGGGCGCGGGCGGCGGCCGCCAGTCCCAGAACAGATCCAACTGCCGCACGCCTCGCCTCCCGAATTCGAGCATTCGGGAATACGATCGCCAGCGATTTCATGAATTCAAGCGCCTTGGCCGGGGTGCTACGAAATAAATACAGAGTTGACGCCAGGACAGGAGGAGGGGCTTTATTCACAACAGGGGCCAGCCATTTCACCAACGATTTAAACAACAGGATGTTGTGAATGACGTTGTTGAAATCATACGTGGAAATACGCACTTGGATACGTGCTATTGCCTATTGCGGTCAGACCGAAGGCCCCCATAATTGGTTCTCAAATTCGCGAACCGGGGAACTCAATGCTGAAGCGGGACACGATCAACGAGCCTCTTCGCCAGGATCACAGCGACGACGAGCTCAGCCCCGAGCTCCTGGCGTTCCTGACGGCCCCTAGGCCCACCGCCGAGGAGATCGCCGCCGCGCAGGCTGGCCACCGCGCCCGCCGCGAGGAGGAGATCCGGCGTCGGGACGCCCCCTACATCGACGGCGCCCGCACGGCGGCGCGGGATAGCCTCGCGTCGGAGCGGTGGGCTTGGTCCTGCCGTAGGATCATCGAAAGCGCCGAGGCGCTGCTGGCGCGTGAGGACCTGAGCCGGGACGGCGCCAAGCGCCTCAACGAACTCACGAGCAAGGCAAGGATCACCATCCGCCGTGCGCTCCAGGCGGCGACCGTCCCGCACGAGCCCGAAATCGTGCGCGCGACCGATTCGTCGATCCGGGAGGCAGCCCGCGAGGGCGTCGCCTACCTGACCCGACTCGACAGCGACGAGGCCCACGAGCGCAACCGCGAGGGATGGGGCAAGGCCACGATGGTCATGGGCCACGTCCTTGACACCGTCGACGTGTTCACGCCCTCGCAGGCCTCGCACGCGCTCCGGATCCTCCGGGTCCACCGGCGCCAGCTGCCCCCCGTCCTGACCGCCCGCCTGTTCGACGCCGCCCCGGAGCTCCCCCTGTGAGCGGCGAGGTCATCCCCCTCCGACTGAACGGCGTGCCCCGCCGGCCGATGGTCAGGTGGCTCGGGTCGAAATGGTCGATGGCGCCGTGGATCATCGGCCACATGCCGCCGTGCGACTGCTACATCGAGCCCTACGGCGGGTCCGCAAGCGTGCTCATGCGGCGCAAGCCCGCGCCGGTCGAGGTCCTCGGCGACGCCGACGACGAGCTCCTGAACCTCTATCAGGTCGTCCGGGATCCGGTCCTCAGCGGCAGGCTGTGGCTCCTCTGCACGTTCACGCCGTTCAGCGACGCCGAGTTCAGGCTCGCCTTGCGTCGCCTCCCGGCCGACGCGGATCCCGTCGAGCGGGCCCGGAGGACCCTCGTCCGGCACGCGTTGCAGCTGTCGCCCGACGTCCGCGGCGACACGGCCGGGACCGGGTTCAGGCGGTACACGGCCTCGTCCCGGCGCATCGCCGCAGACGACTGGGCTGCCTACCCCGACGCCATCGCGGACATGACCGTCCGCCTTCAGGGGGTCGTCATCGAGCGTCTGCCGGCCGTCGAGCTCATCAGGAAGCACGACCGGGCCGACGCGCTAGTCTACTGCGACCCGCCCTACGTCCACGCCACCCGCCAGGAGGTCCGCAAGGGCTACGCCCATGAGATGAGCGACGACGCGCACGGCGAGCTCCTGGACTGCCTGCTGGGCATGCGCGGCATGGCGGTCGTCTCGGGCTACGCGAGCCCCCTGTACGACGACACCCTGCGCGGCTGGAGGCGGGTCACCCGCATGGTCTCCGATCATGCCCGCCAGCGCCGGGAAGAAGTCCTGTGGATCTCGCCGCGGGCCGTCGAGGCGTCCGCAAAGGCGGCGCGGCAGCTAAGCCTGTTCGACGTCGCCTAGGCGGAAGCCCTAGGTCGGACCGAGATGACGATCTGATAACCGTAGGCCTGGGCGGCCGAGTTGGATCGGCAGGCGGCCGACCGTATTGCGGCAGAACTGCTCCATAGCCGACCAGCCGCTTTTGGCCAGTTATAGTCGAGCAGACTTCCGCCCGTAAGTGGCCGAGTTGGGTGGGAAGCAGCTTGGCTGCTTTCGGTCGCAAGACGTTCTAAAGCGGACCTAGG
>Ga0182229_1000068_pt1 | contig 25605 bp, 13 predicted proteins | sample G6R1MG_32_FD_129663 | JGI IMG/M metagenome (GOLD analysis project Ga0182229, IMG submission 129663) | Miscanthus phyllosphere microbial communities from Michigan, USA - G6R4_MAIN_07NOV2016_LD1 MG | ecosystem: Host-associated > Plants > Phyllosphere > Phylloplane/Leaf | place: USA: Michigan...
AGATGTCCTGCGCCCGACCTCATCAAGCCGGTCGCCGCGCCGCGGATCCCGCTCACTCGCCAGTTCCGAAGGAGCCACGGCCCCATGTACTTCCTCAAACCACGGTACACGCCTATGAACCGCCGCCGTCGCATCTACGAGGGCAAGGCGAAGGTCCTCTACGAGGGTCCGGAGCCGGGAACGCTCATCCAGCACTTCAAGGACGACGCGACAGCCTTTAACGCGAAGAAGCACGAGATCATCGACGGCAAGGGCGTGCTGAACAACCGGATCTCGGAGTTCGTGTTCCAGCACCTCAACGACATCGGCGTACCGACGCATTTCATCCGCCGGCTGAACATGCGCGAGCAGCTCATCCGCGAGGTCGAGATCATCCCGCTGGAAGTGGTGGTGCGCAACGTCGCCGCCGGGTCGCTCGCCACACGGCTAGGGCTGGAGGAAGGCACGCAGCTACCGCGCTCGATCATCGAGTTCTACTACAAGAACGACGCGCTGAACGACCCGATGGTGTCGGAGGAGCACATCACTGCGTTCGGCTGGGCGACGCCCCAAGAGATCGACGACATCATGGCGCTGGCGATCCGCGTCAATGACTTCCTCTCAGGGCTTTTCCTCGGCGTCGGCATCCGGCTGGTCGACTTCAAGATGGAGACCGGGCGCCTCTGGGAGGGCGACCTGATGCGGATCGTCGTCGCCGACGAGATCTCGCCGGATTCGTGCCGGCTGTGGGACATCAAGTCCCAGGACAAGCTCGACAAGGACCGCTTTCGCAAGGATCTCGGCGGCCTGATCGAAGCCTACACCGAAGTCGCCAAACGGCTCGGTATCATGTCCGAGAACGAGAAGGTGCAGGCGGGCGGTCCACGGCTGGTACAGTAGGCGCATCTAGCGCGGACCGGACGGACGCGAGCCCGGTCCAGTCGGCCCGCAGCCGCGCATGCGTCGAGAGATCGGCATCGAAGCCGGGGTGGTAATGGGGGTCCTGCGCCAGCAGTGACCCCCATCTCTGTTTCAGGCGGACAACCTCCGCTTCGTGCCGGGCGCGGGCGACCGCCGTCCAGCGCCGGCTCGAGGATTCCCGATGGTGGAGCACGGCCCCCGGCACGAGCATGGTGCGCCAGCCCGCGCGGTCGAAGCGCAGGCACAGGTCCACGTCGTTGAAGTCCACGGCGAACGCTTGCTCGTCGAAGCCGCCGAGCGCGCGGAACTTCCGTGTCTCCACGACGAGGCAGGCGGCTGTCACGGCCGAGACCACGTGGATCGCCGACAGCGCGGAAAGATACCCCGGCGCGTTGCGCGGAAAATGCCGGTGCCCATGGGTGACGAGCCCTCCGGTGCCCAGCACGATACCGCCGTGCTGGATGCGGCCGCCCCCGTCGAGGAGCTTGGCGCCGACGGCGCCGACATCGGGGCGCAGCGCCTGGCGCACCATCCGTTCCAACCAGTCCGGCCGAAACGCCTCGACGTCGTTGTTGACGAAGGCGATGAGATCGCCGCGGGCGTGCTCCGCCGCTCGATTGTTCATGGCCGCGAAATTGAACGGGCCGGGACAGGGCACGACCCGCGCGATGCCCTCGGCGGCCAGCGCGCGGAAATACGCCAGCGTCTCGGACTCGCGGCTGTCGTTGTCGCAGATCAGGATCTCCGTGGCCGGCCAGTCGGTGCACGCGACGAGGCTCGCGATGCAGGGACGCAGGAGGTCGAGCCTGTCGCGGGTGGGCACGATCAGGCTGACCAGAGGCCGGGGTTCGGGAAGTGGGTAAGCAACGTCGATCACGCCGTCCGGGCCGAGGGTGAGCGCGGCGCCGCCCTGCCCTGCCCGCGCGAGGCTGCGCCGCACCGACTCGACCCGGCCGGCTCGCGACGGGGTCCCCTCCCCTCCCCCGGTCGGTTGCCAGAGCGACAGGACGGTTGGGACGTGCCCGACCGATGGCGAGCCGAAGCGGTCGGCCGTGCGCAGGATCAGGTCGAAGGCGGCGGCACCGGTGACGAGATTGTCTCCCAACTCCGCGAGGCTCGCGCGCCGAACAGCCACCACCGGCCCGATATAGTCCGTGGCTCGCAGATAATCGGGATCGAAGGCGGGCCGCAGCAGCGGCAGAGGGTTTTTGCGCCACGGGAGGCAGACGAGGGCGTCGCCGTAGAGGGCGTGCAGCGTGAGATTCGTCGTGAAGGCGGCTGCGATCGTTTCCGCGGCCCCCGCCACCAGCGCGTGACCGGGCGCGATGAGGACGACGAAGGGGCGCACGCCGAGGGGCAATTCCCCCGTGTCCTCGACGAGGTCGATCCCGTATGCGGCCGGAACCGACGCCGGCTCCGGGTCCTGCCGCGCTGCGGTGTCGCCTTGCAGGCGGTGATCCACGCCGACGAGGGAGATCCAGCCCTGACGGGCGCGCAGCCTCTTGCCCGCGACACGCGCCCAAGCGATCGCGGCGGTCCGCCTCGGATGACGCACGATCCGCCCGAGGATGCGCAGCAGGCGCATGACCCGGTGCTCCGGGGGCACGAGCGCGAAGCGCAGGGCGTCCGGCCAAGTGTCCGCCGGGTCCCGCCCGGTCATTCCAGATCCTCGCCGAAGGTCGTGAGCGACAGGGCGGGGTGATAGAACGGGTCGTGCCGAACCACGTCGCGCCAGCGGGTCACGAAGGCATCGGCCTCGCGCTCGAAGCGCTGCCGCGCCTCGCCCACGGCCGGCCCACGGCTCACCGATTCGAGGTGTGAGAGCACCGCGTGGGGCGTCCAGATCGTCTTCCAACCAGCCGCGTTCAGCCGCAGACAAAAATCGACGTCGTTAAAATCGATCGGGAAGGTTTTCGCGTCGAACCCGCCCACAGTCTCGTACTTCTCCCGCGTCACGGCGAGGCAGGCCGCCGTCACGGCGGAAACTTCGTGCGCCACATGCATCCGGCCGAGATGACCGGGACTGTCGGCGGGCCGCCGCCGCAGGATATGGCCCGCCCTGCCCCCGAGGCCGACGACGACACCTGCGTGCTGCAGGCGCCCGTCCTCGTAGAGGAGCTTGGCACCAACGGCACCGATCTCCGGTCGCACCGCCTGGGCGACGAGGGCGTCGAGCCACTCGGGGCGCAGCACGGCGATGTCGTTGTTGAGGAACACCAGCACTTCGCCCGCGGCGACGGCCGCCCCAGCGTTCACCATGGCCGAGAAGTTGAAGGGGTGGGGATAGCCCTCGATGCGTACGCGGGGCTCCCGGCGCAGGCGCTCGTAGAAGGCCAGCACGGCCGGGTCGGTCGAGCCGTTATCGACCACGATCAGTTCGATCGCCGGGTACTCCGTCTCCCGGAGAACCCCTCGCGTCACGCGCTCGATCAGGTCGAGCCGGTCGCGGGAGGGGATGATGATGGAAACCAGCGGAGCCGGCTCGGGACGGGGCCGGTGCAGGTCGAGGACCTCGCCGACGACCCGCGCGCACGCCCTTAAGCCGACAGCACGACACTGCGCGTCGAGACGACGGGCGCGCTCGGCCGTCGCCTCGACGGGGGGCGGGACGGAGCGGCTCAAGATGCGTGGGACATGGACGACGCGTCGCGCTTCCCCGGAGACGGCGAGGGCGAGACGGCTCGCGAGGTGGGTCGGGGAACCGGCGGGTATCTCGCCCAGACGGTAGATCAGGTCACGGCTCAAGAGGGCCGGGCCGCCGATCTCGCCGCGTGCCAACACGAGGTCGGGGCTCCAATCCGGGTTAAGCCTGGGGACGTCTCCAACCTCCTCGTCGGCGTAGGCGAGGTCGCAGGCGGGCTCGCTCGTCAGGGCCCCCGCTAGGATCGCCAGGGCGTCTGTCTCCGGCCGGTCGCCAGGCCGGAGGAGCGCGAGGGCGTCGGCGTCCGCGAGAAGTTCATGGAGCGGCGTGTCGGGGTTCCAGGGCCGGTACGCGATCCGCTCGTCCGCGTGGGCGGAAACGGGGGGGAGCACGCCTTCACCGCATACGAGGGCGGTCCAATCGCGATGGGTCTGCGCCCGCAGGGCGGCGAGGGTCGCGGCCAGGAGCGGCCCGTCCTCCGCACCTGCCGGAATGATCAGGCGGACCGCGAGACCGGGACCATGCATCTCATCCCGGGGATCGTGATCCCGCAGGCGCGGGCCGCGCCACGCGCCATAGCGATCGAGTCCGGTGACGGCGCAGGCTCCGCGCAGGATGTCGCGGAACCGGCGCTCGTCCCCGCGTAGGCGAGCGTAGAGCGCCGCCGCGGCCCGCAACGGACGCTTGGCCAGACATTCGGCGAGCACGTCCGCGTGACTGCGCAGGCCCACCCGTTCGAGGACGAAGCCGGGCTCGGCCGCGAGGCGGATCTCCCGCAGGCCGCGCGGCAGATAGCCGAGCCAGTGAGCAGCGCCGAGCGCCACGCCGGGCAGCACGACCTCCTGATCCGGTGCGTCCGCTCGGCACAGCCGCAGCATCGGCCGCAACGGTCGCGGTCGCGCGGCCATGCGGTAGCTCAGGACGATCCAGCCGCCGCGGGGGGGAAGGGACAGCACGATGCGTCGATCGAAGGGGGGATCGTCGGTGGCCTCGATGGTGAAGCGTGTCTCCCGGCCCAGCCGGGGCGTACCCGTCCCGCGATGGGGCATTCTCGAGGCACGGGCCTCCCGCTCAGGAGGCAAGAATGCACCTCGTCACCGCCCGGTACCGTCGCCCGTCGCCGACTCTGCGGACGGCGGCCCGGACGGCCGCTTCGGCTTGGCGCTGCGCCCCGGTCCGGGGTCGCGCGCGGCCGGGCCGGCCAGCGAGACGACGATGTCGTACCCCACCGCCTTGGCGGGAGGCACGATCAGGTCGTTCTCTATCACGGAGACCGTACCCTGCGCGGCTCCATCGGGGACCTGGATGGCGACGCGCCGGCTTCGAGCTGCGAGCACCTGATCGTTGAACTTGAGGGCGATGGTGACGGGAATGTCGAACCGCCCGGGTTTGCCGGTCGGCCCGAGCAACGCGCGCACCTGGGCGCCAACCTTCACAGAGACCGACCCATCGGACCGGACGGCGCATTCGCGGCCGAGCTGACCGAAGCCGATCTGGTGGTGCAGGCGGCTGCCGTCGCCGGCGGACCCGGCGAAGGTGCGCAGGACTGAACCGCCGTCCGCGATGTCCACCTCCGGACAGTAGGCGTCCTCCGGGTCCATGGCTTTCGGCGTGGTCAACGAGGGCGACGTTTCGCTCCCACCGCCGTTGCCGAACAGGTTCTTGAAGAAGCTGCCGCTCTCCGCGCTGGCCGGACCGATCCCGGCCGAGACGGCGAGCCAGCAACCCATCGCGACCATTCGTGCTCGCATGACGCCGTTCCGCGTGGTGCTCACTATGGGCCTATTTCAGCGAGTCGAAGCCGTTGGCGAAGCCCTTCATGGAGAGCGGGATGCCGACCCCTTCCTCCGGCGTCTGGAAGACGATGAAGGTCGCCTGTGAGCCGCCCTTGAACGACTTGATCAGGCCGTCGTCCATGACGACCTCGGCCACGCAGCCCGTAGTGAGGCAGCGCACGAAGCCGGCCCGACCAATGTCGTTCTGGTCGATCTTCAGACCCAGGCCCGACGGCAGCAGGACACCGAGCGGCGCCACCACCCGGAGCAGGTAGCCGCGATTGTCGGCCGTCTTGAGCACGATCACCACCAGCGTGAGGTTCGGGCGGTCCTCGGCGGCGACGTACTGCACCAGCGCGCATTGCTCGGCCTTGGCGCCGGCCGGCGTCTCGCAGCGCAGTTGCCAATCGTCGAAGGTGCTGCGCACCGCCCCTTGCGCCCGCGCCGTCCCTCCACCGGTCAGCAGGAGGGCCGACACGGCCAGCCCGGACCAGACGGCAAGGGTCAGGCAACCCCGAACCCAGGAAACGCGGCCCATGGGCCGCAGCCCCGTCGTCAGCCCCACACGCAAGCCCTCGATCCCATACCGTCCCGGGCCGGACGCCGGCCCGATCCAGATTCCGGTGTTCCGACCATGCACGTCATCCGCTGTCAAGGAAGCGCGCCGCGGCGGGGAGGTCCGGATCAGCGCTCGCGCAGGATCAGCCAGAGCGCGTGCACGCAGCCGGGCAGGAAGCCCAGCAGGGTCAGCAGGATGTTCAACAGGAACTGTACGCCGATGCCCGTCGTGACCAGAACGGCGATCGGCGGCAGGAACAGCGCGAGCAGGATGCGGACGATGTTGGACACGATGACTCCGTCGGTGATGCGTCGACCTCAAACCGGGCGAACCGGAGTTCGGTTGCGCGGGCAAGGATGAGCGTGGGCCAAATTCCTTGTGAGGGCAGGTCTCGGGTGCCTCCCCCGTCCGGTCGATGCGGTCAGGCCGCGCTCTTCAGGGCGTCGTAGAAGCGGCCACCGTCCCGCGCCATCGCGAGCAGGGTGTCGGGCACCGAGAAGCGGGCACCATGCTTCGCCTCCAGGGCGCGGGCCAGCTTCACGAAGGCGGCGGCCCCCATGAAGTCGATGTAGGACAGCGCCCCCCCGGTGAACGGCGCGAAGCCGAATCCGAGGATCGAGCCGACATCGGCCTCGCGCGGGTCGGTGATCACGCCCTCGCCGACCGTGCGGGCGGCCTCCAGCGCCTGAACCACCAGGAAACGGTGCTTGAGTTCCTGCACATCCACCGCCTCCGGATCGAGGCGTTGGGGCTGCAGCGCGGCGAGGCCCGGCCACAGGTGCTTGGGTCCACCCTCGGGATAATCGTAGAACCCACGCTTATTCTTGCGGCCGAGCCGGCTCTCGCCCTCGACCAAACGGGTGAGCAGGGCCTTCTGGGCGGGATCAACCGCGCTCTCACCGAGCTGAGCCTCGGTGGCCTTGACGATCCGTAGGGCGAGATCGATCGCGACCTCGTCCGTCAGCGAGAGCGGCCCCACCGGCATGCCGGCCATCTTCCCAGCATTCTCGATCATCGCCGGGGGCACACCCTCCACCAGCATCGTGTGGCCTTCGAGCAGGTAGGCGCCGACGCAGCGGTTGGCGAAGAATCCGCGGCTGTCGTTGACGACGATGCCGGTCTTCTTGATCGCCCGCACGTAGTCGAGGGCGACCGCGACGGCACGATCCCCCGTCGCTTGCCCGCGGATGATCTCGACCAGCAGCATCTTCTCCACCGGCGAAAAGAAGTGGATGCCGAGGAAGTTGGCGGGGCGCTGGGACGCCTCGGCGAGACCGGAGATCGGCAGCGTCGAGGTGTTGGAGGCGAAGATCGTCTCCGGGCCGATCGCCGCCTCGACCCTGGCCAGCACGTCCGCCTTCACCGCCGGGTCCTCGAACACCGCCTCGATCACGAGGTCGCACGTGGAGAGGTCGGCGTAGTCGGCGGTGGTGGCGATGCGCGCGAGCAGCGCCTCGCGGTCGGCGGTCTTGGCCTTGCCGCGATTGATCTGGCCAGTGATCAGCTTGTGGGCGTAGGCCTTGCCGGCTTCTGCGGCCTCGACGTCGCGGTCGATCAGAACGACCTCCATGCCGGCGCCGGCACTCACATAGGCGATGCCCGCCCCCATGAAGCCGGCGCCGACCACGCCGACCTTACCCACCTTGGTCGGCGGGACGTCCTTGGGCCGGCGGGCGCCCTTGTTGATCTCGCCCATGGAGATGAACAGCGTGCGGATCATCGCCGCCGCCTCCTTGGTGCGCAGGATGTGGGCGAAGTACCGGCTCTCCACCTTGAGCGCAACGTCCATGGGCAGTTGCAGGCCCTCGTAGACCGAGGCCAGGATCGCCTTGGCGGCGGGATAGTTGTCGTGGGTCTCGCGGCGGTAGATCGCGTTGGCGGGGGGCCAGATCATCATGCCGGCCGGCGAGTAGACCTTGCCCGACGGCGGCTTGAACTTCGGCACGTCCCAGGGGGCGACGGGCGAGCCGCCGTCCCGGATCCAGGTCTTGGCCGTTTCGACGATGTCTTCGCGCGGGGCCAGCGCGTGGACCAAGCCCATGGACCTGGCCATGGGCGCGCGGATCTGCTCTCCCTTGAACAGCATCTGCAGTGCGTCGCCGGTCTGCATCAGCCGGGGGACGCGCTGAGTGCCGCCGCCGCCCGGAAACAGGCCGACCTTGATCTCGGGCAGGCCGACGCGGGTGGAGGCGTCGTCCGACAGCACCCGGTGGTGGCACGACAAGGCCAGTTCGAAGGCCCCGCCCAGGCAGAGGCCGTGCACCGCGGCGGCGAACGGCTTGCCGCAGGTCTCGAGCTTGCGGAAGACCAGGGAGAGCCGGCGCGAGGCCTCGAAGAAGTGGCGCATCGCCTCCTCCTCGCCGGCCGTGGCCTTGAGCCGCTCGTACTCGGCGCCCAATCCCTGGAGCATGGTGAGGTCGGCGCCCCCCGAGAACGCCGCCTTGCCCGACGTGATCACGCAGCCCTTGACGGCGGCGTCCGCCGCCACCGCGTCAACGATCGCTTCCAGTTCGTCCATCACCTCCATGGTGATGACGTTCATCGAGCGACCCGGCATGTCCCAGGTGGCCAGCGCGATCCCGTCGGCGTCGGTCTCGAAACGGAAGTTCGTGTGGGTCATCGCTGATCCTCTGGCTGACGGGTGGATTAGGACCGCCCCGTTGAGGCGGTCGCAACGATCGGAAACACACTATGTCGGCGCAGTAATCCGCATCCCGTGGGTACGAAGGTGACGAGACAGACGTGCAAGGGCTGCGGTGACGGCGTCGTGCTGGACTTCGCCTTCACCATGGCGTTCCAGCCCATCCTGGATCTCGGCGCCGGCACGGTCTGGAGGTACGAAGCCCTCGTGCGCGGACCCGAGGGGCAGTCCGCCGCCTCGATCCTCGACCGGGTGACCGAGGCGACGCTCTACCGTTTCGATCAGGCAGCGCGGGTCAAAGCGATCGAACTGGCGGGCCGACTGTTCCCGGCGGGAGGCGACGCCAAGCTCTCGATCAGCTCCAAGCCCAATGCCGTCTACGAGCCCGCTGCCTGCATCCGCGCGTCGCTGGAGGCGGCTCGGCGGTTCGGGTTCGCACACGACCGCATCAGCTTCGAGTTCACCGAGAACGAGCGGTTCCGGGACATCGCCCACGTCGCGGGCATCGTCGCCGAGTACCGTCGCCAGGGCTTCCTGACCGCACTGGACGATTTCGGTGCGGGGTACGCGGGGCTCGGCCTGCTCGCCAACTTCCGCCCCGACCTGATCAAAATCGACTTGGAGCTGATCCGCAGTGTCGATGCCGACGCCGCGCGCCGGACGATCGTCGCCGGGATCGTCGGGATGGCGACGGCGCTGGGCGTGACGGTGATCGCCGATGGCGTCGAGACCCGCGCCGAAGTCGATGCCCTCAGGGCGATGGGGATCGCCTTGTTCCAGGGCTGTCATTTCGCCAAGCCGGCCTTCGAGGCCCTGCCGGTCGTCGCGGGCTTCGAGGACGCGCCCGAGGTCTCGCTCCGCGTGGCCTGAAGCTTCGCCAACGAGACGAGCGTCGAGACGATGCGCTCCTGCGATGCCCGACCGCATCGCGATCGGACACCGCCCCGGGGGGTCGTCGTGCACGCAGCGACCGACCTGCATCGGCCTCGCCACCGCGTGCGCATCGAACCGCATCGTCTCCGGACGTCCGGCTACTTCGGCATCTGCATGGGCGCGCCGCCGGGCGCGACCGGCTTCTGATCGCCCGCGGCGGCGAGCGTCAGCATGTTGAGAAGCCGGGTCACGGCAGCCTGCGAGATCATGTTGATCTCCGACTTCGGATCGGCGTTCAGAGCCTGGAAGCGCTGATAGACCTTGTCCTCGTAGATGCCGGCGAGGTGCTTCAACTCGTCCATGCTGAACTTCTCGGCGTACTGCTTCGACAGGCCGTCGAGGAGGTTCGCACGCTGGGTGTCGAACTCCGTCTTGGCCTCCGTGCGGACCTTGGCGGCCTTGTCCTCGGGCATTTGCGAGACCGTCTTCTCAAGGGCCCCCGTGAAACCGGTGTCGAGGGTCTTGAGCAGCGTGCGCTCGACGAGTTGCTTGGCGACCGCGGTCCGGTCGGCCATGTCGTCGGCACGGGCCGTGATCGGCAGGCTGAGGGCCGCGGTCAGGCAGAGGGCGGCGATCGGCTTCAACATCTTGGTGTTCCTCCGGTCTTGTTTGCCGCGCTCGCGGTGTCGCGCGGTTGGGGCCGCCCCTTACCCCAGTTTCCGGCAAGATGGCAGACGAGACGACGGGACGGCCGCCCGGACGGGCGCCGCTACCGGCCTCAGACCCTCTCAATGATGGTGGCGGTACCCATGCCGGCGCCGATGCAGAGCGTGACGAGCGCGCGCTCCTTGCCGGTTCGCTCCAACTCGTCGAGCACCGTGCCGAGGATCATCGCACCGGTCGCACCGAGCGGATGGCCCATGGCGATGGCACCGCCGTTCGGGTTGATCCGCGCCGGGTCGATGTCGAAGGCCTGCTGGAAGCGCAGCACCACCGCCGCGAAGGCCTCGTTGACTTCGAACAGGTCGATATCGTCGAGGTTCATGCCGGCTCGTGCCAGCACCTTCCTCGTGACATCGACCGGGCCGGTGAGCATCAGCGCCGGGTCCGAGCCGACGTTGGCGAACGCCCGGATCCGGGCCCGCGGCCTCAGTCCGGCGGCGCTGCCTGCGTCCCGCGAGCCGATCAGCACGGCCGCCGCGCCGTCGACGATGCCGGATGAGTTGCCGGCATGGTGGACGTGCTCGACCGCCTCGACATCGGGATGGGCGTCGATCGCCACGGCGTCGAAGCCTCCCAACTGGCCCATCTGCACGAAGGAGGCCTTGAGCTGCCCGAGCGACTGCATATCGGTGCCCGGCCGCATGTGCTCGTCGCGCGCCAGCAGCGTGATCCCGTTGATGTCCTTCACCGGGACAACCGCGTGCTTGAATAGTCCCTCGTCCCAGGACCTGGCGGCGCGCTTCTGGGACTCGACGGCGTACGCGTCGCACTCGTCGCGGCTGAAGCCGTACTTGGTGGCGATCAAGTCGGCCGAGACGCCCTGCGGCATGAAGTAGGATTTGACGGCGATCGCCGGATCGACCGGCCATGCGCCGCCCGACGCCCCGAGTCCCACCCGGCTCATCGACTCGACGCCGCCGCCCACCGTCAATTCGTGCTGTCCGGCCATGACTTGGGCGGCGGCGAAGTTCACCGCGTCGAGACCTGAGGCACAGAAGCGGTTGATCTGCACGCCCGGCACGTGGATGCCGTAATCGGCGACGAGCGCCGCGGCGCGGGCGATGTCGCCGCCCGCCTCCCCCACCGGATCGACGCAGCCGAGCACCACGTCGTCGATGCGCCCGGTGTCGAGGCCGTTGCGCTCCTTGAGGGCTCGCAGGGCGGTCTCGGCCAGCCTCAGGCTCGTGACCTCGTGCAGCGCGCCGTCCGGCTTGCCGCGACCGCGCGGCGTGCGGACGTGATCGTAGATGAAGGCATCTGCCATGTGCGCTTCCCCATGTCCGGACAGATCTAAGCCAGCCCTTTTCCCGCCTAATTCACATAGGTGGAAGGGTTTCGCAGCGGGTCTAAAACGCCTCGGCGGCCAGCGCCATGGTCGAGTCCGCTCCCGCCCTGATCCGGGCCAGCCGCAGGCCCGTCTCCGGCAGCATCCGCTCCATGAAGAAGCGCCCGGTCACGAGCTTGGCTCGCATGCGCGCGTCGTCGGGCTTGGCGAGCGCCGCCTTGGCGATCCGACCCCACATCGAGCCGATGGCCACCAAGCCCAGCAAATGCAGGAACTCGGTGGCGGCCGCGCCCGCGTTTTCGGGCTTGGCGAAGGCGTTCCGCATCAGCCACATCGTGGCGCCCTGGAGGTCGTCGAGCGCGGCCTGGAGCGGACCGGTGTAGGCCTTCATGGCCTCATCCTCGCCGTGGTCCTTGATGAAACCCTGAACCTCGCCGAGAAACGCCATCATGGCGCGACCGCCGTCCTTGGGCAGCTTGCGGCCGATCAGGTCCATCGCCTGAATGCCGTTGGCGCCCTCGTAGATCATCGCGATGCGGGCATCGCGCACGAACTGCGACATGCCCCATTCCTCGATGTAGCCGTGACCGCCGAACATCTGCTGGGCCTCGACCGCGTTGGCGAAGCCCCGGTCGGTCAGCACGGCCTTCACCACCGGCGTCATCAGGCCGAGCAGGTCGTCGGCCACCTGCCGCTCGGCCGGATCTTGCGCGCGATGGGCGATGTCCGATTGCAGGGCCGTCCACAGCATGAGGGCGCGGGCGCCTTCGTTGAAGGCGCGGATCTGCATCAGGGTGCGGCGCACGTCCGGGTGGACGATGATCGGGTCGGCGACCTTGTCGGGCGCCGCGGCGCCCGTGAGCGCCCGACCCTGAAGGCGCTCGCGCGCGTAGGCCACCGCGTTCTGGTAGGCGGCCTCCGACTGGCCGAGCCCCTGCACGCCGACCGCGAGGCGGGCCTCGTTCATCATCACGAACATGGCAGCCAACCCGCGGTTCTCCTGGCCCACGAGCCAGCCCTTCGCCGCGTCGTAGTTCATCACGCAGGTGCTGTTGCCGTGAATGCCCATCTTGTGCTCGATCGAGCCGCAGGACACCCCATTGCGCTCAGCCAGCGAACCGTCCTCGTTCACGAGAACCTTCGGAACGACGAAAAGCGAGATGCCCTTGGTGCCGCCCGGTGCGCCCTCGATCCGCGCGATGACGAGGTGGATGATGTTCTCGGTGAGGTCATGCTCGCCCGCCGAGATGAAGATCTTGGTGCCGGTGAGGCTGTAGGAGCCGTCGCCGTTGGGCACGGCCTTCGTCTTCAGGAGCCCGAGATCCGTGCCGCAATGCGGCTCGGTCAGGTTCATGGTGCCGGTCCAAGTGCCGTCGATCATCCTCGGCAGGTAGGTCCGCTTCTGCTCCTCCGACCCGTGCACTAGGAGGGCCGCCACCGCCCCCTGGGTCAGGCCGGGATACATGCTGAGCGCGAGGTTGGCGCCGGAGGCGAATTCCTGCATCGCCGTGTTCAGCACGTGCGGCAATCCCTGGCCGCCGTACTCCTCGGGGACCGACAAGCCCATCCAGCCGCCCTGCGCGTAGATGTCGTAGGCCTGCTTGAAGCCCTTAGGCGTGGCGACGCTGCCGTCGGATCGGCGCGTGCAGCCCTCCCGGTCACCGACGCGGTTGAGGGGCGTGAGCACGTCGACGGCGAGCTTGGCGCCCTCGTTCAACACCGCCTCGACCACGTCTGGCGAGGCCTGCGAGAATCCCGGCAGGTTGTCGCGGCGATGGAAATCCAAGACGTCGTTCAGGAGGAACAGCGTGTCCTCGACCGGTGCCCGGTAGTTCGGCATTCGTCCCCCTCCCGCCAGCGATCCCTGGGGGCCGTCTCGATCCGAGAACCGGCGGCCTTTCGATAGTTCATATCTAAACCATCTGGGGTCGCCGCGAAACCCCTTCCCCTCGGGCGGGTCCGATCCCCAGGGTTCCGTCTACGGCAGGATGAGCCTTAACCCGCTGTTTACCAAGATTGTTAAAGGTCGAGTTCGACCGATCCGACGCCTGTCCGCTCACCCCCGGGCATGAGCCCAACGTCGGATGCCGCCCATGACCGACCTCAAGGCCCGACGATGAGACGAAACGCAACGCTCAGTCTGGACGGCTTCGACTCCGAGGTTCTCGACGCCGCCCGGGAGGTGGCCCGACGCGCCGGCGTTCCGCTGGAGGCATGGCTCGATTCCGTCGTCGGGGCGGAGCCGGCGACGTCTCTAACCCCTGGTGAGGCACCCTCGGTTGCGGGGGATCGCCCCGTTGCGGGTGAGCGGGCCGCCGCGCCTCCCTCACGCCGCGACACGCCCGACACGGCTCATCGCCCCTCTCGACCCACGCCCTCGTCCGCCAACGCCCCCGCTCCTTCATCCGTCGATGCGGTCGGAGGGGCGATCGCTGCGATGATGCAACGGATCGATTCCCTGGACCGGTCGATCGCGGAAGAGCGACAGGCCGCCCAACAGGCCACCGCCGATGCCGTTGGTCAAATCGAGCGTCGGGTGAGCGAGCTGAGTCAGCAATTGAGCCGGCCGCGCCCGCTTGGACGACGCGGACGCCCCCTGGTCGCCGAAGTCCGCGACGCGGTGGACGAGGTTCGCCGCCGCCAGGAGGAACTCGACGCTCCGGCCGGCGCGACGGCTTCGCGGGACTACGCATCCGCAGCGCCCTCGCCGGCCGAAGGGACGTTGCCCACCATCGGCGAGCTGCAGCGCGAAACCCACCGCCTGCGCGAATCCATCGGCAGCCTTGCCACCGGCCAGGACGTCGTCGCCCTGGAACAGGCGATGCGCGCGTTCGCCACCGACATCCAGCGGGCCCAGGAGCCCGGCGACCTCGCCGCCATCGCGGCCCCGATCGAACTCATGCGCGTCCAGGTCGGGCGGTTGGCCGACGACGTGGCCGACAACGTCCACGCCCGGCTCTCGGGGGAGGTCGAGCGTCTCTCGGCGCGGGTCGACGGCGCCCTGAGCAGTTCCTCCGCCTCCGCGGACAAGGACGCCCTGGGCGGCCTGTTTCGCGAACTCGACGAGATTCGCCGCCTCGTCGCCTCGCTCGCAGGGCCGGAGCGGATCCAGGGCCTCGCGCTTGGACTCCAATCGGTCAGTGCACAGATCGCGCAGCTGCAGAGCCGGCTTGGGGTCGACGCGTCCGGTGTGGCCGAGCTGAAGCCGCTGCTGGAGGAGATCCGCGTCGGCATGCAGGCTCCCACCGAGTCACGGGCCCTGCTCGGCCGCATCGAGGAGCTTGCCGACCGGATGGACCGGCAGAGCATCAATCCGGTCGGCGATCTGCTCGACCGGCTGGAGGATCTCGGCGAGACCCTACGACGTCCCCAGCCGCAGGACGACAGCCTCGCCACCATTCACGGGATGCTGCACAGCCTTGCCGAGAAGGTCGATCGTGTCGGCTCGCACCAAGGCGGCGAGAGCCTGGACGGGCTCGAGCAACAAGTGACGGCGTTGGCGAGCCGCCTCGATGCCCGCGCGGCCGATCCGTCGCTCGCCGGCGTCGAGCGGACGATGCACGAATTGCTCGCGCAGGTCTCGGCTCTGCGCGACGAGTCCGCGATCGAGGCCGCCGTCGAGCGCGCCACGCGCGATGCCGTCGCCCGGACAGTCGGCGACACCAAAGTGATCGGCGATACCTCGGCCGGAGCCACCGTCGCCCTGCGGGCCGACCTCGCCGATCTGCGCGAACGTCAGGCGGCAGCCGACGCGCGCATGCAAGCGACGATGGAGAACGTCCATTCGGCCTTGGAACGCCTTGTCGGCCATCTCGGCAACGCGACCCCGCAGGCTACGGTCGTCGGATCACCGGTGGCCGAGGACGGCAGGTCCATCGCGGAGCGCCTGCGTGCATCGACGGCCGCCGCCCCCGTCACCCCTCCCCCCGCCCGCGAGCCCGTCGCCCCGATGCCACGGCCGAGCCGCAGCGCGAGGCTTCCCGAGTTGCCGAAGACTGGCCCGGCCGAGAGCGTCCGCGACGGCGAGGAGCTTCTGGAGCCCGGCACCGCCCGTCCCGGCCCGGGGCAACCGGTGTCGGCCGATCCGGCCCTCAATCCGGCCGCCGGGGGCGACATCAAGACGAGCTTCATCGCCGCTGCCCGCCGCGCGGCCCAGGCCGCGCAGGCCGACGTCGCCGCGGACGTTCCCGCGCCCGCCCGCCGCTCGGACCGGGTCTCCCGGAAGGTCGAGGGCGTGACGGCGGCGTCCTCCGCCGCCGGGCGCGGGGCGCGCCTGCGCAGCGAGATCGAGAAGCGCCGTCGGCCGCTGCTGCTCGGCCTCGCCGCGATCGTGCTCGCGCTGGGTGCGATGCAGGCCTACCAAGCGACCGTGGGTGCTCCGACCATGGGTAGCGAGCCGGTCACGGTCGCAGCGACCACGCCCCCGGCGTCGCCTGCGCCGACCGAGCCGACACCTGCCGCCGGACAGCCGCAGACCCCCGGCCCGGCCGATCCGCAGACCACGCAATCGATCGCCGCCACCGCCGCCTCGGAGCCGAAGGCCGCCGCAGGGACCGGCGGAGCCGCCCCCGCAGTCCCGGCGACCGGGGAGCGCAAGTTGCCCAAGGTCTCCGACATGGCGAGCCTGAACGCCGACCTCGCCGGAGTTCCGGGTGGGCTGTCGAAGCTCAAGGCGAGCGCTCTTGCCGGCGACGGGACGGCCGTCTGGGAGCTCGCCTCCCGCGAGGCAGAAGGACGCGGCATGTCCCGCGATCTCGCCCTAGCAGGGAAGCTCTACGGGAAGCTCGCCGAGGCCGGGTACGCGCCGGCGCAGTTCAAGCTCGGTAGCTTCTACGAGAAGGGCTCCGGCGTGGTGCGCGAACTCGGTCAGGCCAAGATCTGGTACGAGCGCTCCGCCGCACAGGGGCATGTCCGCTCGATGCACAATCTCGCGGTGGTACACGCAGAGAACCCGATCGCGAACGGCAAGCCCGATTTCGCGCTGGCCGCCTCGTGGTTCCGGCGGGCGGCCGAGTACGGCGTGCGCGACAGCCAGTACAATCTCGCCGTCCTCTACGCCCGTGGGCTCGGAGTGTCGCAGGATCTGGCGCAGTCCTACCTGTGGTTCGCCGCTGCCGCCGCACAAGGCGACGAGGAGGCTGGGCGCAAACGCGACGACGTCGGCGCCAAGCTGACGCCGAAGGACCTCGCGGCGGCCAAGGCACTCGTCGCCTCCTTCAAGCCCAAGGCAGGCGATCCAGCTGTCAACGAACCGCCCAAGCCCGCCGGACCGCCCCCGATGTCACTGCTCGGCGCACCCCCGCCCGGCTCGCCTCCGGCCCCCGCTCCGCCGCGTCCGGGACAGGCCGGCGCCTGATACGGTCTGCGCTCGATCAAAGCGGAGACCGTATAGCCCCTTTAGCGGAGCTGGGTGGGGTTCACCTTACCCGATCGCGCCGCCGCCGAAGCTGCCGTCCGCGAAGGCAGTCCGGCCCTCGTAGAGGCCGTACTGCAGGTAGTGCTGCATCGGGTCGATCCCGGCGGCGGCCACGTCCGCGTATGCCGTGAGGTAGGCCGTGGTGTCGAACGAGACCGAGGCGTCGCGGCCCTCCCGCCAGCCGTACTTCACGTAGTGCTCCAGCGGGTCGATGCCGGCCTCCCTGACGTCGCCGTAGGCGGCGAGATAGCCGTCCGTGTCGAACAGCGCGTTCGGATCGCGGCCCTCGCGCCAGCCGATCTCTTCGAAATGCTGCCGCGCGTCGCCGTAGGGGTCGGTGCGTCCGGCCGCCCGCGCCACGTCCGCGTTGGCGAGTAGGTAGTGTTCCGCGTCGAACCCGGCCCGGATGTCCCCGGCGCGTCCGACCGCCTCGAAGATCGCGCGGCCCTCGGACTGGCCGTACTCGATGTAATGTTGGAGCGGGTCGAGCCCGGCCGTCCTGACGTCGGAATTGGTCGCAAGGTAGAACTGGGTGTCGAAGGCCGCGCCGGGGTCGCGGCCCTCGCGCCAACCGTCCGCATGGTAGTGCTCGACCGGGTTGAGGCCCGCCGCCCTCACGTCGGCGTTGGCGGCGAGATAGCCGGAGGTCGAGAAGAACGCATTGGGGTCGCGGCCCTCGCGCCAGCCGTACTGAGTGTAATGCGCGTCCGCGTCCTGGCCCGCTTGGAACACGTCTGGGTTGCGGGACAGGTAGTACAGGTCGTCGACCAGCGGCTGGCCGTCGTCCGTCACGATGGTGGCATCCGAGAACAAATAGCGCTCGAAGCCTCCGACCCTGTCCTGGCCGTCCGGGCCGGAGACCAGCGTGAGGCCGCCGGGCTCGCTGACGGTGATCTGCGAGAACGAGGATTGGAACACCAGCGTGTCCGTGCCGCGCCCGCCTACGCTCGTGCCGCCGAGCAGGATGTCGTCGCCCGCACTGGTGACGATGATGTCGTTGCCGGCGCCTCCGAAGATCCGGTCTGCGAAGGGCGTGCCCTGCAGCACGTCGTCGCCGTCGGTCCCGGTCAGGCCGACCCCACGCTCCAGCACGGCGTCGTCGCGGAATGCGAGGTTCTGGATGCGGGCGTCGGCCGCAGGGTCGGCGTCGGATTGATCGAACGGCCGGGTCCGGTGGAAGATCCCGAGATACTCGGCGAGCGCATCCTGCTCCGTCCCTTGTGCCGCGAAGGTCTGGGCGTTCGGCAGGAAGTCCGGCGTGGCGCCGCGCAGCGCCACCCGGTACTCACCGTAGGCCGGGAACGGGTAGTTGTCGCCCCCCAACCCCGGGGCGGCGGCACTGCCGTTGGTTAGGAAGTCCAGGGTGACCGTGCGGATGGCGCGGTTCGGATCGCCCACGAGCTGGCCGTCGCGGACCAGCGTGTCGATCAGGTAGCCGTCCTCGTCGACGATCGCCGCCGAGACGATGCGCTGGCCCTCGCGGGTGACGGCGCCGTCGATGCCCAGCGTCTGGCCCTGGCGCGTGGCGTCGAATGAGAAGCTGATGCCGCCGATCTGCGGGAAGGCGCCGGGGGTGGCACCCGGCGCCACCGTGGAAACGGCGTGCTCGAGCACCCGCTCCAGTTCGGCCGCCGTCACCGTGACCAGCGCCAGCGCGTTGTTGAAGCGCAGAGCGTTGGCGACATCGAGCTGTGAGATGTCGCCGAGCGCCTTGCCGGCGGCCGGGTTGGCGGCGGGGGGCAGTTCGGCGGTGGTGCCGCCGGTGGCCGAGAACGAGCCGATCGAATCACGGATGCCGCCGCCGTTCTTGATCGAGACGGTGACCCCGGACTCGTATTGCTGCGCGTACCAGAGGTTGGCGTCGGCCGTGAGGTTGCCGAAGTTGGTCTCCTGCGTGCGCACCTCGCCGCGGCGGCCCTCCAGGTAGACGGAGGTGCGGCCCAGGATGTTGCCGTCCTGCTGCCGGATCACGTCGGCGACGCCAGCGGTCTCCTGGACGCCGTCGGTGTTCGCATCCACGCCCTCGATCACTTGGTGGACCAGGTTGCCCTTGGTACCGGGGGCGAAGGCCGCCTCCCGCAAACCCCACAGCTCCGTCACCGTCCGGTCGTCGACAGCCACCGCCCCGGACGTCGCCGGGATGATCGAGTCGCGGATGACGTGCCCGTCCGCGTCGAAGGTGACGTTGAGGCGCCCGACATAGGAATACTCGCCGGCGGTGTTGACGAGCGCGATGGGCTGCCCGCTCGCGTTGGTGAAGACCTGCGGATAGCCGGCCTGCGCGGTGTCGCCGGGCAGCAGGCGGTCGTCGGCGTCGGCGAACAGGGTATTCGAGCCGCCGCCGATCAGCACGTCGACGTTGCGCAGGAGCGGCGCGAGCGCCCGCTCGTTGGCGATCTGCTGCAGATGCGTGCCGACGATCACCTTGTTGAGATCGGGATCGGCCGCGAGCAGCCTGTCGACCTCCGCGTTGATCTGGTCGGCGAGCGCCCTGATCTCGTCGCGGCCGGTGAAACCGTCGACGGTGACGTTGCCGGTCGAGGACAGCAGCGGCAGAACCTGCGTCGTCGCGCCGACGAAGGCGATCTTCTCGCCGTTCTCCACCAGGATGGTCGACTTGGCGACCTTGTCGGCGCCGGTGCCGGTCTGGGTCGTGTTCGGGCCGGTTTGGGCGAAGGTGGCGAGGTTGCCGTCGCGGTGCACGAGGCCGGATAGAGAGGCCTCGCGGGAGAAGTTCAGGTTCGCCGAAAGGTAGGGGAACTGCGCCCCGACCCAGATGTCGTCGGCCGCCCCCGGTGCCGATCCGAGGTTGGCGCCGATGATGTTGGCGATCTCGTTGGGGCCGGCGTCGAACTCGTGGTTGCCGAACACCGCGGCCTGGACGCCGATGATGTTCTGGATCGTGATGTCGGCACGCCCTGCCGAGGCCGCGAGCCGGCCGTAGGCCGCGGCGCCGGTGAGGCCGAAGAGCTGGTTGTAGACGCCGGCATAGGTCGCCGCGAGCTGCGGGTCGGCGCCGGCGATGTAGAACGGACTCGGGATCCAGCCGTCGCCGGTCGAAAGCGTGATCGAGTTCGGGACGGCGTCTTCCAAGTGATCGACGATTGCCGCGAAGTTCGCCGCCCGGTCGAGGGCGCCGAGGCCGGCTTCCCAGTCGGAGGCATGGAGGATCTGGAGCGTGTAGGTCATCGGTGCCGCCGGTTGCGTGGTGACGTCGAGTTGGTCGGGCGCGAGCCCAGCGAAGGCGTTGCCGGCCGCGTCCGTGAGCGCGCCCTCCGGCACGATCACGGCGTAGGTCGCGCCTGCGCGCAGATCCGCGGTCGGATCGATCGTCACGGTGTTGCCGCGGATGGTCACCTGCGCCGTGTCGCCGACCGCGATGGTGCGCACGTCGGCGGTCCCGTCGGACAGGGTGATGGTGCCCGTGCCCGCCTGGACCGCCTCGTTGAACGTGAGCACGATGTCGGCGCCGACCACGACGCCCGCCGCGTCGTCGGCGGGGCTCGCCGAGACCAGTCTCGGCCCGGTTCGGTCGAGACGCAGGCCCACGAGAACCGGATCGTGGTCGGAGGCCCGGGCCGCGACGCGGCCGTCGAAAGAGGCGGGGTCGCGGCCGAAATCGAGGTTGTAGTCGAGGGCATCCGCCTCGTCGGCGTTGATGGTCCACTCGGTGACGCCGGTGACCTGACCGTTCAGTGAACCGTTGGCGAGGGCGTGGTCGAGGGAGCCGAAGGCGCCGTCGAACACGTAGGAGTAGGAGCCGTCGAGCCGGTCCTCGACGAGGTTGGTGAAGCCGCCGCCCTTTAAGACGTCGAGGGCGTCTTCCCGGGTGTAGGCGTTGAAATCGCCCAGCAGCAGGATGTCGCCGTCCTGCGTGCCGGTCGGGCGTGAGGCCACCCACTGGCTCAGCGCGGTGGCGGCCAGTTCGCGCTGCTGCTGCCACGCGCCCTGTCCGTCGAGCTGGTCGGCATCCGCGCCGGTGCCCGCGCCCCCCTTCGACTTGAGGTGGTTGATGACCGCCGTGAACGCCTCGCCGGTGGCGACCTCGTTGAAGGTCACCGCCAGCGCGACGCGACTGGCGTTGGCCCCGTCGAAGACGCCGCCCGTCGTGCTCCGTTGCAGCAGCGCCGGATTGAACTGTGCGACGTCGGCGTCGTCGAGCGCAGCGATCGTGGTGTTCGTCGCCACGCCGACCCGGCTCGGCTTGTACAGGAAGGCGTTGGCGATGGCGTCGCCGCCGAGGAACTGGCCCCGGTCGAGTTCGGCGCCCGGGTTCACGGCGGCGTAGGTGCCCGCCCCCGCCCGCAGGTTCAGCTGGCCGACGAGGTACTCCAGCGCGTTGCCGGGATCGCCCGGCCGGAATTGGTTCTCGATCTCGGTGAGCCCGAGGACGTCGGCGCCCGTGGCGAGGATGGTGGTGACGAGCTTCTCGGTCTGACGCGCGAGCTCGGCTTGCGAGTTGGCGCCGCGCGGCTGGGCGCCGATTGCGGTGCGCACGCCCGAGGCGTCGAGCGTGGTGAAGTAGTTCAGGACGTTGAAGCTGCCGACGGTCAGCGTGCCGCCGGTGTCGTCGGGGGCGGCGGGACGCGGGTTGGCGTTGACGAAGGTGTTGTCGCCGTCCGCGACGGCGCGCACCCGGTAGGCGCTAGACGGGCCGAAGCCGAGCGTGCCGGTGAGGTCGCTCACGGTGTCGCCCATCCGGGGAGCGGTGGCGGTGTCGTAGACCGGCCCGAAGCCGTCGAGGAGCGGGATCGGCTGGTTCTGGGCGTTGAGCCCGTCATCGTAGGTGATCGTGCGCGCCGCCGTCTGTGCGAGGTAGGCGGCGAAGCCCTCCCGGCTCGGCTCGAACGCGTTGGTGAAGGTCTCCGGGCGGCCCTCGGCGGAGAGGCGGATCTCGTTGAAGCGATCGAGGTTGGACTGCTCGGAGACGGTCAGCGTCTGCGCGAAGCGCACGAGCATGCCCTCGAAGCGCTCCAAGTCGGGCTGGGCGCCCGCGCCGGTGCCGACGACGCCGGCGGCCGGCAGATCGACCACGGCCGCCGAGGCCCCGATCTCGGCCGCGCTCAGCGCGCCGGCCTGCACCACCTGGACGCGCGCGGCGTCGGTGACCCGGATCTGGGTCTCGCCGTTGAACTCCGCGACGGTGCCGGTGACGCGCACCTGGTCGCCCAGCGCCACGTCCAGGAGGCGCTCGCCGCTGCCCTCGAATACGAACACGCCCTCGGAGGTGAGGGGATTGCCGTCCCGGTCGGCCGCTTCCTCCTGCAGATAGAAGCCGCCGAGGTTGCGCCGCGCGTCGCCGTCGCCGTTCTGGAAGTCGCCGACCACGATCGCCTCGACCGTGACGGTCTGCCCGACGAGCGGGCTCGCTGCGCCCTCGCCCTGCACGACCGAGATCGGGGTCGCGTCGTCGTTGACGAGGGTGCCCGTGGCGGTGCCGGCCGTGGAGCTGACCGCGGCGCCGATGCCGGACTGGCTCGACACGGCGCTCCGCAAGGTAAGCGAGAAGGTCTCGTCGGCCTCCGGCGTCACGTCCCCCTGGACGGTGACAGTGACCACCGTGGAGGCCCGGCCCGCCGGGATGGTGCCCGTGATCGTCAGGGGGAGCGCGGGCGATCCGGCGAGGTCGGAGCCGGATACCGGGGCCGTGCCGGTGACGGCAAGGTCGGCGGTGAAGGCGAGGGAGCCCAGCGTGCCGTTGGTGCGCTCGACCGTGAAGCTGAACACGGTCCCCCCGGCATCGCCCTCGGCACGGGCGATGCCGAGCGAATCGACCGCGAACCGGATCTCCTGGGTGAAGCCCTGCGTCAGCGCGGCGTAGAGGACGGCGCCGCCGTTGGCGACCTCGTTGGCGCTGACCAGCAGCGCGATACCGGTGGGATTGCGGTCGGCCGCGATGAAGGTGAGCACCTCCGGGCCGAGATCGGTGGTCGCGCCGGGCAGGGGCGGCACGTAGGAGACGTAGGCCGCGTTGGCCGGATCGGTGACGTCGTAGACGATGACGCCGCTCTGCCGCTCCAGGCCCACGAAGGCGTAGGTCCGCCCGTTCACGGTCCCGATCGTGATGCCCTCGGGTTCGGGGCCCTTGTTGTCCGAACGGTCGTCGGGTGTGTTCGCCACGACCTGATCGTTGTTGAAACGCTCCGGCGCGAGCTGGGCGAGGATGGTCTCGAACTCGCCGCCGGTCTCGCGCACCTTGGTGATGGTGCCGTCCTCGTTCTGGCGGAAGATCGAGATGCCGCGTCCGCCCAGCGTATGGAGCCGGTCGATGACGCCGTCGCCGTCCGTGTCGCCGACGCGCAGGAGCACGTTGAGGCGGGCATAGGCCGGGTCGGCCTTCAGCGCCCGGAGCTCGGGCGTCAGGCGGGCGTCGGGCACCGCGCTCAGCCGGGCGACGTCGCCCGTGTCGTCGGCGCCGCCGACGACACGCTGGTCGCCCTCGTTGGCGGTGACGAAGTAGGTCGCGCCGTCGGCGGAGAAGCTCGCCACCGCGTCGGGCTGGAGCAGGCCGTAGATCGGGGTGCCCTCGGGCGTCGTGGCGATCCGGATCGCGGCGGTGCCGTTCGGCCCGTCGCGATCGGAGGCGTCGAAGGCGTTGCCGGGCAACGACCGGTTCACGGCGCCGAGCGGCTGGATCGCGATGGGCGCACTGCCGGGATTGGCCAGATCGATGACGGCGACGGCGTTGACCTCCTGCAGGGTGACGTAGGCGAAGCGGTCGTCGGGGGAGATCGCGATGTATTCCGGCTCGATGTCGGCGGCGGCCGACTGGCCGGGCTTGAGGGCGAGCCCGCGGTCGAGCAGCGCCGCCTCGCTGCCGTTCAGTCCCTCGAAGCCGACCGTGGCGACCCCCGCGGCGGAGGCCGCCCCGCCCGACACGTCGATGACAGAGACCCCGCCGACCGGGTTGACGGCCGCGCTGACCTGCTCGCCCTCGTTGGCCACGAGCAGGCGCGTGCCGTCGCGGGTGAACACGATCTGGTCCGGGCCCACGCCGACCTCGACCGAGCGCAGCACCGTGCCGGCCGCGTCGAAGAACGCGACCCGGCCCGGCCGATCGCCCGCCGCGTTGGCGTAGGCGACGGCGACGAGGCCGTCTGAGACGGCCACCGAGTTCACCGCGCCGTATTCCTCAAGGCCCGAGAGGACGATCTCGCCCCGCTTCTCCAGGGCGCCGGCCGCCGAGATCTCAACGATCTCGATGCGGTTCTCGGCCGTATTTTGGAGGTAGAGCCGGTTCGTCGCGGCGTCGTAGGCCACCACCTCGGCGTTCGGGGCGGCCGGCGTCGCCGGATCGTTCGTGGCGGCGAAGGCGCCGAGCCGCACGAGTGTGAGGGCGTTCGTGACACTCGGGGCCGGGACACCCTGCAGGGAGGGCGCCGGATCGAACACGCGGATGCCGCCGATGGCGACACCGGCATCGTCGTTCAGGATCGTGCCGATGCCTTCGCCATCCGCGAGGGTGGCCCCGGTCGGGTTGGTGACGGCGAGGCCGAAGGTCTCGGACGTCTCGTCGCGGGCGTCGCCGAACACCGACACGGTCACGCTCGTGCCGGTCTCGCCCTCGGCGATGCGCAGGCCGGCGAGGGTCAGGGCGGCGTAATCCTGCCCGGCAGTGGCGGTACCGTCGGCGGTGGCCACGTCGAAGCTCACGCCTCCTGCGGGCGCCGGCCGGTCGAGGGAGACGGTGAAGGTGAAGCTCGTCGTGCCCGCATCGCCCTCGGCCGCCTGCACGTCGTCGATCGACAGGGCGGGCAGGACCTGAGCCGGCGGGATCTGGACCGGCGTGACGGTGAAGGGGGCGTAGGCGCGATCGCCCACGCGCACCGTGTCGCTCTGCGTCCAGGAGCCCGCGTCACCGATGGCGGCGAGCAGCGCCTCGTGCGTGCCGGAGAGCGGACCGGCATAGGTGCCGTTGTCGGCCGGCAGCGCGAGCGCGGTCCGTCCAATCTCAAGGCCGGGCGGCAGCGCCGAGGTGCTGGCGCTCGTGGCGTCCCCGGCGAAGGCACTGCCGCCGTCGGCGACGGTGATCGCGTAGAGGAACGACGGGCTGTCGGCCGCTCCCTGGTAGGCGATAATCTGGTCGCCCGAGGCGTTCAACGCGAAGTTGACCGCCGTGAACACGGGCGAGGTCGGGCCGCCCGCCGCGGCGTCGGTGGTCGGCCGGATCACCGCGCCGGCCGCGAGCGCGGTGGGGGCGGTGTAAGTGTAGCCGCCCTCGCCCGTGCGGAACCGGCCCGCCGCCGTCCAGCCGTTGTCGGTGAAGGTGATCGCCGTCCCCGCCTCAACATCGCGCAGCAGCACGAACGCGAAATCGTCGGGATTGTCGGCGTCGTACCCGATCAAAGCGATGTCGCCGGCGGCGAGTGACGTGGCCATGTCCATCTCCCGGCCGGTCTGCGGCGCGATCGCGGCGCGTGGGCATACAGCCGCGGTCCGTTGCCGGCCTGATCGCCCGCTACCGGCGCTTCATCACAGTGCTGTGAAGCTTTGCCGACTGGCCTGAGATTTCCCGAGACCTGTGATCGGGGTCCGTCGCCACGAGTCTGCAGCGGCCTCAAGATCCGCCCCGGCGGGGGTGGCCTGCCCCCATTTGGTGGCCCAGGTTTGAAGTTAGTGCATCGTCGGTCGCGTGACGATGGTAGGGCGAGCCGACGGTACTGAGCCGTTTGGTTCCGTTGGCCAGATGACGACCTCTGGCGCAGGTGGGCAGTAGCCGAGTGACGAGTGCGGCCGGATGCTGTTGTAGTGCGTCCGCCATTGCTCGATCACGACGCTGGCTTCCTTGAGGG
>Ga0182229_1000069_pt1 | contig 25547 bp, 22 predicted proteins | sample G6R1MG_32_FD_129663 | JGI IMG/M metagenome (GOLD analysis project Ga0182229, IMG submission 129663) | Miscanthus phyllosphere microbial communities from Michigan, USA - G6R4_MAIN_07NOV2016_LD1 MG | ecosystem: Host-associated > Plants > Phyllosphere > Phylloplane/Leaf | place: USA: Michigan...
CGCTGGCCCGCGCTGCTCCTCGTGGTGCTCGGCGCGCTCTCGGTGCTCTACCGCTACGGCCCCAGCCGCGATGCGCCGCGCTGGCGCTGGGTCACCCCCGGCAGCATCCTCGCCGCCGTGCTCTGGCTCGGGGGCTCGCTGCTGTTCTCGTGGTACGTCGCCAACTTCGGCAAGTACAACCAGACCTACGGCTCGCTGGGCGCCGCCATCGGCTTCATGACCTGGATCTGGATTTCGACCACCATCGTGCTGATGGGCGCGCAGATGAATGCCGAGATCGAGCATCAGACGGCCCACGACACCACGGTGGGCAAGCCGGAGCCGCTGGGCACCCGAGAGGCCCATATGGCCGATACGGTGGGCGCCGCGACCTGAGCGCCCGGCGCCGGGGCGGCGGCCTCAAACCGGTGGCACCGGCCCGCCCGCCGCACTAGACAGGAGGCCCCTCCGCGCAGCCCGATCGTCCGATGACCGCCGACACCCAGCCCACGACGAAGCCGGTCGGCCCCGGCGATCAGGTCATCCTTGTGGACGGCTCGTCGTTCATTTTCCGGGCCTACTTCCAGTCGATCAACCAGGACCAGAAGTACAACACCCGCCCCTCCGACGGCCTGCCCACGGGCGCGGTGCGACTGTTCTGCACCAAGATCGCGCAGTTCCTGCAGGACGGGGCGGCCGGCACCAAGCCGACGCATCTGGCCATCGTGTTCGACAAGTCCGAGGGCTCGTTCCGCAAGGAGATGTTCGCGGACTACAAGGGCCACCGCCCCGACGCGCCCGACGACCTCAAGCGCCAGATGCCGCTGATGCGCGACGCGGTGCGCGCCTTCGGCCTGCACGCGGTCGAGCTGATCCGCTACGAGGCCGACGACCTGATCGCCACCTATGCCCGCCAGGCCGAGGCGCGGGGCGCGGGCGTCATCATCGTCTCCTCCGACAAGGACCTGATGCAGCTCGTCGGCCCGCTGGTGCGGTTCTACGACTTCGAGTCCGGCGCCAAGGGCAAGCCCGGCTACCGGCCCGAGCGCAACCTCGACGAGGAGGCGATCCGGGCCAAGTGGGAGGGGCTGGAGCCGGCCCAGATCGGCGACGCGCTGGCGCTCATCGGCGACACCTCCGACAACGTCCCCGGCGTGCCCGGCATCGGCCTGAAGACGGCCGCCGCGCTGATCAAGGAGTACGGCAGCCTGGAGCAGCTGCTGGAGCGGGCGGGCGAGATCAAGCAGCCCAAGCGCCGCGAGACCCTGCTCGCCAACATCGATCAGGCCCGCCTCTCGCGAAAGCTCGTGGCGCTGGTCGAGGACGTGCCCGTGCCGTTCGACCTCGACGACCTCGGCGTGCCCGAGCCCGACCCGCAGAAGCTCGTCGGCTTCCTCAAAGCCATGGAGTTCAACACCCTGACGCGCCGGATCGCGCAGATGCTGCACGTCGACCCGGAGGCGGTGAAGCCCGATCCCGCGCTGCTGCCCGGCGCCCCGTCCGACGCGCCGCCCTTCGACGACGCGCCGCCCCTCGACCCGGAGACGGCGGCCGCGGGCGCGGAGCGGGCGGCGGGCGAAGCCCCGCCCGATATCGATCCCTTCGCCGACATGGACCTGCCGGACGCCGCGCCCAAGCCCCGCGGGCCGGGCGAGGCCACGCCCTCGACGCTGGTGGCCGCGCGCGCGGCGGAGTCGGTCAAGCCCTTCGACACCGCCGCCTACGAGACCATCACGACCGCTGCGCAGCTAGCGGCCTGGATCGCCGAGTCCTACGAGGCCGGCGTGATCGCGGTGGACACCGAGACCGACGCCCTCGACGCGAACCGGGCCGGGCTGGTGGGCGTGTCGCTCGCCACCGCGCCGGGGCGGGCCGCCTACATCCCGCTCGCCCACATCAAGCCCGACGCCAAGGGCGGCGACCTGTTCGGCGAGGGGTCCCAGCACGAGGAGGGCGGCAAGCAGCCGGGTCAGGTCGACTTTGCGGCGGCGCTGAAGCTCCTCAAGCCGTTGCTCGAAGACCCCGGCGTGCTCAAGGTCGGGCAGAACCTCAAGTACGACCTCGTGGTGCTGGCCCGCTACGACATCGCGGTGGCGCCCTTCGACGACACCATGCTGATCTCCTACGTGCTCGACGCCGGCAAGGGCGGGCACGGCATGGACGAGCTGGCCCGGCGCCACCTCGGCCACCAGCCCATCACCTTCTCGGACGTCGCCGGCACGGGCCGCAACAAGGTCAGCTTCGACCGCGTCGCCATCGACAGGGCCACGGCCTACGCGGCCGAGGACGCCGACGTCACCCTGCGCCTGTGGCGGATGATGAAGCCGCGCCTCGTCGCCGAGCGGCGGGTTGCCGTCTACGAGACCCTGGAACGGCCCCTCGTGCCGGTGCTGGCGCGCATGGAGCGGGAGGGCATCCGCATCGACCGCGGCATGCTCTCGAGGCTCTCCGGCGACTTCTCGCAGATCCTGCTGCGGCTGGAGGAGGAGATCCAGGAGGATGCGGGCGAGCGCTTCCAGGTCTCCTCGCCCAAGCAGATCGGCGACATCCTGTTCGGCAAGATGGGTCTGCCGGGCGCGAAGAAGACGCCGTCCGGCCAGTGGGCCACCCCCGCGACGCTGCTCGAAGAACTAGCCCAAGCCGGCCACGACCTGCCGAAGAAAATCCTGAACTGGCGCCAGCTCGCCAAGCTCAAGTCGACCTACACGGACTCGCTGCAGGAGCACGCCGACCGCGAGACGGACCGGGTCCACACCTCGTTCTCGCTCGCCGCCACCACCACGGGGCGCCTGTCCTCGTCCGACCCCAACCTCCAGAACATCCCGATCCGCACGGAGGAGGGCCGCCGCATCCGCCGGGCCTTCGTGGCGCCCGAGGGCACGCGGCTGATCTCGGCCGACTACAGCCAGATCGAGCTGCGGCTGCTCGCCCACATCGCCGACATCCCGCAATTGCGCCAGGCCTTCGAGGACGGCATCGACATCCACGCGGCCACGGCCAGCGCGATGTTCGGCGTGCCCCTGGACCAGATGACCCCCGACCTGCGGCGGCGGGCCAAGACCATCAACTTCGGCATCATCTACGGCATCTCGGCCTTCGGCCTCGCCGACCGGCTCGGCATCGGCCGCGAGGAGGCGGGCGCCTTCATCAAGCAGTATTTCGAGCGGTTTCCGGGCATCCGCGACTACATCGACACCACCCGCCGCTCCTGCCGCGACAAGGGCTACGTGACCACGCTGTTCGGCCGCGTCTGCCACTACCCGCAGATCAGGTCCAACAATCCCAACGAGCGCGCCTCGGTGGAGCGCCAGGCCATCAACGCCCCGATCCAGGGCACCGCCGCCGACATCATCCGCCGCGCCATGACCCGCATGGAGGCGGCCCTCAAGGCCGAGCGCCTGAACGTGCGCATGCTGCTGCAGGTGCACGACGAACTGGTGTTCGAGGCCCCCGAGGAGGAGGCCGACGCGGCCATCCCCGTGATCGCCCGCATCATGGAGCAGGCCCCGCACCCGGCCCTCACCCTGCGCGTCCCGCTGGTGGTGGAGGCGCGGGCGGCGGGGAACTGGGAGGAGGCGCACTGAGGCGGCGCGCAACCTTAGGTCATCCCGTGTGCGGCCGAGGGAAGCGGGTGCCGCCCTGCTCCCCGCCGCCGGACCGGGAGCCGTGCCGCGAGGCGTGAGGCCGCCCGCCTCCGTCCGCCCGCCTCCGTCCGCGTCGAGGCGCCCCGTCCGGCAGCTCGAGGGGAGGGGCGCTCCCCCTCGATGCGATGACCCTGTTTCGGATCGCGCGGGTCGGGCGGCGGGAGACCGGATCGCGTCCGGCCACGGTGTTTTCGGCCCCGAATCGTTCGACAAACCGGAAATCGGGACGGTTGTCCCATCTGTCCCAGGCTGTCCCACGCTCCTACCGGGTCGCGCCGACGACGTGCGGCGTGATGCAGGTTCGAGTCGGCCGGGGCGGTTACAGCGTCGCGCCTTACCATTTCAGCAAAGGGAGTAAGAATCGCATCAAAGTCGCTTTTAGAGATAAGCGTCTGACCATACGCATGTTGCATCAGGCGGTGCAGGAGGAGGTGGCATTCGAGGCCCCCATGAGGATGTTGTCCCAGCAATCACCCTCTAACGAAGCAGGCCCCACACTAAGTACTGCTAGTCCGCGTGCGGTTGGGGGCGAAGGCCCAGGCGGATGGGAACTGGAACAGGACGCACTGACTGAACATTTTCAGGAGTCTTAAAAGAAAAGAAATTTTCAAAATGGATCTTAATGGTATTCTTCTCGTAATAATGCACGCTGCGCAAGCAGATGACCATATCTATCGGTCATGTTGGCCTCTTCGCTGCCATCAAATGGCACCTCAACTGTTGAATAGGCCCGACTATGAATAACATCAAGAATCGTCAAGCTTTCAGTGCGGTATCCATCAATACATTGCGCCATCACCCAGAGTCCTAGGCGCGCTGCCTCTTCTTGTAATGCAGGACTCTCACAGAAATACGTGTAGATGATTCTGTGTTCATCATCCCCGGTGGTGATGGATATGGTGTTTTCAACTCGAATGGTTCCCAAATTTTGAATGCAATACCGAGCATTCACACTTTCTTGTATTATCCTAAATGGCACATTTCTAGCTCGTCTCCTCTCGTTCCACTAAACTAGGAATCCTCGTTCGAGTAGCGGATATAGGCGAGCTCGCCCTTGATGGCTCGAAATTCTGGAGCGCGTAGCTTCTGAGAGATCCGATTGCCCTGAAATATGCCGCCTAGCATCAGCCCAGAACGGAATGTAAAAATCACGTGCTTCTGTCGAGTTCTGGATTTCCTGCGACCGAATTTCGGATCGAATATCATCTCGAAGCAGGCTAATACGCTGCCTATCGTCTGCGTAAAACACTTTCAGCAATCGGCTCAGTCCGACGTTTGTGTAAGACATTCTGATGCCTAAAACTAATTAATTTAATAATGATATTTACATATTTTTAACCAGGAGTTTTCGTCGGATCCTTTGATCTTGGGTACGTGCGTTCCTCTTGAATCGTTCCATCCTGCTTGCGAATTCTAACAGAGCCCCCGCTTGGCCCTACTGCTCCACGAAGATTTTCGAGAGCTTCTGATTTTGTGTCGTATACCCGTTTTGCACGATCCAACCCTTCTTTTTCTAATCGCCATTTCTCTGCATCTTGATCTTTGTGCAGTGTATATTTATCGATTGTCATCTAACGCCTCATTGATTCAGTTTTCCAGCCCTCAAGGAACAAAGCGCTAACATTGTATGAATGGACAGTCAATGCCCTTATAAACCGTAGGGCCATTGGGGAAAAAGTGAGATATATTTCCCAAGTAAAATTTTTACTAGAAATAATTTATGTATTATGCGATTAAATTCTTATAAGCTTGTCAAGCTATTCTATTTTGAAACCATAAAATTTAATAAATCTGTAGACTCGGAGATCATACTCAAAAATTCCCTCCGATTTGAAAACAATGACTGCGTTTTGCTGGGTTTATGATGAAATCTAGTGCGATGTTATTGATTTATACCCCACACCGTTGCATCATTCTAGAAATCCTTGCGAAGGCCTACCTAACCATCCCCCAAATCCTGTGCCCGCGCGAGCAGGCCTCGAAGGAGGGCTCTAGGGATCGCGTGGCTGGCTGGAGGCCTCTTTCGAGGCTGCTGTGCAGCACCTCAAGATGAGGGGGATGGTTGGGTCCCAAGGGTCAGGTACAACAGGGCGAGCCGGTCGGGGGATGCCATGCCCGCCTTCGTCTACATGCTGCTTTGCGCGGACGGCAGCTACTACGTCGGGTCGGCTCGCGGGGACTCGCTGGACCGGCGGCTGAGCGAGCATCGCGACGGGACCTACGGCGGCTACACCAGCGCGCGGCGTCCGGTCACCCTGGTCTGGGCCGAGGAGTGCGCGCGGATCGAGGATGCCATCGCCTACGAGCGCCAGTTGAAGGGTTGGAGCCGGGCGAAGAAGGACGCGCTGATCCGGGGCGATTGGGATCGCGTTGCCCAGGCCGCCAAGCGTCCGGGCGCGCGGCGTCTCTCCAAACCACACCCCTCATCCTGAGGTGCTGCGAAGCAGCCTCGAAGGAGGCCTTCAGAGGGCACGGCGATCCCTGGAGCCCTCCTTCGAGGCCGCCGCTTCGCGCCGGCACCTCAGGATGAGGGGCTTGGTTGGGAGGAATGGGCACCGCAGACGCTTCTCGCTCCGGCGGCCGGCTGCTAGATCGCGGGCCGCCGTCGATCCCTTGGACCCATGCCCCACACCGTCGCCGCCCTGTACCAGTTCGTGGCCCTGCCCGACGCCGCCGCGCTGCGGGCGCCGCTTCAGGCGCTGTGCGAGGCCCACACCCTCACCGGCACGCTGCTGCTGGCACGTGAAGGGATCAACGGCACCGTGGCGGGATCGGCCGAGGCGATCGACGCCGTCCTGGCCGAGCTGCGCCACGGGGCGCTGTTCGGCGGGCGGCTGGACCGGCTCGAATGCAAGCTGTCGCGGGCCGAGGCCCCGCCGTTCCGGCGGCTCAAGGTGAAGCTGAAACACGAGATCGTCACCTTCGACGGCGGCGCCACCGATCCGGCGCGGGGCACCGGGGAGAACGTCGCGCCGCGAGACTGGAACGCGCTGCTCGACCGTCCGGGCCTGCTGCTGGTGGACACCCGCAACCGGTTCGAGGTGGCGCTGGGAAGCTTCGAGGGCGCGGTCGATCCGGGGCTGACCACCTTCGCCCAGTTTCGCGACTACGCCGACGCCCTCGATCCGGCCGCGCACCGGGACGTGGCCCTGTTCTGCACCGGCGGCATCCGCTGCGAGAAGGCAGGGGCCTATCTGAAAGCGCGCGGGTTCGAGCGAGTGCATCTGCTCCGGGGCGGCATCCTGAAGTACTTGGAGACCGTGCCGGAGGCGCAGAGCCGCTGGCGGGGCGACTGCTTCGTGTTCGACGGCCGCATCGCGCTGGGGAGCGGCCTCGAGGAGCGGCCGGACCATCCTCCCGAGGCCCTGCGCTGACCGGCCGCGATCTGCTAGGCAGCGCCCGATAGACGATCGGAGCGCGCATGGACGACGACACGGCTTCCCGCATCGACCGGCTGGAGACGCGCATCACCGAGCACGAGGCCCTGATCGAGGATCTCAACGGCGCGCTGACCAAGCAGTGGACCCTCATCGACCGGCTGACCCGGCAGGTGGCCCGCCTCACCGAGCAGATGGAGGAGGCCGCCGCCCGCGCCGCCGCGCCGGGCGCCGCCGAGCCGCCCCCACCGCATTACTGAAAGCATGGGGATCCCAAAGGGCCGAGCCCTTTGGCGGGTGTCGGGCGGAGCCCGACCTAAACCCCAGGGCTCCGCCCTGGACCCGCGAAAGGACCTGTCCTTTCGAAACCTCTATTTTTTGGGATCGATGGCCGGTAGCTCGTTCGGGGGCAGGCCGGCGGCGGCCTGCTGGGCCGGGGGGGCGTCGAGGCCGCGGGCGCGGTTGGCCAGCGCCACGGTGAGTTTTTCGGCCGGCTCCGACTGCATCAGCGCCAGCACCTCGGCCATCTTGCGCGGGTTCATGCCGAGCACGATCGGCACCAGCACGTCGAGGCCGAGCCGGTCGAACACGCGCGCCGCGTCCTTGGGCTTCATGGTTTCGTACATCGTGACGATGCTCTTCAGGCCGGCCTTCTCGGCCTCCGCCTTGCCCTTGCCACCCGTGTCGGCCCGCTCCTCGCCCTGCTTCAGGTCGGCCACGCCCGCGTCGAGCTTGCGCTCGGCGTCCCTGAGCATCTGCTCGCGCAGGTCGAGGTCGTCGGCGCGCTGCTTGAGGGTGTCGCGGCGTGCCGACAGCTTCTCCAGCAACGCCTTCTCGGTGGGGGAGACGGGCTCGGGGATGTCGGGCTGGTAGACCGGCGGCTCGGCGGACTTCGCGGGCGCCGTTTCCTTGGGCGTCACCGAGCCGGTGGTGGCAGGGTCGATGGGCTCGTAGCCCGTGCGGGCCTTGGCGATGGCGCGGGCGAACTCGGGCAGCGGCGCGCCGGCGGGCGGGGGCTCGACCGCAAGCAACGCGGTCAGCTTGAGCACGAGCAGGCCGACCGCGGCAAGCGTCACGGCATCGATCAGGCGCAGCCGGAAGGGGCGCGCGGGCCCACGCGCGAGGCGGGCGAGGCGGCGCCCCGGTCGGCTCATGCGGCCCTGGCCCGGATCCGGTCGAGGGCGCGCTCGGACAGGGCGTTGGCGGCGGCCAGCGCCGCGCCCAGGCGATCACCGTTCACCCCCTTGGGCGCGACAGGGGCGGTGGCGATCCGGTCGGCGACGCTCACGCGCGGGGCGGGCTCGCGAATGGGCGCGGGTCCGGGCCCGTCCTTGAGCGCGTCCTTGGGCGTCTCCTTGGCGTTCGCCACGATCGCGCCGATGCGGGACAGCACGGCCTCGCCCGCCTGGACGTGGGCGGCCAGCTCCGCCGCGCTGCGCTCGGCCGTGGCGAGGCGCTCGGAGAGCGTGCGGTCGCACTCGTCGAGGGTGGCGCGCAGGCCGGCGATGGCGCGCTCGGCGGCGGTGCTGGCGACGACGAGGTCGCCGATGATCTGGCGCAGGCCCGCCTCGTCGGCCTTCATCCGGGTGATGCGGCGCGACAGCCTCACCGACGAGACGATGGTGGCGACCAAGAGGATCGCCACGAGGATGTCGGCGGCGAAGGGGACGAAGAGGGTCATGCCGGTCACCCGTCGTTGCGGTTCTGCATCGAGGCCTCGTAGGCCTGGAGCGTGGTGCGGGACTGCCGCAGGGGACGGGCGAGCTGCACCGCGATGGCGTCGTCGATCCGGCCGATGCGCCCCTGCGTCAGGGCCCAGTCGCCGCAGCGCACGGTGATCAGGTCCGAGGGTTTCTTGTCGAACATCAGGGTCTCGCCGACCTTGAGGTTGAGCACGCGCTTCAGGGGCAGCGTCATCTCGTGGAGCACCGCCTCCATCTCGACGTCGGCCTGCCAGAGCTCGGTGGCGAGGTGGCTCTCCCAGACGTGGTCGCGGCCGAGCTTCTCGCCCATGAAGCTCTGCGTGAGCAGGTCACGGATCGGCTCGATGGTGGCGTAGGGAAACAGGATCTGCAGGCCGCCGCCGCGCCCGTCCATGTCGAGCTTGAGGCTGATCAGGATCGCGGCGTTGGCCGGCCGCGTGATGGTGGCGAAGCGCGGGTTGGTCTCGATGCGGTCGATGCCGAAGCGCACCGGCGAGAGCGGCTGGAACGAGAGCTCCAGGTCGCCCAGGATGATCTCCACGAGGCGGCGCACGAGGCTCATCTCGATGGTGGTGAAGGGCCGTCCGTCGAGCCGGGTGGACGAGCCGCCGCGCTTGCCCCCGAGCAGCAGGTCCATGGTCGAGTAGGCGAGGGTCTGCTCGACGGTGACGAGGCCGGAATTCTCCCAGGCGTCGGCCCGGAACACGCCGAGCAGCGTCGGCAGGGGGATGGCGTTGAGGTAGTCGCCGAAGCGCACCGAGGTGATGTTGTCGAGGCTGACCTCGACGTTGTCCTGGAAGAAGTTGCGGAGAGAGGTCGAGAGCAACCGGATCATCCGGTCGAACACGATCTCCAGCATCGGCAGGCGTTCGTACTGGACGACGCCCGAATCCACGATGGCGCGCACGCCGCCCGCGCCCGAGGCGGACAGCTCGCGTAAGGAGAAGCCGAGGACGCCGTCGATCTCGTCCTGGTTGAGGATGCGGTCGTTGCCGGCGAGCTCGGGGAGGTTCTCGGTCTCCCCGTCCTCGATCATCGTCGCCCATTCGGCGGCGACGTCGCTGGCGTTCCTGGTGGTGCCCTGCTCGGCGAGGGCCGCGCCCCACTCCTCGGCGAGAGAGGCGTCGCCGCCGCCCTGCTCCATCAGCGCGGCGGCCCAGTCGTCCTCGCCGCCGTCCAGTGTCTCGTCCTCGGGGCCGGCCATGGGTTGCGCGTCCTACTGAACCACCACGTTCTTGAAGAGCACCGCCTCGGCCTTGGCCGGGTGGATCGCGACGTTGACCCGCCGCAGCAGCTCCTCGCGCAGGCGGTAGAGGCCGGCGGAGCCCGCCAGGTCGCTGGCGCGCAGCTCGCGCAGGTAGGTCTGGAAGGTGTCCTCGACCCGCGGCATCAGGGGGCGTACCTCCTCGCCGACCTTGGCGTCCTTCACCTCCAGGGCGACCTGCAGCTTCAGGAAGCCGCCCTTGGCCTGTCCGGATTCGGGGCTGAGGTTGACGATCATGTCGCGCACGTCGAGGAAGGCGGCGACCTTCTTTACCTCCGCCGCGCCGTGTTCGGCGTCGGCGTGCGCCGGCTTCCTCATCAGGACGAAGCCGCCCCCGCCGCCGGCCAGCAGCAGGATCGCGGCCGCGATGACGATGAGCTTCTTTCTGGACTTCGGCGCCTCGGCCTCGCCGCCCTCGCCGTCACCCCCGGGCGCCTTCTTCGGCTTCTTGGCCATGCTGGCCCCTCACGGCTCCGGATCGGCGCGTCGCGGCCCGCGCCTGCCGCGCGGACCCGTCGCCCCAGCTATGGCGGGCCATGGTTAACGCGCCGTTACCGTCTGGGCCGGGGAATGCGGTACACCGTGGAAGCTGCGCCGGGGATCGCTCGCTACGGGCGCGAGGCGGGCGCCTCATTCTGCCGGTCGGGCTGGGTCGGCGCCAGCGGCGGGGTGTCGGACCCGTCGCGCTCGGGGGCCGGTCGCCCGGAGGTCGAGGGCTGGTCGGTGGCCAGCGTCTGGTCGGCCTTCTGCTGAAGCTGGTCGGCGGTCTGCTGGCTGATCAGCCCGTAGGACACGCCTGCGGCCAGGGCCACGGCGATGACGGCACCGATGATCGTCCGCTTCAGCTTGTCCGACACTGTTGGCCTGTCCCGTACCGACGCCGCCCCGGCCCGTACGTATTCAACGGGCACGCCGCCTCGGCGTTCCTGGCCGTGTGGCGGGGGGGCCCGTCGCGTCAGGCGACCGGCTCGTCCCACTCGACCCGCGGGTGACCGCTGGGCCGCGAATGGATGATCAGGAGGCCGAGGGTGCCGAAGGCAGCCACGGTGGCACAGCCGGAAAACAGCAGATCGAGCACGGCACCCCCCTCATGCAGCGTTCGGGAGTATCTGCCACCAGGGTTAACGGAGCGTGACCTCAGAGGTCGCCCGTGCGCTTGACGGCGTGGACGATGCGGGCGCCGCCCTCCGCGTCGGGATTGCGCGCCTCGCGCATCCGTGGCGCATGGCCCGCCGCCAGTAGGCAGAGGACGCTCACCATCACGATCACCTTCGCGGGCATCGGCCCCACCCCTTGCGCTCGACCGGAGCGGTGTAGGGGCGATGGCCGGCCGGGACCCTGCGCGGGCGCACATGCGGGGGGCACGCGGCTGAAAGACGGGCCGACATGCTCAACGAAGGGTTACGCGCGTGCGTCGTGCGTTCGGGGCGGCTTGCGCCGGCTCGAAGGGCGTGAGCGTGACGGAAACGGGCGGGCGGTTCGGCAAGGCCGATCACCGCGGCAACGACGCCGTCCTGTCGAAGCCGATCCGAAGATGCAGGGCTGCCTGGCGGTCTGCTCAGTCCCTCTTCGACAACGCCTGATCGGCGCGAGAGGGAAGAATGGTGGAGCCTAACGGGATCGAACCGATGACCTCTTCCATGCCATGGAAGCGCTCTCCCAGCTGAGCTAAGGCCCCACTTGTTCGCCACGGCGGCGGGAGCGTCCGTGGCGGGTAGTTCTCGCCGGCGGGTCTCCCCGGCGGCGTGGCGGTTCTATAGGCGGCTGCCGGAATGGACTCAACCCCCTTGTCGGGGTCGGATGCGTTTTTTGCCGCGACACCGTCCGGCGGGCGTCGCGGCCGGCGGCGTCAGCCTTCCTCGTCGTTGTCCGAATCGTTGTCGATCAGGTCGGAGACGTCGTCGTCGCCGTCCTCTTCCTCCAGGAACTCGTCGTCGTTCGAGGTGGCGTCGTCGCCGTTCTCCTCGTCCTCGGTCGTGGTCTCGTCGGCGTCGTCGCTGGCCTCGGCCTCGTCGAGGGAGACGATCTCCGGGCCGGCCTTCTCCTCTTCCTCCTCGTCATCCGCGTCCGAGCGGGCGGCGATGGGAGGCGCGACGCGGCTGGTGGCGGTCATCTGGAAGACCGTCCCGCATTTCGGGCAGACCGCGGGGTCGCGGGCGAGGTCGTAGAACTTCGCGCCGCAGCTCATGCATTGGCGCTTCAGGCCGAGTTCCGGTCTTGCCACGGGCGAGAACCTCTGAGGATGTCGGGAAAGCGGCCCCGGTAGTCGCCCTGCCGCCCCATGTCAAATACCTGCCGCCGCAGGGCGAAACCGGGCGGCCCGGCAAGGGCTTCGCCCCGGAAATCCGCCCCGCGCCGCCCGTCCTGAACCGCCCTGCACCCGGCCCTCGCGTCGGACCGTGCCCAAACTCGCGCGATGACGCGCAGGGACTCGCGTGATAACGGGCGCCATCGCCGCAAGCCGATCCCCCGTCGCGACGGGCGCGCTCGCGCATCCCGCCCGCCAGCCGAAGCCGTCGAGCCGTGTCGCACGATTCTGAGCCGCAAGCCCTCACCGCCTCGCCCGGCGGCCCCCTGCGCGGCGCCCTGCGCCCGCCGGGCGACAAGTCGATCTCGCACCGGGCGATGATCCTCGGCCTGCTCGCCATCGGCGAGACCCGCGTCGAGGGCCTGCTGGAGGGCGACGACGTGCTGCGCACGGCGGCCGCCGTCCGGGCCCTCGGCGCCACCGTCGAGCGGCAGGGGGAGGGGCGCTGGCGGATCGCGGGCGTCGGCATCGGCGGCCTGTCCGACCCCGACGGCGTGCTCGATTTCGGCAATGCCGGCACCGGCTCGCGCCTGATGATGGGCGTGGTCGGCGGCCAGCCCGTCACCGCGACCTTCGACGGCGACGCCAGCTTACGCAAGCGCCCGATGCGCCGCATCCTCGATCCGCTCCTGCAGATGGGCACGCAGGTCGTGGCGCAGGCCGAGAATGGGCGCGTGCCGCTCACCCTGCGCGGACCCGCCGAGGCGATCCCGATCACCTACGAATCGCCGGTGGCCTCGGCGCAGATCAAGTCGGCGGTGCTGTTCGCCGGGCTCAACGCGCCGGGCACGACCACGGTGATCGAGGCGGCGGCCTCGCGCGACCACACCGAGCGGATGCTGCGGCTGTTCGGCGCCGAGGTGGTCTCGACCCCGCACGGGCCGGAGGGCCACGGCCGCGCGGTGGCGCTCACCGGCCAGCCGACGCTTCGCGGCACCGACGTGGTCGTGCCGGCCGACCCCTCCTCGGCGGCCTTCCCGCTGGTGGCGGCGCTGATCGTTCCCGGCTCGGAGGTGACGATCGAGGGCGTGATGATGAACCCGCTGCGCACCGGGCTGATCACCACGCTGATCGAGATGGGCGCCGACATCGAGCGCCTGCGCGAGCGCGAGGAGGGCGGCGAGACGGTGGCCGACCTGCGCGTGCGGGCGAGCCGCCTCACGGGCGTCGACGTCCCGGCGACGCGCGCGCCCGCGATGATCGACGAGTATCCGGTGCTGGCGGTGGCCGCCGCCTTCGCGAGCGGCACCACACGGATGAACGGCCTGCACGAATTGCGGGTCAAGGAATCCGACCGGCTCGCGGCGGTGGCCGACGGGCTCAAGGCCAACGGCGTCGCCCACCTCGTCGACGGGGACGATCTCGTCGTCCACGGCGACGGCACGCCGCCCGAGGGCGGGGGGCTCGTCGCGACCCATCTCGACCACCGCATCGCCATGGCCTTCCTGGTGATGGGGCTGGCCGCCCGGACGCCCGTCAGCGTGGACGACGGCGCCATGATCGCCACGAGCTTCCCGAGCTTCCGGGCCGACATGCAGGCGCTGGGCGCGGAGATCGCGGAGTGAGCGACATGGGTCTCGGCACCGGTCTGGTCATCGCCATCGACGGCCCCGCCGCCTCCGGCAAGGGCACGCTCGCCAAGCGGCTGGCCCTGCATTTCGGGCTGCCGCATCTCGACACCGGCCTGCTCTACCGGGCGGTGGCACTCGCCCTCATCGATGCCGGGGACGACCTCGACGACGAGGCGGCGGCGGCCCGCGCGGCCTCGGTGCTTGCCGCCGACCGGCTCGCCGACCCGCGCCTGCGCGAGCGGGCCATGGGGGAGGCGGCCTCCCGCGTCTCCTCCGTGCCGGCGGTGCGCGCCGCCCTGCTCGACTGGCAGCGGCGCTTCGCGCAGGACGAGGCCGGCGCCGTGCTCGACGGGCGCGACATCGGCACCGTGGTCTGCCCCGACGCGCCGGTGAAGCTCTACATCACCGCCGCCGCCGAGGAGCGCGCCCGCCGCCGCCACCGCGAGCTGGCGCAGCGCGGCGAGGAGACGACCTGGGCGGCGATCCTCGCCGACATCCGCGCCCGCGACGCGCGCGACTCCAACCGCGCCGCCGCCCCCCTCAAGGCGGCCGAGGACGCGGTGGTGCTCGACACGACCGACCTCGACCCGGACGCGGCCTTCGCCGCCGCCCGCGCCGTGGTGGAGAGGCTGCGGCTTCAGTAAGGCGGATGCACGCGGGGTCGTCCCCCGGTCAGGGAGCCGGTCCGAACCGGTTCGGGCCCGGCGTGCCGGGGCGCCCGAACAGGTCGAGGAGCAGCCAGATCTCGAAGGTTAGCGTCGCCAGCACGTAGGCCCCCACGGGGATCGGATACGCGTCGAAGGCGGTGTCGGTGGGCAGGAGGTCGAGCACCGACACGCCCGCGTAGAGGCCGAGCCACCAGCCCGTGCGGTCGCGGTCGTGCAGGCGGGCGATCGCCTGCACGACGCCGACGACGAGCACGCCCAGGATGCACAGGCCGAACACGGCCGCGAGCCCGCGCGAGCCCGCGCCAGCCGCCGGGACCAGGCCGCAGAGCAGGGCGTAGCCCAGCGCGAACAGGCCGACGATCCGGCGCGCGAAGGGGCGGCGCGCCACCCGCCGGGCGATGATCACGTGCCGCGCGGCTTGGCGCGCCGCGTCGGGGCCTCGGAGAGCGGATCGTCGGGCCAGGGATGGCGGGGATAGCGCCCGCGCATCTCCGAGCGCACCGCCGCCCATGAGCCGCGCCAGAAGCCGGGCAGGTCGCGGGTGATCTGGATCGGAGCCCGCGCCGGCGAGAGCAGGTGGAGCACCACGGGCACGCGTCCGCCCCCCAGCGTCGGATGCCGGTCGAGGCCGAACAGCTCCTGCACGCGCACCGACACGGCAGGCTCTGCGCCGGCCTCGTAGGCCACCGGGATGCGCGAGCCGGTGGGTACGTCGAGATGGGTCGGCGCCTGCGCGTCGAGGCGCGCCCGCAGGGACCAGGGCAGCAGGGCGTGCAGCGCCCCGGCGAGGTCGTCCGCGCTCACCGCGTCGAGGCCGGCGCGCCCGACGATGTGGGGCCCGAGCCACGCCTCGATCCCGGCCGCCAGCGCCGCGTCGGAGAGGTCGGGCCAACCCTCGTCGCGGGGCTCGTCCGCGGAGCCGGTGCCCTCCGCCGCGTGCAGGAAGCGAACGCGGTCGCGCCACTGGCTCAGGGCCAGCGTCCAGGGCAGGCGGTCGAGCCCGAGCCCCGCGATGCCGCGCGCCAGGATGCGGGCCGCCCCCTCGTCGAGCGGCACCGGCAGCACGCGCTCGGACAGCGTCACGGAGCCGAGCCGCCGCGCGGCGCGGGCGCGCAAGCCGCGGGCCGCCGTGTCGAAGGTCACGCTCGTGGCCTGCACGATCCGGTCGGCGCAGAGGGCGTCGATGGCCTCCGGGGCGATCGCGGCGGCGGCCAGGATCCGGGCGGAGGCCGCGCTTCCAGCAAGATCGGCCACCACCACGAACGGCTCGCGGGCGAGCGCATTCGCCGGGTCCAGGCTCCCGGCGCGGCCGTTGGCCATCACGAAGGCGCCGTCCCGGCCGCGCGAGCGGGCGACCCGGTCGGGGAAGGCCAGCGCCAGCAGCGCGCCGGGGCCGTCGAGGCCGGCGAGGCGGGGCAGGGCGGTCTCGGACGCCGCGCGCTCCGCCTGACGGGCCCAGCCCTGCGCGAGGCGGCGCATGTCGCCGCCGCGTCCGCCGCGCTCGCGCACGAAGCGCTCGACGCGCCCGCTGAGGTCCACGCCATCGCCTCCCAGACCCCGCTCGACCAGCACCGCCGCCAGATCCGCCGCCTCGCCCGCTGACCCCGAGGGCGCGGCGGCCAGCACCATGCGGGCGAGCCGCGGCGGCAGCGGAAGGGCGCGCACGGCCCGGCCCAGGGGCGTCAGCCGACCGTCGGGATTGAGCGCGCCGAGATCGGCGAGCATGGCGCGGGCCTCCGCCGTCGCCGGACCCGGAGGCGGGTCGAGGAAGCGCAAGCCCGACGGATCGGTCACGCCCCAGGCGGCGCAATCGAGCAGCAGCCCCGAGAGGTCGGCGGCCAGGATCTCGGGGCGCGTGAACGGTTCGAGCGCGCCCGTGGCGGCTTCCGGCCAGAGCCGCCAGCACACCCCCGGTTCCGTGCGCCCGGCCCGGCCCCGGCGCTGATCGACCGAGGCCCGCGAGGCGCGTGCGGTGACGAGGCGGGTCAGCCCGTTGCCGGGCTCGTAGAGCGGCACCCGCGACAGCCCGGAATCCACGACGATGCGCACGCCCTGGATGGTGAGCGAGGTCTCGGCGATGCTGGTCGCGAGCACCACCTTGCGCCGCCCCGGCAAGGCGGGCGCCACGGCCCGGTCCTGCTCGGCCGGGGTCAGCGCCCCGTAGAGCGGCGCCACGTCGACCTCCGGTCCGACGTGGCTCACCAGTCGCTCGGCCGTCCGGCGGATCTCGGTCTGACCGGGCAGGAAGGCGAGCACCGAGCCCGGATCGGCCCGCAGCGCCCGCAGCACCGCCGCGCCCATCGCGTCCTCGATGCGCTGGTTCGGGTCGCGGTCGAGGTGGCGGGTGTCGATGGGGTAGGCTCGGCCCTCGGAAGCGATCACGGGCGCGTCGTCCAGCAGCGCCGCCACCCGCGCCCCGTCGAGGGTTGCCGACATCACCAGGATGCGCAGGTCCTCCCGCAAGGCGCCCTGCGCATCGAGGGCCAGGGCGAGACCGAGGTCGGCGTCGAGGGAGCGCTCGTGGAACTCGTCGAACAGCACCGCGCCCACGCCCGACAGTTCGGGGTCGTCGAGGATCATGCGCGTGAACACGCCCTCCGTGACGACCTCGATGCGGGTGCGCGCCGAGATCTTGGAGCCGAGCCGCACCCGCAGGCCCACCGTCTCGCCCACGGCCTCGCCGAGCGTCGCGGCCATGCGCGCGGCGGCCCCGCGGGCGGCGAGGCGCCGGGGCTCCAGCAGGATGATTTTGTTCGCGCCCAGCCAGGGTTCGGCCAGGAGCGCCAGGGGCACGCGGGTGGTCTTGCCCGCGCCCGGCGGGGCCACCAGTACGGCGGATGCGCGTGCGCGGAGCGTCGCGGCGAGGTCGGGCAGCACCGCCTCGATCGGCAGGCCGGAGGGTTCGAGGGGGAGGGACGGCATCCCGATGCTGGTGGCCCGGAACGGGCGGACGCGCAACCGGCATCCGCCGGACGGGGGATGGATACCGCCGACGGGCCGATCGACGGATTCGTGAATGATGAAAGTATGTTGTGTTCAGCTTAAAGTCCGGAGGCACGGAACGGGCGAGCGGTTCCCCGGCTTGTCAGGCGTGGCGGACGACCGTCGTGCGCCCGGAGACATCGACAGATGCGTATCGCCCTCACCCTCGCGGCCGGAATGCTGCTCACCGGCCTCGGCGCGGCCTCCGCCGCCCCCGCCATGCCCCCGGCCGGCCTGATGGCCGCGGACACGGTCACCTCCGTGCGAAGCCATCACGACCACCACCACGCGATGCACGGCCGCACCACGAAGGCCGAGCGCATGGCGCGCCGCCGCAACACCCACATCCACGGCAATCCGAACGCGCGCAACCCGGAGCGTCCCGGCTACATGCAGCAGCTGGGCAACACCACCAACGGCCCGCGCTACTGACGAGACCGCGGTAGCGAGGCCCGCCTCCGCCCGACCCGCCCGGCCCCGTGCCAGGCGGGTTTCACCAGGGCTTGTCCACCGCCGTCCCCATGCCAATCTCGGGGCCACGCTGACCCGAGGGCGCCCGCTCTGCTAGCGTGGCCGCATGAGCCGGAACGCCGTTCGATCCATGCCCCTGCAACACCGCGCCAAGGCGGAGGACACGATCACGGCGGACGCCGCGGCCTCGCCGCTGGACACCCCCGGCGCCACGCCGATGATGGCGCAGTACATCGAGATCAAGGCGGCCAACACCGACTGCCTGCTGTTCTACCGGATGGGCGACTTCTACGAGCTGTTCTTCGAGGACGCTGAGATCGCCTCGCGGGCGCTCGGCATCGTCCTGACGAAGCGCGGCAAGCACGCGGGCGCCGACATCCCGATGTGCGGCGTGCCCGTCGAGCGCTCCGACGACTACCTGAGCCGCCTGATCGCGCTGGGCCACCGCGTCGCCGTCTGCCAGCAGACCGAGGACGCGGCCGAGGCCAAGAAGCGCGGGCCCAAATCCGTGGTGCGCCGCGAGGTGATCCGGCTTGTCACGCCGGGCACCATCACCGAGGAGCGCCTGCTCGATCCGGCCCGCGCCAGCGTGCTGCTCGCGATCGGGCGGCGCAAGGTCTCGGATACCGCCTTCGCCTACGGGCTCGCGGCGCTCGACATCTCCACGGGGCGCTTTTCCCTCAGCGAGGTCGAAGGGGTCGATCTCGCCGCGGCCATCGCCCGTCACGAGCCGCGCGAGATCGTGCTGTCCGAGGCGATCTTTTCGGACCCGGCACTGGCTCGGCTCTGGCGCGACTGCGCGGCCGCGGTGGTTCCGCTGGCGCAGGCCGAGCTGGAGCCCGCCTCGGCCGAGCGGCGCATCCGCGAGCAGTTCGGCGTGGCGACGCTTGACGGATTCGGCAGCTTCAGCCGCGCCGAGATCGCGGCGGCGGGTGCCGCCCTGTTCTACCTCGAACGCACGCAGATGGGCACGCGGGTCCCGCTCACGGCCCCCGGCCGCGAGAGGGTCGGGGCGACGCTCGCCATCGACGCGGCCACCCGCGCCAACCTCGAACTCACCCGCACCCTGTCGGGCGAGCGCCGGGGCAGCCTGCTGGAGGCCATCGACCGCACGGCCTCGGCGGGCGGGGCGCGGCTGCTCGCCGAGCATCTGGCCGGACCGCTCACCGACCTCGGCCCTTTGAGCGCGCGCCACGACGCGGTGGCGTTCCTGGCCGACGAGGCCGCCCTGCGCGGGTCCCTGCGCGAGGCCCTGCGCGCCGCCCCCGACCTCGCCCGCGCCCTCTCCCGGGTGGGCCTGGGCCGGGCGGGTCCGCGCGACCTCGCGGCGCTGCGCGACGGGCTCGGCGCGGCCGGGCGCATCGCCGCGAGGCTCGCCGGCCCGACGGCGCTGCCCACGGACCTCGCCGCGATCGGCGCGCGCCTCGTCGAGGTCGATGCGGGACTGGTGGCCGAACTCATGGCCGCGCTCGCCGACGACCTTCCGCTGAACCGCCGCGACGGCAACTTCGTGCGGGCGGGCTACCACGCGGAGATCGACGAGGCGCGGGGGCTCGGCCAGGACTCGCGCAAGGTCGTCGCCGCGCTCCAGGCCCGCTACGCCGAGGAGAGCGGCTGCCGCTCCTTGCGGATCAAGCACAACAACGTGCTCGGCTACTACATCGAGGTGCCGCAGGCGGTGGGCGAGGCCTGCCTCAAGGGCCTGATGCGCGACTTCGTCCATCGCCAGACCATGGTGGACGCCATGCGCTTCACCAGCGTGGAGCTTGGCGATCTCGAATCCCGGATCGCGGGCGCCTCCGACCGGGCCGCGGCCCTGGAGGGGCAGGTCTTCGACGCGCTCACCGCCCGGGTCGGGGCAGGGGCCGAGGGCATCGCCGCGATCGCCGAGGCGATGGCGGCGCTGGACGTCGCGGCGAGCCACGCCGAACTCGCGGTCGAACTGCAATGGACGCGGCCCGTGATGGAGGAGGGCCTCGCCTTCGCCGTCGAGGGGGCGCGCCATCCGGTGGTGGAGGCGGCGCTTCGCAGGGCGGGCGAGGCCTTCATCGCCAACGATTGCGACCTCTCGGGGGAGGAGGGCGGGCGCATCCGCCTCGTCACCGGGCCGAACATGGGCGGCAAGTCGACCTTCCTGCGCCAGAACGCGCTGATCGTCGTGCTCGCGCAGATGGGCGCCTTCGTGCCCGCGGCCTCCGCCCGCCTCGGGCTGGTCGATCGCCTGTTCTCCCGCGTGGGGGCGGCCGACGACCTCGCGCGCGGCCACTCGACCTTCATGGTGGAGATGGTCGAGACCGCCGCCATCCTGAACCAGGCCACCCGCCGCTCCCTGGTGGTGCTCGACGAGATCGGGCGCGGCACCGCCACCTTCGACGGGCTGTCCATCGCCTGGGCCTGTCTCGAACACCTCCACGAGAGCAACGGCTGCCGGGCGCTGTTCGCCACGCATTTCCACGAACTGACCGCGTTGAGCGAGCGGCTGGCCAGGCTCGACAACGCCACCCTGAAGGTGGTCGAGCACCGGGGCGAAGTGGTCTTCTTGCACGAAGTCGTCCCCGGGACCGCCGAGCGCTCCTACGGCCTGCAGGTGGCGCGGCTCGCCGGACTGCCCGCGAGCGTCGTCTCGCGGGCGGGCGCGATCCTCAAGGGGCTGGAAAAGTCCGAGCGGGAGCGTCCGTCGCGCCCGCGCATCGACGACCTGCCGCTGTTCGCGAGTCTGTCCCAGGCCCCGCCGGCACCGGCCGTCGCCGAACCCGACGACGCGCTCGGCCTCGCACTCGACGCCATCGACCCCGATGCGATGACCCCGCGCGAGGCCCTCGACGCGCTCTACCGGCTCAAGCGGGAGCGGACCGGCCGGGCCTGAGCCGGCCGGCCGTGTCCGCTCACTCGGCGACGGCGGCGGCCCCCGCGGTCGGGCGCGGCGCCAGGGAGAGGCCGTCCAGGCTGCCGCCAACGGGAGCGGTGCCCGAACGGAGCCCGGCGACGTAGGCGAGGGCGTTCGCGACCGCCCGCTCGGTATAGGGCTTGCCGATCACTCCGAGCGCGCCCGCGAAATCGTCCGGGATGCGCTTGGCGTTGGCGGTCATGAAGACCACGGTGGTGCGGGGGTCGGCGCTGAGCGCGCGCGCCACCTCGACGCCCGTGGGCCCGTCGATCAGGTGGATGTCGACCAGGGCGAGGTCGGGGACCAGATCGCGGCCCATGGCGATGGCGTCCCCGGAATGCCCCGCGATGCCCACGATGGTGTGGCCGAGATCGTCCAGCAGGCATTCGAGCTCGAGGGCGATCAGCACCTCGTCCTCGACGACGAGGATTCTCAGGTTGGGGCCGGCGGTCACGTCGTCCATTCCGTCCGGTATCCGTTCGATCCGAGCGCAGGCGCGCTCACGATACGCCCGTCCGGGTCTCCAGGGGAATCGTAATCTCCACCCGGGTGCCGGGACCGGCATCGGACCAGTCGATCCGACCGCGCAGCTGCCGCACGACCATCTCCACGAGGTTGCGGCCGAAGCCGGCGGGGTTGGGGGTGCCGGCCTGGATTCCGATGCCGTTGTCCTCGATCACCAGCCGCATGCCGGATCCGGAGCGCCGGGCCGTGATGCTCACCCGTCCTTCGCGTTCGCCGGGGAAGGCGTGGCGAACCGCGTTGGTGGCGAGTTCGTGCAGCATCAGCGCGAGCGGCGCGGCCATCGCCGCCGACAGCGCCACCGCCTCGATCTCGGCCTCGACCGCGGTCCGTCCGGCGTCCAGCCCCGCCTTGAGGTCCCCGAGGAACTCGTGCGCGAACTCGCGCAGGTCGAACTGAGCCGCGTCGCCCTCGGAGTAGAGCATGCGGTGCGCCGTCGAGAGTGCGCCGATGCGCTCGGCCATGGCCTGGAGGGCGTCGTGCGCCTCGCCCGCGGGCGTGCGCCGGGCCTTCAGCAGCATCAGAGAGGAGATCACCTGCAGGTTGTTCTTGACCCGGTGATCGACCTCGTGAAGCAGCGCGGTCTTCTGCTCCAGCGCCGTCCGGAGTGCGGCGGTGCGCTCCCCGACCTGGCGTTCGAGGTCGTCGTTGGCGTTTTTCAGCGCCGCCTGCAGCCGGTGCTTGTCGGTCAGGTCGGACTGCGCCGAGAAGTACAGGATCACCTCGCCGGAGGTACCCCGCACCGGGTTGATCGTCATGCCGTTGAGGAAGGCCGTGCCGTCCTTGCGGTAGTTGAACAGCTCGCACTCGACGGGCCGGCCTTCGGCCAGCGCGTCCTTCATCATGCGGATCACGGCGGGATCGCTCAACGGACCCTGGAGCATCCGGCAGTTGCGGCCCTCGACCTCGTCCCGTCCGTATCCGGTGAGTGCCAGGAAGGCGTCGTTGGCCCAGACGATCGGCGTGTCCTGCCGTCTCGGGTCGCACACGATCATGGGCGTCGGGCTCGCCTCGAACGCGGCGGCGAGCGTCCCCACGCCGATGCGCTCGGAACCCTCCACCGCGTAACCCTGACCACTCATACTCACGCTTGAACCCATGCGCCGGGCATGATCGGACGCGCCATACGGACGAGGCGGGTGAAGGAGCCGATCGCCCGACCGATCTCCATGGGCATCAACAGGACGCCGATGCCGGAGTTCCCCCCGGCGACCCTTTGTCCACACGGCGATGACGGAGGGAGCGTTAACGGTCTGTCGATCATGATGCTCCGGACGATGGCGCGTCGGCCCCGCCACCGGCGGCCGGGCGATCGGCGCGACGGCGCAAGGTTGCCACGAAGTTCGGTCATCAAGGCGCATCGGCGCGAGGAGTTCCGGGCATGGCGGGAATGAGCACGGCCGCATCGCACGGCGGCACGGACGGGCCGTCCGCCCGCAAGTTCCGCCTGCGCGACGTGGTCGAGGACGCCCGCGTCTCGCAGATGCTGGCCTTGGGCTTCTCGTCCGGCCTGCCGCTGCTCCTGGTGCTCTCCACCTTCACGACGCGGCTGGCGTTTGCCGACATCGACATCCGCGCCATCGGCCTGTTCAGCTACGTCGCGCTGCCCTACTCGCTGAAGTTCCTGTGGGCACCGGCCATCGACCGCATCGACGTGCCCGTGCTGGCCCGCCGCCTCGGGCGGCGCCGCGCCTGGATGATCGCGACCCAAGGCGCCACCGCGCTCTGCCTCGTCCTGATGGCGTTCAGCGACCCGCGCGACCACCTCGCGCTGCTCGGGCTGGGCGCCTTCCTCGTGGCCTTCTGCGCGGCGACGCAGGACGTGGTGATCGACGGCTGGCGCATCGAGGCGGCGGGCGCCGACATGCAGGGCATCCTCGCGGCCACCTCGAACCTCGGCTATAGGCTCGGCCTGATCACGGCGGGTGCGGGCGCGCTGTTCATCGCAGCCTCCGGCGGCTGGAGCGCGGCCTACCTGACCATGGCGGCGCTGATGACGGTCGGCATGATCGCCGCCCTGTTCGCCGGCCGGTACGACGCGGTGCGCCGCCGCGACGACCCCGCCGCGGCGGGCGAGGCGAGGCCGGGGGGCCGCCTGTCCGCCGTCCGGCGCGCGATCCTGGAGCCCCTGACCGAACTGCACCGCCGCATGGGCAACGCGCTCTGGGCGGTCCTCCTCCTCGTGGCGCTCTACCGGATGCCGGACTTCGTCTCCGGCGTGATGGCCAACCCCCTCTATCGGACGCTCGGGTACGACCTGCCCACCATCGCCACGATCACCAAGCTGTTCGGCATCTGGGTCGGCATCGCCGGGGGCTTCGCGGGCGGCTGGGCGATGGCGCGGCTCGGCCAGTTCCCGACCCTGCTCGCGGGCGCGGCGCTCGCCGCCTCCTCGCACCTGTCGCTCGCGTGGCTGTCGCTCGGCGGCCCCGAGATCTGGCGGCTGACCGTGGCGATCTCCATCGAGAACTTCTGCGGTTCCTTCGCGGGCATCGCGCTCATCGCCTACATGTCGAGCCTGACCACGCCGGGCCACGCCGCCACGCAATACGCCCTGTTCTCCTCGCTCTACGCGCTGCCGGGCAAGCTCGTGGCGGGGGTCTCCGGCTTCGCGGTGGCGGCCTTCGGCTATCCGGTCTTCTTCGCGATGACGGCGGCGGTGGGCATCCCCGTGGTGGCGCTCTGCCTCGCGGTGGGCCGGCGCCCGCTGCCCAAGTCCGCCGCCCCGCTCACCGAGACCGGCGGCGGGAACCATGCGGGGGGGCACGAACTTGCTCCCACCGACCTGTCGACCACCCCCGTGAGAGCGCAAACGTGAGCGACACCTCCGACATCGCCCTGGCCGTTGAGACCCTTCCGGTCGCCATCCCGGGGGCGTTCGACCGGCCCCTGAGCGAGGACGACCGCGCGGCCCTGCGCCGCTCCGTCCTCACGCTCGAGAAGCCGGGCCTCGCCTCCCGCCTCTCGGCGGCGGCCGGCGCCCCCCTTGACATGATCGGGCGCGCGCTGCCCGGCCCGGTCACCGACGCGGTGGCGCGCTCCACCGAGGGGGCCATGCGCACGGCCCTGCGCATCGCGCTGGCCACCCTGCCGGACAAGGCCGTCGCCGAGCCGGGCACCGAGGTCGCAGAGGCCCGGCCTGTCGGCCGGTTCGCTCGCCTGCTCGGGTCGAGCGCGGCCCAGCACAAGGCCTACGCCGCGATCTCCGGCGCGGTGGGCGGGGTGTTCGGCTTCGCCTCGCTGCCTGTCGAACTCCCGCTCTCCACCACCCTGATGCTGCGCTCCATCGCCGAGATCGCGCGGGAAGAGGGCGAGGACCTGACCGATCCCGAGGGGGCGCTCGCCTGCGTGCAGGTGTTCGCGCTCGGCGGCCGCAACGGACCCGACACGGCGCTGGCCGAGAGCGGCTACTTCGCCGTGCGTGCCGCACTCGCCAAGACCATGACGGAGGCCGCGCGCTACGCCGCCCACCGCTCCCTGCTCGATTCGAGCGCGCCCGCCCTGGTGCGGTTCTCGGCCCAGATCGCCGCGCGCTTCGGCATCGTCGTCTCGCAGAAGGTGGCAGCCCAAGCCGTACCGGTGCTCGGCGCCTTCGGCGGGGCGGCCGTCAACGCCGCCTTCATGGACCATTTCCAGTCGATGGCCCGCGCCCACTTCACCGTGCGCCGCCTGGAGCGCAGCCACGGCCGCGAGACCGTGCGGCAGGCCTACGCCGAGGAGAAGCGGTCGCTCGGTCTCGCCTGACCGGCCTCAGGCTTCGGCCGGGACCGACGCCGGCCTGATCGGCAGCCCTCCGCCTGAGCGCGGCTCGGCGTAGTCGAGGCCGGCATGAGCGGGGCTCGGATGGCGGACCTTGGAGGGGCGCCCCTGCGTCCGCATCCGGGCGTCGGCCGCCTGCCAACTCGGCAGGGCGGCGGTGTCTTGGACCCAGTGGACGACACTGGCCTCGTCGCACCAGTGCAGCAGCTTGGGCATGGCATCCCGATGCGCATGGCTCGTCATGTAAGCGCGCATGGCGGCCTGATCCTGCCAGACCGTCATGGTCCAGAAGGCCCGTGCGCGGTCCCCCAGCACCGCGCCCCCGAGAAAGCCGGGCGCGCGCCGGCACTGGCGCGCGGAGGCGAGCGTGCGCAGCACGAAGGCCGGGAGGAAGCGGACCGAGCGGATCCGC
>Ga0182229_1000071_pt1 | contig 24982 bp, 22 predicted proteins | sample G6R1MG_32_FD_129663 | JGI IMG/M metagenome (GOLD analysis project Ga0182229, IMG submission 129663) | Miscanthus phyllosphere microbial communities from Michigan, USA - G6R4_MAIN_07NOV2016_LD1 MG | ecosystem: Host-associated > Plants > Phyllosphere > Phylloplane/Leaf | place: USA: Michigan...
CGCGTCGAGGTCGCAGTCGAAGTCGGCGTTGCGGGTGAAGTGGCGCTTGTTCGGGTCGGAGCGCAGCTCCTCGATGAGGATGTCCCATTCGCGCCGCACGGGCTCGACGTCCGTGCGGTCGAGTTCCGCGAAGTCGGTGGTGTAGAAGCGCGGCGAGAGGAACGTCGTCTCCTGCGCCGACTTCGTCGATTCGTTGATGGGCGTCTTGGGGCTCTGCATCGTTCGGCTCGGCGGCGGGACGTTGGCGTTCACAGCTTCCTCCGCTCGGAAAAGCTCACCTCGTAGAGCTCGGTCAGCTCGAGATGGGCGATCAGCTTGGTCCAGGCCCGCTCCAGCCTGCCGGCGCGGGTGACGGTGGCGTGGCGGCGCACGCTGAGGCGCTCGCCGTAGGGTACGGAGGTCGGCGCGTCGTGCACCTGAACCTCGTCGCCCGGCTCGATCTCGAAGCCGGCGTCGAGCACGACGTGCGCGTGCAGGCTCTCGGGCGTCTGCTCGATCTCGACGGTGCAGGGCACCTCGACCGTTTGGCGGGAGAACCAGCTCATCGCACCGTCCCGGTGGTGTCGTCCTGCCCGGTCCCGGCCGGCAGGAGGCGGGCGAAGGCGAGCGCGTTGGGCCGCCCGAACGCCTCCAGCGGGATGGTCCGGTTGGTGGCGGTGTCGGCGAGCGAGAGCGTTCCGTTGTCGAACCGGGTCAGGGTGAACGGCGTCTCGCGGCCGAGCCCCTCGCGCTGGCGCGCCTGCGCCAAGCCCCGCAGGGTCGCGCGGAAGAAGTTGTCCTCGCCGGGGCGGACGGTGAGGAGCAGGTGCCGGTCGGCGGCGTCGCGCACGACGATCGAGCCGTCGGCCTGATCCTCGGCGTGGAAGGCGACGTGGGAGACGGGTTCGGCCGGCGGCAGTTCGGTGCGCCCGACGTCGCCGCCGCGCCCGATGACGACGGCGAGCATCGCGAACCCGGCGAGCGCCCCCGCCCCGATCAGGGCCAAGGCCGGGATCGGCCCGTCCTCCTTTCCGCCGCCTGCCGTCATCGCCCTCGACTCCCCCGGACTGCTCTAGCGTGCCGCTGCCAGGCGGCCGGGCATCGGCGCGGGGCGCGGACGCTCGACCACCACGGGCTGGGCCGCTTCCTCCTCGTGACCCGCATGAGCGAGCAGGGCGCGAGCGAGCAGGGCGGCCACCCGTTGCGCGTCCGGCACCGAGCGCATCATCGGCTCGGGCCGGGAGACGCGCCAGGGCCGGGCGTGCGGCCAGAGATGAAGGTAGGCGACCCGGTTGCCCGCTTGCAACTGCACCGGCAGGTCGCCGCTGCCGTCGGCGAACAGCGCGAGCCCCGCGCCGTCCACCATCGCGAAGGGAAGGTTGAGGGTGATCGGCAGGGCGATGCCGAGATGCATCACGATCCGCCGGTCGGTGATCGAGTACACCGTCGTCCGGTGCACGAGCCACGCCAGCACCGTGAGCAGGGCGAGCGCGCCGGCCCCGATCATCAGGGTCGGCACGGCGGCCCCAAGGGCGGCGACGTAGGAGCCGTCCGCGGCCGTGCCGGCCGCGAAGACCAGGGCGGTGCCCGCGAACCAGAGGGCGACGAGGCGGGCGTGCAGGCTGCGCAGCAGAATACCGGATGTGGTCGGCGCGCCCTGCCAGAGCAGGTGCTCGCCGCGTGGAAGCGGGCCCGGCATGCCGCGCAGGGTGCCCTCGGGGAGGATCTCGGAATCGCTCATATCAGGGGCTCCGCGCGCTTCGGCGTGGCGTAGAGCGTGCCGGCGCCGAAATAGGAGATGATCCGCTCCTCCTCGAGCAGGGTCACCGAATCGGGATCCTTGGTGGCCGGGATGCCGGCGAACTGCGAGGCCAGCAGCGCCTCGGTCTTGACCGTGCGGGAGAAGCGCCCGGTGCGGCAGAAGGTGACCGGCATCAGCACCCGGCGTCCGCCCGCGCCGAGCTCGACCTCGTAGTAGCGCACGAAGGATTCGCCGCGATCGACCCAGAGGTCGGCGACGGTGCCCGCCACCTGCCGGTCGGCGCCGAACACGGTCATGCCGATCGGGTTCGGCCCGTCCTCGTGGACCACGAAATGGTCGGCGACCCGCAGGGGCACGATGCGGAACTGGTCGTCGTAGGTGCGATCGTGGTGGTCCTCGCGCGGCACCCAGGAGCCGGGTCCGACGCCGGCCGTCAGCTCGGTATCGGTTCGGTCGTAGGGCGCGCCGGGCCAGGGCTCGCGCTTGGCGCTCGGCACGTCGCGCTCGTAGCGCTGGAGATGGCCGGGGGCGTAGTTGGTGTGGCCGCTCGACAGGTGGAACGCCTTGGGGCTCGGAATCAGGATCGAATCCGGACCCTTGAGCCGTCCGTGGATCTCCGCCTCCAGGGGGTAGCCCTCGCGGCGGTCCTCGCGGCGCAGCCAGAACACCAGCCCCGCGAAGAAGATCCAGAACGCGTACAGGGTGACCTGCGCGACATCGACGTAACCGGTGATCTCGCCTCTCGGCAGCATGGCCGTTCTCCCGATCAGGTTGGCTGTTGGGCGAGGCTGGGGGTACGGGCGCGGACGCGCCCCCCGCCCGGGCGCGCCTCCCCGGTGGTTTCGGTCCGCACCAGGGGCCCGATCGCGACCAGCGTCGCGAACAGCAGGGCGATCTCCAGGTGGTAGACCACGAGGTAGCCGGTGGAGGGCAGGTTCATGCCCTCGCCCAGCCCGCCCGAGGTGGCGAGCGCGGAGGCCGCGTCGCGCAGGATGCCGCTTGCGGCGATGGCGAGGCCTGCCGCGGTGGCCTGCACCGCCCCCCAGGCGCCGAGCGCCAGGCCGGTGTCCTCCGCGCCCGCCTCCGCCATGGTCGCGGTGAGCGTGCCGTGGGCGAACAGCCCGCCCCCTAACCCGATCAGGGTCACGCCCGCGGCGAAGAGCTGCGTCGAGCCGAGCGGCGCGGCGAAGATCACGGCCGAGAAGGCCGCGATGCCCACCCCCGCCCCCGCCGCCGAGACCCGGAACGGGTCGCCGCCCCGGCCGAGCCAGCGCGCGGCGAGCCAGAGCCCGAGCCCGCCGCCGGCGGCCAGCATCGCGGTCAGCGCCGTGGTCTGTCCGACCGAGAGACCGAGGATCTGGCCGCCGTAGGGTTCGAGCAGGATGTCCTGCATCGAGAAGGCCGCGGTGCCGAGCCCGATGGCCGCGAGGCGGCGCCGGGCGCGGGGCCGGTCGGCGTAGCCGCGCCAGGATTGCGAGAAACTCGGCTGCGGCGCGTCGCGCGTCCGTGCGGGATCGCGCGCCTCCTGCTTCCACAGGGCGACGCCGTTGAGCATGATGGTGACCAGCGCCGCGCCCTGGATCACCTGGATCAGCCGCACGGGCGAGAAATGCGCCAGCAGCACCCCGAAGAGCAGCGCGCTCGCCATCATGCCGACCAGGAGCGCCACGCACAGCAGCGCCACGACGCGGGGCCGGGCGTGGGCCGGGGCGAGGTCGGTGGCGAGCGCCAGCCCCACCGTCTGCACGGTATGGAGACCGGCTCCGACGAGCAGGAAGGCCAGCGCCGCCGCCGCGTGCCCGACCCAGGCCGGGCCGGTGGTGTCGCCCGACAGGATCAGCAGGGCGAACGGCATGATCGCCAATCCGCCGAACTGCAGCAGCGTGCCGAACCAGATGTAGGGCACGCGCCGCCAGCCCAGCACCGAGCGGTGGGTGTCGGAGCGGAAGCCCACGAGCGCCCGCAAGGGGGCGAACAGCAGCGGCAAGGACAGCATCACGGCCACGATCCAGGCCGGCACCTGAAGCTCGACGATCATCACCCGGTTGAGCGTGCCGATCAGCAGCACCGCCGCCATGCCCACGGTGACCTGGAACAGGGCGAGCCGGAGCAGCCGGCCGAGCGGCAGTTCCTGCGTCGCGGCGTCGGCGAAGGGGAGGATCGACGGGCCGAGGCGCAGCAGCGCATCGCTGATGGTGCGGGTCGCCCTCATCGCCGCGCCAGTTCCATTGCGTGCGAGAGGTAGAACCCGCTGTTGATCCGCCGGGTGCGGGCGACCGCGAAGGGGCCGAGCACCGGCTCGCGGGCGAGCCGGCGGCGCAGGGCGCCCTCCGCCACCGGCACGATCGCGGGGGCGCGGTCGGCCTTGGGGAACAGCGTGCCGGCCGCGTGCATCATCGTGAGCAGGACCGTGCGTGGCGCGACCGTGAACAGGATCGAGGCGTCGGTGCGCAGCGCCAGTTCGGCGAGCGCGCGCACGATGTCCGGGGTCTGGTAGTGGATCAGCGAGTCCATGGCGACGACGTGGTCGAAGCGGCCGAGCCAGGGATCGAGCATGTCGCCGATCCGGAACTCCACCGAGCCGGGGCCGGCGATGGCGGGCAGGCGCTCGCGGGCGAGCCCGATCAGCGTCGGCGAGACGTCGATGGCCACGACCTCGGCGCCGCGCCGCGCCGCCTCCACGGCGAGCGCGCCCGTGCCGCAGCCGGCATCGAGCAGGCGCCTGCCCGTCAGATCGTCGGGCAGCCACGAGAGAAGGTTGGCGCGCATGGCGTCGCGGCCGGCCCGGACCGTGGCGCGGATCTTCGAGACCGGCGCGTCCGAGGTCAGCCGCGACCACGCCTCCACGGCGGTGCGGTCGAAGTAGGTGGTGAGCTGGCCGCGGCGCAGGCTGTAGGTCGAGGAGGTCATCGCCACACAATCTCAATCGAAGCCGAGGAACTCGAACAGGTCGCGGTCCTTCATCGGGGTCGCGAGGCAGGGCTCGCCGCCCGCCCAGAGGGTCTCGGCCAGCCGCATGTACTCGCCCGTGACCGCGTCGAGCTCGGGAGACGGGTCCATCTCGAACAGGGTCGACTTCTTCAGGCGCGAGCGGCGCACCACGTCGAGGTCGGGGAAGTGGGCGAGCCGCCTGAGCCCGACCGCCTCGTTGAAGCGGTCGATCTCGTCGGTCTTGGCCGAGCGGTTGGCGATGACGCCGCCCAACCGCACGTCGTAGTTCTTGGCCTTGGAGTGGATCGCCGCCACGATGCGGTTCATGGCGAAGATCGAGTCGAAGTCGTTGGCCGTGACGATCAGCGCCCGGTCGGCGTGCTGGAGCGGCGAGGCGAAGCCGCCGCAGACCACGTCGCCGAGCACGTCGAAGATCACCACGTCGGTGTCCTCGAGCAGGTGGTGCTCCTTCAGGAGCTTGACCGTCTGCCCGACGACGTAGCCGCCGCAGCCGGTGCCGGCGGGGGGGCCGCCGGCCTCCACGCACATCACGCCGTTGTAGCCCTCGACCACGAAGTCCTCGACGCGCAGCTCCTCCGAATGGAAACTGACGGCTTCGAGGGCGTCGATGACGGTCGGCGCGAGGCGCTTGGTCAGGGTGAAGGTCGAGTCGTGCTTGGGGTCGCAGCCGATCTGCAGCACCCGCTTGCCGAGCTTGGAGAAGGCCACCGAGAGGTTCGAGGAGGTGGTGGACTTGCCGATGCCGCCCTTGCCGTAGACGGCGAAGACCTTGGCGGTCTCGATCCTCAGATCGGGATCGAGCTCCACCTGGAGGCTGCCCTCCTCGCGCCGGACCGGGACGGGGTTGCGGATGGCGATGTTCATGCGGCGACTCCTGCGGGGATTCCTGCCGTGATGCCTTCCAGCCGGTCCTCGAGCTCCTCGTCGGCGCGCTCCAGCGCGTCGCGGGTGGCCGCGTCCGGGCTCCAGAAGCCGCGCCGGTGCGCCTCGATCAGCCGCTGCGCGACCTTGGCCGAGGCGGTCGGATTGAGCGCGGCCATGCGCTCGCGCATGGCGGGGTCGAGCACGAAGGTCTCGGTGATGCGCTCGTAGATCCAGGGCTGGACCGCGTCGGCGGTGGCCGACCAGCCCACCGTGTTGGTGAGATGCGCCTCGATCTGGCGCACGCCCTCGTACCCGTGGCCGAGCATGCCCTCGTACCATTTGGGGTTGAGCATCCGGGTGCGGGTCTCCAGCGCGACCTGCTCGGACAGCGAGCGCACGCGGCCCTCGCCGCGGGTCTGGTCGGAGATGTAGATCGGCACCGCCTCGCCCTTGGCGCGGGCCACGGCCCGGCCCATGCCGCCCAAGCCGTCGAAGTAGTGATCGACGCTGGTGACCCCGACCTCGACCGAGTCGAGGTTCTGGTAGGCGAGGTCGACGCGGGCCAGCACCGACTGCATCAGCGCGCGCTGCGGCGCGGGTCGGCCCGAGCGGCCGTAGGCGAAGGACTTGCGCCGCGAGAAGGTCTCGCAGAGCTCCGCGTCGTCGGTCCAGCGGCCGGAATCGACGAGGTGGTTGACGTTGGCGCCGTAGGCGCCCTCGGCGTTGGAGAAGACGCGGAGCGCCGCCGTCTCGATGTCGCAGCCGTGCTCGGCCTGGTGCGCCAGGGCGTGCTTGCGCACGAAGTTTTTGTCCGTCGGCTCGTCGGCCGTGGCGGCCAGGAAGCTGGCCTCGGCGAGCAGCTTCGTCTGCAGGGGCAGGAGGTCGCGGAAGATGCCGGACAGGGTGACCACCGCGTCGATGCGCGGGCGGGCGAGGATGTCGAGCGGGATCAGTTCGGCGCCGCAGAGGCGGCCGTAGCCGTCGAAGCGGGGCCGGGCGCCGATCAGGGCGAGCGCCTGGGCGATGGGGCCGCCCTCGCTCTTCAGGTTGTCCGTGCCCCACAGCACGATGGCGACGCTCTCCGGCAGGGGGCGCCCGTCGGCCGCGAAACGCGCGAGGATGCGCGCCACCTGACGGGCGCCGTCCGCCACCGCATAGGCGGAGGGCAGGCGGTAGGGGTCGAAGCCGTGGACGTTGCGCCCCGTGGGCAGGATCGCGGGGTTGCGCAGGAGGTCGCCGCCCGCGACCGGAGCGATGAAGCGTCCGTCGAGCGCCCGCAGCAGCGCGGGCAGCTCGTGGTCCCGCGCGAGCAGGCGGTCGGTCTCGGCGAGCGCGGCGAAGGCGGCGCGGTGGCTCTCGTCGGAGCCCAGGCCGGCCGCACCGAGCGCCGCATCGATCCCTGCGCCCGCCACCAGCGCCTCGATGCCGGCGCGCTCGGGATGCAGGCCGTGCGAGGCCTGCGCGAGCGCCAGCAGCAGGTCGACGCGCTCCGGCGCGGGCGTGCCCTCCCCGACCACGTGCAGGCCGTGCGGGATCAGGGTCTGTTCGAGTTCGGCCACGGCCTGCCAGAGGGCGGTGACGCGGGCGACGCGGTCGTCGGCCCAGGCGGGCTCGGCCTCCACGAGATCGAGGGCCGCCCCTTGCGTCTGGATCAGCCGCCCGAGGCTCGCACGCTCGGCCTGCGCCTCCGGCTCCAGGGCGCGCCAGCGCTCGATCGAGGCCTTGAGATCGACGAGGCCGCGGTAGAGGCCGGCGGCGGCGAGGCTCGGCGTCAGGTAGCTCACCAGGGTCGCGCCGGAGCGGCGCTTGGCCAGCGTGCCCTCCGACGGGTTGTTGGCGGCGTAGAGGTAGACGTTGGGCAGGTCGCCGATCAGCCGGTCGGGCCAGCACGAGGCCGACAGGCCGGTCTGCTTGCCCGGCATGAATTCCAGAGCGCCGTGGGTGCCGAAATGCAGCACCGCGTCGGCGCCGAAATCCTCCCGCAGGTACCGGTAGAAGGCCGAGAAGGCGTGGGTGGGCGCGAAGCCCCGCTCGAACAGCAGCCGCATCGGGTCGCCCTCGTAGCCGAAGGCGGGCTGCACCCCGACGAAGACGTTGCCGAAGCGGGCGCCGAGCACGAAGATCTCGGAACCGTTGGTCTGGTGGCGGCCGGGCGCGGGGCCCCACTGCGCCTCGATCTCGGCGAGGTGCGTTTCGCGGCGGACGTGATCCTCCGCCCGCACGCGGTGGTGCACGTTGGCGCCCGCGCCGGTGCGCTGCGCGTTGCCGGACAGGATCGCCTCGCGCAGGGCCTCGACGTCGGCGGGCACCTCGACCGTATAGCCGTCCGCCGCCAGCCCCCTGAGGGTGTTCAAGAGCGAGGCGTAGACGCCGAGGAAGGCGGCGCTGCCCGTGGCGCCCGCGTTGGGCGGGAAGTTGAACAGCACCACGGCGACACGGCGCTCGGCCTTCGCCCTCCGGCGCAGGGCGACCAGCCCGGCGACGCGGGCGGCCAGCCGCTCGGCCCGCTCGGGGTGGACCACCATGTCGCGGGCGTTGCCGGGGGTGTTGCGGTCCGAGCGGCCGCCGAAGACCATCGGCGCGGTGGCGCCGTCGAGTTCGGGAATCGCGACCATCATGGTCGCCTCGACGGGCGAGAGGCCGCGCTCGCCCGCCTCCCACTGCTCGATGGTCTGGAACTCCAGCGCCTGCGCGGCGAGGTAGGGCACGTCGAGCGCGGCCAGCATCGCCTCGGCCGCCGCCGCGTCGTTGTAGGCGGGGCCGCCCACCAGCGAGAATCCGGTGAGCGAGACCAGCGCGTCGACGGTCGGCCGCCCGTCGTGCCGGAAGAACGCGTCCACCGCCGGGCGGTTGTCGAGGCCGGCGGCGAAGGCGGGCACCACCGAGAGGCCGCGCGCCTCCAAGGCCGCGATCACCCCGTCGTAATGGGCGGTGTTCCCGGCCAGCACGTAGGAGCGCATCAGCAGGAGCCCGACCCGGCCCCTGGCCGCCCCCGCAGCCTTCGGCAGTCGCGAAACATCCTCGCCGACGCGCCCGGCCATGCGCGGATGGTAGAGGCCGGTCTCGGGGTAGAGCAGCGGAGCGGGAGCCGAGGGAATCGTGCGCCACTCCGCCCGCGGACCGGCCGCGTAGCGCCCGACCAGGAAGCGCACGAGGCCCGCGATGTTCTCGTCCGAGCCCGAGAGCCAGTACTGCAGGGTGAGGAAGTAGGCCCGCACGTCCTGCGCCGAGCCGGGGATGAAGCGCAGGATCTTGGGCAGCTTGCGGATCATCGCCATCTGGCGGGCGCCGTTGCCCTGCGTGCCCGGCTTGCCGCGCAGCTTCTTCAGGAAATCCAGCGCGCCGCGCTTGGTGCCGCTCATGTCGAAGCGGCCGAGCTTGGTCGTCTTCACGATCTCGCCCGCCGAGAGGCAGCCGACCATCGCGTCGCATCCGGGCCGGCGCGCCTGAAGGGCCGGCAGGATCGCCTTGACGTGCTCGTCCATGAACAGCATCGCCGAGAGCACGATGTCGGCGTTCGCGATGTCGGCCCGGCAGGCCGCCAGCGTCGCGGGATCCGTCTCCCACTCGGCCGCCGCGTGGAAGCCCAGGGTCAGCCCCGGCAGTTCGTCGCGCAAGCGCAGGCGGGCGCGCTCCAGGGCGCTCGCCATGTGGTTGTCCATCGTCACGATGACGAGGCGGAGCGGAGGGCGCTCAGCGGCCGAAATGCGCTTTGGCATCGTACAGCGTCTCGACGGTGATGGTCGCGAGCGCGCGCTCGCGGGCGAAGCGTTCGGTGTTGGCGCGGGCCTTGCCGCGCACGAAGAACGGGATCTTCTTCAGTTCCTTCTCGGCATCCGCCGCCCAGGACGCGGGGATGGGGGCGGCCGAATCATCGACTGTGATGGGGGTGGGGTCGGCGGCCGCGAGGGCCTCGCCGCCGAGATGCGAGGGCGCGACGCCGTCATGGAACTCGGGGTCCTCGCGGAACATGCCGAGCAGGTGCTCCTCCAGGCCCATCATCAGCGGGTGGACCCAGGTGTCGAACAGGACGTTGGCGCCCTCGAAGCCCATCTGCGGCGAGTGCCGGGCCGGGAAATCCTGCACATGGATCGGGGCCGAGATCACCGCGCAGGGCACGCCCAGCCGCTTGGCGATGTGGCGCTCCATCTGCGTGCCGAGCACCAGTTCGGGCTGCGCCGCCTGGATCGCCGCCTCGACGTCGAGGTAGTCGTCGGTGATCAGCGCCTCGATGCCGTGCAGCGCGGCCTCCGCCCGGATCTCGCGGGCGAACTCGCGGGTGTAGGTGCCGAGCCCGACGACCTTGAAGCCGAGTTCGGTCGCGGCGACGCGGGCGGCGGCCAGCGCGTGGCTGGCGTCGCCGAACACGAAGACGCGCTTGCCGGTCAGATACGTCGAATCGACCGAGCGCGAGTACCAGGGCAGGCGCGAGGGCGCGCCGGCGAGCACCGGGGCCGGATCGACCCCCGCGAGCGCCGCCACCGCCTCGACGAAGCGGATCGTCGCGCCGACGCCGATCGGCACGATGTCGGTGAAGGGCTGCTTGTGGGCCTTCTCCAGGTGCAGCGCGGCGGCACGCGCCACCTCCGGGTAGAGCACGACGTTGAAGTCGGCGGCTCCCAGGCGCGAGAGATCGGCCGGGCTCGCGCCCTGCGGGGCCACCACGTTCACGTCGATGCCGAGCGAGGCCATCAGCTTGACGACCTCGATCAGGTCGTCGCGGTGGCGGAAGCCCAGCGCGGTGGGTCCGAGGATGTTGCAGAGCGGGCGGCGCCCCGCGCGGGGCTCGCGCTCGACCGCGGGACCGGCCAGTGCCCGGACCAGCCGGTAGAAGGTCTCGGAGGCGCCCCAGTTCTCCTTCTTCTGGTAGGCCGGCAGCTCCAGCGGGATCACCGGGATGGGGAGCGCCAGCGCCCGGGCGAGGCCCCCCGGATCGTCCTGGATCAGTTCCGCCGTGCAGGACGCGCCGACGATCATCGCCTGGGGCCGGAAGCGCTCGTAGGCCTGCGCCGTCGCGGTCTTGAAGATCTCCGCCGTGTCGCGGCCGAGGTCCTGCGCCTGGAAGGTGGTGTAGGTGACGGGCGGGCGGGCGTCGCGCCGCTCGATCATCGTGAACAAGAGGTCGGCGTAGGTGTCGCCCTGCGGTGCGTGCAGGACGTAGTGCAGGCCCGTCATCGCGGTGGCGACGCGCATGGCGCCGATATGCGGCGGTCCCTCGTAGGTCCAGACGGTGAGCTGCATCAGGAGCGCTCCCCGCCGGACAGGGCCGCGGTTCGGCGGGGAGCGCGACCACCCGGAAAAGCGAGGTCATCCATGATCGCGTAGCGACGAGGCATGGCCTCAGACCTCCAGCCGGGCGCGGCGCACCAGCGGGCGCGCGAACAGTTCTGCGAGGTCGCCCGCCTGGTCGTAGCCCTGGATCGGCGTGAACAGCAGCTCGATCGACCACTTGGTGGACAGCCCCTCCGCCTCCAGGGGGTTGGCGAGCCCCAGGCCGCAGACGGTGAGGTCGGGACGCGCGGCGCGGCAGCGGTCCATCTGGTCGTCGAGGCTCTGCCCTTCCGTGACCCGGGTGCCGCGCGGCAGAAGTGCGATCTCGTCCGCGAGGTGGCCGCGATGCAGGTAGGGCGTGCCCACCTCGATCAGCTCGGCCTCCATCTCCCGCGACAGGAAGCGGGCCAGCGGCACTTCGAGCTGCGAATCGGGGAAGAAGAACACCCGCTTGCCCGTGAGCTGTTGCTGGTAGGGCGCCAGCGCCCGGCGCGCCCGCTTGAGCCCCGGCGCGGTCGCCGCCTCGAACCGCTCCGGCGCGACGCCGAACGCGTCGGCCGCCGCCCGGAGCCAGCGGGTGGTGCCCTCGGCGCCGAGCGGGAACGGCGCGGCGATGCGGCACGCGCCGCGCTCCTCGAGGGCGCGGGCGGTGTCGGCGAGGAAGGGCTGGGCGAGCAGGAAGCGGGTGTCGCGCCCGACCGCCGGCATCTCCCCGGCCCGGCGGGCCGGCAGGAAGCGGACGTCGGCGAGACCCATCTCCGAGAAGAGGCGCGCGAACTGGTCCTCGACCACGTCGGCGAGCGCCCCGACCACGAGGAGGGCGGGCGGGGCCTCCGCGTCGCTCGACGGCAACTCGGGGACCAGCGCGGCGAGGCAGGCATCCTCGCCCTGCGTGAAGGTGGTTTCGATGCCGCTGCCGGAATAGCTCAGCACCCGCACGGTCGGCGCGAGCCGGGACGACAGCCGCAGCGCGGCGCGCGACAGATCGAGCTTGATCACCTCGGAGGGGCAGGAGCCCACGAGGAACAGGAGCTTGATCTCGGGGCGCCGCTCGATGAGGCGGGAGACGACCCGGTCCAGCTCCTCGTTCATGTCGGCGAGGCCGGCCAGATCGCGCTCGTCGATGATCGCGGTGGCGAAGCGCGGCTCGGCGAAGATCATCACGCCGGCCGCCGACTGGATCAGGTGCGCGCAGGTGCGCGAACCCACCACGAGGAAGAACGCGTCCTGGATCTTGCGGTGCAGCCAGACGATGCCGGTGAGCCCGCAGAACACCGCCCGCTGCCCGCGCTCCTGCCGGATCTCGACGTCGCAGCCGGGCAGGGGCGCGAAATGGGCGGCGGGCAGCGGGGCGTTCATCGCGCGCCCTCCGCCAGCATCGGCGCCTCGAGCCGCGCCGCGCGCAGCTTGAGCAGGAACTGGCCCGCGTTGATCGCGTAGGCCGCGTAGGCCGTCAGCGCGAGCAGGAGCAGCCCGGTGGTGTCCAGCGCGCCGGACACCAGCGCGGCGAGATAGGCCGTGTGCAGGGCCAGCACGAGCATGCTGACCATGTCCTCCCAGTAGAAGGCCGGGGCGAACAGGTAGCGCCCGAACACCGCCTTCTCCCAGATCGAGCCGGTCACCATGATCGCGTAGAGCAGGGCGGTCTTGGCCACGATCGAGGCGTTGGCGAGCATCGCGCCCTCCCCCGTCGACAGGGTGCGCAGCACGAGGCCGAGGCTCGCCAGGAAGACCAGGAACTGCAGCGGGGCCAGCACGCCCTGGACCAGGGTCCAGCGCGAGGCGTCGCGCCTCTGGCGCTGTTCGCTCGTGTAGAGCGGTGGTGCCGGCCGGTCCCGTAATGGACCCATCGCGTCCGCCCTCGTCCGCCTCCGGTGCCTCAGCGGGTGAGGCCCTTCGTTGGGGGGATGCTAGGGCGAGGCTCGCGGAAGTGTCAAGCCAGCTTTACGTCGATTGACAGGGACGCGCGTTCGCGGAATTGTTCCGACACAAGCATTGCCAATGGTGGCGAGAGGCGTATCGTCGGCTCAACAGCAAGGCATGGGTATCGTCGCGGACCTATCCCGATAATCAAGCTGATCCCGGGGAGTGGGCAATGGGAGACTGTAGGCAGTCGGACGAAAGTCTGGACATCGCCGCCGTCTTGCGGGAGTTCGGCGGCCTGATCGAGGGCCGGGAGCGCTTCGCCCCCGCCGCGGACCTGCCCTGCCAATGGTCCCCCGCGCCCCGGTCCGCTCCGACGGACGCCCCCGAGCGCGACACCCTCGCCCGGATCGTCGAGGCGGAGATCCTGCCCCGCCTGATGCTCGCCCACCGCGATCCGCCGCCGCCCGTGCGGTTGCCCGTGGCCCATCGCCCGATGCCCGAGCAGGTCGCCCGGTTCTGCACCCTGCTGCTCGCCCCCGACGACGGCGACGTCACCCCCCACGTGCTCGCCTTGCTGGACGACGGGCTCTCCCTCGACGGGCTGATGCTGGACCTGCTCGCTCCCTCCGCGCGCCATCTCGGCGCCCTGTGGGAGGAGGACGAGTGCGATTTCGTCGACGTGACCCTGGCGCTCGGCCGCCTTCAGGCGGTGGCGCGGCAGATGTGCGCGCGCCTGGAGACCGGCGGGCCGGCGGCGGGGGCCCTGCGCGTCCTCCTCGTCCCCGGCCCCGGCGAGACCCACCTGTTCGGGCTGTCGCTGGTCGCGAGTTTCTTCCGCGAGGCGGGCTGGGACACCACGATCGCCACGAGCGAGCAGAGCCTCGGGCTGGCCCGGGCCGAGTGGTTCGACGTGATCGGCCTGTCCCTGTCCTGCGACGTCTACGTCGGCGCCTGCGCCGACGCGGTCCGGGTGCTGCGGGGCCTCTCGCGCAACCGTGCCGTGCGCGTCATGGCCGGCGGCCCGATCTTCGAGCGCGACCCCGATGCCCTGCGCCGGGTGGGTGCCGATGCCACGGCGCCGGACGGGCGCCATGCCCCGGCAATCGCCGAGAGCCTGCTTGAAATGCGGGCGCGAGCCTGCTGAAAGGGATTTTTCGCATCATCACAACGTGGTGACCTTGATCAGGCCGGCGACTCCCATTCCGCAGCGCCCCCCAGGGGCCCTGCCGCACATCTCGGCTCTCCTCGACGGGGGGGCGGCCGGGATGGTCGTCGCCGCAACGACGGACCTGTCCCTCCTCGTCGATGCCGAGGGGGTGATCCGCGAGACCACGATCGGGGCGGGGACTCTCGGCGGGGAGGGCATCGAATCCTGGCTCGGCCGCCGCTTCATCGACACCGTGACCGTCGAGAGCCGTCCCAAGATCGACGCCCTGCTGCGCGACGCGGGCGCGGGCGGCGTGACCCGCTGGCGGCAGGTCAACCACCCCTCCCCCGGCGGCGCCGACCTGCCGATCCGCTATTCCACCATCCGGCCGCAGACGGGCGGGCCGATTCTCGTGCTCGGCCGCGACCTGCGCGCGGTGGCCGCCCTCCAGCGCCGGCTCGCCGACACGCAGCAGGCTCTGGAGCGCGACTACGACCGCGTGCGCGCCGCCGAGACCCGCTACCGGCTGCTGTTCCAGCTCTCGGGCGAACCGGTGCTCGTGCTCGATGCGGGCACGCGCCGGGTCAGCGAGGTCAACCCGGCCGCGGTGCGGCTGCTCGGACGGGCGGCCAAGCGCCTGATCGGGCAGGATGCGGTCGATCTGTTCGATCCGGCCGGCGGGCGCGATCTGCACGCTCTGGTGGCGGGCCTGCGCACGACGGGCCAGGCGGGCGACCTCGTGGCGCGCCTCGCCCACGGCCGGGGCGAGACGCGGGTCTCGGCCTCGCTGTTCCGCGGCGAGTCCGCCACCAGCGTGCTGCTGCGGCTTTCGGCGTCGCAGGGCAAGGCGAGCGAGATGCCGGTGGCCGCGGGCACCGCGCTCGACGTGATCGGGCGCATGCCGGAGGGCTTCGTCGTGACCGATCTCGGCCGGCGGGTGCTCACCGCCAACACCGCGTTCCTCGAACTCGTCCAGCTCGCCACGGAGGAGCAGGTGCGCGGCGAGCCCCTGGCGCGCTGGCTCGGCCGCGAGGAGACCGAGGCGCAGGCCCTGTTCTCCACGCTGACGGACCACGGTTCCGTGCGCCGCTTCGGCACCGTGATGCGCGGCAGCTACGGTTCGGTCGAGGCGGTCGAGATCGCCGCCGTGGCGGTACCGGCCGGCACCCAGCCCTGCCTCGGCTTCTCGATCCGCCCGGCCCCGCGCTCCGCGGCCCCGGCGGCGAGCGGGCCCGGCATGCCCCGTTCCGTCGAGCAGATGACCGAACTCGTCGGCCGCGTGTCGATGAAGACGTTGGTCCGCGAATCGACCGATCTGATCGAGAAGTTGTGCATCGAGGCGGCCCTGCGCATCACCCGCGACAACCGCGCCTCGGCCGCGGAGATGCTGGGACTCAGCCGCCAGGGCCTCTACGCCAAGATGCGCCGCTACGGCATCGGCGACCTCGATGGCAGCGAGGTCGGGGCCTAGGCACCGCCGCGTCCGAACGACGCTCCGGCGTACCTATCGGACGGGCGCGTCCTGCGAGGGCGACTCTCCTGCGATGCATCGCCCGTCGCGGAAAAATGAATTCAGAGTACCGTCCCGGATCCGGGCCGAGCCTCGACCGCTTCGCGCCGATGTGTAAGCTCAGCTTGACACCCGAGAGCGTAAACTTCTAGCCTCAGGTCATGTCCACGCCCGCTCCGAGCGCCGTCCTTCAGCCTGCCGGGCCGGTCGCGCGACCGGGTGCGGCGAGGGGGGCCGGGCGGGGTGCGCGCCGTCCCGTTCGGGGGCCGCGGACGATCCAGCGGGGAGCGCCCTGAATGCCGAGCTTCTCCTGGCTCCAGATCGTCCGGCTCGGACTGGTCCAGACGGCACTCGGCGCCGTCGTCGTCCTGATGACCTCGACCATCAACCGGGTGATGGTGGTGGAGTTGGCCCTGCCCGCGATGGTGCCGGGGGCGCTCGTCGCCCTGCACTACGCCGTGCAGGTGCTGCGCCCGCGCTGGGGCTACGGCTCGGATGTCGGCGGCCGGCGCACCCCCTGGATCGTCGGCGGCATGCTGGCCCTGTGCCTGGGCGGCTTCGGCGCGGCGGTGGCCACGGCATGGACCGAGACGAACCCGGTCGCCGGCCTCGCGCTCGCCGTCGTCTCCTTCCTCACCGTCGGGATGGGCGCGGGTGCGGCGGGCACCTCGCTGCTGGTGCTGCTCGCCACCGGTGTCGAGGCGCGCCGCCGGGGGGCTGCGGCCACCATCGTCTGGGTGATGATGATCGCGGGCTTCGCGGTCACCGCGCCGCTCGCCGGCCATTACCTCGATCCGTTCTCCGGCGCGCGGCTGGTGGCGGTGTCGGGCACGGTCTCGCTCGTCGCCTTCCTCGTGGCCGTGCTCGCCGTCACCGGGGTCGAGCCCCGGCGGACCGCGGGGCGGGCCGCCGACGCCGATCCCGCGAAGAAACCGTTCATGGAGGTGCTGCGGCGCGTCCTGGCCGAGCCGGCCTCGGCCCGCTTCACGGTGTTCGTGTTCGTCTCCATGCTGGCCTACAGCGCGCAGGAGCTCATCCTCGAACCCTATGCCGGGCTCGTCTTCGCCATGACGCCGGGCGCCACCACCAAGCTCGCCGGGCTTCAGCACGGCGGCGTGCTCGCCGGGATGCTGCTGGTGGCCGGCATCACCGCCGGGATCGGCGGGCCGGTGCTCGGCTCTCTGAAGCTGTGGACGGCGGTCGGCTGCGCGGGCTCGGCGCTCTCCCTCTTCGCCATCGCGATGGGCGGCCCGGTCGGGCCGGAGTTCCCGTTGCGCGCGGCGGTGTTCGCGCTCGGGCTGTGCAACGGCGTCTACGCGGTCGCCGCCATCGGCTCGATGATGGCGCTGGCCGGGCGCGGCGGCGAGGCCGAGCGGGGCACCCGCATGGGCGTGTGGGGAGCCGCGCAAGGTGTCGCCTTCGGGGCCGGCGGCTTCCTCGGCACCATGGCCGTCGACCTCGCCCGCCTCGTCACCGTGGAGCCGGTCCACGCCTACGCCGCGGTCTTCGCCGCCGAGGGCGGGCTGTTCCTGATCGCCGTGCTGATCGCCCTGCGCGTCGAGCACGCCCCCGTTCGTGGGCGGCGAAATCCCCTGGTGCAGGCCGCCCGCTTCCAGCTCACTCCCGGATACGACGCGAGGTAACACCATGCCCGAGCGCGCTGTCACCGAAGCTTTCGACGTGGTGGTGGTCGGCGGCGGCCCGTCCGGCGCCACGGCGGCCACCGACCTCGCCCGGATGGGCCGGCGCGTCCTGCTCCTCGACAAGCCGGGCCGGATCAAGCCCTGCGGCGGCGCGATCCCGCCGCGCCTGATCCGCGACTTCGCCATTCCCGACGAGTTGCTCGTGGCCCGCGTCCGCTCCGCCCGCATGGTCTCGCCCAAGGACAGGCGCGTGGACATGCCGATCGGCGACGGCTTCGTCGGCATGGTCGATCGCGAGCATTTCGACCCCTGGCTGCGCGAGCGGGCGCGACGGGCGGGCGCCGACGTGCGCGCGGCGACCTTCGAGCGGATCGAGCGGGACGCGGACGGCAGGGCGACGGTCCATTTCCGCACCGGCCGGAACGCCGGGGACGGCGCCGCGCAGGTCACCGCCACCCTCGTCGTCGGGGCGGACGGCGCCACCTCCCCCGTGGGCCGGGCCGAGATCCCCGGCCACGACCGCATGCGGCAGGTCTTCGCCTACCACGAGATCGTCCGGCGCCCGGCCGACGGGGGCGGCGACGTCGAGGGCACGCGCTGCGACGTGTACTACCAGGGCAAGCTCTCGCCCGACTTCTACGCCTGGATCTTTCCGCACGGGGACACGATCAGCGTCGGAACGGGCAGCGCGCGCAAGGGGTTCTCGCTGCGCTCCTCGATCCGCGACTTGCGCCGCGCGGCCGGGCTCGACCGCGCCGACACGGTGCGCCGCGAGGGCGCGCCGATTCCCCTCAAACCCCTCAGGCGCTGGGACAACGGCCGCGACGTGCTGCTGACCGGCGACGCCGCCGGCCTCGTCGCTCCGGCCTCGGGCGAGGGCATCTACTACGCCATGCTCGGCGGACGGCTCTCGGCGGAGGCCGCCGACGCGTTCCTGCGCACGGGCGACGCGCGGGCGCTGGGCCAAGCACGCCGCCGCTTCATGCGGCTGCACGGGCGCGTGTTCCTGATCCTCGGCGTGATGCAGTGGGTCTGGTACCGCAACGATGCTCTCAGGGAGCGCTTCGTCTCGATCTGTCGAGACAAGGACGTGCAGCAGCTCACCTGGGATTCCTACATGAACAAGGAGCTGGTCCGGAGGAAGCCGGTCGCGCACGCGAAGATCTTCTTCAAGGATCTCGCGCACCTGTTCCGCTGGGTCTCGCCGTGACGGACGGCTGGGCGCCGCTCCTGATCGCCGCGAGTGCGGCCGTGCTGGTCGCCGTGGTCGGCGGCGTCGCGACGCGCACCGACGCCTGGTATCGGCGCCTGCGCCAGCCCGCGTGGAAGCCGCCGGACTGGGCCTTCGGTCCGGTCTGGGCCCTGATCTTCGCCTGCACCGCGACCGCGGGCGTCCTCGCCTGGAACGCCGATGCGGGCACGGGCGCCCGGAGCGCGCTGATCGCGGCCTACGCCGTCAACGGCGTGCTCAACATGGCCTGGAGCGTCCTCTTCTTCCGGCTGCGGCGGCCGGACTGGGCCTTCGCGGAGGTGCTGGCGCTCTGGCTCTCGGTGCTCGTCGTGACGATGGTGACCGGGCGCGTCAGCGTCACCGCCGGGCTCCTCAACCTGCCCTACCTCGCCTGGGTCGGCACCGCGAGCTACCTCAACTGGACCATCCTGCGTCTCAATCCGTCCCTGCGGGAGGCCTGAGGCATGGCCGAGTGGTTCGCCAACGGTCGCATCGTGGACGTCATCCTGGGCCTCGTCGCGCTCGAGGCCGTGGCCCTGCTGGGCTGGCGCAGGCTGCGGGGGCACGGCCCCTCGCCCGTCGGACTCCTGGCCAACCTCGCCTCGGGGGCCGCCCTGATGCTGGCGGTCCGGGCCGCCCTCGTCGGCGCCGGATGGACCGTCGTCGCGGCCTGCCTGCTGGGCGCCCTCACCGCGCATCTCACGGAGATGTGTCTGCGCTTTCGGGATGATCGTACGGGGGCGCTTGGTCGCACCGCAAGCTCGGGAACCATCGGAACATCCGCCTAAACTGCCGCGTTCCCGGCCGACATTGGAACTGCACCATTCTACCAATGCCCTGATCAGATCAGCCGGAGAGGTTCATGGCCCGCTTCACTGCCTTCGCCCTCGGTTCCGGAATGGTGATCGGCTCCGCACTGGTGCCGTTGCCGGCGCTGGCGCAGGCCGGGGACCAGGATCTGATCGAGCGGGGGAAGTACCTCGCCACCGCGGGCGACTGCACGGCCTGCCACACGGCGCCGGGCGGCAAGTCCCTGGCCGGCAACTACCCGCTGAACACGCCCGTCGGGCTGATCATGACCCCCAACCTCACGCCGGACAAGGAAACGGGGCTCGGCAACTGGTCCTACGAGGACTTCGAGAAGGCCTTCCGGCACGGCATCACCAAGGACGGCTCCTACCTGTACCCGGCCTTCCCGTTCTCCTGGTACACCAAGGTGACCGACGAGGACACGAAGGCGATCTGGGCCTACCTGCAGTCGATCCCGGCCGTGAACGAGAAGCGCAAGGCCAACGACATCCCGTTCCCCTTCAACATCCGCACCGCGCTCATCACGTGGCGCACCGCCTTCTTCACCAACACGCGCTTCGAGCCCGACCCGAACGCCAGCGAGGAGGTCAACCGCGGCGGCTACCTCGTGGAGGGACTCGGCCACTGCGCGATGTGCCACAACGAGCGCAAGCTCGTGGGCAACTCGGGGCTCGCGGGCAAGATGGGCGGCGGCGTCATCGACGGCTGGTACGCGCCCAACATCACCCCCGAGGGGCACCAGGGCATCGGCGCCTGGAAGGACGAGGAGGTGGCGACCTACCTCAAGACCGGCACCGCGCCGGGCAACAGGGCCGGCGTCGCCGCCGGGCCGATGCGCCAGACCATCGAGGAATCGCTCTCCAAGCTGACGGATTCCGACATCAACGCGATGGTGGCCTACCTGCGCACCGTGCCCGCCCGGAAATCCTACAAGGAGAAGGACCTCCAGGCCTTCAACACGCAGGGCGCGCCCGGCGCCGACACCTACCTGACCCACTGCTCCTCCTGCCACCGGCCGGACGGCAAGGGCATCGACGGGGCGGTGCCGGCACTCGCGGGCAACAGCTCCGTCCAGTCGCGAGGGCCGGAGACCATCCTGCGCGTGATCTTCGGGGGCTTGAGCGCGGCGAGCGGCTACGCGCCGATGCCCGCCGTGGGCCAGACCATGACCGACGAGGAGGTCAAGAACGTCACCGACTACATCCGCAACTCCTGGGGCAACAATGCCCCGGTGCTGGGATCGGGCGGGGCGGTCGCCGAGGCGCGCGCGGCCACCAGGACCATGCTCTCGGGCACCGCGCCCTGCGCCGAGATCGAGCAGGACAAGCTCAAGGCGGCGATCGAGCAGGCCGAGGTGACCGACCAGCTCAAGGGGCTGATGCCCAACGATTTCGTCGCCCGCCTGAAGGTGATCGTGCCCCGGCTCAAGCAGGCCGGGACCGGCGCCAGCGACGACGACATCTTCAACGGCCTGACCTCGGCCTATTGCCGGGTGGCCAAGGACGCCGTCCCCGAGGGCCTGAGCTGGCCCGCGACCATCGGCTCCTTCGCCAACGTCGCCTACAGCCAGGCCAAGAACCCCGAGAAGGAGGCGAGCGCGGCGCCGGGCGCGGTTCCCGCCTCCGGCATGGAGCCAAGCCGCAACTGACGGGGACGGCGCCCCTCCGCTCGGGCGGAGGGGCGGCCGCTCAGGTCAGCGGGCCGGGGATCGCGGCCTCGGCCTGAACCAGCAGGCGCTCCTCGTGGCGGCGGACGAACAGCCACAGGGCCAGCCCGCCGAAGATCACCACCGCGAGCAGGGCGAGCCCCACGGGGCCGGCGATGTGCTCGATGGAGCGTCCGCCGAGATAGGCGCCGACACCCATCACCGAGGCCCAGACGACGCCGCCCAGCCCGTTGAAGATCATGAAGCGGCGGGCGTCCAAGCGGTTCACCCCGGCGAGCACCGCCGCATAGGCCCGCAGCATCGCGGTGAAGCGGCCGAAGAACACGATCTTGCCGCCGTGCTCGCGGAACAGGTACTGCCCCAGCTTGAGCCGCCCGTGATTGAGGGCGATGAGATGGCCGTAGCGCAGCAGCAGCGGCATGCCCCAGCGCCGGCCGACCCAGTAGCCCAAATTGTCCCCGAGGATGGCGGCGGAGGCTGCGGCGGCGACGATGAAACCGATGTTCAGCTGCCCGGTGCTGCCGGCGTAGACCGCCGACGAGATCAGGATCGTCTCCCCCGGCAGCGGCACGCCCGCGCTCTCCAGGGCGATGATGACGAAGATCGCGAGATAGCCGTAGCTGGCGATGAGGTCGGCGATCGGCAGGTCGTTCAGGAACGACATCGGCGGGCTCGTGGTGGTGTCGGATGCCGCGCACTCTGCCCAGGAAGGTGGCTGAACCGGGGCGGCCCGCGAGGCGGGGTCCGGCCGTGGGGACGGCCCCGGCGGCGGCGCGGACCTGCGTCCGCCCGCCGCATTTGTCCACAGGGCGCCACCGGCCGTTCATACCTCGGCCCTATTTCTCGGCGATAGGCGTCGTCAGACGATCACCGGTTGTGTCCCTCGCGACACAGGCGAGGGGTTTCCCCCGGACAGGCCGGATCGGGGCGTTGCCCGATCCGGAGACGGCGTGCCACCGGTTATCGCGAACCCGTTTGCCCGGTCCTCGCCGGGGATGAAGGACACAGCCTCGGACATGCCGCAGCCTCGTCCCGACACGACACGCGGATCCGCTGCCACCTTCCTGTTCCTGCAGGGGATCGCCTCCCCGTTCTTCTCCGATCTCGGCCGGGCCCTGCGCGTACGCGGCCATCAGGTCCGCCGCATCAACTTCTCGTCCGGCGACTGGCTGTTCTGGCGCGGCCCTTCCGACAGCTACCGGGGCACCCGCGACGGCTGGGACGCCCATCTCGCGGCTTACCTGCGCGAGCACGGGGTCACCGACATCGTGCTGTTCGGCGATTGCCGGCCCTATCACGTGGCGGCGACCACCGTGGCCAAACCGCTGGGCATCCGCATCCACGTGTTCGAGGAGGGGTACGTGCGCCCCTACTGGATCACCTGCGAGCACGGCGGCGTGAACGGCAACTCCTCGCTCCCGAAGGACGCGGGCGAGATCCGCGCCATCGCCCGGCGCCTGCCGCAGCCGGGCCGCGCCATGCCGCTGACCGGCGACATGACCCGGCGCTCCGTGTGGGACATCGCCTTCAACGTCGCCAACATCGGCTTCCCGTACTTCTACCCGGGCTTCCGCACCCACCGGCCGAACCACATCGCGGCCGAGTACGGCGGCTGGATCAAGAAGTTCACCCGCCGCCGCCGGACCCGCGCCGACGCCCGGCGCCTCAACGAGATCTACGCCGCGATCAGCGCCGAGTACTTCCTGCTGCCGCTCCAGCTCGACAGCGACTACCAGATCCGGGTGCACTCGCCGTTCCTGGGCGTCGAGGCCTTCATGGACCGGGTGATCGCCTCGTTCGCCCGGCACGCCAACCCGGCGGCCCGCCTGCTGGTGAAGCTGCATCCCCTCGACAGCGGCATCATGAACTGGCGCCGCCGCGCCCGGCAATCGGCCAAGCGTCACGGGGTCAACGACCGCCTCGACTTCATCGATGGCGGCGACCTGCCGACCCTGATCGACCGCAGCCGCGGCGTGGTGCTGGTGAACTCCACCGTCGGCATGCTCTCGCTGGAGCGCGGGCGCCCGACGCTCGCCACCGGCACCGCGATCTACAACATGCCCGGGCTCACCCATCAGGGTCCGATCGACGCGTTCTGGCGCGACCCGACCGCGCCGGACATGGACCTGATGGCCGATTTCCGTCGCGTGGTGATGCACCGGACCCAGATCAACGGCGGCTACTTCTCCGGCCCCGCGATCGAGCGGGCGGTGGCGGGGGCCGTGTCGCGGCTGGAATCGGTGCTGCCCCAGACGGCCTTGGCCGCCGCCCGCGCCGCGCGGGAAAGCGACGACCCCGAGGGGAAGCTCTCGCCGGTCTATTGATCGCGGGCGGGCCCGCGGAGTAGCAGCCCGCATGCCCCGCATCCTGATCACCGGCGCGTCGAGCGGCATCGGCGCGGCCTTGGCCCGCCGCTACGCCGCTCCCGGCACCCACCTGATCCTCAACGGCCGCGACGCGCCACGTCTGGAGGCGGTCGCCGCCGCCTGCCGCGAGGCGGGCGCCGGAGCCGAGATCGCCCCCCTCGACCTGCGAGAGCGCGAGAGGGTGGGCGCCTGGGTTCGGGCGCTCGACGCGGCGGCGCCGCTCGATCTCGTCATCGCCAACGCGGGCGTGAACGGCGGCCACCCGCAGGGCGGGTTGGAGACCGAGGCCACCGGCTTCGAGACGCTGGACATCAACCTCGGCGGCACCCTGAACGTGGCGCTGCCCTGCGTGAGCCTGATGGCGGCGCGCGGCGCGGGCCAGATCGCGCTGATCTCCTCGCTCGCGGCCTACGCTCCGCTTCCCGACGCGCCCGCCTACAGCGGGACCAAGGCGGCGCTGCTCGCCCACGGACTGGCGCTGCGGGCCAAGCTGAAGCCGCTGGGCGTGCGCCTCAGCGTCGTCGCGCCGGGCTACGTCAGGACGCCGATGGGTGGTGTCATCAAGGGCTGGCGACCGCTGGAGATGAGCGCCGACACGGCCGCCCGCCACATCGTCGCCGGGCTCTCGCGCGACCGCGACGTGATCGCCTTCCCCCGCCTGATGTTCCATCTCGCCCGCGGCGCCGGTCTGCTGCCGGAGACCTTGCGCGCGCTCGGCCTGCACGGCTTCCGCTTCCAGAACCGGCCGCGCCCGTGAGCCGCCCCCGGATCGCGCTGTTGGCGCTGGAGGCCCTGCCGAACGCGCGGGCCGTGCGCCGCTTCGTGGCCGAGCATGCGGGGGAGATCGCCTTCGTCGGGCTGTCGAACGCCGAGCGTCCGTCGAGCGGCGGCCTCGTCGGGCAGGTCCGCCGCCATCTCGCCCGCTCCGGCCCCGGCATCCTGCCCTACCTCGCGGTCAATTTCGGCCTGCCCGACCTGATGCGTCCGCTGAGCCCGCTGACGCAGCGGCTCGCCGGAACGCTCGACGAGCCCACGGCGACCCCGCTCGCGACCCTGTGCCGACGCCTCGGCATCCCCGCGCTCACCGTGGACGACGTGAACGGCCCGGAGGTGGCCCGGGCCTTCCACACCCACGCCCCCGACCTGATCGTCACCTTCCACTTCGACCAGATCCTGTCGGCCGCGACGCTGGCGCTCGCCCGGCTCGGGGGGGTGAACCTGCATCCGAGTCTGCTGCCGGCCCATCGCGGCCCGGTGCCGACGATCCACGCGCTGCACGACGGCACGGGCTACGGCGTCACGATCCACCGGCTCGCCCCGACGATCGATGCCGGCGCGATCCTGGCGCAGGAGGCTGTGGCGCTGCCCTCCGACGTGACGGCGACGCGGGCAGCCGCGTCGTTGCACGAGCACGGCCGGGGGATGCTGAGTTGGGTGATCGCGGGAATCGCGGCCGAGGGTACGGTGCCGGAGGGGCGTTTGGTGCCGGTGCTGCCCTACTGCCCGTTTCCCGACCGGACGCTGCTCGAAGCGCTACGCGATCAGGGCAAGCGGATCACGGACGGGCACGATCTGCGATCGGCGTTGGTCCTGTCCGGCCCCTGAGTTCGGATGGCCCGGTCCTCGACAGGACTATGGCAGGGTCCGGCGGTGCCACCTCGACGCGGTCCGCGAGGAGGCACCGCCCGCCCTGCGGGGCGCGGGCCGACAGGCACCGCGCCCCATCATCTCAGCGCGAGAACTTCTTGTACTTCAGCTTCTTCGGGATGATCGAATCGGCGCCGAGCCGGCGCTTCTTGTCGGTCTCGTAATCCGAGAAGTTGCCCTCGAACCACTCGACGTGGCTGTCGCCCTCGAAGGCGAGGATGTGGGTCGCGATGCGGTTCAGGAACCAGCGATCGTGGCTGATGATCAC